>Ga0187771_10002419_pt1 | contig 12825 bp, 14 predicted proteins | sample 0116_SJ02_MP15_1_FD_133139 | JGI IMG/M metagenome (GOLD analysis project Ga0187771, IMG submission 133139) | Tropical peat soil microbial communities from peatlands in Department of Meta, Colombia - 0116_SJ02_MP15_10_MG | ecosystem: Environmental > Terrestrial > Soil > Wetlands > Peat | place... | reverse complement strand
TCTCGCGGGCCTGGCCAAGGAGACGGCCATATTCTTGGCGCTGGCACTTCTTACCTACATCCTCTTTTTCGAGGATGAGAAGCCCCGGCACAGGACAGTCTCGATCCTGAAGGTAGCCTTGGTTGTCGGAATGGTCTTCGTCGCTGGGCTCCAGGCCTATGATACTATCCTCGTTTCGCCATCCCTCCCCGGGACGACGAGTTGCCCAATGAGCGGGAGTACCTTCGTCAATCAGATAGGTTACATGCTCTGCTATGGGGCAGGCCTGACCGCGGGTTGCCCATGGGCCTGCGGATGGAAGGACCCGAACCTAGGGACTTACATCACGCCGTTCAATTGGATAACATACTACAGTCCCGTCGCCTACTTGCGAACGGTGGTGTCCGTCTGCCCGAGCTCGGTTAATGGGGTCTGTCAGGGTGGAGGGTACAGCTACGTCTCCGTCGCCTATTATGGTGTGACAAACTTCCTGGAGACATGGACCATCTACATCTGGATTCCTCTGGTTGGGTACTCCCTCTATCGAGCCTATAGGCAAAGGCAGCCCACTCTCGAGGCATTTGGGGCCGAAGGCGAGGTGAACAATCCTGTCACCCTCCCAGGAGAGCTGAAATTCGCCGGCTTTGCGCTTGTTCTCTTTCTGTGGTCCTACGTGCCCTTCGTCGCGCTCTTCCTTGCAGGGAGGGTCACCTACCCGTTCTACTTCCTCCCCGCGGTCCCAGCGGTGGCAATGGGGGCTACCTTCTGGATAACTAGAAGCTGGTTCCCGAGGTGGCTGCTGTACGTGTACGTGGGAATGACAATCGTATTCTTCTTCATCTACTTCCCGTACAAAGGATTCCTCCCCGACTGGCTTCGAGTGTTGATCGGGCACTAGTAACGAGCACCCTCCTAGCGGCACATTACCACGAGGCTCAAATCTCAGAATATGTTCAAAAGAGAATGCCAGGTGCCTGACCGCGACGATGGCAGAGTCGCCGGATGATGTTGCCCCGCTGTTTACTGCAGTCCAGCTTGTCAGGTTGAGAGATAGGCTGAGGGGCACAACCAGGCTAGATTACAGCAGGTGGCTCGAGCCGATGGCGGGGCCAGAGCTTGACCTACGGGATTTTGCGGCCAACGTCGTCCGCGGGAGGAGAAAACCGAGCCCTGGTAGGAAGGGAGAACAGCAGGACCTCCTCCTTTGGAGGCTTGCCTTCTTCGAGAGAGATTTCGCGCTTTGGAGGAACAATTTCGCCAACGAAACCGACACCATCACGAAATTCCTCAACCTGTTGGCGAATCTCCAGCTGAATGTTTCTCCTGAGCTTGAAGAGCTGAAGTCACTCATCCAAAGGAACGAGTATGTTCAACGGGGAACGGAAAGATTTTCGAAGAGAATCAGTTCGATCGCGGCAGGAGATAAGACGATAAGGATTGACGACGATCCACCAATCTACCGCGAACTGCTAGCCATCGCCGGCTCGCTTGAGAAACTGAGGGCAAGGGTGGACGAGAAAGCGGATGATGCCGTTCGGCTCATCAGCCTCATGACCACCAGCATTGATTCCCAGACCCTGGTCGATCTGCTGACTGGTGAAGTGTGACTTCAGGGGAACTCTGCAGAGACGCGAAAACATAGCTTCATAAAGCTGGCAAGGAGGGAAACTCTGTGGCGAGTTTCGCGCTGCCGGACTTGTCAACCACTTTCCTGGTTGCGGCCATAGTTCCCCTCATCCTTGGCTTCATCGTGGGCGTGATCATCCGTAGCGCACTAAAGATAGGAATAGCCATCGCCGTAATCATAGCCATCCTGATTGCCGCGGGGATAATCTCCCCAGGCCAAGTACTGCAGCCTCTACTCTCCGTTGTGAAATCCGGTCCCGACCTGGTTGCCTACGCTCAGCGGGTGGCAGGATACTTGCCTTATTCCTCCCTGACTTTCATTATCGGCCTGGCCGTAGGCCTCTGGAAAGGGTAAAGCATTCAAGCACCAGAAAGCATAACATTCTCCGCTCTCGAAATGCTAACCGCAAGATTAGAAAGGAACCTCTAGACGCCAGAGAGGGCTTTTCCTGTTGTTAGCCCAAGAGCCATTCTTGAGGGGGCCCTTGCCCCCCTGCGCAGTCGACCACTCCACTGACCCTGCGCAAGAATGATGGGCAGGCGAAGCACACCAAGAACGCCACCTCTTTCTTCACCACCGGGCAGTCGACGCTCTCCTTCTTCATTCTCGCTATCGCTTTCCCGCTCGCCCCCCCTTTCAGCTCGTCCGAGACTGCCTTCGGGACCTTCTTCGGCTTGGGAGACGGATAGATGTTTACTTTGAACTTGGTCTCTGTGGACACGGTAGATGGGATGTCTAGAACCAGATAAAAGCCTGACCCAGGGCTCAGGTCGGCTTCCGCCGCAGAACGTACATCAGGACCACGGCCACCCCGAAGGAAATGAAGTAGCTGAAGTCAGCCCCTCCGAAGGTGGCAGCAAGGGCCCCGAATGGGGAGCCTAGGGGCTGCCCGTTGATTGGGTTGAGGGGCACCATAAAGGGGACGGAGACAAGCACCGCCACCGCATATGCCGCGAGTGCTCTCCAGTCCCACGGAGGAGGGTTCGCGCTGCTCTCCACCGTGGTGCGCTTGGCTACGAAATAGTCCACGAGTACGATACCGAGCCAGGGCGTGATCCAGTAGTCGAGCAGGAAGAGGAAGTCCTGGTAGTTGAGGACGAAGTTGGCCTGACCTGCGAAGGACAACGCAAGGCCTACCAGTCCTCCGACGACGACCATCAGCCAGCGCTTCGCCCTGATGTCGAGTACAAGAGCTGAGAGGGCGTTCGTGTAGATGTTCAGGGCGTTTGCTGCCATGGCCCCGAGGATAATGGCAACTATCGCAAGTGGGCCGAAGGACCCTGCAAAGTTGTAGAGGCCGGTGAAGAATCCTGCAACAGGGGTGAGGCTCCCCACGAGGGCACCAATCACTTCTATCGCGAAAGAGGCGGCGGTTCCCCCGGCAAGGGCGAAGAGTGCGACCCTCTTTCTAGAAGCGTCGGTTGGTAGGTACCTGCTGTAGTCAGAAGCGTAGGGGGACCAGCTCATAAGGTACGAGAAAGAGGCAGCGAGTACCACCCCCACCGGGCCTAGGGCGGGCACCCCGGCCAATCCGCCGGGAGGCATGAAGGAGAAGGCGGAACCCAGCTTGGGAAGGGTGAGGGCGAACACCCCGAGGAAAAGTAACCCCAGGACCAAAGACATCACCTTCTCAAACAGGTGGATGAAATCATGGCCGTAGACGGCGACCACCACCTGCAGCGCTACCAGACCCGTGGCCGTAGCGTAGAAGTTCACTCCTGGAAACACGGCCTGCAGTGCTTCTACGCCGAGGATGGTGTTTACGGTGAACCATCCAACTGTGCTAATCCAGTTGAGGCCTCCGAAGAAATAGTTCCCTCGTCTCCCGAAGGAACTCCTTGAGGAGAGCATCTGCGGGAACCCCAGCCGAGGTCCCATGGCGGCGGACAGCCCGAGTAGGGCTCCCCCGAGAAGGTTCCCCAGAAGCAGGACGGGTATTGATTGGGCGACTGTGAGGCCGAAAGCCTGGACGCAAAGGACGCCTATGACGTAGTCGGCTACGGTAAGGTTGGCGGCGAACCAGAGGGTGAACACCCGGCCGGGGGATCCATGCCTCTCCTCGAGAGGTATGTGCTCGATGCCGGTCTGTTCGACGGTCGCCGGCTTGTCCGTCATCGTAGGAGGGCGCTCAGGGATGGGCGGTTAACCTTTACTTGCGTCGAGGCTAACGCCGAGAGTGTCAGCAAGAGAAAGAACCTTGGCTTTCAGCTCCTTTCTTCCTGCCAGCGCTGAGTAGACAGCGAGAAGCCGCAGCTGCCTGGCGACGTCCGATTCGGTCTCTTTTGTGAGCTTTGCGAGGTCCTCCTTCCCCTTCCCTGAAATGATGTACCTCCTGACGTTCCCTTCTCTCTTTGGGAGTTCAGTAATCAGCCCCTTCTTGAGGAGCTCACCCAGGATGAGGTAGATCGAGCCTGGGCCCGGACTCCACTCTCCCCCGGTCACTCTTCGGATCTGGGCGGCGAGGTCGGTCCCTGAAAGGCTTGACTCCGACAGCATCTTCAGAGCGGCTAGCCTAAGGACTCCCTTTGGGACACTTATCATGCCTTTCAGCTTGCCTAGGACAACGTCGGCATCCGACCATTGTTCCCTTGTCAACTCTCCCATTAACCTTTTTCACCCAACGTTGTGAAGGGAACCAGGGAGAGACGCTTCTGAAGCCATCAATCATTGTTCACGGGGGTGCAGGGAGCGGGAAGTACAACAGAGACGACAGTCGCTATGGCGGACTCGTCCAGGCCTTGGAAACGGGGATGGCGGCAATGAAGAAGGGGAACGGGCTCGACGGCGTGGTCGCTGCCGTTGAGTACATGGAGGAGAGCGGTCTTTTCAACTGCGGGAAGGGCTCTTGCCTCACGGCGGAGGGCAAGGTGGAGCAAGACGCCGCGGTAATGGTTGGCAAGGGTTTGGCGGGTGCAGGGGTTGCCGACGTTAACTGCACCCACCATCCCGTATCTTTGGCGAGGTGGGTGATGGAGAACACAGATCACGTCTTGATCGTGGGGGAAAGGTGCAGGGACTACTCCAGGCTTGCAGGCATCATGGTTGAGGAGGTCAACCCTTCGAAGGCAGCCAAAGCAAGGTTCGAGGTCTTGAAGAGAGAAGCGTCGAATCAGGCGAATCTGCGTATGGTCAGGAAGTTCAGGGCGGGAGACACCGTGGGCTCTGTGGCCATTGGTTCCGATGGGATCCCTGCAGCGGCCGTCAGCACGGGCGGGAGATGGATGAAACTCCCCGGGAGGGTCGGCGACTCGGCGATACTTGGGGCAGGAGTCTACGCAGACGTCAGGCTAGGAGCGGCGTGCGCCACCGGGATGGGAGAGGAGATAATCAGGTGCGCCCTATCGCTGAAGGCCTGCGACTACATGAAGGTCGTGGGCGCCCCTTCTGCAGCGAGAAGGGCCATCGGATACATTTCGAGAGAGCGTGGCCGAGGCACCGCAGGCATAATCACCATAGACAGGAAGGGAAGGGTTGGAGCAGCCTACAACACCGAAGCTATGGGCAGGGCGTGGTTCGACCATAGCAAAGGACAGGTTGTCGTCAGGATTGGGCCCAACCCGTAAGAAATCCTAGATTACAGCTCGACCACCGTTAAATAGCGAATGAAGGCCTCGGCCCCGTCGTGCAGGTAAAACGGAAGACTCCGAGGGGCATTTGGGCCCTGAGGGGGGTAACGGTCGCAATCGCAGTGATTGTCTTGCTTGCCATCGGTACAGTAGTCTACTCAGCGTATGAAGACTACACCGCTGTGAAGGCAGAGCTGGCGGGAGGCAACCAGCAGGCAATCGGTGCGGCGGTGCTCAGAGGTTCGACGGAGACCGTTTCGATAAACATCACCGTCCCGAACAACGGACTTTACCCCCTCAATGTGACCCTGAGCTGCGACTATCCTACGACCAATGTCGTCTGTCAGCGCACGAGCGTCGACGTATCACCCGGGGGGCAGGGAGTGCTTCGGTTCCGGATGACTGTCCTTGACCTTACGGAGTTTGAAGGCTCCGACAATCAGGTTATCAACGGAACGGTCGCCATATCGATGACGCCCTTCGTCGGGCTCACCGTCGGCACAGATTTTGGCGGGTTCGTCAAGCCTGGAGGCTCCTAATCCATGTACGGCCAGACCATAACGATGCGAAAGAGGATCACGAGCGCCGTCTGGGCCCTCGTGGTGAACGCAATCTTTTGGATAGTGATTCCGTACTATCTCGGGGCCTTCCTCGCTGGAAGGGTGCCTGAGAGTGCGCTCACCATCCCCACCTTCGTCTACGAGTTCGGCATTCTGTTCATCATACTCGAGGTGGGGGCCGCCTTCTACCAGGGGAAGGCCGTGGCTGTCCCAATGATTTCAGCCGTCGCACTCCTCACCGTGGTCTACATCTGGTACGCAACCAACGGCGGGGTGCTAGGAGTTGAAACCTCCGGGATCACTCTCGCGCTAAGCTTCAGACTCATGCTTTACGTCCTGGTGCTCCCTTCAATCTGGGCTGCCATTCGAGCGCCTCTGTCGTACCTAGTCTGGAGGAGGGCTTTGAAGACGGAGATCTCCACCGGTCCTCCTGCCCCTACTGTTCCCTAGGGCGGGAGTCCAACTTCACGGCAGAACTCTGAGAAACGTGGGTCGCTCCAGAGTCTTGCGTACAGTGGGTCGCGCTTGATAAGATACCACCAGGAATGCAGCTTAGCCTGCTCAAACAGAGCGGAGAACGCCTCGTCAACGTCGCCCAGCGCGGTTCTTATCGCGACGAGTGCGCTCGCTCGAGCCGCCTGACCCAATTCCTCGGGCATTTCTCTGAGAACGCGTTCGGCATCATCTCGCCTGCCCGTATAAGCGGATACAATCCCAGACGAGACCTTCAGGTCCGGACTGTCGGGAGCGCGCCTCAGACCCTCGGCTACGACTTCGCTTGCTTTCTCGTAGTCCTTCTTCTGGATAAAGAGTTCGACCTTAGCCACATAGGCAAAGGGCAAGCTAGGGTGCTGAGCAATCTGCTTGTCAACCGTCGCCATGGCCTCATCCACCCTTCCTGCTGCCCTGAGCACCTGACTGAGCAGTAAGCCGTTTATCGCAACGAGCGGGTCCAGGGCGTCAGCCCTGCGGAAGTGGTTGATTGCCTCGTCCAGGTTGCCGAAGGCTCCATTGACTTCCCCCAACAGCCGGTGGGCTTCGGACAGGTTGGGATTGATGGCGATCGCTTTCTCGAGTTCAGTGCGTGCCCCCTCGAACCTGTCGAGGGCCATGTCAATCGTAGCCATTGCGGCGTGTGCGTCGGCCGTATCCGGTCCAAGCTCGAGGGCCTTCGCGGCGGCCGCTTCTCCCTTCCGTACAGACGCAAGATAATCCTCGTAGGCGCCGCAGTGCCTCCACATCTCGGCGAGCTTGGCATATGCGCGGACGAAGGTAGGGTCCATCGCTACCGTGGACTCTAGGAGCGATATCGCCTGCTTCATGCTTCCGAGGGTGCCTTCGTTGCTGAGCTGGAGCGCTCTGAGGTAACTCGTGTAGGCATCAAGGTTCTCAGTCGAACCCCCCGATGCCGGCGCCCCCGTCGGCAGTCTCGCCTTCAGTGCGCTTGCGACCCTCTCGGCTATGTCGGTTTGGATCGCGAAGACGTCGTTGAGGTCCCTGTCGTAGCTCTCGGCCCACACGTGCCTATCCCTGGCAGCGTCGATCATTTGCACAGACACCCTCAGTCTGTTCCCAGCCTTGCGTACGCTCCCCTCGAGGACGGTCCCGGCGTCCAGTTCCTTCGATATTTCTCTTATCGGCTTGGGCGCGACCTTGTATTGCATAACTGAAGTCCTCGAGATCACCTCCGTTCCTTCAATCCTAGAAACCGTAGAAATCAGTTCCTCTGTCATCCCGTCGGCGAAGTATCCCTCCTCAGGGTTCGAACTCAAGTTTGTGAACGGAAGGACCGCGATGCGCTTCTTGTCCAGTCCTCCTGAAGTCGGAACAGGTGCGCCCTCCCAGGGCAGGACTACCCTGAACACCTCCACCGCTTCCCCCACGTTCTTCAGTTCTTTCCTGCCGATGCTGACCATCGGGAACTCGAACTTGTTCTTGACTTGGCTGTAGACCTGCTCACTGAGGCAAATGCCGCCTGGGGTCGAGAGGGGTTCTATCCTCGACGCCACGTTGACGGCGTCCCCAAAGACGTCATTTTGGGCATGGATGACGTCCCCCAAGTGGATGCCCACCCGGACAGAGACCTGTCTGTCAGCAGGGCGGCCGGTATTGAGCTCCCGAAGGGACTGCTGCATGTCGTATGCGCACCTGACGGCTTCCAGGGCACTCCCGAACTCTACGAGAAATGCGTCCCCTATCGTCTTCACCTCCTTTCCGCCGTGCTTTGGGAAGAACGGCCTGACGAGGGTGCGGTGTTCCTCGAGCAGCTTCATGGAGAGCGCCTCGTCCCTCTGCGTGAGCGCGGTATATCCCGCAATGTCGGTGAACATTATAGCAGCAAGCCTGCGATCTCCCTGCGACACTTGTCCTTCAGGGATGGTTGCATTCACCTCTCGATAAATCCATCGCGGACATATGGTGGTTGCTTCCGGATTCGTTAATAACGGTCAGATATGGGGAACGTTCGACTCGCTTGAAGGCGTACTGCGTCTCCCACAGGAAGGACGTTGACGGCCTGGGTTCGGGAGCCCTGGCAGTCGCCGCAACCGGTGGTAAAATCATACTCTCCGACTACGACGATCTGATTGAGAACCTGAAGCTGATCCCTGACGACGCGGACAGGGTGGTGCTGACGGACCTGGGCGCTGACAGCGCCGACTTCCCTGAGTACCTTGATCAGATGAAGAGAATCGCAAGACACGCTCAGGTCACCCATATCGATCACCACTACATGTCGCAGGAGAGGAAGCGACTGGCCAGGAAAGCAGGGGTCCAGCTCGTGCATGATGTTACAGAATGCGCGAGCATCCTGACATACACCACCTTCAAGACAGCCCTCCCAGAGAGGGCTCGCCTCATCGCCCTGTGTGGCGCGGTCACCGATTACATGGACGATTCCCCCACGGCGAAGAGATTGATGGAACAGGGGGACAGGCTCTTCATTCTACTAGAAGCGACGCTCCTTTCAGAGGCGCTGGGACTCAAAGGAAGTGAAGTGGGGTTCCCCGAGATGGTTGTGGGGGAGCTCTCGAGAATGAGGCATCCACACGAGATTGCGGGTGTGCCTCAGGCAGCCCTGAAACAATTAGAGAGAGAGGCGAGGCTTGGCGAATTCGTCAAACGTCATGGGACAAAGAAGGGCAACCTTGCCTACATGGTAACTGATCAGCACTCCACAGGCACTATCGCCAAGCTTCTCATCGGAGCCTTCGAGGTGCCTCTTGGGGTGGCTATGAAAGAAAAGCAGGGAGGCTGGTACGAAGTCAGCCTGCGGTCGACGTCCGACGCAAGAATCCATCTCGGTAGGACCATAGCGAGAATATCGGAGCCTCTAGGGGGTAGCGGAGGAGGGCACCGGAAAGCAGCCGGGTGCAGAATTCCTGTTTCTAGCGCCGATGAAATGATCGAGGCCCTTGCCAAAAAGGTTCGAACGAGTCGGAGGCAGACAGGACTCTAAGCTGCCTTTGTGCACTTTACAACTATGGAACCGCCCATCTGCGTCTCGCGGATGGTAGTTGGGCCGAGATACCGTCCCAGGAGGGACACAAGCTCCGAATTGTGCAGTACGAGCACATAGGTGTCATAGAGAGATGCATAGCGCAATCCCGCTCTGCCGGTGGTTGCCAGCCCTATTATGGGGGGCATGACTCTCATGTAGAAGCCCACAAGCAGCTCTATGAGCTTCGCGTCTGGCTTCCCAAGATCGCAGATTGCAAACCGCGCCCCAGGTTTCAGGACCTCCGCTAGCTGGCCGAGGGTTTTCTTGAGGTCCTGGGCGTCCCTGACAGCGAATCCTGACACGGCTCCGTCGAATACACCGTTTCGGAAAGGTAGGAATTCGAAGACCGCTTGGACAGCGTTCGGAAACCCAGAAGACCTGAGCATCGCATGAGAGGCGTCGAGCAATACTGGGTCGCCTCCGGCCCCCCTGACGACCCTTGACATGGTCCCGGGGCCGGCCCCCAAGTCAAGGATCAGATCCCCTTTACCTGTCGCAAAAGAAACAGCCTCAAGGCGCATTCTCTTGTCCGCGAAAAGCGATATTCGACTGGAGGCCTGCTCGTAGGAGGGGATTATGCCCTGGAGTGAATTAACGACATGGGCCCATTTGTGTTGAAGGCCGGGCCTACGACGCTCCATCTAGTCCCTAGGGCGAAGCAGTGGTTTTCAAAGTTGCTGTGTGCATGGAGAAGACGCTGACCACTACTGTTATCTCTAGCAGCAGAAACGTGAGATTCGATGGGGACCCACCCGGGTCGAAAGCGTCGCAGAAAACTGGAGGCGCCAAGCCGGAGAAGGGTCAGCGCCTATCTCAGAGGTGGTCTTGCTTCGCACTCCCTGGTCTCCGAGCCCTTCGTCCTCGGACTTCATTCTGAGGTTCTATCCCATGGTGATGGACAGATTTCCTCTGGGAGGTACAGGGACGGACCGGTTCGTGTAAGATGGAAGGGGAGAGTGGTTTACGTGGCCCCCGCGGCCGATTCGGTGCCTTCTCTAATGACGGAGTTCTTCGATTCTGTCGTTGAGAGGGAAGGCTCGGACCCTGTCAAAGCGGCTGGGATGGCCCTCCTCGGGCTGCTGAAGATCCATCCTTTCAGTCAGGCGAACGGCAGGACAGCAAGGGCTCTGGCGACCTACATGCTTCTTAGCGAGGGCTACGTCGAGAAGCCGTTACGAAATCTGGAGAAGTATGTCGACGAAAGCCTCGACCAATACTACGAAGCGCTTGCCCTGAGTAGCACTGAGAATCCGGGACCTTGGGACACCTACTTCTCCCGGGCCGCCAACTCAGTGTTCAGGCCCCCTGGCTCGGGGGCGTCGGAGGGCTTCCTTGCCCTAGTAGGCGAGAGTTTCAGAAAAGCCCTCAGGTAAGTCAGGACCAGGGGCCTCAAGGGCCTGGTCATGTCCCGGCGTATCCCTGCACGGCCGCAGTATCCGGCGAGCCTGGCCTCGACCCTCGAAGCCTCGTCCGCAGAAAGTAAGCCTCTTCCTTGCTTGAGGTGCCTGTTGAGTATCTTCGCCTTATGACGATACAATTCCTTTTCGCTGAAGGTCCTCCAACTGTTACCAGAGTGGAGGCGGTATCCGTAGACCTGTTCGTCGACGTAGACGAAAGGGAACCTCCGGGCGAGACGAAGCGTCATGTCATAGTCCTCCCCCCACCCGATCGATTCGTCATAGAGATCCACATCTAGGAAGCAAGACCTCGGAGCCACGAGCAAGCTATTGATGTCGAGACTCTTCAGGAGGAAGTTACTGAAGAGGTATCCTGATGCTTTCGTATGCCCTCTCTTCCACCCCCTATTCCTCCCAGCCGAATCCATCAACCACCAGTCGCCGTAGGCCACGCATTCTTGGTGCTCCGAATCGATTCTCTGGACCGCAAGTTCCAGCCACACGGGTGAATAAACGTCGTCCGAGTCGAGGAGGGCCACAATCCTCCCCTTCGCAGCCCTGATTCCGGTGTTCCTCGCCGCACCTGGTCCTCTCCTCCTCGAATGCTCCAGAATTCTTATGCGCGGATCTGCCGATTGCAGAGTCCTCGCCTTATCCAGGGAAGTATCGCTGGAACAATCATCGACCACAATCAACTCGAAGTCAGGGAGGGTTTGGCGAACGACGCTCCCGATGGCTTCCGCAATGAAGGCACTTTTGTTGTAGTTTGGAACTATGACAGAGACGAGTGGCTGGCCATTCACCGTCGCTTGCGCACCGTAATCTTGGTACCCAGGTTCAACTCCTTGTCGTCGGATTCGAGGCCGCTGTCATCGATAGAAACGCTGATCTCTACAACTCCTTCGTGTTGCGGGGCGTGCCAAATGGCCACAAGCTGGTTGACTGTGTTTTCGGTGCTTACGAAGGCCCCATCCGTCGAGAACCAGGTGACGACGAGCGGGTCGAGCATGGTAACGAAGTCCTTGCTCGGAAGGCATTTACCCCCCGGAGCAGGCTTCTGAGCGACCTGCTGCGGCAAGGGCTTTCCAATAGCAAACATGGTTGGCGGATTGCACGTTATCTTGAACTGGTCGTAGTCCTGGCCTTTGAACTCGAAACGCACGTAATCGCCGGGCGCGCACTCTCCGCTCTGACGCTCTAGCGGAGGGCCAGACACGCCTGGGACGAACAAGGTGGCTTCTAAGAGGCCCTCGATTGGCTTTACGTTGAACCATTCGCCCTTCGATACGCAGGGGGCCCCCGGATTGCTAACGGTATTGAAGGCTGGGCCTTTGACTCGCGTCGTCTCGGTTGGCCACCAATCCCAAACGTAATTGCTCCCTTCTCTTTTGACGTTCACATTGACGCTTATGACAAGCTCGGGGTGGTCGGGGAACTTGGTGTCGTCGTAGTGCTTGGCCTTCGCAAGGATCCTGACTTCTGTGGAGTTGCCATCAGCCAGCTCCGGGGGCTGATAGATGACCTGGTTACCCACCTCGGTGCTCTTCCCGGGGCCGCCGGTAATCCTAACGAATGACCCACCACCAGCGGAAATCTCCCACTCGTAGCGGACGACCGCGTGCACGTGAATCAGTTTCTGGTCGACAATCTCTTCGCATGTACACCCGTAAACAAAGGTGTGTCTGTCCAGCGCCTGTGCGGACATTGGCATGGGCTCCCCAGCGGGTTTGGTCACAACCATGTGCTGTTCGGGGACCGTTGTGGAGCCCGTCGCGTTCCATTTCTCCCCGATGGCCGCGGACAGGGTGAAGTCCTCCAGATACCATTGCTTCTCTAGCTTGCAGGCCTCGCCTTCTTCAGTACCGGGTTCCGTCCCCTCTTCAGTTCCCTCGGCAGGTGGGGGCATCCTCGGCCTCCTTCGCAAGAAGAGCCATGCGAGAAGTCCTAGGATCAGCAAGACGCCTATGCCGATGCCAATCCAGGTCCAGGGGAACCCACCCCCTCCGACAGCGACTCCGGTTGAGGTTGTCGTGGAGGGGGAGACTAAAGTCGGAGTTGTGGTTGTGGTGCTGATCACGACTGTTGGGGAGGTCGAGATTGTTGAGACTTGAGTTGAAGTAGTTGTAGATGTGGTGGAGGTTGCAGATGAAGTTTCTGCTTGAGAGCTCATCGGGGCATCATAGACCGCGGACGACCC
>Ga0187771_10002418_pt1 | contig 12825 bp, 13 predicted proteins | sample 0116_SJ02_MP15_1_FD_133139 | JGI IMG/M metagenome (GOLD analysis project Ga0187771, IMG submission 133139) | Tropical peat soil microbial communities from peatlands in Department of Meta, Colombia - 0116_SJ02_MP15_10_MG | ecosystem: Environmental > Terrestrial > Soil > Wetlands > Peat | place... | reverse complement strand
TATTATGCTCCTGGTTTTGAACCTTCCTTTGATCGGCCTTTGGGTGAAAATCCTGAAAGTTCCGTATGTGATCCTCTTTCCGCTCATATTGCTCTTTTGCGTTGTGGGGGTTTATAGCCTCAATAGCACCACTGATGAAGTGGTCTTAATGGTCATATTTGGAGTCATCGGATATTTGATGAAGAAGTATGCTTATGAAGCAGCACCCATGGTCATGGCCATGATCTTGAGTCCTTTGATGGAAAATAACCTTCGTCAATCCCTGGCATTGTCTCATGGGAGTTTTTCAATTTTTTTCACCCGGCCGCTCTCCGCAATCCTAATGATCACCGCAATGGGTCTATTAATTTTGCCCAATCTTCCCTGGCTAAGGGCTAAGAAGTGGGAAGGATTAGAAGAGGTTGAATAGGCAATCGGCTATGCGGAGCGTCTTATCGATGACTTCCGTGTCAAAGCCGATCTCATCTTTGATCAGGCCCAGATCCTAGCATCGACATAGCACTTTGGAACGGCCAGAACCCGGAAGATAGGTTGACTTGCTCTTCCCTTGACGCCCCGGATTTAATATGATTTAGTATAAAGGATTGAAACTTTGCCTGAAGCAGGAGCCCTGTCAAACTTGCCGTTTGTCCCCTTAATCCGATAAAGCGGATCAGGTTCAGGAGAGCGGGCTTACCGGCGATATTGTCACGCACATGGAAAATTACGCGGGCTAATGTTTGCTTTTCAAGAATGTTTTGCTGCCGAGAACTCCATGAACCTCAATCGACCAATTGTTTCTTATGAAGGATGTCGCCGAATCGAGCGGTTTCCCTTCTTTCGCAAGAAAATCCGCGCCGCGCCCGGGAAATCTAACGGAAAATAAGAACCGGACCTCGGATTTGGCTCTCTTTAAGGATACCAACCACATGCCCGCGAGGGGAAAGGAGGGGATGCCTGATCGGAATGGTCAATGGATCGATGACCGCGAGTCCTAAACAAGGTTTATCCGGCGAGGAAAAGGGGGTAAAAAATGAAGGATACTTTATATTTCGCTCATACGAATGTTAGGGAAACCCTCAGGTTGCTCGATCAGTATGGCAGAAAGGCTACAATCCTAGCAGGGGGGACGGATCTCGTTCCCAGGATCAACTACTACGAATTCAAGCCGGATGTAATCGTATACATCGGCGGTTTGGGGCTGGATTATATCAAAGAAAAAGGCGGGAAACTGCTGATTGGCGCGGCGACGCCCATGGCCAAGATTGCCGCCAGCAAAATAGTGGCCAAAAAGGCGGGCGCGCTTGCCGAGGCTGCCCGGCTGGCGGGAACCGCTGCCGTTCGGACGGCGGCTACCATCGGGGGCAACCTGGCCAATGCATCTCCGGCCGCGGACCTGGCACCGCCACTCCTGGCCATGGACGCGCAGCTGCTCCTTATGAGCATCAAAGGGAAGCGCATCGTACCTCTGAAGGATTTCTTCAAAGGGCCGGGCAAGACAGTGCTCAAACCGGGGGATCTGATCGCCGAAGTTTCGGTCCCCGTTCCCCAGGGTAAGACCGTATTTCTCAAGCTGGGCAGGCGCAAGGCCATGAGCCTTTCGGTGGTAAACGTAGCGGTTCGTCTGGATATGGAAAATAAAAAATGTCAGGGGGCGCGGATTGCCTTGGGTTCTGTGGCACCAAAGCCGCTGCGATGCACCAGGGCGGAAGCTCTGCTCATAGGTAAAGGGGTTGACCAACGGTTGATTGCCCAGTGCGCGGCTGAAGCAATGGCGGCCAGCAAACCGGTCGATGACCAGCGGGCCACCGCGTGGTACCGCAAGCAGGCCGGGACGGCGCTGGTGGCGAGGGCCTTGGCCCAGGCTGCCGGCCTTAAGACCGATTAAGGAGGGAGCGCAATCATGAAATACAATCTTGCCTTTACCTTGAATGGTTTTCCGGTTGATGCCCTGGTCAAACCGACCGACACCCTGCTGGATGTGCTGCGGGAAAAATTGGGCATCGTAAGCACCAAGCGGGGATGCGACACGGGGGACTGCGGGGCGTGCACGGTTTTGCTCAACGGCGAGCCGATCCGCTCCTGCCTGACGATCGCCCTGACCGTTGCCGGGAAGAAGATCGAAACGGTGGAAGGTCTGGGCCAGGAGGGGAAGCTGCACCCGCTGCAGCAGTCCTTCCATGAACACTATGCGAGCCAGTGCGGGTTCTGCACCCCGGGGATGCTCATGTCCGCCAAAGCCTTGCTGGACAAAAAGCCCAAGCCGACCCGAGCGGAGATCGTGGAGGCGATCTCCGGCAACCTCTGTCGGTGCGGGTCATACCAGGAAATCGTCGAGGCCATTGAAGCCGTCGCCCATGGCCAAAGGAAGGAGTAGGACCATGACAGATTACGTAGGAAAGCCAATGCTGCGCTACGACGGGATCGGCCACGTAACTGCCCGGACCACGTTTGTGGATGATATCCAGCGCCCGGGGATGCTCTACATCAAGGTCCTCACCAGCCCGGTCCACAAAGGGATCATCCGTCGTCTGGATGTTTCCGCCGCGGAGAAGATGGCCGGAGTCGCGGGCGTCATCACGGCCAAGGATGTGCCGGGGACGAATGCCTATGGGCTAATCCCCGACCAACCCGTCTTCGCCCCGAAGCAGGTCCGTTTCCAGGGAGAGCGCATTGCGGCGGTGGCCGCGGTGGATGAAGATACCGCCATGGAAGCGCTGGAAAAGATCAAGATGGAAATCGAGGAGCAAAAGGCCGTCTTTGACCCCTTTGAGGCCATGCAGCCGGGAGCCCCCCAGGTCCGACCGGAAGGCAACGTCTTCCAATTTGACAGCGGCTCAACCCGCAAGATCCGGCTGGGAGATGTGGAAAAGGGATTAAAAGAATCGGATTATATTGTTGAGGGCAAGTACACGAACAGCATGAACGAGCATGCCCCGATGGAGCCGCAGGTCTCGGTGGCCTACATAGACGAAACCGACCGTTTGGCCATCCACACGGTCAGCCAGGACCTCTACTTCCACCTGGGGATGCTCACCGCCATCTTCAACCTGCCCATGAATAAAATCCGCTATATCGGGGGAACTGTCGGCGGAGGGTTCGGAGCCAAGAACGACATCCACTGCGATCACGTCGCCGGACTCATGGCCCTTAAGGTCCGCAAGCCGGTGAAATACCGACTCACGCGCCGCGAGGAGACCCTTTATACCACCAAGCGCGGGGCCTGGACCTTCGAGTTTAAGGACGGGGTAAAGAAGGACGGGCGGATCATTGCCCGTAAGATCCGCTCGGTCCATGACACCGGCGCTTACTCCGGCATGGGGCCCTACGTGGTGGACAAGAATTCCATCCTGGTTGCCGGGCCTTTCTGGATTCCGAATATCTGGATCGACGGCACCTGCGTCTACACGAATAAGCCGCCGGCCAGCTCCATGAGGGGCTTTGGCATCATCAACGGGACGTCGGCCGAGGAACTCCAAATGGATCGGATCGCCGAGACCATCGGGATGGACCCCTGGGAAATCCGTTTCATTAATGCCTGGCGGGATGGCGACTTGGGCGCGACGCAGTTCCGGCTGGAGGCTGCGGGTTTGATTGAAGCGATGAAACGAGCGGCCGAACTGGCGGGGGTGAAGCTACCGGCCCACCTCCAGGCCATGAGCTCGAGGAGGAGGTGAGATCATGAAAAAGAAAGGCGTAGGGATTTCGTGCAATACCCATCCCGCGGGGTTGAAAGGAGGCGGAGACCCCAGCCAGGCCCAAATCCGCCTGAAGCCCGACGGGACGTTCGATTTGCTGGTCGGCGCGGTGGACATCGGCCAAGGGAGTAAGACCATCTTGCGGCAGCTCGCCGCCGACGAACTGGGGGTTCCCCTGGAGGCGATCACGGTAAATAACTTCGACACGGACATCGGCCCCATGTGCACCGGCACTTTCGCCAGCCGGGTGACGTTCATGGACGGAAACGCCGTCCTGCGCGCGGCAGGGGACTTGAAGAAAAAAATCCGGCAATGGGCCGCGGAGACAATGGAGGCCAATCCGGATGATATTGAAGTCGCGGACAACAAAGTCTTTGTGAAAGGGGCCCCGGCGACTTCCAAGGCGATGTCTGAGGTAGGTACGATGGCCAACTGGGGAGGCCAGTTCCTGGTGGGAACCGGGTCCTACACCCCCGGTGCAGGGCAAGCTTTTGATCCCGCGACCGGCAAGATGACGGCCGTTGCTTCGCTGGCCTTCGGCGCCTGTGTGGCCGAAGTGGAGGTAGACACGGAGACCGGAGTCGTCGATCTTCTCAAGCTGGTCCAGGTATACGAGATCGGCAAGGCGATCAACCCCCTGCTTTGCAAGGGGCAGATCAACGGCGGAACGATGATGGGAATCAGTTTCGCCCTCACCGAGGATTTCACTCCCTATTACCCGAAATTTGATTTTCCTCCGGATGGGCTGGCGGATTATGTCTTGACGACCGCGGCCGACATGCCCGCCGTGATGGTCTCGGATATCGTCGAGGTTCCCCATCCCAACGGGCCACGGGGGGCGAAAGGATTTTCGGAGATGACCGCCAGCGCCGCGCCGCCGGCCATCCTGTCTGCCATCCATAATGCCATTGGCGTCTGGATCACCGATTATCCGGCGACGCCGGAGCGCATTCTCAAGGCCCTCGGAGCCGGGAAAGATAAAGGTTGAGTAGAAAGGGGCACGAGGGTGACCCTACAATAAGAAGGAGAGAACGAGATGAATGTGAAGGGAAAAATGATCGATTTGAGCCAGGAGATTTATACGGGCATGCCCGTTTATCCGGGACATGCCAAGACCGTGATCTGGGAACACATGTCCCATGAGGAATCCGGACGGATGCTAGGCACGGGCTTCTCCTACCGATCCAGCGGGATCATGATGTGCGACCACGGTCCGACCCACATCGATTCCGTCAGCCACCTTTCGCGGGATCCAGATGCTCCCTCGGTGGACGAGATCCCCCTGGAACACTGCGTCACCTCCGCCATCTGCCTCGACGTGAGCGACGTGAAACCCCAGACCCAGTTTGGCCCGGAAAAGATCGAGGCGGAATTGAAACGGTGGAAGCTGGATATCCGCAACGGGGACACGGTCCTCTTCTATACCGCCCACTTTGAGCGTTTTTACGGAACGCCGGAATATGCTACCCACCAGCCCGGCCTGACCAAAGAAGCAACCGAGTACATCATCGACCGGGGGGCGGTGAATTTCGGCGTGGATAATACCAGCCCCGATATGTGGCTGGACAAGACTTACCCTTGCCATATGGTGTGCAGGAGACGGCGGGTCACGCACATCGAGAACCTCTGCAATCTGGATAAATTGGTGGGCAAACGATTCACTTTCATCGGCCTACCCCTGCGGATTCGCAAGGGGACCGGCTCCCCGATACGGGCGGTTGCGATTATGGGGGAATAACTCAGAGCTGGTCGGGAAATAATCCCCTCCCTTTTCAAGGGGCAGTGGGGGGATTTCCCAAAACGCCCCAAAACAAACCCTTCTATGTTCCCCTTCTTCCAAGAGGGATTGAAAGACGAGAGTTCATTAAGGTCAAGCTCTTGATTCTCTCTCGTTCCGGAGGCTAGGGTAAAGAGTAACGGCTGGACAGGATTGGACTTTGAGCTTATGCTGAAGAAAATCAAGATCGAAGAAGCTGTGGGCCTCAAGCTGGCCCACGACATCACCCGGATTGTCCCCGGGAAATTCAAGGGGGCTGCATTCCGCAAGGGTCACAGGGTGCGCCCCAGCGATATCCCCAAACTGCTGGACCTGGGGAAAAAGCAAGTCTATGTTCTCGAACTCAGGTCGGGGGAATTGCATGAGAATGACGCGGCCAAGAGAATGGCGCGGGCCATCGCCGGGAAAGGTCTCCGTCTGCGGGGACCGAGGGAAGGGAAAATAGATTTCCTGGCCAGGGCGCAGGGACTCCTGAAGATCAACCTGGCAGCCCTGGATAGGATTAATTCGGTCGGGTCGATCATCGTCTCCACCCGGCACAATCATTCCTGCATCCGACCGGGAGAAGTCGTTGCGGGTACCCGGATCATCCCCTTAACCATTCGGGAGGCGAAAGTTAAAAAAGTGGAAGAGATCTGCAGGAGAGCCGGGCCGGTGTTGGAAGTTCTTCCTTTCCGCTCCAAGAAGGTGGGAATCCTGGTGACCGGCAGCGAGATCTTCGAGGGACGCATTCGAGATCGCTCCGCGGGCATCGTAAAGCAAAAGGTGGAAGCTTTCGGTTCCAGGGTGATTCGGGAGACGGTGGTCCCCGATGACGCTCTGCTGATTGCCAAGGAGATCTGCCGGATGAAATCTTCTGGCTGTCAGGTCATTGTGGCCACCGCCGGGCTTTCGGTAGACCCGGATGATGTGACCGTCGAGGGTATCCGGAGGTCCGGAGCAGAGATTATTTTTTATGGGATGCCCGTCTTACCGGGCTCCATGTCCCTGTACGCCCGGCTGGGAAAGACCGCAATCCTGGGAGCGCCGGCCTGCGTGGTCCATGACCCGGCCACCGCTCTGGACATACTGCTTCCTCCGGTTCTTGCCGATAGCCCCATTCTGGCGGAAGGTATCGCTCACCTGGGCCACGGGGGCTTATGCTTGAAATGTCCGGTCTGTCGTTATCCGGTTTGCCCATTTGGCAAAGCGGGCTGATTGCCTGCCGGGGGAATTCGTGGGGCTTAATAGACTGGTCATCCTGATCAAGGGAGGGGGAGAGATGGCCACGGGCGCGGCCCACCGCCTGGCCCGTTCCGGTTTCCGCGTTTGCCTTACCGAAATCTCCCACCCTTTGACGATACGGCGGGAGGTATCTTTCAGCGGGGCGGTAATGGAAGGCCGAAAGGAAGTCGAAGAGATCGTCGCCGAACGGACATCCGGCGTGGAGGAAATTTACCGCCGCTGGGAAGAAGGAAAAGTGGCGGTAGTCGTCGACCCGGATTGCTCCATCCGGGAAGCCCTACATCCCGATGTGGTTGTGGATGCCATCCTGGCCAAGAAGAACACCGGGACCCGGATCGAAGAGGCGACTCTGGTCATTGGCCTTGGCCCGGGTTTCTATGCCGGAAGGGAAGTTCACCTGGTGATCGAGACCAATCGCGGACACCACCTGGGACGGGTGATCGAGGAGGGAGAAGCGTCTCCGGACACGGGGATTCCCGGAGAAATTTCCGGATATACCTGGGAAAGAGTCCTCCGTGCCCCTGCCAGCGGAAGATTTAAGGGAGGAAAACAGATCGGGGATCGAGTGGAGAAAGGCGAGGCGGTGGCCTGGGTAGAAAAGGTTCCGCTGAAATCCGAGATTGGCGGTGTTCTGAGAGGGATCCTGCATGAGGGCCTGTGGGTGGAGGAGGGGATGAAAGTGGGGGATGTGGACCCGCGAGGAATCCGGGAGTATTGTTTTACCATCTCCGAAAAAGCGCGGGCCATCGGCGGCGGGGTGCTGGAAGCGATATTGATGAGATATAATAAGTAAGATAACCCCTTTTTGGTGCTCCAGGATGAAAAATGTCTGATTTTTATGAAGAGATTATGAAGATTGTTTCCGAAGGGAAAAGTGCCGCCGTGGCCACGGTCATCGGTACGAAGGGCTCAACGCCCCGCGAGATGGGGGCCAAAATGCTCATCCTCGAAGACGGTAAGATATGGGGAACCGTGGGGGGGGGCTGCATGGAAGCCGAGGTCTGGCAGGAGGCGATGAAGGCCATTCGAGAGGAGAAGCCGCGGACCGTCCACTTCGATATGACCGGGAAAGAAGCCGAAGAGAGCGGAATGATCTGCGGAGGGATCATGGACCTTTACATCGAACCCGTCGTACCTACCCCACGGGTGTTCATTTTCGGCGGCGGGCATATTTCTCAATTCGTATGCAGGATGAGCGCCATGGTAGGGTTTCAGGTCGCGGTGGTGGACGATCGGCCGCAGTTCGCTAATAAAGAGAGGTTCCCGGAAGCCCAGGAAGTCATCGCCGAGGAATTCCCACTGGCTCTCCCCAAGTTGAAGGTGAACAAATCCGGTTATGTGGTCATCGTTACCCGCGGGCATGCCTATGACCAGGAAGTACTGGAGTGGGCGGTGGGTACGGATGCCCGGTACATCGGCATGATCGGCAGCCGGAAAAAGATTCAGACGGTCTACAAGAACCTGGCGGAGAAGGGAATTTCTCCTGAAAGATTCCAGCGGGTTCATGCTCCCATCGGGCTGAACATCGGGGCCGTGACCCCCGAGGAGATTGCTGTGTCCATCGTGGCCGAGATGGTCCAGGAGAGACGTAAGGTGAAAGGGGAGAAATAGGGATAAACCATGTTCGCGAATGTCGAAGAAATCCAGCGGGCAATGGAAGGAGCCAAGTATATTACCGACCGCTCCACGGCGACCGTCCTCTATCTGGGGCTGAAGCTGCAAAAACCCACCCTGGTGGAGGGAGAGGCCGGGGTTGGGAAAACGGAGATCGCCAAGGTCCTGGCCGAGATCCTTCAGACCCGGCTGATTCGCCTGCAATGTTATGAAGGGTTGGACGCCGGGACGTCTCTTTATGAGTGGAACTACCCCAAGCAGATCCTGTGGATGAAAAAGGCGGAGGTCTGTGAAGCCCCGCAGGAGGCCGTGGGGAAAGAAATCTTCAGCTCCGAGTTCCTGATCCGTCGCCCTCTCCTGGATGCCATCCAGAACGACTCGTCCAAACCCGTCGTGTTGCTTATCGATGAGATCGATCGTTCGGATGAGGAGTTCGAAGCCTTCCTGCTGGAGGTTCTCTCGGATTTTCAGATCACCATCCCGGAGATCGGGACTCTCCACGCCAAGCACCGGCCGCATGTCGTCTTGACCTCCAACCGCACCCGGGAGCTGCACGATGCCCTGAGGCGGCGCTGTCTCTATCACTGGATTGATTATCCCTCCCTGGAGAAGGAAAAGCGCATCGTTCTGGCCAAAGTGCCAGGGGTGGAGGAGACTCTTCTGAGCCAAGTATGTCTGTTCATGCAGCGGGTGCGGCAGAAAGATTTCTTCAAGCGGCCGGGAGTCGCGGAAACGCTGGATTGGGTTCAGGCCTTAATGGCCATGGGAAGAAAGGAACTCGATGCGGCCGCAGTGCACGAGACCTTAGGCTGCATCTTTAAATACTACGAAGACCTAAAAATGATCGAAGAGTCCGGTGTCGAAAATCTGTTAGGTCTGATTTCCCGCAGAGATGATCTTACCGGAGCCCGGATCACTTGCGCGTGATTAACCCTGAGGTTTCCTCCATGCAGGCTTTCTTGAGGGGAGAAATCCTTTCCCATCTCATCTTATTTGCCCGCCGGTTGAAAGAAAGGGGCCTGAAAATCACCCCAGGCCGGGTCATCGATGCTGCCCGGTGTCTGGAATTCGTTGACTGGTCCGTCCGCAAAGATTTCGCCGAGGCCTTAAAAGCCAATCTGGTTTCCTCCCGGGAAGAGCAGGCGGTTTTTGAGGATCTCTTCGAACAATTCTGGGGCCGGGAGCAGAAAGGAACGGCAAAGCGGATGGTTTCCTCCGAAGAGGGTGAAGAAGGCCGCGAGATTTCCGAAGAGAAGCTCCTATCCATCTGCCGGGCCGAGGAGCCACCCGCTGATAAAGAAGGGGACAATGGAGAGAAGGTCAACACGGGTTATAGCTTGGAGGAAGTCTTAGCGGCAAAAGACTTCAGCCAGTTTCCTCCCGAAGATACGGCCCTTCTGGAGCGAGAGTTCATCCGGCTTCTCTCCCAGCTGGCCGAAAAAGAGAGCCGAAGAAGGACCCCCGCCTCAAAGGGAAGGGAGATAGATTTCCGACGTACCCTGAGCAGGGCCGTGCACCACGGCGGGGAGATTCTGGACCTGGTCCGGCGCAGGAGAAAAATCAAACCCCTGAAGGTCGTCGTGATCTGCGATGTGAGCGGGTCCATGGACTCCTCTACCCGCTTTATCCTCCAGTTCTTTTTCGGCCTCCAGAGGGTCTTCCGAAAGAGTGAAACCTTTGTCTTCAGCACCCGCCTGACCCGTATCACCGATATCTTAAAACGGAACCGCTGGGCAGGCGCCCTAGCCGCCGTCAGCCAGCGGGTCCCGGACTGGTCGGGAGGAACCAAAATCGGACAGTGTCTCCAGCTCTTCAACGAAAGATTCGGTCCAAGTCTGGCGGCTGGATCGGCTTTCATTATTTTGATCAGCGACGGTTGGGACCTAGGCAGCCCGGAGCTCCTCGACGCTGAAATGAAAAAGCTCAAAAGAAAGTCGCGCCGGATCATCTGGATGAACCCCCTCGCGGGAACCCCCGGATATCAGCCCCTTTCCCGGGGGATGCGAACCGCTTGGCCCTATATCGATTATTTCTTGCCGGCCAACACCCTCAAGGGTTTGAGGGCCATGGGGGAAGTCCTCGAGGCCAAGGGGGCCAGGGGTTAACCATGATCTCGGCGATTGTCCTTGCAGCAGGGGAGTCGAAGCGCATGGGCCGGACCAAGCAATTGCTGAAATGGGAGGGGAAGACCATGCTCCAGCGGGTTCTGGAAAGCCTCTGCAACTCCGGCGTAGGGGAAGTGATTCTTGTTCTGGGGCATGAGGCTGACAGAATCCTGGAGGTGGTGGATACCCGCAAGGCCAAGGTGGTGATTAATAAAATTTATCGAGAGGGAATGATCACTTCCATCCAGCAGGGCTTGATGAACCTCAATGATAAAGTCGAGGCCTTTTTCATCGTGCTGGCGGATCAGCCCGCGGTGGGACCGGAGGTTTTCGACCGGCTGATTGGCGAATTTAAGCGCGCCGTCCCTCAAAAAAACATTGTCCTCCCATGCTTCGGAGGCAGGAGGGGCCACCCGGCCTTATTCGGAACGAAATACCGAAATGAGGCGTTCCGCATCAAGGGGGATGTAGGTTTTCGACAGATTCTTCAAGAGCATCCGGAAGATATCCTGGGGGTGGAAATGGATACAGATTCCGTCCTCAAAGATATTGACACTCCGGATGATTACCGGAAGCAGTTGAAATCAAACTTTCCGGGAAAAGACCCGTGACCCTGACGGATGCCCTGGGCATAAAGGATCGCGAGGTGATCAGCCTGGCGGGCGGAGGGGGAAAGACCGCGATTATGTTCGCCCTGGGCAAGGAGCTCTCCTCCCGGCTGAAAGGGGTGGTCCTATCTACCACTACGAAGATCTGGGAGCCCGCGATCTCTCCCGATTTTGCTCTTTTTCTGTCCGGGCAAATTTCGGAGATCAAGAAATGGGTCTCTAGATCCCTAGAGGCTCATCCTTGCCTGGTCGTCGCCACCAAAAGACTAGAAGGAGGAAAACTCCAGGGGATCCCTCCTGCATGGGTGGAGGAAATTCAGTCTCTCCCGGGAGTTTCCGTGATCATCGTGGAGGCCGATGGGGCCGCGGGCCGTTCCCTAAAAGCCCCGAGAGAGGGGGAGCCTGTTTGGCCGCCGAATACTACCCTGCTGGTTCCGGTTGTGGGGATTGACGTCCTCGGCCGGCCTTTGAATGAAGGGCATGTCTTTCGTTCAGAAATTGCGGCTCGAGTTCTGCACAGGTCCAAGGGGAGCACGATCACGAATGAAATGGTCGCCGGGCTCCTTCGCGAGATCATAAAGGACAGGCCGGGGGGTGCCCGAATGATTCCCTTCATCAACAAAACGGACCTTCCCGGCGGCCTGGAGAAAGGGCGAAAATTGGCAAAAGTTTTGCTGTCTCTTCGCCAGGTCGAAATAGAAAGAGTCATCTTGGGACAGGCCCAGAGATCCCCCGCCGTGCAGGAGGTTGTGTGGCCTTCCTCCGGGTAGGCGCCAGAATGCTGAAACTCACGGGTCCATCAAAGCTACTCACTGGCAACCGAATCCGATTCATTGCTTCCCCTCCAAAGGTGGGAGGAGAGAATTAAGAAAATTTCCATTGGAATGTCCCTGGAGGAAGAAGATGGAGTCTACGAATGCCAAGTTCCCAGAATTTGATCTTTCCGGAAAGGTGGCCCTGGTTACCGGGCACGTGCCTTTAATCGATGGGGGGTGGACGGCCCACTAGGCCGCGGAAAAACCCTGCCGGTGCAATTACGGCAAGGAGGATAGGCAAAGTGGCAACCTCTGACTGCTTGATTATTAAAAAGGCCGAGATTGCTCCTCTTCGTTGGCAATGATCTTCTTCGATTTTTTCCGCAACGGTTAGAGCGTGAAGAGGGTGAAGCGGAAACGGGTAGGGGATGAAGACAATAAAGGGCAACCAGCCCCAAGGAGGTGAGGCCCGAGCCGACGAATAACCAAATACATCAGTTAGCGCTTATAGGATGAGGCAGGCAAGATTTTCTTTGGCGTATATCGTCAAAAAAGAAAGGAGTGGAGTTCGATGAAGACAAAGATCTACACCCGTAGAGATTTTCTCCGGGGGGCGGCGGGAACGGCCATAGCCGCTGCTTTGGGGCCAGGGATCCCAAGAAAAGCTCAGGCAGAACCGACGGCCAAAGTCGTCCTCATTCGGAACGCCGAGGTTCTGGCGCAGCCAGAAAAAACGCAGGAGATCCTGCAATCGATGCTGGATGAGGCCGTCAAGACTCTTTTAGGAACCGACGAGCCTGCGCAGGCCTGGCGCAAGCTCATCAAGAGCTCAGATGTGGTGGGAATAAAAAGCAATGAGTGGGCGAAGCTGCCGACTCCTAAGGCGTTGGAAGGGGCTATCAAACGCCGGCTGCTGGATGTGGGGGTAGCGGAGCAGAATATGGACATCGCGGACCGGGGGGTCCTGAATAACCCGATCTTTCTCAATGCGACCGCGCTGGTCAACGTGCGGCCGCTGAGAACCCACCACTGGTCCGGGGTTGGAACCTGCCTGAAAAATTACAT
>Ga0187771_10002417_pt1 | contig 12832 bp, 8 predicted proteins | sample 0116_SJ02_MP15_1_FD_133139 | JGI IMG/M metagenome (GOLD analysis project Ga0187771, IMG submission 133139) | Tropical peat soil microbial communities from peatlands in Department of Meta, Colombia - 0116_SJ02_MP15_10_MG | ecosystem: Environmental > Terrestrial > Soil > Wetlands > Peat | place... | reverse complement strand
GGCCGGTACTTGCTGCCACGCTCGTCGGCCGTGTAATAGGCCCACTCGGTGTCCTTCTGGTGCCAGCCCGCCGATCCCGTGGGCGACTGGCCAAGCGCCGCCGCCCCGAGCCAGATCACGCCGCCCGCGAAAATCACACCGGTAAACCACCGCCCTGTCACTACTGCCTTTCTCCTCATTCCTGTGTTCTCCTGACCTGCTGATCGTTTCATTTCTTCTCTTCGAGCGAGCGAATGAATGCCTGGTCTTCCTGAAAAGCCTCATCGGTGAAAGCCATATGCCCGCGGTCCTTGTAGTGGATAAACCTGTGCTGCACTTTCCCCGCGGTAAGCGCCGCATCCATATCGACCGCCTGCTGGATCGGCACGGAGCGGTCATCATCGGAATGCAGCAGGAGCATCGGTTTGGTCTGCGCTCCGATGTGCCGGATTGGCGAGGCGAGCCGGCGCGCCTCTTCCAGTTCCGCGCCCGTCAGAGTCGTGAACCCGTTTGCGGGCGTGCCCGCGAGCGGCGTCCACAGATTTCCCCACGAAAGCGTGTTGAGATCGTACGCACCGGAAATGCTGATGACCGCGCGAAAATCAGCCGGCGAGTTGTCCCACCCTCCGGTCTTCGGATACGGCCCGGGGCCGAGCGTCGCGGCCAGCGATACCTCATGCCCGCCCGAGGAATCCCCCAGCAGATACACGCGGTTCGTGTCGATGTTGTAATTCGCCGCGTGCGCGTGCAGCCATCGGATCGCGGTGAACAGGTCCTGATAACACGCCGGGGCCGGGGAAGTCGTCACCAGGTGGTAATCGATATCCATCGCGAAGAAGCCGGCCGAAGCCCACACATCCGCCCGCGCATACCGCGTGTCGTTCTTCGAACCCGACCGCCATCGCCCGCCGTGGACCATCACGATCGCCGGAACCGACGTCCGGTTGGCCGGCCACGCGATGTCGGCCAGCAGCCCGACACCATCCGTCACCCCGTAAATGACATCTTTCTGCGACGTGATGCGCACCGGCTCCTCAGCCCGCATCGCGCTGTTCAGACAAAGGGTACCGATCGCCAGTGCCAGAAATAACCGCATTCGGACCTCCCGGCTGAGTACGTTACTAAAAATCGAGCCTCAGGGAAAGCTGTCCGACGCGATTCCCGCCGTTTTCCGAGGTCTGCACGGTCTGTGTCACGCCAAACGTCGAGGGCGACGAGACGTCCGTCGGCGGCGGCGCGAAATTCGGGTGATTCAGGATGTTGGTAAACGATGCGTTGAAGCGCATCTTCACGCGTTCGTTGACCTTGAAGACTTTGCCCACGCCCGCCGCAATGGTCACCGTTCCGGGGCCTTCGCAGATGCCCACGCCGGAATTGCCGATTCGTCCCGCGCCGGCCGGTGTCGGAACGAACGCCGCGAGGTTGAACCACCCGTTCGGGCCGGGGTTCGAAACGCTGCAACTGCCGATCCGGTCCGGCCGCACCACGGTGTTGCGCACGGCTTCCCCGAGATTGGCCTGGCTGTCCGCCGGGTTGCTGTCATACGGCGTCTCCCACGGCCCGGTTTCGACGAGCGTGATGGTATTGAGCGCCCATCCGCCCAGAAATGCATTCACCACTGCATTGGAATTCGCGAGGAAGCGCCGCCCCGTGCCGAACGGCAAGTCGTACATGCCCGTGAGCAGGAAGCGATGGCGGCGAACACCGGGATCGTTGCCCCTGTCGGCCGCCAGATCGAACCGGTTGTTGACGGCGGTGAGACCGTTCGGTCCGCTGCTGTTGCCCTGCTCGCTGCCAAACGCGGTCGGGGCGTCGTTGTTCGCGTCCGTCAGATCCTTGGCAAAGTCGTAGCTGGCCTGGAAATAAAGGCCGCTGGTATAGCGGTGCGTAATCTGGGCTTCAAGGTCCTGGTAATTGGCAAACCCCCAGTTCCCCAGCTGATAGACCGCCGCGTACTGCGGGAACGGTTCCACGTAAGGGCCAGCCACGCTCGGCCGGCCCTGGTTGGCATCCACGTCCACCGGCAGGCGGTAGCCGTTCGAGCCGATATAGCTGATGCGCGCCGTCGTCGCGGATCCGAACTGGCGCTCGATCGAAATATTCCACTGCGCCGATTGCGGGTCGCGGAAATTGATCTGCTGCGCGACATCGAACGTGTAGGTGCCGACCAGCGACGGAACCAGACCGCCGTTGCCATACGCAACCACGGGAAGCGTGAACAGCAGCGGCTGCCCGGCCTTCACGGCGGACGCCGGAGTGTTCGCATAAGTCGGCGAGTTGGTGGCTGCCGTACCCGTCATCTGGTAAGCCACGCCGCCAAGCTGCGGAACCGTGAAGATTCCGAACCCGGCGCGGAACACCGTCTTCTCATTCCCGAAAGGCCGGTACGCGATGGCCACGCGCGGATCGAAATCCTTCCAGTACGTGTCCCGCAATCCCTGGCCGAGACCGGCCTGCGTGGCCGTCTCAAATGGCGAACAGGGATACGCCGGATTCGGCAGCGGACTGATGGTGCACGCGTTGATGCTGTAAAGCACGGAGGGCGCGGCGGGCAGCGAGTTATTCGGAACCACCATGCCGCCGTTGGGCAGGAAGTTCGCAATGTTGCCGTTCTTCTCGGTGAACGGCGGCTGCAGTTCCCAGCGCAGACCGGCGCTGACCGTCAGGTTCTTGAGCACCCTCCACTCATCCTGTGCGTAGGCGGCAAAGTGCTGCGAAGTCGAATCGATGTTCGGGCCGATATCGTAAACCAGGTTGGTCGCCGGAATTCCAAGCAGCAGATCCACGAACGCGTTGCCGCTGTAGGCGCCCGTGAACTTCAGCGATCCGAATTCGTCGCTTCCGCCGAAATTGTTGACGCGATTGTAATAGACTTCGCGCATGTCAACCCCGAATTTCATCGTGTGCTGGCCCTTGATCCACGAGAGGTTGTCCGTGTACTGATAAGTCCGCGAATGCTGCGGTCCCACTTCGCCGTGCCCGATCTTCGTGAAGCCGGTGCCGCTGCTGAAGTTGAACCCCGGGAAACCACCTGAGTTGCCGGCGTGCGAGAGATCGAGGCCCGTCAGCCCGAGGTTCTGCACCACCGATGCTCCGGAGAACGGGAAACTCGAGAGGATATCGAGCGTGCTCCATCCGAAGCGGAATTCGTTGATGAGCGTCGAGGTGATGATGTGGCTGTCGGATACGAGCAGATTCTTGTCGTGCTCGCTGTTGGTGATCGGCGGCAGCAGTTGTGCGGCGTTGTTGGCCGTCGCCTGTGTCTGATACGGCAGATCCTTCCAGCTCCACCGCCCGTATAACTGGTTCTTCGAGCCGATGGACTGATCCAGCCGAAGGTCATAGCCATCCGTCTGGTTCGCCAGGCGTTCGAGATACCGGTAGTCTCCCGTGGTCGAACCGGAGCTGAAGTTGGGAGCGGGATAGTACTGCGAGAGCAGCTTCTCCGCCACCGGGTTCAGCAGACTCTGCGGAATCTGATTGTTCGGGAACGGCTGCCCCGAAAACGGATTCACCGCGGCTTTGCCGGGCAGTCCGCTCAGATTGCCCGAATCCATCGCCACCGTCGGGACGTTATCCACCACGAGCTGCGACCCCGGTTTGCGGTTGCCTTCGTAGTCCACAAAGAAGAAGGTCCTGTTGTGACCGTTGTACACGTGGGGAATCACCACGGGCCCGCTCAGGCTTCCGCCGAACGTATTCCACACTTTCGCCTGCTTCACCGACGAACCATAAGTCGTCGCGTCCAGAGCCGCATTCTGCGCGTATTCGAACAGGCTGCCGTGCAGCGTGTTCCCGCCGCTCTTCGTCGTCACCGTCACGTCGCCCGCGGCCGCGAACTCGGCATTGTTGTTGATCGCCGAAACGCGGAATTCGCTGAGCATTTCCGACGACGGATACATGTTGCGCGCCGCCGTGTTGCTGATCACGTTGACCGTCGAAGACCCGTCCACGCTGTAGTCCGTCATGAACGGCAGCGACCCCGTCAGCGCGATATTGCCGTTCTGATCCTGCTGCACGTTCGCCGATCCCACGATCGCGCCCAGCGGGCTCGTCGAACTCCCGCGATAGTTCGCCGGCAGTTCGGTCACCGTCTGGTTGTTCATGGTATTCGCGATCGTCGCGTTCTCGGTATTGATCGCGGCAGCCGTCGCCTCCACCTGCACGCTCTGCTGCACGTTGGCCAGATTCAGCGTCAGATCGAGCCGCCGTTCCTGGCGCGCGTCCAGACTCACCTCGGCGATCTGTGCCGAAGCAAATCCGGATTTGTCCACCTTCACCGCATAGCGGCCGGGCTTCAGATTCAGAATCTGATAGAGGCCGTTGCCGCCCGAGACCACCGAACGCGTCGTGTTCTCATCGAGGTCCGTCACGGAAATGCTGGCTCCGGGCACGCCACCCCCCGTTGGGTCCTGCACCGTCCCCACAATGCTCCCGAACGTGGATTGAGAAAACGCTCGCGGCGTGAGAGCCGAAACGAGCAACAGAGCAGCCAATAATTTCGCGTTAATTCTCATAGACCCTCGAACGACCTCGATAATCGCGATCCCTCGACGAACGCCAAAAAGCGCCCCTCAACTTCGCGTTGAAGCGATTATCCGAGCCTTCCGGATTCCTGTCAAAATACCGGCGATGTAGGGTAAGACTCTGTTTTTCAATGACGTACATCGGTGTTTCACGCCGTATTAAACCGCCTTATGACCAGCGCACAATGGGGAAAATTGCCACTTGCGGCGGCCGGAAATCCCGGTCGCTTCCCTTGTCCCGGGCCCTCCCTTGCCACCATTGATCCCCTCCGAGGACATTGTTATAATTTGCCGACATGCACGTGGTGGAGGAGGATGTCACCCGGTCCGAGATCGACCGGATTCTCCAGAGCGACACGTTCCGCTCCTCCGATGTACTCCGTCGTCTCTTTCGTTTCCTGGCGGACAAGTCCATCGCCGGAGAAGCGGATCAGCTCAAGGAATACACGATCGGTCTCGACGCCTTCGGCAAACCGCCGTCTTACGATCCGCGCAGTGATGCCATCGTCCGGCTTCAGGCCGGACGCCTGCGCCAGAAACTGGCCGAGTACTATCGCACCGAAGGCAAAGACGACCCTGTGGTCGTTGACCTGCCCAAGGGCCACTTCAAGCTGACCTGGCAGGCGCGGCCGGCTGCGGCCGACATCCAGCCCGCCATTGACCCGGCCCCCGTGAAGGTGACCGAGCCGCCTCCGCGCCGGCGCTGGCTGATACCGTTGCTCGGCGCCGCTCTTCTGCTCTCGCTGGCCTGGAACATCCGCTCCGCCGTCCTCTCGCGAACGGCGGCAGGCAGCGGCTCTGCCCTCTGGACCCCGGAACTGCACGAGCTCTGGGATCCGTTCATTTCAGACAGCCGCCCCCTGCTGGTGGCCTTCGCCGATCCCATGTTTGTCGGCGTGATCGGCCGCGACGGCAATGTCCTTGGCCAGCTCCGCCTGACCGAAGTCAACGACTGGAATGAAGCCGCCACCTCGCCACCCGTTCAGGCGCTGCGCCGCGCCATGGGAAACCTGACGATCGCGCCTCGCTTCAACTTCGCGGGTCGTGGCTACCTCGACTCCGCCCTCCGGCTCGGAAAACTTCTTGGAACCCGGCAATCCAGATTGTCCGTCGCCCGGCTCAGCCAGATCTCCTGGCAGAGCCTCTCCGACAACAACGCTCTCCTGGTCGATACGCAGGGATCTGCGCCCGATGACCGGCTGCTGGGTCTCCCTGTGAAACCCGAACTCATGCTCGTCCGCGAGGGTGTCCGCAACCTGCATCCGCGCCCGGGCGAGCCGGCTGTATTCACCGACACCCAGCCGGCCACGGTTGATGGCGAGATTCTCGCTCTGGTTTCCGTGGTGCCTGGTCCGGTTGGCATCACCCGGGTTGGCGCTTTCACCAGCAACCGGTTCTGGGGCAACGCGGGAGCCATCGAATCGTTTACAGACCCGGCCTTCGCCAGACTGCTGGTCGAGAAACTCAAGGGCCCATCCGGGAAGTTCCCCGCCTACTACCAGGTTCTGCTCAAGGTGAAGTACCGGGATGGCGTTCCAACCGACGTGTCCTATATCACCCACCGCGACCTGCCCGCGCTCCCCGTCGCGCCTCCCCGTCACGATTAACGTCTTCCGGGCAGGGGTTCGTAACCTGTTACTATCCGCCCGTACGCCACTTGAACCAAACGAGTTCCTGCTTTTTATCGATTGACAGTCGAAGTGCCTCATACGATACTTTGCTTGCGCAGGAAATCACAGGGGTCGCATGAGGACCCGGTCAAATTCCGGCTGCCGCCGCTGAATCGAATCTGGGCAAAGTCTGCCTCAGGAGCCAACGCCTTGAAGCGTCTACGTCACCTCATCCCTCTGATCGTCGCGTTCCCACTGCTCGCCCAGCAGCCGCGGTCCGGCAACCCGCCGGAGGAGGGAATCCCCGTCACCGACCCTCTGGTGATCTCCAAATGCGGCACCTGCCACACGAAGGACGAGAAGGGCAACCTCTCCCGCATCTCCTGGGAGCGCGCCGCGCCCGAAGGCTGGGAAGAGGCCATCAAGCGCATGGTTCGGCTCAACGGCCTGTCCATTACGCCCGCGGAAGCCCGTTCCATCGTCAAGTACCTTGCCACCTATCACGGTCTTGCGCCCGATGAGGCGAAGCCCGTCATGTATCTCGCCGAGCACCGCATCCAGGACGAAACCCTCATTCCCAACGACGAAGTCCGCACCGCCTGCGCCACCTGCCATCCGATTGCCCGCGCTCTTTCCTGGCGCCGCGCTTCCGATGACTGGCGTCTGCTCGCCAACCTGCACACCGGTCTCTATCCGGAAGCGGAAACAGCCTTTCGTCGCCGCCCCGGTCCGGCCGACGCAGCCGGCGGCTCACCACGTCCGGATGGCGGCGCGCCGCCTCCGCAGCCCGTCGATGCCGCGCTTCGCTTTCTCGGTTCCGCGGCTCCGCTCCACGCCCCGCAATGGGCGCAATGGGCCGCCCGCATGCGCACCCCGAAGTTTGCCGGACGCTGGCTGGTCTCCGCCCGCATCCCCGGCCGCGGCAAGTATTTCGGCGAAGTCACCATCGAGGATGCCGGCCAGGATGAATTCCGCACCCGCGTCAGACTTCGTTCCGCGCGCGACGGCTCCGTCATCGAACGCACCGGGCAGGGCATCGTCTACGCCGGCTACAGCTGGCGCGGCCGCTCGAAATCCTCCGCGCCCGCTCCCGCCGCTTCGTCCTCCGCGCCCGATTCCTTCGCGGCCGATTACCGCGAAGTCATGTGGTTCAACCCCGATCAGTCCCACGCCGAAGGCCGCTGGTTCTGGGGCGAATATCAGGAGTTCGGCTTCGACGTCACCATGGAGCGGGCCTCCTCCGAACTCACCGTGACCGGCGTCGATATCTCCGCGCTCAAAACCGGCACGCAGTCGAACACGGTTCACATCATCGGCAACAATTTGCCCGCCCAGCTCGCTCCCGCCGACATCGATCTCGGCAGCGGCGTCACCGCGCGCCGCATCGTCTCGTCGAATCCCGGAGAACTGGTCGTTGACGCCGCCGTCGCCCCGGACGCCATTCCCGGCAAGCGCGACGTTTCCGTCCGCCGCGCTGTCCTGCCTCTCGCCTTCGCTGTTTACGACCACGTCGACTATATAAAGGTGGTTCCCGACGCCGCTCTCGCCCGCCTCGGCAGCGACGTTCACCCGAAGGGTTACCAGCAGTTCGAGGCCATCGGCTATAACCGCGGCCCCGACAGCAAAATCAATACTCCCGACGACGTCGATCTCGGTCCCGTCGATGTCAACTGGAGCGTCGAGGAGTTCTACGCGACCTACGGCGACGACGACAAGGAATTCGTCGGCAGCCTCGGCTCGAATGGCCTCTTCACACCATCGTCCGATGGCCCCAACCCGGCGCGCAAATTCAGCCGCAACAATTACGGCGATGTCTGGGTGGTCGCGACCGCGAAGAATGAAAAGGATTCAAACGGCAAGCCGCTCGTGGGCAAATCCTACCTCGTCGTCACCGTCCCGACCTACATCAAATGGGATCAGCCCGAGGTCGGGCAATGACCGCTGCCGCGGCCACGCTTTACCGGCTCGGCGAAAGCCATCGTTTCGAAGGCGGCGGCCGCCATTTTCTCTATCTCGTTCCCGCCGGCGCCATCTTTGAGCTGGATGACGCCGCCCGGCGCGCGCTCGATCTCCTTCGTGAATCCTCTCTCCCTCACGAAGACATCCTCTGTCATCTCGAAGCGTCCGGTCGAGCTCCGGAAGAAGCCGAAGAGTTGCTTGGGGAACTGCATCGGGCGCGCATTATTGTTTCCGCGGACACCCGCTCCGAACCTCTCGCCGAACCGCCCGGGGATTTTCCCCTGCAGTCGCTGGTCATGAACCTGACCAATCAGTGCAATCTCTCCTGCCAGTACTGCTACGAATTCGGCGAGGATCGCATCACCACTCCGGAAGGCAAGCCGAAGTTCATGGACCTCGCCACCGCGCAGGCGTCCGTCGACTTTCTGCTCGCGCAATCCCCGGGCCGCCGCACCGTCCACATCACCTTCTTCGGCGGCGAAACGCTCATGAATTTCCCCCTGCTGAAGCAGGTCGTGCAATACGCAACCGCACAGGCCGCCGCCGACGGACGCGCCGTCGATTTCAGCCTCACCACCAATGCCACGCTCCTCACCCCGGCCATTATCGACTTCCTCTCGGAAAACCGCATCGGCGTCACCGTCAGCATGGATGGCCCGCCCGATCTGCACGACAAACTCCGCGTCTTCGCCAACGGCCGCGGCAGTTACGACATCATCGCGCCGCGCGTCCGCGCCCTCATCGCCGGCCATCGCACCCGGCCCATCACCGCGCGCGTCACCCTCACTTCCGGCGTCACCGATGTCGTCCGCATCTTCCGCCATCTGAAACAGGATCTCGGTTTTCACGAAGTCGGCTTCGCGCCCGTCACCACCTCGCCCAACCGTCTTTACTCCATCGGCGAGCGCGGCATGGATGGCGTTCTCGAACAGTTCCACCTTCTCGCCGAAGAATGGCAGGCATACGCTCTGCGCGGCCAGATGCACGGCTTCTCGAACGTCAGCGACACCATCGCCGAGCTCGTCCAGGGCGTCAACAAATCGCATCCCTGCGGCGCCGGCCTCGGTCTCGTCGGCGTCGGCCCCTCCGGCGACATCGCGCCCTGCCATCGCTTCGTCGATGCCGATGAGCACGCGCTCGGCAACGTCTCAACCGGCCTCGACCGCACGAAGCAGAAGAGCTTTCTCTCCCGCGGCCACATCAATACGAAGTACGACTGCCACACCTGCTGGGCGCGGCCCCTTTGCGCCGGCGGCTGTCACCATGAAGCCTTCGTCCGCTACGGCGACACCGGCCATCCCAATCTCCACTACTGCGACTGGATTCGCGACTGGACCGACACCTGCCTCCGCATCTACGGCACGGTGAGCGCGCTCAATCCCGGTTTCCTCGAACAGTTCGCCGAAAGGAAAGCGCTATGAAACACCTGCGAGCCGTGAACAAAAAGGCGCGCCGCATCGAGCAGCTCACCGACGCCGACGTCGTCGCGCTGCAGAGCAACCAGCAGCCGCAGCAGCGTCCGCATGTCCCGATGGGCTGCGCTCTGTCGTTCTCGCCCGGCTGGGAAGTCGATTCCTCCGGCGGCACCGCCGGCCTCTGCACCCCCGTCGAGCGCGATATCTACGACTGCTACATCACCTGCTTCTGGCCCGCGCAGGTTCCCGACCATCTGAACAACTATCCCGACTGGGCCAGTAAATGCGCCGCCGCCACCAAAGACTGGCGCAATCTCGACCTCGTCTTCCCATAGAAAAACATGCGAACCCTTCTTGCAGCTCTCCTTGTCTCGTGTGCCATCGGCCGCGCCGGCACCGTCTTTCTGCCCGCCTATCCGCACCACGTCATCGCGGTCAACGAAGCCGACGGCAAGGTCACCGACGTCATCCCGCTTGAGACCGGCATGCCTCTCAATATCCGGTTGTCGGACGATCGCAAATTCATCTACGTCGCCACCGTCGATCACAACGGCATCGAAGTGATCGATGTCGCCGCGCGCAAGGTCGTCAACCATTTCGTGCTCGACAGCGCGCGCAAGCAGTACCGCTTCAACTGGATGGGCGGCGGCACGCCCGATTCGTCCAACAAGTTCTACTACACCGTCACCCGCGAAATCACCAAAGGCGTCGACCGCTTCGAAGCGGATAAGCCGAAGTACTCCGTGATCGATCTCGCCCAGCAGAAGATCGTCCGCACCGCCGACGTCGCGCCCGAAGATGAAGCGGCCAACGAAGGCGGTCCCGGCCGCGGCGGCTTCGATATCTCGCCCGACGGCAAGTATCTCTACCAGTTCCGCGATTCGGTCGTCGTCATCGACACCAGCGATTTCAAGGTCGTCCAGCGCATCCCTCTCGCCAAACCCGAACTCGAAGCCGTGGAGAATCTCAACTTCGGCGCGGCCCTGCCATCCATCCACGATCCCGGCCAGCGCACTTCGCTCTTCTTTTCCGCCGACCCTTACGTGCACAACCGCATCTTCGGCATCGGACGCTTCGACCTCAATTCGCGCCAGTTCAGTTTCGCGCCCATCGGCCCCGCGCCCGCCGCCATGTTCGGCCTCGAGGTGACTCCCGACCGCAAAACCGCGTACTCCGTGATCACCAGCGGCCGCCTCGGCACCCGCCGCTGCGAATTCTGGGCTTTCGACCTGCAGAGTGACCGCGTCTCGCAGACTTCCGAAGTCCACTGCCACTCCCGCTTCACCTTCGGCATGTCGAGCGACGGCAAGAAGCTCTACATGTACGGCGAAGGATTCGAAATCGACGTCTACGACGCCGCCACCATGAAGCACGAAGCGACCTGGGACCTCGGCCGCGACGTGACCTACGGCGGCATCGTGGTGATTCCTTAGCGCGGCCTGGACCTGCGGCTTCAGAGACTGTGTGAGAACTGCACTCAGGGCCTCTGCTCCTAAGCAGCCACTGAGGAAAACCGGGACAGACTCCTTTTTCGCGTTGCAAAACTTCTGCGTGAGAGCCGGGACGGCGCGAAAAAGGTTGTCTGTACCGGATTTTCCGGACCACGCTCGCAGCCGAATACCCGTGAACCCGAGTTCTCACACAGACTCTTCAGCCGCGGCCCGTTGTTTGATGAGAACGGTTGGACCGTGTTGCGGGTGCGCCTCGCGCCGCTCATGGTAGCCTGTGATCAACTATCCCGCCCGCGCGGCGTCTGAGGAGTAAGGAGAAAGATCGATGAAATTGGCGAAAGCGGCATTGCTTTTCACGCTGGTGTCGGCGGCGGCCTCGGCCCAGGTCAATATTGGCGAACAGAAGCCCGAAGCCAGCCTCCCCTTCACCATGACCACGGTGACCACCTTTAAACTGCCCTGGCGGATCGCTTTCCTGCCCGATGGCCGCATGCTGATCACCGAAAAGCCCGGCGCCCTGTGGGTCGTGACCCAGAAGGGCGAGAAGATCCAGGTGAGCAACGCGCCCGCGGTTTATTTCCAGGGCCAGAGCGGCATGCACGCCGTCTACCTCTCACCGCATTACGCGACGGACCACAGCATCTATCTCACCTACGCCGAACCGGGTGATTATCCCGGCGGCGGGCCGGCCGGCGGTCTCGCGCTCGCGAAGGCGAGGCTGAACCTCACTGCGACCTCCGCCTCGCTCGAAGATTTCAAGGTGCTCTGGCACCAGATGCCCAAAGGCAAAGGCGGCCAGGAAGGCGCCGCGGTTGCCTTCGCGCCCGATGGCAACTCTCTGTTCCTCGCCGTGGGCGATCGCCAGCGCATGACGCCGGCTCAGGATCCCGATCAGCCCGTCGGCAAAATCCTGCATCTCACGCTCGATGGCAAACCAGCCCCGGACAATCCCAACAAAGGCAAGGTGGGAGCGTCCACCATTTCGCTGATCGATCCGCCGCGTGACACCGAAACCGCCAAAACCCAGAAGGTAGTGAGCAGCTACACCTTCCCCGCCGAAAACCTGACCCCGGCCGAGACCTGGGCGAGCGGCGTCCGCACGCCCTACGGTCTCGCGTTTTCGCCCAGCGGCGAACTGTGGGAAGTCGAACACGGTCCGCGCGGCGGCGACGAGCTGAACCTCATCGAGAAGGGCAAGAACTACGGCTGGCCGCTCGTCTCGTTCGGCATCAACTATGACGGCGTACCGGTCGGCGATCCGAAGTCGCGCCCCGATCTCACCATGCCGGTGCTCTACTGGGCGCCGATCATCGCGCCGGGCAACCTGATGTTCTACACCGGAACCAAAACCTTCCCGCAGTGGAGCGGCAACGGCCTGGTCAGCGGCCTCGCCACCAAGACAATCAACCGCATCATCTTCGACGGCCACGGCGGAGCAAAGAGCGCCGAGCGCTGGGATGTGGGCAAACGCGTGCGTGACGTGGAAGAAGGCCCCGACGGCTCGCTCTGGTTCGTGGAAGACGCCGACCCCGGCGCCCTGGTCCACGTAACACCGAAGTAATCGGTTTGTCAGCTGAACAGGAAGCAAAGGGGCCGGAGCGATCCGGCCTTTTTTGCTATGCGACGCGCTGGCTGCGCCGCCCGCCGCGGCGGCCGGATGCGGAAATCGACATCCAGCCCCGCATCTGTCGGCACGTTCACCAGCGAGTCGAAGGAGAACCGGCTGATCGGCTGTGTCCTGCGGTTGTGTTGGTTATTTATTCAGTCGTTGAAAAAAGGAGCTTCTGGATCGATCACTTCGCGGGATGAGTCGAAAGAAATGACATGACTTCGTGAATCACCCACCCCAGAAGGCCACCGATGACCACCAAGAAACCGCCGACCACCTTCGC
>Ga0187771_10002416_pt1 | contig 12840 bp, 12 predicted proteins | sample 0116_SJ02_MP15_1_FD_133139 | JGI IMG/M metagenome (GOLD analysis project Ga0187771, IMG submission 133139) | Tropical peat soil microbial communities from peatlands in Department of Meta, Colombia - 0116_SJ02_MP15_10_MG | ecosystem: Environmental > Terrestrial > Soil > Wetlands > Peat | place... | reverse complement strand
GCCCCTATCGTCTTCTTGTAAGCAGACTCGAGTACTGTTCTTAGCATTCAATCACCCTCTCAGAAGCTCGGCTATCTCCTTTGCCCACTGGCCCGTTTGAGGGTTGCGTTTAACATTATCCAAAAAGTCATTCCATTCCACATTCCCATAGGCCTTCACCCAGAGGGGGTAAGCCGCCCTAACCTTCTGTTTCGCTTCGGCGTGATAGCGGCAGAGGTCTGTGACCGTCTCCCTTCCGCAGATAAGGCACTTCATGGCTTCCTCTTCCCTGGGCAGTTAGGGTTGACGCAGAGCCTCCAGGGGCGCCGTCCCCCCATTACGTATACGATGGGCCAGGAGCAGAGCTCGCAGGGTTTCGGAGCAGTCCTGAGAGTCCCTTTCTGAGGGAGCGGGGCAGACGCGCGGCACCCGCTTGAGTAGTTGGAGCACCCCACGAACCTCTTCTTAGTTGCCTTTGATCTGATAACCCTGAGATTCCCCGTCCTACAGAAGGGGCACTTCCCTAGCTCAAAGGATTTGGTCATACTCGCTGTCACCGCGGAGTCGATTTCTCGTCCGATCGTCTCCTCGTTGGTCCTCAGCTCCGCAAGCTGTTCCACGATGGACCTCAGAGTCTCCCGCAGTAGCTCAGCTTGATCTCCGCTCCCGCCCTCGACTGCCTCTAGCTTGTCCTCTATCTCGCGTGTGAGCTCTGTGCTGATGATTGACGGGGCGTATTGTGCCATTGTCTCCACGACAGACAGCCCGAGATCTGTCACTTCCATGCTCTCTGCGGAGACGTATCCCCTCCCCACGATAGTCGCGATTATGTCGGCGCGCGTGGCCTTGGTCCCTATCCCTTCCCTTTCCATCTTCTCGAGGAGGCTGCTCTGGTTGTACCTAAGAGGCCTCTGCTCGAACTTCTCATCCAGCGCCACGCCGACCACCCTGAACCTGTCTCCCTCGGAAACCGCGGGGACCCCGATGTCCTTGTATCCAGCGTACCTGCCATAGTACTTCATCCACCCGGGGAAGACGGTTCTCCCTCCTGCCAACTTGAATTCGTGTTCGCCTACTGCAAGTGTGGCTTCGGCCAGCTCTCTCCGAGCCGAGGGACCGAAAGCGGCGAGGAACCTCCTGACGACTAGGTCGAAGACAGCCGACTCCGGAGCCTGGAGGGGGCGTTTAGGCTTCTCACCGGTGGGGTGGATGGCGGGGTGTGCTGCATCGGATTTCGCGCCCTGGACGGGCTTCAGCTCCTCCTTCAGAAGTTCGGCTGCATTGGCAGAGTACTCGGTGATTCTCCCCAGACCTTGGATGATGCCTCTGTAGTTAATCGATGGGGGGAGCCTCTGACCCCCTGTCCGGGGGTATGAGATGAGGGCCTCGAGGTAGAGCCTCTCAGCGATTTGGAGGGTCCGGCTGGGGGGGTACCCGAAGGCCCGATAGGCTTCCTTTTGGAGGTCGCCAATGTTGAACGGTACCGGTGGCCCGACCTGGACAGTGAACCTGCGCATGGCGGCCGCAACCGCCTCCCTCCGCAAGCACTCCTCCCTGATCTTCTCGGCTGACTCCCTAGTCTCGACCCTGTCCTTGGCGTACCCCGCTATGAGTCTCACACCATCCCTCTCGAACGTCCCCGAGGCTTTCCAGTAGGGGACGGGAACGAAAGTCTTGATTTCCCGCTCCTTCTCCACCAAGAACCCCAGGGTAGGTCCCTGAACCCTGCCGACACTTATCGTCCTGTACCTGTGCCCGGAGCCGAGCGCCGACTGCGAAAGCGCCCGTGAAAGGTTCACCCCCCAGATGAAGTCTATCGCGTGTCTGGCCCTCCCAGCTAGGCCGAGCCCCTGCCCTGCCTGAGGCTTCAGGTCGTCGAAAGCCTTCACCAGATCTTCTTTGGTGAGCGTGGAGAACGTGGCTCTCAGCGCGATTTTCTCCTTCCCTCCACACGCATACTTTAGCAGGTTGTACCCGATTGTTTCCCCTTCTACGTCGAAGTCGCAGGCGTTGACGAACTTCGACGCCCCCGACGCAAGCTTCCTGATGGTCAAAATCCGTCTTGCCGCGGTTGTGCTGTTCTCGTCGACAAGGTCGGACGAGTACCATTCGACGTCGAATACAGGGTAAACCGTCCTCTCCCGTGCGGGGTCAGAGACTCCGTACAAGTGCCCCTGGGCAGCACAGACAACGAACTCCTCTCCCTTCCGGTCGAACCTGAACACCGTCGTCCCCTCCACCTGCTCGTTGCGAGACTCGCCTTCGGAGAGGGCGTCGGAGACCCTCCTGGCCGCATCAGGTTTCTCGCAAATCACCAGGGTGTACCCGCTACTCATCCCGAAGTATCTCCCGGAAAACCCAGGGCACCCACGGGAACTTTAGCCTATCTTACGAAAACGACCCGTCTATCTTCTGGATGTCGACCTCAAACTTCGTCGCCGAAAGTCTTGTGCCGCACTTTTTGCACTTGTAGTCTGCAGCCTTCAGCACGTCTCCCGGGGATCTGAGATCGAACCCGGAGTAAAGCGGCGTCCCACAAGAAGAACAGACGATTTCGTAGGTCAACGCCTGCACCGCCCGATGCCAGGCATTTAGCAGTATGCTGGCCTACCGGACGGCCCGGAGAAGCCGAGGCTCCTTAGATAGACGTCCTCGTCCATCGGTATTGAGAACCTCCTTCCGCCGTATTCCGTGTTCCTCAGAAGCCTCCGATTCAGTCCTCTTACGAGTACGATGGGCTTCGCCTCGTCAGACTCTCCCATCAGTATCTCGGCGGCGGAGCTCAAATCATCCGCGACGCTCTGGGAAGTCACTTTCAGCACGTTGCCGAAGAGGTCCTTTCTCCCACGCATGTCGAGGACGGCCTCTATTCCCGACGAGGCGACGGCCACCCCGGTCGTCCCCTTTCTCGTCGGCGAGAGCCTGCTGTCGCAAATCACGACGCCGACAGAGACTCCACGGGAGAACCTGAGCGCCTCCCGTATCCTCCAGGCGGAGAGATCAGATCTCCGGGGGTATAGTACAACACTCCCGTGCCTCACATTCGACTTGTCTATGCCCGCGTTAGGGGTAAGGAGTCCATCCTTGCTCGCAAGCATGAACCCGGGGATTCCGCCGAGGACTTCGTCGGATTCCCGAAGGACAAGCTCGCACAACCTCTCGTCCATCCTGTTCCCAGCCGCCAGCTGCTTGGCCCTCCGGCTAGCTCTGACCGAGCCGAGCTTCACCACCCTCCCTTCCGAGACGGCGACGAACTTGCTCGAGATTACAAGGACGTCCCCGTTTCTCAGGCGCCTGCCAAGCCTCTTCTCGATTAGGGCCACGATGTCGAATCTCGAGCTCTTGGGCCGAACGGCGACCGGCGTCAGCGTAAGCAAACAGCGGATCGAGGCGTGGCTCTCTTAAATAGAGTCGGGAATCGCGGGCCACTGTGCTCAGGACGACCCAACTGTACGGATATCACACGAAGCACGCCAAGCTGACCGAGTTCGCCGGGTACGAGATGCCTCTATGGTACACGACAACCACTGATGAGCACATGGCGGTCAGAAACAAGTCAGGGATCTTCGACGTCTCCCACATGGGGAGGTTCGTGGTCAAAGGGCGCCGGGCTGGCCCCTTCCTAGAGGACCTGGTCCCTACCAGCGTCCAGTCGCAACCCCCGGGGAAGGCGTTCTACACGCTTCTGCTCAACGACGGTGGCGGGATCATAGACGACCTGATCATCGAGAAGCTTGCCGACGACAGGTACATGGTCGTAGTGAACGCAGCCAACGCCAAGACGGACATGGAACACATGGTGGCCCTGGTGCCCCAGGGATTCGAAGTCAACGACCTGACCTCTGATTCGGCTATGGTTGCGGTACAGGGTCCGAAGGCGTCCGATTCTCTCCAGCCTTTGGCCGAGCTGGATCTTGCGCAGCTGAAACGTTTCCGTTGCGCGGAGACAAAGGTGCTGGGGGAGGAGGCGATAGTGTCGAGGACTGGCTACACAGGCGAAGACGGGTTCGAGGTAATAGTGTACGGTGCATCAAACGAGCATCCCGAAGGAGCCATACGGGTCTGGGAGAGGCTTGCCGCGACGTCGACTCCCTGCGGCCTCGCCGCCAGGGACTCACTCAGGCTCGAAGCCGGACTCCCCCTGCACGGGTCGGACATCGACCAGAGCACCAACCCCTACCGGGCCGACCTTTCTTGGGTGGTTTCAGCAGGGAAGACGGGTTTCGTCGGTTCCAAGGCCGTCGCAGAAGCCGCCACACAGCATCCCCAGTCAATCAGAAGGGGGCTCATACTGGACGTGGGTATCCCGAGGCACGGCTTCGAAATCGAGGGGGCAACGGGTTCAGTGGGGACTGTGACCAGCGGCGGCTTCTCCCCGATAATCAAGAAGGGCATCGCCCTCTGCCTCGTCGCCTACGACAACTCCGGGTTCGGCACAAGGGTCAGCGTGAATGTCAGGGACGCTCCACAGGGAGCTACGATCACCAAGCCCCCTTTCTATGACGAACGGCTTTACGGCTGGAAAAGACAGAAGGATAATTAGTCCTCCGAAGGGGCGTTATTCCCCGATGGACCTCCAAGGGTACCATATTCCGGAGGAGCTGATGTACACGAAGGAACACGAGTGGGCGAAGGAGGAGGGCGGGGTGGTCAGAATCGGCATCACAGACTATGCCGCAAAGACGCTGAATGACGTCGTCTACGTCACATCCCCGAAGGTGAATGACAGGGTTGAGCAGGCGAAGACAATGGGGACCGTGGAGTCCATAAAGGCAGTCTCAGAAGTCTACTCTCCGGTTTCAGGGACTGTTACCAGGGTGAACAGCGAGCTCGACTCTCATCCGGAACTCGTCAACAAATCCCCATACGGCGAGGGGTGGCTTGTGGAGGTGAGGGCCTCGAACCTAGCTACCGAGAGAAAGGGGCTCCTCGACGCTAAGGCGTACGTCGCTCTCCTGAGCACCCTTCTGAAGAACTAGGAAAGGCACGCTTAAAATAGCCCGACGATACTCGACATCCAGAATTGGGTCTACTGGACACCCTAAGGTCCCGGATACACAGACCTGAGGTATCGCGCAGGGCACTCATGGCGACAATGGTGCTCTCCATAGTGTTCACAATCGCCGTCCTGATACGGTCCTACGCCGCGAAGTACGGTTACTTCCTGAACGAGTTCGACCCCTATTACGACTACTATGCGGCCCAGCACATCGTCAATCTCGCCCAGTCGCAGGGGCTCTGGAACGCCCTGTTCGCCAACCCGGCAAACTGCGGCCCGACGGTCTATACCGCCTGCCACAACATGCAGGGGTATTTCTACTGGCACGACATTACCACCTGGTACCCTGTCGGAAGGAACGTCGCGGCGACCTCCCAGGGCGGGCTTCAGGTCTTCGGCGCAATGACTTACCTGCTGATTCACAACGTCTTCGGGGTCCAAATCACCCTCTACGACTGGCTCGTGATTCTTCCTGTCTTCCTCGGAGCGCTCTCGTGTATCGCGTTCTATTTCTTGGTGAAGAAGATAGCTGGCGACGCCGCTGGCCTCTTCGCCGCGCTGATGTTCGCCGTCTCCCCACCACTCATCGAGAGAGGCAACCTAGGGTGGTTCAAGTCCGAGCCGCTTGCGATTCTACTTTTCGTTACGGCGAGCTATCTGATGCTGACCGTCTTCGACAAAGAGAGGACTTCCCGCAGCAGGATTCTTCGGGGCGCGCTGGGGGGCTTTCTGATTGGATATTCCCAAACCGCCTGGGGCGGAGGAGACTATTTCGCCGCAGCTTTCGGACTAATCTTCGTTCTTCTTCCATTCCTTAACCTCGATCTCGCGGGTTACACGCCTGCCATAATCTCCTTCACAGCATTCACTCTCTTCGTCAGCTCCATCTTCCCGAGGCCAGGTGTCGCCATAGTCACCAATCCAGTCGGGTTGGTCCTCATCGGCGGTATGCTATTCACCCTGGTGGGTCAGTGGGCGAAGACGTGGACCAAACCCACCGAGTACAAGTCAACCATGTTCAAGTTTCTCCTCGGCTTCGCACTGGCCGGGCTGGCAGTTCTAAGCTTCGGCTTGGTGGGAGGTCTCACATTGAGGTACCTGACAGTTATTGCTCCCTGGGCACGCGTTTCCAACCCGCTCGTCCAGTCGGTGGCAGAACAGTCAGTCCCCACGGGGGCCGACTACTTCACCTCCTACGCAATCATACTCTGCTTTGGCATGGCCGGGGCCTTTGTGGCGTTCAGGCGCAAAGGAATCTCCATGATCTACGCCCTCGTGTTCGGGCTCACAGGCCTCTACTTCTCCGCGGCCTTCTCACGTCTCCTTGTCTACTCGTCAATAGCCCTCGGCGTTCTTGGTGGGATTGGGTTCGCCGAGCTAGCCTATGCCATCGTGAAGCCTAGTATCACACCACTGGTGAAGAAGGCGAAGCAGACCCCGACTTCCAGAAACGAGATGAAGGTCGTCTTCTCCATAGCAGTAATCGCGCTCATCGCCCTCCCCGCCGGGTCCTACTGGATTCCTAACCCAGTCCAGTGCACCTATTCTGGGCAGCTATTCTGCAACAACAGCCCTGCTGACACAGGTGTGAGCATTGTCAACGGTGCCACCATCTACTCCCGTTCGCCCTTCGGCGACTGGATTCAGACCCTTTCGTGGGTGCGGCAGAACACGCCCACCAACTCCATTATCATCTCCTGGTGGGACTACGGCTACTGGTTCGCTGTGATGGGCAACAGGACCACAGTCGTCGACAACGCGACGCTGAACAGCACTAGAATCTCCCAAGTGGGACAGTTGCTCATGTCCAACGCGACCCAGTCGGCCGCAATGGCGAAGGAGATGGCGTACATCCCAGGCTGCACGCCCGTCAACTCCACTTCCTGCTACAGGCCTGCCTACGTGGCCATATTCATCACAGGCAGCATCTTCCCCTACAGTGTTCCGTCGGGCAGCACATGTGGGACATCAGGCTCTACTTGCTACTACGTCCTTCAGGTCCCCGGTTCAGGAGGTTTCACCGCAGGAGGGGGAGACGAGAGCAAGAAGCAGTGGTTCATCCGCATCGGCAACCTCACAGAGTCGAAGTATCTCGAGTGCCCGGGCACCAGCCCCAACGAGCTGACGTCCGCCGGCCAAGCCTGCACCACTATCGACGACTTCAACCTCACGCCCTATGCCATGTCGAACAGTCTGTTTGGTCAACTCCTTCCGTTCCAGCGTGCCGGGTACCTGTACTCCGTCACATCGAATGGCCAGAGTTCGATACAGTTTGCGACTTCGTACACCTACGGCTCCAATGGGGCCCCGCCAATAGAGGCGTTCACCTATCCGAGTAGCTACATTTTCGGGCCAAACAGCACGGGGCCGTTCAAGCTGGCTTATGTCTCGCCGAGCCTAGCTGCTGCAGAGAATAATGAATCCCCCTGTCCAGGTGACTCAGCACTTCAATGCTTCAACACGATACTTCTCTATCAGGTAGTCTACTGAGAGTCACTCCCGTAGGCCATCGGGCTTCTGTATCTAGCATACTTGTCGTCAGGGGAGTACCTTGCCGGATGAACCGTAACCGCCTTCCCTCCGCAGCCGGGGCACGTCTCCGAAAGGGTGTACCTGCCGCAGTGGGTGCACCTCAGCATGAGGCTCTTCAAGAGGAGCCGCCGTACTTCCTCGATATCTCCCGCTTGAAGCTGAAGGCGTCATGCTTGCCTAGGCCATCCTTGATTCTCTCCAGCACCCCGTCAAGCGCCTTCTCAGCCTGCTTGTAGTCATCAGCGGTTATTCTCACTCTGTAATGGGGAGCACCAGCATATGTGATGTGGACTTCAGCGGACGGAGCGCTGGCGGCTGCCATCAACGTCTTCTTGACCTGCTCGATTCCTTCGGGGGACTTGGACGACACCTCCACCAGCGCGCCAACCTCGTACCTCGGAGGAACGATTTTCTCCGACGCGATTTCAGCAACGGCCTTCGCCTCCTTTTCCGGAAGGGCCAGAGGTGCCAGAGCCTTCTCCCCCTTCCGGGCAGCCGTTTCCAGGGCGACATAGAGGCTACCGAACTCGTTCTCGAGCTTCTGCCCTAATTGCTTCTCGTGAACATCGTCGAAGCCAAGCTTCTTCTTCACGGCTTCAATGATGGCCACGGCTCTCTCCTCCCGCTTCCATTCGATCACCTTGGCCCTGCGTTCTTCGTTGGTTACCTGCCTGAGCGAGAGGTCGATCTCTCTCCTCGCCTTGTTGACTCTGATAACCTTCAGGATGAGCTTCTGCGACACCTTGGCCACCCTGTCGATGTTCCTTACCCACCCTGTGGAGATTTCAGACACATGGAGGAAGCCATTGGTCCCGTCATACTGGTCAAGGTTGACGTAGATGCCGTGGGAAGTGATTTCTCTGACGGTGCATACGACCACCTCGCCTGGTTCAGGGAGCGGCCTCTCTACGCTCATCTTAGATGCGCCACCTATGTGTGGTATTTGGCGTTTAGCCCAGACGCTTCACGAAGGTGGCGAGAACCACGGACTTGCCGCCCCTGCTCTCAGCAAGCTTCCTGCCGCATCCCCTGCACCCGATGTCCTTCGCCGAGTTGGAGAAGAGAATCCTCTCTTCCCCGCAGTCAGGGCACTTGACAAGAATGAACGTACTTCTGGTCTTCGGGATAGGCTCGCGCTCGCGTTTCATGCCGCAATCTCCGCCTTCCTCAACCGAATACCATAAGTCATCATCTCGCGATTGCACTCCTTGCACTTTAACCTCAGGGTCGCCTTTTTGGTAGTCTTGGCTGTGCGAATCAATTCAGGGAACTTCTGCCCTCCGTAACCACGCTTTCTGCCGGCCTGCCTCCGGGCGCCCCAGGAGCCTGCACGCTCCTTCCCCCTCTTGTAGAGGGCTACGGAATGCACCGTATGTTTCCCGCACCAAGGGCAATTCCGGCGAATCTCTTTTGGAAACTTCATCTCTCCCACGAAGCGGTTTGCCCCCGTTTTCGCTCGTGCTTTTAAGCTTGGTCTGACCAAGCCTGCCAAATCTCGGGGCCATACACGCCGACTCATCGATCGGGCAACGGTCTTGTACAGGGATGCCCTGTCCAATTACGAGCCAGTAGACCTAAGCGGCCATGCCAATCTCAACATTGACTACCGCGCCGTTATCGTCGACGGTTCCTCGCAATCACGTCCCTTCTTACGACCAGATACGAGAACAAGACCAGAACTACGAACATAGCGATAACCACCACTTGAAACGGGAAGACAGGTACCCCACTGCCCGTGCTCGAAGCAGAATTGGTTGCGGCTGTCGTTGAGCTGCTGCCTTCAGTGGTCGAGGACGACGACTTGTTGGTCGGTGAGCCGGTAATCCCAAGGGCGTTTTCCACATATGCGAGGGAGAAACCCCCCGAAGCCGTGCCCAGATAACCGTAGCTAGGTGTGCCGATGGACAACATCGCGGTTCCATTCCCAAGATATCTCACCATCACGTTGTCGGCGGCCTCGGCGGTGTCCTGACCAAAACTGAAGTATGATGGGAACGCGTTCATCCTATCGCTTGTGCTGTTGGCATAGAATAGACCGAGGTTTGCCCCGAGCTGCGTGAAATTGGTCGCCTCTCCACCGCCCTCGCCCCCGAAGACCAGCTCCGTGTCGTAGAATGTCCCGAGGGGTGTGGTGTAGTTACCTGCCGTGAAGAAGTAGGCTCCATCGGCAGTGGGGTCGTGAATTGTGACGTTGTCGAACCAGTCAGTGTTAGTGCTGGGCCCCGGGGTGCTACCGCTCAACCACGCTCCAAACTGGACTAGGACTCCCGTCCCAGGCTCTGCGGTGGCGTTGATGAGCAACACCAAACCTAGCGGGAGCGAGTAGGAGGAGTTGCTCTCTTCATAGGCATAGTAGTACTCGGTGGTTCCGTTTTGCTGGAAGGTGGAAACGTAACCGCCTCCCCCCTCTGACGTGATGGAATCATTCGAAAGGAAGCCGCTGGCGCTGTAGTTCCAGACGTTGTCCGCTAGAGCTACCTGCGATGCCGATGTCACGAAATCAGGAGTGTTCTGGCACCAGTAGGCTTGGGTCCCTCCTCCTTTTTCGTCGACCACGAGTACCGAGTTGAGCTGGAGAGTGGCACCGGACGGGTTCTGACCTACCGACGTCGCCGTGGAGTTGTAGGCGTTGATTGAAGAGATTGAAGCCACCCCGATCACATCTGTTGAGGCGATTGCGTACGGCGCGTCTACGCCGGACTGGTTCGTGAGACCATAGGAGGCTATCCCAGATGGTTCTGGGGGTGGCAATGGACCAAAGCTGAGCGGGTTGTTCGGGAAGACAATCAAATCGAGGCTCGCGTTAGCGGTTCCGCCATACGCGTACACGAGGACATAATATGAGCCAACGGTCACTCGCAGAGTTTGGTCGCTTTCGGTTCCGTTTTGATTAATTATCGAGTTAGACAGCAATCCATTGCTGTTGTTGAAATCTTGGAACTGGGCCGACGTCATGAACGCCGTCGAGACGCTCGTGTTGCTTGTGAGAGAGTAGTGGACAATGGTCGTGTTCACAAACGCATCGATAGGGAAGTACGTAAAATAGTCGGGGGGCAGTATGAACGGGAACTGCGAAGAAGACGGCGAAGCCGAAGTCGGTCTCGGGCTTGACGAAGCAGACGGCTGAATCAAGAGCGGCAACAGGAGAAGACACACCAGGACCTTACATTCTCCGTTCACGCTTGCGACGAAATTTGGTTCCCTCTGAGATATTTACGGATTCCAGATTTCCAAATCGTCTGGGCTAGTTCGAGTCAATCGTACTGGTTGAGGGAGCGGACGCTTTAGTGGACTTGTGCGACGACCTAGTCGCTGACACGAGGAGCCAAGAAGTACCAGAGCTTCGCTCCTTGGTCATTCAATTTCATCTCTAAACGCAAGGGTTTCTTCGTGCTGAACTCGAGTTGCACCGTGTCGGTCACACCTCCAAGGGCCTTCAGAATTCCTGCCACGTAATCTATGGAGTATGTGGCCCTGCTTTCTCCCGCAGTCTTGAACTCTAAGACGTCGGCATCATTACTGGCCAATCCTATTTCCGCTTTCCCGACATCTGACTTCCCCGAGAGAGTGAGCTTCTCCTTGGACGCTTGGATTGTTACCTGATCCGACACGACAGAGATGTCCCCCAGCACTTTCTCTAGGATGGTCTTGGTGAGCGAGGCCTTCGTATCGAATTCAAGCTTAGGAAGCGGCGCAGAACCAGCCGTGCTCTCAATTAGATGAATTGTGAACTCGCGTTTGTACCCGTTGCTGAGCTTGACAGCTATTGCGTCCTCTTCGGTACTGGAGATCTCAATGCTGTCCTTCGCATCCGATCTTCCGACGAGCTTCACCAGATCCTCCACGCGTACGCTGAACTTGTACGGTTTGTCACATTCGAACGAGGCAAAGCTCGAGTTCGGCATGGTCAAGTCCACGAGAGCCACATGAGATGGGTCCATCGCCCTGAAAGTCAGACCTTCGTTGTTTGCTTCGAACGTCGCTTCCTCCACGAGAGTCTTGACGGCGGCTGCAATCGCCTTCCATTCGTTTGCGGTCGCTGTTTTAGCTAGAAACAAACGGCCGCAGGCTCTTCAAAGACTGATAATAAGCCTTGGCCGGGAAGATATGGGGTCTCAGGCACATCTCTGAAACTGCGTTTTGTTCCTACCACCAGGCGCCCATGCCGCGCTTGAGCTCCCCCATCACTCCAGGAGGCGGCTCGAACTTCAGCGTGTAGACCTTACCGCTCGGACTCGGAGCCATCTGGGTAATAGTGGAATGGATATTCGCCAGGAACCTCATCACAGCGTCAGGGTCGCTCCGCCACCTACGTTCTATGAGCCTGATTTCGCTCCTTCTGTGAAACGAAGGCGGGATGTCGAGCATCGAGTTGAGCATGAATCGCGCCCTGACCTCATCATTGCTCATGATGCCGACCGTGAAACTCCGCGGATTCTCAGTGCCCGGCTTCTCGTCGGTGTTTATCACTACGTGCCCGTACAACAAGACCCCGACCTGCGGATCGAATTTGCGAATCATCACGTAGCATGTAGGCTGGCTGTCGCTCCCATCTTCTTTGGGAAAGAACCAGACACGGAACCTGTCGGTGAGCGCGTTCCACTCGCCTCTTGCGAGGTGGCCAAGGTCGATGTCCAAGGGAGAGAAGGGGACTCCAACCACAAGCGAATAGACCTTGGCTCCCTTCATAGAGAGGTAGGCTTCTAGCGGAACCCTCAAGCCGCACGATAGTTGCCCGTCCTTCTTAACGACCAAGGAGTGGCGGATGCCTTATCTGCACGTTGCCTGGGAAACGGGCGAAAAATGAACGACGGCACAAAGGCGTGGCTCAAGACCGCCTATCGCGAGTACTATTTCCATGGAGCCGACAAGATAGAGGTACCCGACGACCCCGAAGCTAGGGAGTTCGGCTACATCCCATTTGGTGGAGGGATGATTAGGCACCTCTCCTTCAGGACCAAGGGAGAAGCGCTGGCCGAGATCCTGAAGCAGTCCCCTTCGTCGGTCTACTGCTCGAACGCTCGATATGAATATCCCACTAGACCAATCGAGGAGAAGGGGTGGCTGGGGGCCGAGCTTATTCTTGACATAGACGCGACCGACATCCCAACCCCTTGCAAGAGGGGTCATGACCTATGGTATTGCGAGAAATGCCACGCGTCGGGGAAGCTTCCTCGTCCCGAGAAGTGCACGAAATGCGGGGGCCCAGTAGTGGAGTTCCACGGCAAGTGCGAGACGTGTCTGGACGCTGCCAAAGACCATTCCTTGCGAGTCATCGGCTTCCTTGTGAATGACTTCGGTGTAGAACGCAAACTAATCCGGCTCTATTT
>Ga0187771_10002415_pt1 | contig 12842 bp, 9 predicted proteins | sample 0116_SJ02_MP15_1_FD_133139 | JGI IMG/M metagenome (GOLD analysis project Ga0187771, IMG submission 133139) | Tropical peat soil microbial communities from peatlands in Department of Meta, Colombia - 0116_SJ02_MP15_10_MG | ecosystem: Environmental > Terrestrial > Soil > Wetlands > Peat | place... | reverse complement strand
CGCATTCATCAGCACGATGCCCGACAGTCGCGCCCGGTACTTGCTTGCGGCCTCGATCTTGGTCTGGTACTGCTCATTTACTTTTTCGCCGAGAAGAGCGCTGGATTCCTCGAGTTTCTCAACGCGCCCTTCCAGTTGCGGACTTGCTTCCGCGGCAGCCGCGGCTGGAGTGGGGGCTTCGCCAGCGGCGCCCCCGGTCAGCTTCTCGAGGAGAGATTGCGTTTTTTGTAATTCTGCGCGCAGTTGCCGCATCTCCGCTCGTGAAGTCTGGTTCTCCTGGCGCAGTTCCTCGATCATGGCGCGGAGCTGCTGTATTTCAACGGCAACTCCGGGATCGGCAGCCTGGGATGGCGCGCCCGCAGCGTCCTTTGCCGCGGCTTGGCTTAGCAGCATTCCATGTTCCCCCACCACGCAAGCCAGAACTACAAATCTTGAAAACATCCAGATGGATTGACGCTTCATGCACTTCCTCCCGCCTGCCACTGGCAGGCTGCACGAGTTCCCCGAGTGTTCTGGATTCCTTTCTCTAGCCGGCTGCCCTGTCGGCGGTTCCTCGATGTCCTTCTGCGGCCGCCTGTGGCGTGTCCGGACTCGCCGGTCCCGGCCCTTTAACGCCGTTCGTCGGAAGAAGGATGCGGAACACGGTGTTATCCTGGCGCCGTTCCGTCTCAATCTTCCCATTGTGATCGTGGACTATCTTCTGCACCACGGTGAGCCCCAGCCCGGTGCCATTCTCTTTTCCGTAGCTCACGAACGGTTGAAACAGTTTGTCACGAATTGGGGCGGCAATTCCTGGCCCGTTGTCGCGCACCTCGATCACCGCCCCGTCGGGACTCTCCTCGACCTCGACCCAGACTTTTCCCCCCACATCCGGCGCGGCATCGCAGGCATTCAGGACCAAGTTGTAGAGTGCTCTTTCCAGCTTCCTACCATCGAACCACGCCATGCCGGAACCACGGAAACTCTCCTCAATCACCGCTCCATGATGCCGGGGATGGCTGCGCACGGCCTGTACGGCCCGGTGTACCGGCTCGCACACGCTGCCGTATGCGGGATTTAGCGACTCGCGCGTGCGGGCGAACTCGAGCAGAGAGTCAATCAGATCGGTCATGCGGTTCACGCCGCCGCGAACTTCCTGGTACAACTCTTCTCTTTGTTCGCGCGTGAGCCCGCTCTCGCAGAGGAATTCTGCGTTGGCAGTGATGGCCGCCAGCGAATGCCTCAGATCGTGCGAGATGGAACTGGCCATGCGCCCGATCGTGGCCAATTGTTCGGCCTCCAGCAGATCACGCTGGGTCTTGAGCAGACTGGTACGCATGCGGTCGAAGGCGCCGGTAAGCTCGGCCACCTCGTCGTTCCCGCGGGGATCGAGCGGATGATGAAAGTCGCCTCGCTCGAGCGCGCGCACGCCCGCGACCAGGTTAGCTAGAGGCCGCGTGAAGGTATGGGAAAGCACGTAGACGAGGAGGCTGCCGATTACCACGGCAGCCAGGCCCAGGGTCAGTAACATGCGGTTGAGACTGGTGAGAAACTGCGCCTCCCTGTCATAGGAGCCAAGCACAGTGAGCCGGACTGGCGTGGCGTTTGGCGGCGACAGATCGAGGGAAGTTCCCAGATAATGCTCGTTTCCCAGTTGCACGTCTGCGGGCTTGGCCAGCGGCAGGGCCGATACCAAGGCCCGCAGGCTGGCGCTCTCCGCCTGTAGCTGGGGTAGGGTTGTTGCCAGTATCTCTCCGTTGTAGGAAAAGGCCACTTGGCCAGCCGCGACTTTGCTGATCTCACCCGCCAGCCTGGAATCAGTTTCATCCCCGAGTACCAGAAAGCCGAGCAAGGAACCGTCCGTGCGTGAGCCGAAGTAAATGGGCTGCACGAAGGTCTGATAGAGGTGATGTCCGCCATACCACCAGCGATTCGCGTCCTCGTCCGCGAGAGTCTTGGTGAAATAGGCTTGGGCCATTTCTCGAGTGAAGCCCAACGACTTGGTGTGCAGCGCGACTACCATTCCCCTTCGGTCGGCCAGCACCAGCAGGTCGCCGCCCGCCAACTGCCACAGGTCGCCGGACGCGTCTTGAATCGTGGCCGGATCGTGAGTCGTCATCAAAGCGCGTGTGATGGGCAAGTCGGCAAGAAGTGCGGACCCGCGGGTCAGCAATGATTCCCGCTCGTGCTGAAAGTTCTGGAAGGTGAGCACGGAATTCTGCAAGCCTTCTGCAATGCTCTCGCGGACTTTAGCCTCAACCGCGCGCCGAACCAGCAGCAGGCTGGTAGTCGTCAGCCCAGCGGTGATGACCAGCATGGACAGGAGAAAGCGCGTCCGCAGGCGCAATGACGGAACCAGACTTGGCCTTTGAGAAACGTTCAAAGATGCGACGGATTCGGAGTTTTCTAGCAACTTGATTTAGCCCACGAACTTATACCCGACCCCATGCACCGTTCGGAAATGGACTGGGCTGGCAGGATCGCGTTCCAGCTTCTGGCGGAGCTTCAGAATGTGATTGTCGACGGTGCGGGTGGATGGATAGTTCTGATATCCCCAGACTTCATTGAGCAGTTCGTCCCGGGTGATGACGCGTTCGGCGTTCTGCACCAGAAACTGCAGGGTCTTGAATTCCTGTGCGGTCAGAGTGATGAGCTTGCCGTCGCGCTTCACTTCCATGCGCGCGATGTCCACGGTGACGTTGTCGAAACTCAGCACAGTTCGGTTGGCAGCGGGTGCGTTGTGCCGCAAAGCCGTGCGCACTCGCGCCAGCAACTCCCGCGGGCTGAAAGGCTTGGTGACGTAATCATCGGCTCCCAGCTCCAGCAGCAGAACTTTGTCGGAGACGTCACTCGCAGCGCTCAATACGACGATCGGAAGGTTAGGCGCTGTGGCTTTGATCTGGCGGCAAACGTCGCGGCCCGACATCTTTGGAAGCCGGAGGTCGAGGATCACCGCGGTCGGCACCGTTTTCTGAAAGCTCTCCAGACCCGATGCGCCGTCGGAATGGATCTCGACCAGGTACCCCTCGGCCTCAAACAGTCGGCGCAGAGCCTTCTGCACCGCGGGGTCGTCTTCGATGACAAGCACCCTGCCCAAGGCGCGCGTCCCAGCACCCTGATCCTTCTGCTGCATAACGGCCGGTGGATTGGCCGGCCCTGTAGTGTTTTCTGCCACGTGCAACATTATCTCCTCCCCTTGCCCCACGACTACAAGCAGACCACAAGTTGATCCCCCACCCAACGCATTAGATGCCGAATTGACATTGTTTTTACATTTTTTCGACGTTTCTGTGACTTCTTGAGGCCATTCCTGGTGTCCCCCAAGGCTTTCGGCGAGTCTGGATGCCATTCGCCGAGCAGAGGGGGCCTTTGGTTCGATTGTGTTCAAGCCGTAATCGAGTTAAGAATTGCGCGCCAGCCGCCCGCGAGGGCGGCTTTTTTTGTTCCTCGCAACATTTTCCTGTCCGTTCTGTATTTCCCATTTCTGATCCGAGTGCCAAAACGGTTCAATCCCTCTCAGAATTTCACAGATGCGAAACGTTGCCGTCCCTCACAGTCGATATAATTTTGAGTCTCGAAAAAATGAACTTGCAGAGTGCCGGCTGCTGGGCGCTTATGCGAACAGGGAGAACGTGTGACTTCTAGCTCGCCACCTGCGGCCGCTAAAGACAATCGCGAAAAATTGCTGGAACGCGCCATGTCGCGTCACCAGTATTCCGGTGCGGCACTGATCGAGGTACTGCATACAGCACAGGAATTATTCGGCTATCTTTCATCGCCGCTGCTCAAAACCATTGCGCGCAAGCTGAAGCTGCCCCCCAGTCGCGTGCTGGGCGTGGCCACTTTTTATCACTTCTTTTCACTCAAGCCCAAAGGTGAACACACGTTTGTTGTCTGCATCGGCACGGCCTGCTATGTCGCGGGCGGATTCGGTCTGGTCGAAAAGCTGGAGCGCCGTTGTGCAAAAGCCGGTCACACCACGCCGGATGGTAAAGTCAGTGTGGAGACAGCACGCTGCATTGGCTCCTGCGGTCTGGCCCCGGCGGTGATCCGCGACGGCAGCGTACTCGCGCGCGTGACTCCTCTGTCGCTCGACGCCGAGCTGGACAGGATTGGTGGGAAATGACAACAGAAGAGTTGCGGGAGAAACAAAGCGAGGAACTGTCCCGCCAGCAGGCGCTCGACAACCGGATTCTGTGCTGCACGGCTGCCGGATGCATCTCGTGCGGGGCCGACGGCCTGCGGCACGCGTTGGCCGCGGAAGTTCAGGCCAAGGGTCTTGCCGGCAAGGTCGAGGTCGGAGGCACGGGATGCATGGGCCTGTGCAGCCGCGGACCGCTGGTCTTGACGACTGCTGACCGGCAACTCTATGGCAACGTGAAGGCAGCGGATGCGGCGTCACTGATCAGCGGAAATCCCGCCGACCGGGTCATTCTGAAGCAACGTTCGATTGACATGCAGGCGCCCTTCTTCTCGCGGCAGGTCAAGATTGTGTTGGGCAACAGCGGCCGCGTCGATCCGGAAAAACTGACTGACTACATCGCCGCCGGAGGTTACCAGTCACTGGCCAAGGCGCTGGAGGAAATGACTCCACGCGAAGTGGTGGAGGAAGTCAAGAAGAGCGGGTTGCGCGGACGCGGCGGAGCGGGTTATCCCACCGGCTTGAAGTGGGAACTGGTAGCCAAGCAAACGGCCGCGACGAAGTATGTCGTCTGCAACGCTGATGAAGGCGATCCGGGAGCTTTCATGGATCGCAGCGTTCTCGAGGGCGATCCGCACCGCGTTCTCGAAGGCATGGCGATCGCCGGTTACGCCGTGGGCGCGCAGCAGGGCTACATCTACGTTCGCGGCGAGTATGGCCTTGCCATCCAGCGCCTGCAGAATGCGATCAAGCAAGCGGAACGGGAACATCTGCTCGGCAGCCGCATCCTGGAACAGGGATTCCAGTTCCGGATCGATCTGCGAATCGGCGCGGGCGCCTTTGTGTGCGGCGAAGAGACCGCGCTGATCGCCTCCATTGAGGGCAAGCGCGGGCAACCGCGGCAGCGTCCACCGTATCCTCCCGCTTCGGGGTTGTGGGGCGCGCCTACGCTCATCAACAACGTCGAAACCTTCGCCAACATTCCGGCGATTCTTGAGCGCGGCGGCCAATGGTTTGCGAGCATCGGCACGGCCAGCAGCAAAGGCACGAAAGTGTTCGCCCTGGCCGGCAAAATCGCCAACACGGGCCTGATCGAGGTTCCCATGGGGATGAGCTTGCGCGAGATTCTGTTCGATATTGGCGGTGGAATCCCGGATCGCAAGTTCAAGGCGGCCCAGACCGGAGGGCCTTCCGGGGGTTGCATCCCGGAGCAGTTCCTCGACACACCTGTGGATTACGAGTCGCTCGCCAAAATCGGTTCGATTATGGGCTCGGGCGGCTTGATTGTCATGGACGAGACCTCGTGCATGGTAGATGTGGCGCGCTTCTTCATGGAGTTCTGCATGGATGAATCGTGCGGCAAGTGCATTCCCTGCCGTGCCGGTACTGTGCAGATGCATGACATCCTGCACCGCATCACGACCGGCGACGCCTCGGAGGCGGATCTGGAGATGCTGAAGAGCCTCTGCACCTTGCTGCGGGAAACGAGTCTCTGCGGCCTCGGCCAGAGCGCTCCCAATCCAGTGGTGACCACGCTGAAGTACTTTCCGGAGGAGTACGAGGCTCACATCCGCGAAAGGCGTTGTCGGGCAGGTCACTGCCAGTTCTCGCAGGACCAACAGGAGGTCCCAGCATGAGCGTCAAGACGCTCCAGATTGACGGCAACATGGTAACGGGAGTGGACGGCGACACCATTTTCTCTGTGGCCTGGGAACACGGCATCCGCATTCCGCGCCTGTGCCACGTCGGGGGCCTGAGCGATGTCGGCGCGTGCCGGCTGTGCATGGTGGAAGTGGAAGGCCAGAGGAACCTGCAAGCCGCCTGCCTGACGCCAGTCGAAGAAGGAATGGGGGTGCGCACCGATACGCCGCGGCTGCTGTCACATCGCAAACTGATCGTCGAACTGCTGCTGGCCGAGCGCAATCATGTGTGCGCAGTGTGTGTTGCCGATGGCGCCTGCGAGCTGCAGACGCTATTTCGCGACCTGGGCATCGATCATGTCCGCCTGCGCTATCGTTTCCCGTCGTTGACCGTGGACACCAGCCACGAGCGCTTCGGCCTGGACCACAATCGCTGCATCATGTGCACGCGGTGCGTGCGCGTATGCGATGAAATCGAGGGAGCGCACACCTGGGATGTCTGCGGCCGGGGCGCGGATTCCCGCATTATCACCGATCTCGGCGAGCCCTGGGGCAAGTCCGAAAGCTGCACCGGTTGCGGCAAGTGCATTCAGGTATGCCCGACCGGCGCGCTGTTCGACAAGGGCAAGACGATCGCAGAAATGCGCAAAGACCGCGGCTTCCTGAAATATATCGTGACCGCGCGCGAAAAAGGACAATGGATCGGATGATGACCCAAAAACCACGGCTCGCTACTCTTTGGCTGGGCGGCTGCTCCGGCTGCCACATGTCCTTTCTTGATCTGGATGAGCGCTTAATCGAACTTGCCGGCCGCGTCGAACTCTGCGCTTCGCCGCTTACCGACTATAAGAATTTTCCCGAAGCCGACATCACGCTGGTGGAGGGAGCGGTTGCGAACGAAGAGCATCTGGAGCAGATCAGAAAGGTGCGCCAGCATACGAAGATTCTCGTGTCGCTGGGGGATTGCGCGGTCACAGGAAATGTGACTGCGCTGCGCAACTCGCTCTCTGTCGAAGATGTTCTCGACCGCGCCTATCGCCAGAATGCCACGGTTGTGATTGGAATACCTTCGGGAAACAGCGTAGTTCCACGGCTGCTGCCGCGCGTGCGGCCGGTGCATGAGGTAGTACCGGTGGACTATTTCGTTCCTGGTTGTCCGCCTTCCGCGGACAACATTCACAAGTTCCTGGTCGCGCTGCTGGAAGGCCGCCAGCCGGAGCTCGCTGGAGTGAATAATGGCTGAACGCATCGTCATTCATCCCGTCACCAGAGTTGAAGGGCGCGCCAAAATTTCGATTTATGTCGACAACGGCGGCGGGGTTTCCTCAGCCCAGTTTCACGTCACTGAGTTTCGCGGTTTCGAGAAGCTCTGCGAGGGGCGTCCCTTCCACGAGATGCCCGGCCTGATGTCGCGCATCTGCGGGATCTGCCCTATAAGTCACATTCTGGCCAGCTGCAAGGCGGGAGATATGCTGCTGGGCATCGAAATCCCGCGCGCAGCCGCCAAGCAGCGGCGTCTGGTGAACTATGCGCAGGTGCTGCAGTCGCACGCTTTGAGTTTTTTCCACCTTTCGTCTCCCGACCTATTGTTGGGGATGGACTCCGCGCCGGAGAAGCGGAACATTTTCGGTCTGATGGAAAAGGACGCGGATTTTGCCCGCCGCGGTATTCGCCTGCGGCAATTTGGGCAGCGCGTCATTGAGCTGGTCGGCGGCAAGCGCATTCATCCGGCATGGGGCACGCCGGGCGGCGTGCTGCGGGCCGTGACAGAGGCCGAACGCGATGAGATCCGAGGCTGGATTCCGGAAGCGCTGGAGTCAATGAATCTTGCGCTCGACCGGCTGAAATCGGTGCTTGACTCTTTTGCTCTTGAGGTTGAAAACATCGGCAACTTCCCCACCCTTTTCCTGGGCACGGTGACCCCCGAGGGCACGCTTGAATATTACGACGGGCAGATTCGTATCGTGGATGCGGAAGGCAACATCGTGGCCGAAAGCCTGGATCCTCTGCGCTACGCTTCCTACTTGGGAGAGGCCAGCGAAGAGTGGTCGTTCATGAAGTTCGCTTACTACAAGCCGCTCGGCTATCCTGCGGGCAGCTATCGAGTGGGGCCGCTGGCGCGCCTGAACGTCGCCAAGTCAGCGGGGACGGCGCGCGCCGATCGCGAGTTGCGTGAATTCAAGCACCGCAGCCAGGGATCAGTCTGCAATACGTTCCATTATCATCTGGCTCGTCTCATCGAGATGCTGCATGCTGTGGAGCGCATAGAGGAACTGGCCGACGATCCTGATCTGCTGCGTGAACATGTTCGCGCCAATGCCGGGCAAAACCGCAATGTGGGCGTGGGCTCGTGCGAAGCGCCGCGCGGCGCACTGTTTCACGATTACGAGGTCGACGACAACGGCCTCATGCGGAAGGCCAACCTGCTGGTCGCGACGGCGCAGAACAATCTGGCGATGAATCGAGCGGTGGAACAGACGGCCCGCCATTTCGTCTCCAGCCGAACCCTGCAGGAAGGCATGCTCAACCGCGTGGAGGCCGCCATCCGCTGTTTCGATCCCTGCCTTTCCTGCTCCACTCACGCGGTTGGACAGATGCCCCTCACGGTTGAACTGCGCGATTCCAACGGCGAATTGCTGGACCGCGTGCAGCGGAGGTGAGGATCGACGAACGTTCATTCTGCTCACGATTCGCCAAATAGGGGTTTTGAGTGTAGTCGGTGTTTCAACACTGTTGCGACAGTCATGGAAAGGCCGAGGCCGTAGGCTGCTAGTGGAGGTTCAGGTCAGCGTAGTGGGCGAAGCTAGCGAGCGCTACTTGGTCATCGCCGGGTATGTAGAAGCCAAACTTGCCCAGGCTCAGATTAGCTCCGGGCTGCGTCCAGCGGTCTAGGATGGTCCAGCGGTCACCGTGCTTGATCTGGTGGAGGAGTTCCGTCGGACTAACGCGGATGTGGAGCGTGCGGAAGCCTCGCTTGTCGCCGTTGTCGGGAACTTTGATCTCGTCCGTTTTTTGCCCGTTACGAATGACAGCGCGGTAGAAGTAATTATCATCCATTTGGAAGAGCACGTAGTTTTTGGGGTCGGTGTAGTTGAGCACCCATTGCAAAAGGTGCCCCTTGGTAGGCATGGCGGAAAAGGCAAACGTCCCCGAGGCAGGAACGTCTCCGTATAGCACGAAGTCCCCGCCCTTGCGAATGAAAGAATCCTTCTCAGGCTTCCAGGCCCCCGGGTCATCCCACTTCGACATACCGTTCGGGGCGAGAGATAAGTCCAAAGTCTTGGATTCACCGGCGATAACTTCAAGCTTAGACGAGCTCGTGAACCCGTCGGCGGCTCGCGCAGTCAGAGTGTAGGTACCGGCGGCAAGACTGAGCGGGACGCCACTGCTCACCATTTTCAGAACATCGCCTTTCACAATTGCAACTTTAGCGTCAGCGGGCGCGAAAATAACTTTCAATTCGCCGGGAGCGGCTTCCAGCACGGCATCCGCGGCAGCGAGAGATATGGCCTCGCCCGCAACGAAGTGTTCCTTGAACTGCCGGGGCTTGAATCGGTCTCTGCGCAGTTCGACGGTATGATCTCCGGGGCTGACGGGGAGAACGGAGAGCGTGCCATCGGACTGAATGGTACCGACGAGAGTTTGATCGACGAAAACCGTGGTTCCGGGGGCGCCGCCCTGGATGGTCAGCGAGGCCATGCGAAACTGGGGTTGGGGCTGGAGGTTGAAAATGACGCTTACCTCTTCGCCCTTACGAATGCGGATCATTTGCGGCGGAGGATCCTGAAAGCCGGTCTTGGAGACTTGTACGACGTAGTCCTTCGGCTCGAGCTTCGGTAGGCGCAACTGGCTGGCTTGAGTGAGTTGCGGTTGAAGTTTTCCATTGAGAAAAACCCTCGCGTCGTCTTGACCGGCAACGACGAGGAGCGTGCCCAGGCTGTGACCGGATTCGGCGGGCGGCTGATTATCGAGAGCGCCTTTGCCCGCAGCGGTGTGGGAAAGGACGGGGGAAGCAGGCAGAGATGGTTGGGGAGTTGTTTGTGCGGGAGCGAAGACGGCGGTTGGGGCGACGGCCGCGGCCGAGACGGTCGGGGCCGAGACGGTGGGAGCGGCTGATGGAGTCTTCGCTACTGCCGGAGCGTGATGTTTTCGCGCGAAGAAGAAGGTCGCCGCGATCAGGATCATCGCCCCGACGGCGGAGGAGACGAGGATCAGAGTTGTAAGGTTCGACCGCGGGGGTTGTTTTGGCCTGGACGATGGAGATGCGACTTGAGCCGCCAGTGCGCAAGGCTCGGCCGCCAAGGTGGCGAGTAGTGGCGGGAGTTGCGGCTCTGGCGGAATCGTCCGGACTCTGCCGTGCGGGGGCATCCTGGGCGGAATTCTGGTCGGCGGGACGATGGCAGTGAGAATGTTTCCGGGTTGGATCGGTTTGGGCGGAGCCTGGCTCGGCGGGACAACGCCGGTCGCGACGTTTCCGGCTGAAACCGGGCTTGGCGGGACATCGCTTGGCGGAACCTGGCTGGTATCGGCGCGTAAAGGTTTCGGAGCGCTGGGGCGCGGGACGTGAAAAATGACGGTCGTGCCCTTGCTGTGCGCCGACGCGGGGGAATTCTCCTGGAGGACCAATCCCAGCCGGTGCAGAAGGCCATTGGCGACGGACAAGATTTCTCCATCCGTCCAATACTTGGCGGCCACCGCTTGTATGCGCTCGGCTACTGCTTGTTTTGCAGCAACGTCCGCCGCCCTATCGATTTCAAGCTCCATGCGCCGCAGGTCTTCTAGGTCGCGTCGGCGGGTCTGACGCCGCTCGGCTCCCTGGTCGCGCTGGATTTCATCTTGGATCTGAAGCAACTTGGGATCGTGAGGATGGACGGCCAATCCCTCTGCAACCCAAGCTAAGGCTGCGAAGAGATCGCCGGAGGACTGCAGCTTGCGCGCTTGCAAAACCCAGTCCTCCACGGAGCTTGTTTCTTTCAGGTCTACGATTAGGTTGAGGACCGTTTTGGCCGTGGGATGCGCGGGGTTTAAGGCGAGCGCCTGATTGGTCAGCGTCTCGGCTTCCAGCCAATCGGTTTCTAGCATGGAATGCGCGTGCTCCACCAGGGCATTGGCCAGAATGGTACGGGCGAGAGAATTGTTTCTATCCAGTTCGTAGGCTTCGCGCAGCAACTGAATCGCTTCGACGGGTTTCTGCTGCGCGAACAGTTCCGCGCTTTCGGTAATAAGACGTTGGGCTTCGTCATCGCGCTTGACGCCATCCTGGGCGAGTTTTTTCAGTTCGGACAGCTCTGCATCCTTGGGGAATTCGGCGGCTGTGGCTCGCAGAAAATCCAGAGCGCGAGAGTACTCGCCCGAATGCAGCCAGATGTTGATCTGCTCAACGAGCTGCGTTTTGGATTCGGTGCGGGTTTGCTGGTCGCCTGTCTTTTCCAAGTGCTCTAACCTCAAAAGTCAAACTTGGATGTCTTTTGCGCATGCTGCGCTGGATCTCCCAGTTATTCAGCGCATCGTCATACGATCCCCGTCCGTCCGCAGGTGGGCCCAGGTGCCTGATGGAGTTATGCAGGTCGTGTCAGCATCCGATAGTTTTGTGTTCCGGGGCGCATCTGTATTGTTCTTGATTAGAACCGGCACACCAGATAACTCTTGTAATCAGGACTCAGCGCAAGCTTGCCCCCCGACGAAGTCGTTGTCGCCCGAAGCCTGCCATGGCTGAAAACCACCACTCTTGGCTGGAGTGGGCCAATCGAGCTCGATTTCCTCGGTCCGACCGCTTATCTCCCCGATTTCCACACTGAAAACAAAGGGGTTACAAGGCGCATCGAGGGCCAACTTTGGCATGGCGGTTGCCTTAATCCCAGGCGACAGATCCTCCGGGTGGAGGAGGTAGGCCATGAAAAACGGACTCTTTAGAATCTCAGCAATCGCGACTTTAGCTCTGGCAGGTGCCTTCTCGATCTGCGCGTTGGCGCAGACCACAGATGAGACTCCGGCGCCTTCGGATCAGCCGAGTGCTCCCATGGAGATTGGGCCGACGCAGCCTCAGGCGCAGCCTCCGCAAGGGCAGACGCAGCAGCCTCCCCAGGGCGAGGCGCAACAGCCTCCTGAGGCGCAGGAGGGCGGACCGTCAGGCGAGGAGCCGGCGAAGACCGATCTGGGTGTCGCGCGCATCAGCCTGATTCACGGCGACGTTTCCACGCAGCGCGGCGACTCTGGAGACTGGTCGGCGGCGACGCTGAATCAGCCGGTCATGGGCGGCGACAAGATTTCGACCGCGGACGGCGCACGCGCGGAACTGCAACTCGACTTTGCCAACATTCTTCGTTTGGGCGCGAACTCGAAGGCCAACATCGCGACCTTCACCCACAAAGATATTCAGATTCAATTGAGCCAAGGCATCGCGAACTACACCGTGTCGAAAGACAGCGAGGCGGAGCCTGAGATCGACACGCCGAACGTGTCCGTGCATCCGGCGCATCATGATGGCGTATTCCGCATCGAGGTGCGGCCGGATGGTGACACGATCGTGATCGTCCGCAAAGGCGAGGCGCAGATTGCCACTCCGCAGGGCAGCACGGAAGTTCGCGTGGGACAGATGGCGACGATTCGCGGCACGACCGACTCGGCGCAATACAAGATTTCCGACGCCCCTTCCCCGGACGACTGGGATCGCTGGAATGGGGATCGCGATCACCTGATCCGCGACGCGCAATCGTGGCGTCACACCAACCATTACTACACCGGTTCTGAGGATCTGGACACTTACGGTCATTGGCGCAACGTGCCTGACTACGGTGATGTGTGGGTTCCGAACGAGCCGGATGGCTGGGCTCCGTACCGCGATGGCAACTGGGTTTGGGAACCTTACTATGGCTGGACCTGGGTCGGCTATGAGCCCTGGGGATGGGCGCCATATCACTATGGGCGCTGGTTCTGGTACGGCGGCAGCTGGGCCTGGTGGCCGGGACCGGCGTGGGGATGGTACCGTCCGTTCTGGGCGCCGGCGTACGTGTCGTTCTGGGGATGGGGCTGGGGTCTTGGATTCGGCTGGGGCTGGGGCGGCTGGGGTTGGGGCGGCTTCG
>Ga0187771_10002414_pt1 | contig 12842 bp, 13 predicted proteins | sample 0116_SJ02_MP15_1_FD_133139 | JGI IMG/M metagenome (GOLD analysis project Ga0187771, IMG submission 133139) | Tropical peat soil microbial communities from peatlands in Department of Meta, Colombia - 0116_SJ02_MP15_10_MG | ecosystem: Environmental > Terrestrial > Soil > Wetlands > Peat | place... | reverse complement strand
CCTAGCACGACCACGTAGAGGTGGTGGGCCGGGAGGCCCGGGGGGCAGTCGAACGCTTCTCTTCCTGCTATTCCCTGGTCCCCAAGGTGCTTGTACCCGGCCATCCCCAACGCCTTGATCGCTTTCGGCAGGTCGGCTGGGGACTTCAGGACCACGTCGATGTCGATTATGGGCTTGGCGGCGGCCCCCGGGACTGATGTGCTCCCGACGTGGTCGATTGAATGGGGCAGGCCGCCCAGTGGTTTCTTAATGCGGCCGCGCAGCTTCCGGAACGTGATTGGCCAGCTGGGGTCATAGTCCACAATGACGACGGGTTCGGGCACTCCCATGAATCCCCTCGCCGACGAGTTAACTCTATCAGCGGAACGTCCGCCGGAAGGGCAGTCCAGAATGAGTGGGGTCGGCCGGATTTGAACCAGCGATCTCAAGCGCCCGAGGCTTGAAGCCTAGACCAGACTAGCCGACGACCCCTAGCTGGCGGCCCGCTCGTCCTCGGTTTATATCCTATCGGAGGCCTCGAGGTCGGTCAATAAATAGCGGGCGAGACGTGTTGAACCCATGCCCGCTTCCTGCTGCCCGGTGGCGTCGTGCGATGGCCCCGACTGCCTGCAGCTGACTGAAAGGGAAACCAAGGTGTGCATGACCATCTGCACGAGCACGGAACCGGTGGCCTTCTCTGTGGTGAAGAACAGGCTGGGCTACCACCAGGAGGTGGTTTCGCGGATTCTGAGGCGTCTCCTGAACTATGGGGCCGTGGAGAAGTTCGGAGGCAAGTACAGGCGGGCTGGTCAATAACTACCCTGGGCATCCGCTTGCTCGCCAGAGGTGAATCGTTTGTCGTGCTGTTGTTGCTGCTGCCCATGCTGTGGCAGTGATGAGACGAGCGAAACCAAAGGCGAGCATTTATAGGCTGAACGCGGGAGCAGACGTCTCATGTCTGAAGAGAGAAAGACAGTCATCGTCGGCCAGAGCAAGCCTCTGCTGAACTACGTGACCGCGTGCATCACCATGTTCAACGGGGGGGCGAAGCAGGTGGTCCTCCGTGCCAGAGGGGAGGCGATCAACATGTCGGTCGACGTTGCCCAGATGCTGAAGAAACGCTTCATGAGCAACGTCCAAATCTCCAATATCACCATCGACGGTGAGAACGTACTCTCGAGGGACGGGAGGCAGCTGAACCTCCCCGTGCTCGAAATAGAGCTCTCTGTCCCCTCCGTGTAGCGTCAGTTTCGGGGACGCTGACCTCGGCTAGGATGTGTAATTCGGGCAAAGGATTTTAGCCCCACAACTCGGCCGATGGCCGGTTCTCATGAAAGCTCGCAAGTTCGCCAAGGTTGAAGGGAAGCTGCCAGGCGCGAAGGGCGCAGTCGTCGTGAAACGGACGGCCAAGTACATCTCGCCGTCGTTTGCGCGTTTCTATCCTCTCGTGGTGGACTCCGCTCATGGGAGCCTCGTGAAGGACGTGGACGGCAACCAGTTCATCGACTTCGCGGCAGGGATAGCTGTGCTGAGCACCGGGTCGACTCATCCGAAGGTGGTCCAAGCCATTAAAGGCCAGGCTGAGAAGTTCGTCCATTTCTCATACACGGACTTCTACTACGACAACCTCGTCCAGCTCTCAGACAGGCTCCTCAAGTTGATTCCCGGCGACTTCCAGAAGATGGTCTACTATGGCAACAGCGGGGCCGAGGCCATCGAGGCCGCCATGAAGCTCACCCGGAACTACACCAAGCGCCCCATCTGGCTGGCCCACTCGGGGGCCTTTCACGGCAGGACCATGGGCGCCCTCAGCCTGACTGCGAGCAAGCCCATGCAGAGGAAGGACGCCTTCCCTCTGGTCCCGGACGCGGTCCATTTCCCGTTCCCCTACTGCTACAGGTGCCCGTGGAAGCAGACCTTCCCGGAGTGCGATTACTACTGCGTCGACTACTTCAAGGAGCAGTACCTTGAGAAGTTCGTCCCTGTAGACGACGTGGCCGCCTACTTCTTCGAGCCGATCCAAGGAGAGGGAGGCTACGTTCCCGCCCCCCCTGACTACTTCAAGAAGATGGAATTCCTCAGGAAGTCCGGCGTCCTCTTCGTCTCCGACGAAATACAGACAGGCATAGGGAGGACCGGGAAGTTCCTTGCCATCGAGCACTACGGCATAGTGCCTGACGTCGTGACGCTGGCCAAGGGGATTGCCTCCGGGCTCCCGCTAAGCGCCACCATAGCCAAGGCGGAGGTCATGGAGAGCTGGAGGCCAGGGCAGCACGCCTCCACGTTCGGTGCCAACCCCGTAGCCGTCGAGGCCAGCCTCGCCACGCTCGACGTCCTGAATTCGGAGCACGTCCTCCAGAACGTGAGGAACATCGGAGCAAAGGCGAAGAAGAGGCTCCTCGAAATGAAGGAAAAGTACGAGATCGTCGGCGACGTCAGAGGGATGGGCCTCTTCATCGGCGTGGAGATCGTCAAGGACAAGAAGAGCAAGGCCAGGGGAGAGGAAGAGGCGAAGCAGATAATGGACTACTGCTTCCGCCACGGACTCCTTGTGATCATAGCGGGGAGGAACACCATCCGGGTGATACCCCCGCTCGTCATCACTGAAGAGGAGATGAGCGAAGGGCTGGACATACTGGAGGAAGGCATCGCGGCCGTGAACTCGGCGTCGGCCAAAGCCTAGGCCATGTACGACTTCGAGGCACTGATTGGGGAGCTGCTCCAGCAGAAGCCAGAGCTCAACCGGAACGAGGTCCTTCGCCGGATAGAAGACAAGAAGCGGACGGTAGGGGCAGGGTACCTTACAGACCAGGGGGCACTCTTCCTGGTGGCCGGGGAGCTCGGCGTCTCCCTCCGGAAGGAAGACGCTTCCTCCGACATGACCATCAAGGACCTTTACATCGGAGCCAACGACGTCACGGTCGTGGCCAGGGTGCTGGCGATCTACCCCGTAGCCACCTACAACAAGAAGGACGGCGGGACTGGCAGGTACCAGAGGCTGGCCCTCTTCGACGGCAGGAACTCCGTGAGAATGACGGTCTGGGAGGAGAGCCTGGAGCCGTTGCAGAAGCTTGACCTGAAGGTCGACGCCCCGGTGAGGGTGTCGAACGCATATGTGAAGCAGGGGCTGGACGGGAAGCCTACGCTCAACCTCGGGAGGAGGGGGAAGGTTCAGGCGCTGGACGACGAGAAGATAGTCGCCAAGCTTCCGTCAATCTCGTCAGTAGCCCAGAAGCTCCCGGCACTGTCGAAGGAGGAGCAGTTCGTGGCCCTCGATTGCGTTGTGACCTCCGAGCCCCGCTTCAGCGAGTTCGTCAGGTCCGACGGGTCGGAAGGGTCCCTGTTCCAGTTCGGAGTGGCGAGGGACGGCGGGAAGGAGACCCGGGTGGTCGTCTGGAGCCCGTCCGCCAAGCCCGAGCTCAGAAGGGGGCAGAAGGTGAAGATAACCAACGTGAGGGCGAGGCGGTCGAACACCGGAGACTTCGAAGTCCACGGCGACGTGGGGAGCGCGATTATCCTAGGACCGGCCGCCGAAAAGGCCCTCTTCCGGGTCGCGGCGACCAGCTCGAGCCAGTCGGCGAAGGTAATCCTCGGCGTGGGGAAGGACAAGAAGGTGAAGTTCATCGAGCTAGGGAAGGGGGTAAAGGAGCCCTCTCAGAACGAGGTTGTCGGAGTCGTTCCGGACGAGACGACGGAAGGGCGGCTCTATTGCAGGAGCCCGGACTCGCTGCAGATAATGGCGGACGACTCGGTATCGGGCCTCGACGCGCTCGCCACGAAGCTCAACGAGGTCAGAGAGGAGGACGCCCAGATCATGACCGAGGTCATAGCACTTTCTCACGGAAGCGTCGATGACGTCCGCCTGAGGGATGGGACGACGGTGAAGAAGGGCGAGCTCGTGGTGGGGGACGACACCGGCGAGATCAAGCTGGTCGCCTGGAGGGACCATTCGGGGAGGGTGTCAGGGATACAGCCCGGCGAACGCCTGAGGCTGAGCGGGGTGGCATGCAAGTCCACCAAGATGGGAGCCTGGGTCCTGCAGCTGTCGAACTTCAGCGTGATTGAGAGGCTCAGGGGCCGCGGCTAGACCTTCGACCTTCGGAGCGCTTCGTACTCGTAAACAAAGATCACCACCAGTCCGATGATGAAGAGCGCTATCATCGTAGTGCTGATGAAGTTGTAGTAGCTGTTGATGTCGAGCAGAGGCAGGTGCAATTCAGAGGCCGCGACCTCGGCGTCTCATAATAAGCGTTGCTGGGAAGGCGCCCGGCCAACGGCGGCCATGGCTCCGCTCTCATGACGAGCCTTTTAATCCCAAGTCGCGACGGCGGGCGCAGTGCCGAGGTGGCCTAGCCTAGTCATGGCACCAGGCTACACCCGAACGGGTGAAACTCATAATCCTGGGCTAGGAGAAGAGATCTGGGGGTCGGGGGCGCGAATCCCCCCCTCGGCACCATCGTGCCCGTGCAGACTCGGGCGGAAGTGAGAGCCACGGGTGGGATTCGGACCCACGACATCCACCTCTTTGGGCGCAGCTTACCAAGGTGGCGCTCTAGCCACTGAGCCACCGTGGCACTCGACCCCGCACCGCCCCAAGTCGATTTTTAATTGTTCGCGATTCTAGAACGCCCGTTCTGCGCTCTAGGCTTTACTCACCTCCCACCCCAAGGGCTGGCCATGTGCGCTGCGGTGGAGAAGGCTGGCTGGCGCCGTGAAGCAGCCGTGTTCGTGGTGGCGGTAATTGGAATCTCCGCTGTAATCGCGATATTCGCCGTCGCCTCTCCGGGGACCCCGGTCTCTGTCGGCCCCAGGGCAAGCAGCCAGGGGCTGAACTCCTTTGAGAGCTACTCTCAGCTCCAACAGTATGTCGCCGCGAACGCCAAGAGCGCGCAGCAGTACAGTAGTTGGGGATTCGGGTTTGGGGGCATCGGCCCCATGTGGTTGCCGGTTGCCTTCGGGGCGACAACCATGGTGACGATGTCTGCGGCTGCCACCACTTCGTCCGCCACCCTGTCGTCTCTCAACGGCACTCCCTCCTACACCGGGACCAACGTGCAGGTGCAGGGCGTCGACGAGCTTGACAGGGTGAAGACGGACGGCACTCACCTCTTCGTGTCGACCCACGACGCCGTCGCTCTGATCAACGCCTATCCTCCCAACTCCACGGCCACCCTTTCGACCCTGTCCTTCCCCAACAGCGCGGTCCTGGGACTCGAGAGCATGCAGAACCGGCTGATGGTAATTGTCCAGGCGGGGCAGGGCTTGGGCACTGGCGCCATCGAGCTTCTCCTCTACGACACCACCAACTTGGCGTCGCCGGTCCTGATGCAGAATGTGACCATAGTGGGGAACTTTGTGGGTGCCAGGATGGCGGGTGGGTACCTGTACGCTGTCATCCAGCAGCCGTCGTACACGTTCAACGGCCAGGGGAACGCGACGGCAGCCATGCCTACCGTCTCGCGAGGCGGGGTCCAGAGCGAGCTCCCTCCGTCGTCCGTCTACTACACGAATAACACGGCGCAGATTAGCTTCTACACCATAATCCCGAGCATCGGCATGTCCACCGGGACGGAGAAGGTCGTCTCGGTCCTGACGGGACCCTCGGCTACGATCTACGTCTCGACGTCGAACATCTACGTGGCATACACGAACTACCTCGACCTCTACGACGTTGACGGGGTGCCCGGGAACGCCTGGAGCGAGGGCGTGATATCGCCCCAGATGGTCACGCAGTCGCAGAACAGCACGGTCCTGCGGGCCGCCTACTCTAACGGGACCGTGACCGCGGCCAAGGCAGGGGTCGTCCCAGGGACCGTCCTCAACCAGTTCTCGATGGACGAGTACAGCGGATACTTCAGGATAGCAACAAGCAGGTTCGCCACGATCAACGGCGTGCCCACTACGAGCGACGACGTCTACGTGCTGGACCAGAACATGAACGAAGTCTCGGCCCTGCAGAACATCGCGCCGGGCGAGAACATCTACGCCGTCCGCTTCGAGGGAGACCTCGGATACGTGGTGACCTACCAGCAGATCGACCCGCTGTTCGTGATCTCTTTCAAGGACATGACCAAGCCTGTGATACTGAGCGCGCTGAAGGTCAGCGGGTACTCGGACTACCTGTACCCGCTCACGGGCGGCTACCTCCTCGGAATCGGGAAGGAGTCCGTACCCGCTTCGAACGGGAACTTCAGCTACTACCTCGGATTGAAGGTGTCTCTGTTCAAGGTGTCTGACAACGGGAGCTCGATCCTGGTGGACAAGCTCGACATCGGCGACAGAGGGACGGACTCTCCTGTCCTCAGCGACCACCTGGCGTTCACCTACGACCCGACGAGGAACATCACCATAATCCCGCTAGAGTTGTACCGGGTCAGCGGGAACCAGACCTACGAGGGCGGCATCCCAGCCTACGGGGATCCCGTCTGGCAGGGTGTGTACGTGATCAAGGTGAGCCCGGCGGGGCTCTCCGTGGTCGGGGAGGTCTCTCAGTATCCCTCGGGACAGAACTTCGGGGACTACCCCAACGACAGCCTCTCCATCGACAGGAGCGTCGTAATCGGGGACTACCTCTACACCATATCGCAGAGCGAGGTGTTGGTGAGCAGCCTGAGCTCCTTCATGACGGTCGCCTCGGTCCAGCTTCCACCCTAGGCTTCACTCGTGGCCCAAGACAGGGTGCGGCCTGTAAGGCTCTTCGAGCCGCCTGATGTCGTCCCGCTTCAGGCGGACCTCAGATGCCTCCGCCAGCTCCTCGAGCTGTTCAAGCTTGGTGGGCCCGATTATGGGCGAGGCTACGTCGTCCTTGCTGAGCAGCCAGGCGAGCGCCAGCTGGGCTGGCGTCAGGCCCTTCGCCTTGGCCACTTCCTCCAGGCGTTCGACCACGTCGAAGTCCTCTGGCTTGAAGTACCTCCTGCTGAGGTAAAGGTCCGTCTTGTACCTGACGCTGGATGGCTTGGCCCGACGCTTGTACCTGCCCGTCAGGAAACCCCTCCCGAGAGGGCTCCAGGGGAGCAGCGGGATGCCTTCGGCGATGCAGAGGGGTATCATCTCCCTCTCCTCTTCTCTGTAGGCAAGGTTGTAGTGGTTCTGCATGGTCCTGAAGCGCTCCAGGCCGAGCCTGTCGCTGGTGTAGAGGGCCTTGGCGAACTGCCACGCCCACATGCTCGACCCGCCGAGGTGGTCGACGACCCTGTCCTTCCTCACGGCTTCGGTGAGGGTCTTGAGGACCTGCTCGATGGGGGTCCCGTAGTCCCACCTGTGAATCTGGTACAGGTCTATCCTGTCTGTCTTCAGGTTGGCGAGAGACCTCTTCAGGTTGCGGCGGACGTGCTTCCTCCCGAGCCCCCGCTCGTCCGGACCGTCCCCGGTCGGGAGGCCCACTTTGGTGGCGATGACGACGTCGTTGCGCCTCCCCTCCATCGCCCTCCCGACCAGCTGCTCGGACCTGCCGTTCGAGTAGACGTCCGCTGTGTCGAAGAAGTTGATCCCCAGGTCGATCGCTCGGTCGATGATCTTCTTCGAATCCTCGTACCCTAGCGTCCATTCGAAGCCGGGAGCGTCCGGCCCGCCGAAGCTCATGCACCCTATGCAGAGCCTCGGCACCTTCAGGCCAGTGCTTCCCAGGGTCGTGTATCTCATGGATGCCCGCTGGCGGGCGCCTTCGTTAAAGTATTGGCCGACAGTCTTATCCCCAACCCCGGCCGGTTGTTCTCCTATGGGAGTCCTCTCGTCCAAGGAGCTGAGCTTCCTGAAGAACCACGAGCTGTGCAGGCTCGCCACTGCGTCGAAGGACGCAAGACCGCACGTCGTGCCCGTGATCTACGCGCTCGACGGGGAGAACATCGTAATTGCGGTCGACTACGGCACCAAGAAGCTCGGGAACCTGCGGCAGAACAACAGGGTTGCCCTCGTTGTCGACGACTTCCACCCCAACCACGCCGTCATGGTGGAGGGAGAGTGTGAGATATTGGAGCGAGGGAAGGAGTACCTCAGGCTGCTTCAGATACTCCTCGACAGGTTCGAGACCTACAGGAAGCACCCGTGGGGCGAGGGGGAGTCGCCCATACTGAAGGTCAAGCCGACGAAGGCGGTCGCCTGGTGAGCGGAGGTCAGCCCAGGGGCGCGCTTCTGCGGGCTTCGTAGGACGACATCAGGCCCGTGGCCGTGCACCCGGGATTGAAGGGCTCGAGGACGGAGGAACAGGTCTCCGCCAGAAGCGCGATGTAGCGTTCCGAGTCGTACTTCGTCTGGTCCCTGATGACATCGAAGGGGACCGCCCTCTTCGAGTCCTTCCCCCTGTAGTCCGTGATGACGTACCGTATCCCTTCGCCGGCGTGGAGGGCCGCCCCCTCAGCCACCAGCTGCCTGATCGCCGCGTGCTGCACTGTCATCGTCGTGTATTCGTCCGGGGCTTTGGACAGGTTGGTGGAGAAGGCCAGCTCCGAGGCCGGGACTTCGTGTCGGGCCAGGGCTTCGGCGTGCCGGATGAAAATCTCGGCGCACTCCGGGACCTTCTCCTTCGCCTCCGCGATGGTGTCCGCCTTACCCAGCACCTTCAGTATCTCCATCTGGCACCTGGCGAACGCCAACGGCGTGTCGTGGCGCCGCGCCTCTATCCCCCTGACCTTCAGGTCTCCGCTCTGGTAGACGCCGTAGTACCTGTTGAGCACTGGCACGTTCGGCTCGACCTTCGAGGGGAGGAAGGCCACCCACTTGTAGATGCCTTCGAACGATATGGCGAAGCCTGTCTCTGCTTCAATCTCTGCCTTCAGCTCGAGGTAGTCGTCCCTGCCTGTGCCTGCCTTCTGGACCCAGAGGGAGTCGACTATGCCGTGCATCACCTCGAAGCCCCTCCCCTCGGCAATCCTCGCGGTATCGATCAGTATCTTCCTGTCCCAGGCGCACACCGCGATGTGGGCGTCTATGCGGCCGAACTTCGCGTTGTTGAAGCCGAGGTACCCGAACGTCGTGACCCCGAGCCACTTCAGAGCCGCCTGCCTGGCGTTGTACCTGTCGTAGTCGGCCCCCTTGGCGGTCCGCTTGAGCTCCTTGTAGCGGAGCCTCTTCTCCACTATGATCTTGATGGCCAGGGGGACGATCCCGTCCCTCTTCTTGCACACGTTCCAGCCTAGCTCGGGCACCCTGTTGTCAGAGTCCGGGCAGCAGGCGCACCTGACGGTCTCGGCCGAGATGTTCTTCCTGTACATTATGTTCGGATAGAGCGCGGAAAAATCCAGCTCCCCGACGTTCTCGTGGACCCCCACCTTAGGCTCGAAGATGAAGCCGCCGCGGTCCGCCATGAGAAGCTCGTTCCTGTCCTTGAAGTGCTCCACGAGGGTCGGCTTCCAGGGGACGAGCAGGCCGATCTTCGACGCGTGGTAGAACTGGAGGCTGGAGAGGGCCTTACCGATGCTTGCCCTGCTCGAGGTGTGGAGGGGCATGCGGCAGATCCTGCTCAGCTCGAAGAGCCCGTCGAAGCCGGCCTCGGAGTAGGCGAATGATGTGTTGACGTCGATGTGCACCCTGCCGCAGAGCTTGATGGCGGAAGGTTTGTAGTGGATTCTCCCGTAGCTGAAGTATGACGTGCCCCCCTTCGACGGGAGCTTCGTCGGCACGCCGTCCCTGTCGAGGACCAGCTTTGTGCCGATTCCGTTCGCTTCGGCGCGCTTGATTAGGTAGGGGAAGAGGAAAGTGTCGCCGTCGTTGGTGAGGACGAAGTCGGGGTCTGCCTTCCGGACCGCCTCCACGAGCCCCAGCAGCCTGTCGGCTTCGTCGCGCCCGCCTACCTCGATTTTCCCGCTGTCGCTCTCCAGAGAAATCCCTTCTATTCTGTCTGTAAAGCGGGGCAGCTTCCCCTGTTTCGCGATGCCGACTTCGAGTTTGACCTTCCTCAGAGGGGGCAGGGCGTAGTCGTAGGCCCAGACGTCGTCCCTGAGCTCCCACCTGAGCACGTCCCCCTTCTGCTCCACTTCACAGTAGGCGAGGGGAAAGAGGTCCCGCTCGTAGAGGTAGCTCTGGCCGGGAGGGACGTCCGCGTTGTAGAGTCGGAAGGTTCCGAAGGGGCCGAGACGCTCTATCCTCCCCGCCACCTGCTGGGCCTTGGTCGCGTCCTTCAGCCTCGCCTCGACGACTGGGGACGTGCCGGCGTCCGTCACCCTTTCGCGCTTCTGGACGGTCCTGGTCCAGACGAAGTCGTTGCGGAGGGTCTGCAGCGGGACGTCGAAGTCTGATCTGTTGTCCGTCCCTATGAATATCGATGGCGACCAGCGGTCGACCAGGCGCACCGCCTCGCCGTCTTCGCGTTTGATCCAGACGACCATCTCCCCCGGCTTCCCCGGGTAGAGGTCAAGTATCCAGCCGCGCGTCCTTCCCACCCTTCAGCCTCTTGACTTCGGAAGCCAGCCAGACTATGGTCTTGTGCTGCACCAGCAGGAGGCTCATGAGGAGGGCCTCGGTGGGGAACGGGGAGTCCCTCGCTTGGATCGCGGGGAAGTACTCATAGCAGAGCCTCAGCATCTCCTTGAAGAGCGCCCTGTCCTCTGCGCGGAGGGCGTCGGCGAAGCGCTGCCAGCTGTCGAGCTCCTCTATGATCTCGCCGTCGGAGAGGGTCGTCATCGTCCCTCCCCTGGCCCGATTCCCTGGGTCGCCCCAGCGACCCGCATGAGCAGCTTGTAATGGTGAAAGATCATGGCCATGGCCATCCCTTCGAACCTCGACGCCCTGACGGCGGCCGAAGATGCCGAGGTGTAGAGCCGGGCGGAGCTGATCATCTCGTCGAAGGCGGCCCTGTCCCGACGGGGGAGCGCCCTCCTGAACGATTTCCACTCGGCGGCCTCCTGGGCTTCTGCTATCCTGAATGAAGGTATGGTCCGCCCCATCAGCGGGCCCCTCCTCCTGCGCCTGCGGCCCTGAGGAGTTGGCTCAGTTTGAACGTGGTCTCTCCTGGGAGCCTGTTCCTGTGCTTGACGAGCTCCGCCCTGATTCCGTCTCTTCCGGAGGACAGGCGAACCTGGGCGTCGGCCCAGGAAGCGACAATGCCGTCGTACTTGTTGGGCGAGGCTTGGGTCGCGATCACCAAGGCGTGCCTCTTCGCCTTCTCGATGCCCTCTTCGACTGCGCCAAGCACCCGCCTCGCCTCCCTTTCTTCCAGTTCCGGCTCGTTGAAGGTCCCGAGGACGTCGCAGATCACCACCAGTTTGGTCCCGTAGTCTTCCACTGCCCGCACGAGGTGCTCCGAGACGAGGGCGGCGAGCTGGTAGAAGGTGAAGACGCGGCAGGAAGTCACGCGCCTCATGGCCACCGCGGGCTTGAGACCCCTCTGCTTGGCGAACGAGGAGAAGAGGTATGGGTCTGAGCGGTTCCCCCCGTCGATGAAGATGACCGCCGAGTCGAGGCCCCCCGCCTCTATCGGGAGCTGGGCCCTGAGCGACGCCAGCTCGGCCACGATTGACGACGCCTCCCCGCTGAACAAGATCGTGCGCCCCTCGGAGAAGGGCCTCAGGAGGGAGTCGAGGCGCGGAAAGCCGAGAGAGAAGTGCGGGATTGACGAGGCTTTCTGGAAAATCGCCTCTCTCTTCTGCGCCTGCTGAGGGGCGCTCAGGAAGACGTCAGACCAGTCGTCGGGCACGGGGGCGAGCCTGCATTCTATGCTACCTTCGAGGAGGCCACCACACCCCGCGCAGCGTCCGTTCAGGGAGCCGACGGTTTCACTGGCTGGCCCCAGCTCGCGCCTGACGTGGAGAACGCAGCGGCAGTTTGAGCAGTAGTAGACGAAGCGCTCTCTGCCGCTCGCCACCTGCTCGTAGAGATAGTGTAACCTGGGCATTATGCGGGTGTGAAGTCTCCCGGCAATTTAACTCGGGATGCGCGAGGGACTTGTGTGGACGAGAGGGAGGCAGGCGAAAGTGATGAGACGGTTCAATGTTATAAACCGAAGATTGGGCTCGCCGGGACGACGCGGGGGTCGCCCAGCCTGGTCAACGGCGTGAGGCTCAGGACCTCATCCCTTAGGGGTTCGAGGGTTCGAATCCCTCCCCCCGCACCAGTCTGAGGCATCCGCAAATCGATTGGCACCGTTTCGTGATCGAAGACTTGGGGTTGATTCTTGCGAATTCAGGCGGCCTTCGGAGGCGCAGGCTGCGGTGCCGTCTGCGGGGCTGGCGCCGAGGGTTTCGGAGCTACGGGCGGCTGGACAGGCGGCGCGGGCGCAGCGGCCGGAGCAGCGGGCGCGGCTGGCTTCGGGGAGAGAGGCTGCCCGGTGATTGCAGAGAGGGCCGCCCTTCCGGAATCAGTGAGACTGTATCTGGCGGGGTTCCCGAAGAAATCCACTTTGAATTCTATGAAACCGAGAGATGTGAGCTGCCTGATTACCCAGAGGGTGGTCCATTCTGAGCTGTCGCTGATCGAGTCGTCGAGCTCTGCGTTGCTCATCCCCTCCTTGCTCTTGCTGATGGCCACCATGGCGGCCAGCAGGTGGGGCGACCCAGCCACTTTTCTCAGCGTCCTCTTCTGCGCCCTGGGGTCAGAAGGCCAATTCCAGAGCCCCTTGGTCATGGATTGGGCTGACCGGGGTCGGTTCATAAATCCTGCGCGGCTGCGATTTAATCGCGTTTACGATGTTGTCAGTTGTTTTTAGTTTTGTCAGAGAAGTAAACCCCCAGAGTCTGTGACGCCGGCAACCATGGAAGTGGTAACCGAATACGCTGACCAGAGGACAGAGCTCGAGGAGAAGATAAGGTCGCTCGAGGCCGAGAAGGCCTCGCTCCTCGCTGACGTCGCTTCTCTGAAGGAGAAGATAGCCACCTTCGAGCTGGAGAAGTCTGCCAACGCGCTAGAGAGCGAAGTGCAGGCGCTCCGGACGG
>Ga0187771_10002413_pt1 | contig 12843 bp, 15 predicted proteins | sample 0116_SJ02_MP15_1_FD_133139 | JGI IMG/M metagenome (GOLD analysis project Ga0187771, IMG submission 133139) | Tropical peat soil microbial communities from peatlands in Department of Meta, Colombia - 0116_SJ02_MP15_10_MG | ecosystem: Environmental > Terrestrial > Soil > Wetlands > Peat | place... | reverse complement strand
GAGCTCTCGCGGACCGCGATCCTTCTCGCCCGGCATGAAGTCGAAGGCTGGCCCCGCTCCCCCTGGAAGGGCGGCGAAGCGCCGGGACTTGTTTCGGAGATGTACCATCCCGAGCGTCGATGACCTGTCCCGCTCCCGACCGGCGTCTCGCTACCAGAGCGCACTGACCAGGAGAGCGAGGAACACAACCGCCAGGTACGGGCTCGAGAACTTGAACAGGGTCCAAGCTCCCGAGGGCGTCGGTCGGAGCCACAGCCAGACGCTCATCGCCACGAGAGGAACTCCGAGGGCGAGGGTCACCAGCACGTAGCCCAGGCCTGCGATGGGGGTAGCCCATGGGAGGGCGACACTGAACGGGACCAGAAGCGCTCCGGTCGCGACCATGCAGCGGAGCGCGGTCTTTTCGCTCGTGACGACCGGTAGCATCGGGATGCCGGCGCGGGCGTAATCGTCCCGGTACCGGAGGGCGAGGCTCCAGATATGGGTGGGCGTCCAGAGCACCACGAGGGCTGCGAGAAGGATCGCCGCGAGGCCGAGCGACCCGGTCACGTAGGCCCAGCCGAAGGCGACGGGCATTCCGCCCGAGATCCCGCCCAGGACAATGTTCCAACGGCTCGTTCGCTTGAGCCAGAGACTGTAGACCACTACATTGTCGACGATACCGATTGCCATGAACCCGAGGGAGAGTGGATTTCGGAGACCGGAGAGCAGGAGGGCAACCCCGAGGAGGGTGAGTCCGACGACGACCGCTCGAGAGGCTGGAGAGATCCGACCCGTGCACAGGGGTCGGTCTCGCGTGCGCTTCATCAGTCGGTCGACATCGCGGTCGACGTATCCGGTCAATGCATTGCACCCGGCGGTCCCGGCCGTTATCGCGAGGATTCCTAGGGCGAACGTGACGGGGGTCAGGAGGAGGCCGGAGGTCGCCGCGCCCACCACCATGCCCACGGCGGCCGTGAAGACGAGCAACGCGACCATCCGTGGTTTCAGAAGCTGGCTGTAGGCGAACAGGACGTCCCACCATGGTTGGGTGGGAGCACCGAGCCTCCGACCGAGGTCTGTCGCCGACTCCCAGCCCCCGGAGTTCTCGATGAAACCCATGACCCTGACCAACTCTAAGGACCGATCGAACTTGGAGGCCAGTTTGACGGCCAGGTCAAGAAGGGCTCGTCAAGGAGAGTTCACAGGCTGCCGTCGATTCGGGTTGACGAAGTGACTTTTCCCCTCGCTTCGGTAAGCCGCGCAAGGTCGGGAGATGTGAGGGATGGTGGGTCGCGGCTTGTGAGCAACCGCTCGTCAGGCCTCGGACCCATCCGCCCCAATCGCGGTGATTCGCGCGGGGACGGTTCTCTTCGCGGTTCCCGGCCCCGGGAGTGGCATGGCAGCTGACACAAGTCGGTCCGCACCGGAGCGGTGGACGGGGCCAGCGGGGACCAGGTTGAAACCGGCCAGTCGTTACCTGATGACCAAGCGCGGGTACCTGCACCCTCAGAAGACCTACGTTTGGATCACCCTGCTGATCATGGGCGTGATGTCGTTGCTCTACTTCGTGCTCGGGCTCTCGCCGGATGCCCAGGGTCACATCCCCCCGGCCTTTGACGCCGGGAACCCCCCTGCGTTCGGCGTTTCCGACCTATACTTCCATTCGATTGCGGTCGGATTCGCGGCGCTCGGGGTCTATCTCGTCTTCATGGCGTTCGACCTCGACAAGTTCGAGCCCCCGATCGACTTCCCGCTCTCCTACCGCGCGCTCGTCGCCAACATCATCACCGCCGTGGGTGCGTTCTTCTACCTTCGGCCGGTGTTCAACTCCTACCTCGCTCCCCTGCCGTTGGGACTCATTCTGGTCGGCATGATTCTACTCGCCGACGTGGGTGGGGCCCTACTCATCGAACTCTACCTCTATCCCGGCAAGCTGGCAGGATCGTACAACCCGGACTCGAACATGTTCGGGATGATTCCGAGATGGTCGAGCCTTCCGTCGTTCAAGGACTTCCGGAAGATGGACTCGGCGTACTGGCTCACATTCGTGACGGTGATCGGAGCGTTCATCGCCGGCATCATCGGGTTTGTGGCGTTCTGGCTGAACTACTTCGTCCTCGACATCGGTCAGTCTCCGGGCCTCGCCACCGGGTACATCAACTGGCTCGGTGGACCGACGGCTGTCGTCGGAACCACGATCGGGTCGCACTCGCACGCCATCGTGATGTGTCTCATTCTCGGGGTTGTCGCAGTGACGGTACAGCGCTTCGAGGTGCTTCGCTACACCGGTTGGAGGCGCAACGTCGCCCTCGTCGGGGTTTGGGTTGCCATCACGGGCGTGCTCGCGCTCACCGTCATGTTCATCCTCGAGTCGTTCACGACCGTCTTCCCGGGAGGCGTGCCCCCCGCCCTCTTCGCGAGCGACCCCGGAGGGTCAATCCAGCTCTACTCGTACACGGCGGCCAACGGGATGGCGGCCGACGATACGACGATGCTTTGGGCCGCCATCGGCGGGATGATCGTTCTCGTGCCGCTCTTCTTCACCACGGCCCGGGGTACGCCGACGTGGCGGGACCCCGTGCGTTCGTCGGTGCTCGCGATGTGGATTTTCGCCTTCATCGCGACCCCGCTCCAGGGGTTCTACGTCGAGTTCAATCACTCGGGTCTCGTCCCCAATGGGGTGGCAGGGCCACAGGACCTCACCTTCGGGGCCGAGCAGTACTTCGCGCTAATCGCCATCACGGCGGTCTGCATGGCGTTGCTCGCCGTCGATTTCTACGTCGACCAGAGAGGGGTACGGACCCCGATCGCGGCGTTCGCGACGCTGTCGGTCCTGTTCACGACGTTCGTCGCCTACTTCTACGCGTTTACTGACTGGCAGCAAGGAAGCTGGGCGTACTGGCTGTTCAACATCGGTCTCGTGTTCATGGGCGTCTTCATCCTCGCCGCGATGGTCGCCGTGATCCTCGGGGTCCCGGAGAAGTTCTCCGATGGTGAGTCGGTCCCGCCGGTGGGACGCAACGGCCGTAACGGACGGGTCAAGCCGCCGGCGGTTCGGGACCCTGACCGACCCGCCACGTGAGTGGAGATACCTACCGACGTCGGGAGGACCGTGGACGCGACCGCGCTCGGAGTGGGTCTCTCGCTCGCGACGTTGACGGCCGTGCTCGGTATGCTATCGGCGCGGGGTATCGCCCGGTCCGTTCGGGAACGTTCCCGAATCCAGTTGATGTGGGGTCTTGGGCTCGCGCTCGCGGCGATCGCGACCGCGGTCGAGCTGGTCGTCTACGCGGGTGTCGTGACCGGCGCGCTGCTTCAGACGTATGTCTTCCTCTCGGCGGCGATCGTGGGGGTCCTCTCCCTCGGATCGACCCGAGTGATCCGAAGCTCCCTCTTCCGCACGAGCTACACGCTCTACGTGTCCGGTATGTGTGCGGTCGTGGGAGTGTTCAGCTTCACGACTCCGTTGTCGGGCAGCTCGATGGTATCGGCCGGGGTGATCTCGGGAAACCCGCCAGCGACCCTGATTGTTCTCTCTTCCCTCGTCACCGTACCGGCCACCTTCGTCCTGTTGGGTGCTGTGGTCCTGGCGCTCCGTCGATCGTGGCGGTGGCAAACCTTCCTGATGGGGGTGGGCGCGTGCGTGCTCGCCGGGGGCGGCGCCCTGTACATCGCGTCGTTCCCTGTGGCGCTCTACTACTCCGAGTTCATTGGAATCGTCCTGATCTTCTTCGGGTTGGTCTCCTTGCCCCACGTGACAGCGAGCTCGGCTTCCCTCCCTCGCTCTCTCGGAAAGGGCTCGTAGCGCTCTCACTTGCCGTGGGGTTCAACCCCCGGACGAGGGGCGCTCACTATTCCGTGACCAGACCGCCAAACGCCTCGGCAAACCGGTCGACCAACCGGTCCCGGAGGCTCGCGGCGTAGGCGGTGAGTAGCGACCGGAGTCGGTCGGGGTCGACGACGTCAAAGCCTCCCCCGGACCCCGGGGGACGCGCGGCGATTACCCCGAGTTGGGCGAGCTTGCGCAGATGGAACGAGACGGTGGACCTGCCGAGGCCAGTCTGCTGGACTAAGTCGGTGAAGGTCGCCCCTGGTCGTTCCGCCACCGCGACCACCAACGACTGTTCGGCCGGACTGTGGAGCGCGCGGAGAATGCGTCGGTCCGCCCATGTAAACTCTCGGTCGAAGTAGTAGTCCCGCCATCCGCCCCGCTCCCGATGAAGCTCCCCCAGGCGCGTGAGACGGTCGAGATGATACGCGGTGTCGCCCCAGCCGAGCTCGAGACGACGCTGCACGTCCCGGGCGCTCGAACCGGGATGCCGGCGCACGTCGTCCCGGATACGGTGGCGAACCGAATCCCCCCTAGCGCCCTCCATCTTGAGAGCTCCCGGGGGGACGATGGCGGCCGCTCATCGCCCCGTAGACCAACAGGACGGTCAGGATCAGAAGGGCGAGGGGCACGGGCTCGAGCGCGAAAGACTCGTCGTACCAGCTGGTAGCGAAGACATCGAATTCGGCCAGGGCCGCCAGCACGGCGGTCACCATCATCACGAGAAACGCCGTCCCGATAAGGAAGAACCGGCGCTCCTGGAACCGTTGGGATGCCATCAGAGCGAGACATCCCAACACGCCCGCCAAGGCCGCGAGCACGATGCTGAGCATCCCCGCGAGGAATTCGATCACGGTCTGTCCCCCGAGGCGTCAGGGTTCGTGACGGTTAAGCGGCTTCGGACACGCGGCTCCTAGCGGGAACCGCGGAAAGGTCCGCGGGTGTTCGCCGTGGCGTTTCGGTCCGGGTCGCCTCCAGTTCGGGTCTCGCACCACATTGTTCGGCCCTTGCGCCACAAACGAGGTAGCCCTTCGGGCCGGAAGGGTCTCCCGAGGAATCCCATGATCGGGAACGAACAGAAGAGCGAGACCAGGACGAGAACGGCGACGGGGCGGCGGGTACGGCGACGGTGGAGGGCGCTCGCGGGGGCGGGCACTGCCGGAGTGATGGCGACGGTGATGTTGCTGCTGCTAGGAAGTGCCCTCGGCGCTGCCACCAACACAGCCGCCTCCTTCCACGCCCCCTACTCCGGTGGAAAGGCGGTGCAGTACCGTGACCCCGTCTCCCAAGGGTGTGGCGCGTCGCTTTCCGTGAAGAAGGTCGCGATGTTCAACGTCACGTCCGGTGTCGGGTCGGGTTGGGCGAGCGCTAGGGCGGGCACGTGTGCGACCAGCGACTCACAAGCTGGCTACGATGGGATCGTTGGAGTCCAAAGCCTCGGATTCAAGTCGACCGTCTCGGGGACCCATTCCGTGGTGGCGACGTGGGTCGTGACCTGGAATGCCTCCGCCTCCATGACCGCCGCGGCGGCCAACGCAGGGGCCCAAGCGACCGTGGAGATCTGGTTGCAGGTGAAGCTGACGGACACGACCACCGGTGCGACGACGGTCGGCAAGGTCGTCTTCATCGTCCAGAAGGACCTTCAATCCGCCTCGAGCTTCACCGGTGGGGCTGTGAAGCGAACGTACGCCGCAGGACTCCCGTCGGTCGCGTTGGCCTCGGGTCACTCCTACACACTCTACGTTGTCTTGGGCTACGACCTCCAAGCAGTCGTGCCCGCTGGCTCGCCCGCAACGGCCATGACCACGGCGACCGTCAACCTCGGGTCGGCGAACCACGGTGGCACTCTCAGTTCGGTGGTGGTAAACTAGACCCACGACTCGGGTCCGGCGGCCGCCGTTGCACTGGACCGAACGTCCCGACACCAACCCCTTCCTCCTTGCCTCTTCCAACTTGTCGGTCGTTTCGCACCGACAAGCGCACCTCCTAGCCCATGAAGAGCCGAAAGACAGGCTAGGGGAGTGCGGGCACCGGGATTTGAACCCGAGTTATAGGCTTGGCAAGCCTATGTGATAACCAGACTACACTATGCCCGCAGCGCCGAGGGCCATCCGCCGAGCTATCTAAAGACGCCGCCGCCCGAGGCCGCTAGTACCGGTACCGTCGCAAGAAGAAGACGTCCTCGGTGTGGATGTCGTTCATCACGCTCTGGATCGTGCGGGCCTGAGAGAGGAAGAACGGAAGGCCGATGATGGTGAGGTCTCCTTTCGCGTGGATTCGGGTCGTCTTCCCGGCCTCCGTGTAAGTGAGGTCGAGATAGCTCCCGACCGTCCAGGGTCCCTCGCTCTCCACCACTTCCCACCGGGCGCGGTCCGGGACCTCGTACGTGAGCTTCCATCGCGACTTCTTCATCTTGCGACGGACGTCGATGACCCGGTCGAGCACAATCGTGTTTCCCGAACGCTCGACCGTCTTCTGGGACTGGATAAGCGGATGGATTTCGACGATCTTGGCGTCGTTCAAGTGGTCCTCGAGAAGCTTCCAGACGACGGCGCGGGGAGCCTCGATCACGTCATCGTCCTCGTACGCGACCATGGGCGCGGCGGAGAGCCGGAATTCCCTTATCACGGTTCGTGGGTCGGCTCGGCGTCCGAGGCGCCGGGTTAATACCTCCTCTCGGGAAGTCGGCGGGTCAGGGGACGGCGGATGGGGGAATCGTGGGCGGAGGGCGACACGGTCGCTCTCAAGCGGGCGGGCGACCCGGCGCTCCTCGTCCGCGTAGCCCGGGGGCCCCAGAGGGTCGGAAACGATGGGGTGCTCGACCTAGGCGACCTCATCGGGAAGGCTCCGGGGACCGTGGTCTCTTGGCTGGGGTCGGAGTACTGGGCCGTTCGGCCGTCGCTCTCGGACCTCTTGGGGTCGCTTCGTCGTGGCGCCCAGATCGTCACCGCCAAGGACGCCGCCCATCTCCTCTATCTCGCCGGGGTTGCTCCCGGAGCGACGGTCGCCGAGGCCGGGGCCGGGAGCGGAGCCCTCACGATCGTGCTCGCCTTTAGCGTCGGGCCGAACGGTCGGGTCATCTCGTACGATCGGCGCGACGACTTCCTCGAGGCGGCCCGGGCGAACGTGCGGCGGGCCGGGCTCGAGCCGCGGGTCACCTTCCGTCGGCGGGACGTGGCGGCCGAAGGGATCGACGAGCACGACCTTTCGAGCGTTATCCTCGACCTTCCCGAGCCGTGGGCGGTCCTCGAGAGCGCCCGTTCCGCCCTGGCGCCGGGCGGCTACGTCGCCACGTACACCCCGACCTACAACCAGCTGGAGCGCACGGTGCGCACGCTTCGGGAGCTCGGGTTCGATGAGGTGCACGCGGTGGAACTGCTCGAGCGCGGCCTCCACGTCGGCGAGGGAGGCACCCGCCCAGCGTTCGAGATGCTCGGGCACACCGGGTTCCTCGCCTCCGGGCGACGGGTGGGCTAGCGATGGTCATCGCCTCGCTCACCATCGGCGCCGTCGTCGGCGTCCTGCTCTCGGCGGCGTTCCTCTACTTCGAGGTGGGACGCTTCGCCGAGCCCCAGGTGCCGGTCACGCTGTTCGACGAGCGGAAGGAACTGTTCGCGTACACGGCGGGGCTTTTCGTCGGAGTGCCGATCGCGATCGTCTTCACGCTGTTCCAAGTGGCGATGGGGGCGGGCGCGCTCGTGAGCGCGCTCATCTCGCTCGCGCTCCTCGTCATCGGCGACGAGGTCGCCCAGTGGGCGCTCCTTCGAACGAAGTTCTGGGGCCGTGAGCCGGCCCGGCCGTTCTACGCCTTAAGCTACCGGGCGGCCATCGGGGGGATCATCTCCCTCGCGATCGTCTCCCAGTACCTCGCGAACCCGACGATCACCGTGGACGGAACGCTCCTCGTCCTCCTCGAGTCGGTCGCCGTGGTCGCCCTCCAGGTGGCGGGGAGCTTCCTCTCGCTCCCACCGACCTCGCCGACCGAGCGGGCCGCGGGGAGCCCGCTCGCGGGAGGCCTCTTCAGCGCCGTCGGATTCTTTCTCCTCGGCATCGGGTTCATCGGAGGCGAGGCGACCGCGTACGTGGGGGCCCTCGTCGCCCTCCTCGGGGCGGCGCTCGTCTACCGACGCCTCCGCCCGACGCTCGCGAACGTTCCGGCGCCGGCGGCCGGACCTCGACCCCCCACCCCCGAGGCTCCCCTCGCCTACGGCCGCACCTCCCCGTTGAAGTCGACGCCGAGCGACGAGCCGACCCGCCCGAAAGCGTAGCTCCGGCCGCCGGAACGTCGCGCGACGCCGCCCCGGATATCCTCTTAAGGAAAACGCCCTCCCGCCGCCGGCATGGCGACCTCCGAGAAGGTCCCGCTCGGTCGACGGTTCCGGCACGGCCTGAAGACGTACCGGGCGTGGGTCGCGATCTTCGTCCTGGCGGTGGGCGCGCTCCTCACGATCCTGGCGGTCGGCTTCTTCACGCCGCTCATGAACTACGCCCCGTTCCCGACGATCAACGCTGCCACGAACACCCCGGGCGCGAACTACAACCTTCTGTTCGTGGTCCTGGGGCCGATCGTCGTGATCATCGGGATGTACATGGTCGGGGCGTACTTCGTCGCCCGCCGACGCTTCGAGCACCTGATGCTGACGAAGAGCAAGGCGGAGTTCCTCCGGAACATCCCCGAGATCGAGGACCTCCTCTGGGATCTCACCCCCAACGACGAACACCGCTACGAGGTGAAGCGGGCCGAGCTCCGGGTGCGCCGGTAGCCGGCGCATCGCGGGTCGTTCCGCTCGGTTAAGTACCGCGGCCCTGTCCTCGCCCCGTGACCGGCGCCGAGGTCGGTAGCGACGTGCGGGGGTTCCGGTTTCGCAAGCTCGAAAAGCCGGAAGAATTCCGCCAGGTCGCCGAGGTCCATCGGGCCGTCTGGGGCGAAGAGGGGGTCCCCACCACCCTCCAGCGGGCCCTTCAGGACAACGGGGGTCTCGTCCTCGGCGCGTATGCCGACATCTACCTCGCGGGGTTCGCGCTCTCCGTCCTCGGCTGGGACGGAACGAGCCTCTACCAGTATTCCCACGCGACCGCGGTCCGACCCGAGTACCAGAACCACCATCTCGGCTTCCGCCTGAAAGCGTTCCAGCGGGACGAGGTGCTGAAGCTCGGGCTCTCCGAGATCCGCTGGACGTTCGACCCTCTCCAGAGCCGGAACGCGCGGCTGAACGTGCGTCTCCTCGGCGGAACTCCGGACCGTTACTACATCCACTACTACGGTCAGATGCCGGACAACCTGAATCGCGACCTCGAAAGCGACCGGGTCCGGCTGCGCTGGGAGATCACGAGCCCGCGGGTCGAGGCGCGCCTCGCGGGGAAGGTCCCGAGCCCCGAAGAGGACCTCGCCCGATGGAAGCGTTCGAGCGCGGTCGTCGAGACGGAGGTCGGGGAGAAGGGCCTCCGCGTGCCGTCCGCGGTGGCGGAGCCGGCCGGGACGCCCGCGCACCTTGAGATCCCGTTCGACCTCGAGGCCGTTCGAGAACACGAGCCGTCCTCGCTGCGCTCCTGGCGTCACGCGGTGCGCGACGGGTTCCGGGCGGCGTTCGATGTCGGCTACCGCGTCGACGATTTCGCGGTCGTCACGACCGGCCACGAGCGGCGGAGCTTCTACTTCCTCTCCCCCGCCGCGAAGGCGTCGTCGGACACGGGGTCCCCCGCCCCAAGCGTATAAGGCGGCCGCGGCGGTTTCCCGGTGGGAGGAGGCCCGCCGCAGATGCCGAGTGAGGCCAGGCCTCGCGTCTCCTGGGTGCTCTTGGTCGTCCTCGCGACCGCGCTCGCCATCGGGGCGGCGGCGAGCATCCTCGTCAATCCGTCGAACCCTCCGGCGAACCCTTCCGGCCCTTCCGCCCTGGTCTACCTGCCCGGCTGGATGATCACCGCGATCTCGGCGGCGATCCTGGCGCTCTTCGTCGCTTGGTTCGTGGTCATGCGAGCCACCGGCACGTCGAACCCGACCCTGAACCGGATGGCGGTGACCGTGCTCGTCGTGATCCTGCTCAGCGTGATCTTCCTCTACACCGCCCACTCGCTCGGTTTCTTCGGCCCTTCGGGGAGCGGCGGTCCTTCCACCAACCGCACTCCGCCGCCGTCCGGGGGCCAGGGCGGCGGCCAGAATCTCACCGGTCCCGGTGGCTTCGTTTCGTGGGCCGGAATTCCGGCATGGTTGCCGATCGTGATCCTTGCGGCGGTGGCCCTCCTGGCGGTCGCCGTCGCGGTCCCCGAGCTGCGCTCGTTTCTCGAGGAGCGTCGCCAACGCGGGGACGCCTCGTCGGTGCTCGCGGCGAAGGAAGCGAATCGGGTGCGGGATGCGCTCAACCGCGCCTCGGTGGAGCTGGACTCGGGCGGGGACGCCCGAACGATCATCCTCGCCCTGTACGCCGCTCTGCTCGCCCGGCTCCTGCCGATCGTTCTCGAGCTGGACGTGAGCACGCCCGAAGAGATTCGGGCCGAGCACCTCGAGCGGCTCGGCGTGCGTCCGAACGCGGCCCGGACGCTCACCCGCCTGTTCGAAGAGGCGCGCTACTCGACGCATCCGATGGGGCGGGAGGCGAGCCTCCAAGCCCATGCGGCCGTCCGGGCGGCCATCGACGACCTCGACCGACGTGGATTCCGCGCATGAGCCTCTCGACCACGATCTTCCTCGTCGTCGTCGCGGCGCTGGCCGCGGGGGCCGCGATCCTCATAGGCTCCAACGCCGACCTTGCGATCCCTCTCGCGGCCGTCTCGGTCGGCGCGGCCGGCTTCCTCCTGCTTGACGTCCTCGACCGGACGTTGTGGCCGCCGTCCGAACCGAGGGCACGGGCCTCGGCCGCCCCGACGCGCGTTCGCTCCGCCTTCGAGGCCGGGAAGTACGGTCGGCTCGAGCTGCTCGCCCTCCTGGACTCGCTGGAACCCGAGCGCGTCGGCCCGGTCGGACCCCCGCTTACCTCCGAAGAGACCGCGAAGCTCGAAACCGCGAGCCCGGAGGAGTTCCGACGGTACCTCTCCGCGCGAGTGACGGAGCTCGAGGGGCGTACGTGAGCGGCTCGCCCCCCGCTGAGCCGTTCCGCTGGCGCCCGCTGACCCCTCTCCTATTGGCCGCCGGAGTCTTCCTCCTCCTTTCGGCGGTCCTTACCCGCAACCCGGTCCCCCTGTTCCTGGCCGTCCCGCTCCTGCTCGCCCCGCTCGCGGCCGGGGTCGTCGGTCCTCGTGGCGCCCCAACGGTCGGGGTACGACTCTCGACCGAGGGGACGGGACCCCAGGTCCATCTCTACGGGACCGTTACCCCGCCGCCGGGAGTCGACGCCCGGGACCTCGTCGTTGGGGTCCGGCGGCCGGCGAGCCTGCTCGGCGACCGGGTCGCCCGATTCACGAGGACCGGTGCGGAAGTTCAATTCCGAGCGGACTGGTACGCTCCCGTCCCGGTGATCACCGAGATCGAACCCCCGCCGGTGGTGTGGCGCGACCCGATGGGCCTCGTCGAGCGGGCGGCGGTCGCGCCGGTAGAGCCGCTCGTCATCTCCCGCTACCCTCCGGAGCTGCTTCGGATTGGAACGGTCCGGCTCGAACGCACGACCTTGCTTCCCGGGGAGACCCGCTCACGCCGCATCGGCGACAGCGGGGAGTTCCACGGGATCCGGACCGCGAGGCCCGAGGACCCACCCCGTCAGATCAACTGGCTGGCGAGCGCGCGGGCCGGGCGTCGACTCGCGAACGAGTACGACCTCGAGAAGACGGGAGACCTCCTGATCGTCCTCGATGCTCGTCCGACGATTCTCGGAACCGCGGCTGACGAGCACCTCTTCTCGATCGCCCGCGCCGCGGCGGTCGGCCTCTGCGATTCGTTCCTGGCGGTCAAGGCCCGGGTCGGGCTCGGTGTGTTCGGCGAGTTCCTGGACGCGGTTCCGCTCGCGACCGGCCGGACCCAGCGGATCCGGCTCGAAGCCGCGCTCAAGCGTTCGCACCTGACCACCGCCCGGTCCCCACCCGAGCGGTGCGCGGTCTCCGTCCGACGGGTGTTCCCTCCCGGGATCACGACCGTCGTCCTCTCGAGCCTCGCGGACGACGCTTCGGCGGACGTGAGCCCGTATCTGCGACGACGCGGCTACCCCGTGGTCGTTCTCAGCCCGTCCCCGCTGCCGCTCCTCACGGCCGGGTCGACGCTCTCCGACGAGGACGAGCGGCTCGCCCAGCGGATCGCTCGGCTCGTCCGGCGGAACCGAATCGCCCGGGCGTGGAAGGAGGCCCCGACGATCGACTGGGACGACTACTGGTCGCTCGGGCAGTTCGTCGAGTTCGTCCGACGGCCGCGGATCCGGAGGGCCGGATGACCGCTACCCCCGCGTCACCACCCGACCTCGAGCTTCGGCCGCTCACGCTCGGGATGCTCTTCGTGGCGACGGGCCTGCTCGGGTACGTCTCCGGCTTTCCGGGCGGCATCGGCATCGTGGTGGCTCTTGGGGTCGTCGCGTTCGCGGCCGGGCTCCGGACGGTCTCGAAGCGGGGCATCTTTGCCTACGCTCCCGTGCCCGTTATCGTCGTCCTCGTCCTGGAGGCCGCAACGGCCCCCGCCGGCTTCGGGACCGAGCTCCTCGCGGGCCTCGCCGGCCTCGCGTTTCTCCTCTGGCTCGGGGACGACCCGGCGCGCCCGGCGGGAGGCGCGGCGCGTTCGGTGCCCGTGATCGCGCTGCCCGCTCTCGCGCTCGGGATCGCCTGGACGAGCGAGCTGTTTCTCCCCGCCGGCACGGTCCCTTTCGGGGTCGCGGGAGCGCTCCTCGCGGTCGTGCTCGCGGCGGTCGCTTTCCTGATGGGACGCCCTTCGCTCTTCGACCGGGAGGAGGCGAGAACCTGATACGGCCGGCGCGGCTACCCATGTCGGCGCGGCTCCGCTGCGCCCGGGTACCGACGAAGGGTCCCTCTCGACTCTACGCGGACGGGTCGTCCGCCGAGGATGACGTGAGGACAACCCCGGTGTCCGATACCCCCAGCCGGGGTCAGACCCCGGAGAG
>Ga0187771_10002412_pt1 | contig 12846 bp, 12 predicted proteins | sample 0116_SJ02_MP15_1_FD_133139 | JGI IMG/M metagenome (GOLD analysis project Ga0187771, IMG submission 133139) | Tropical peat soil microbial communities from peatlands in Department of Meta, Colombia - 0116_SJ02_MP15_10_MG | ecosystem: Environmental > Terrestrial > Soil > Wetlands > Peat | place... | reverse complement strand
GCCTGGTGCGCATCTTCTCAAAGGCAAAGGCAGAGGCCTTTCGGACCAACGGAGGCATGGAGGCGTCGCGGATTCAGGTCCTCTTCCCATTTCCCGCACCCATGCGTCAAAAATGCTGCGCCTCTCCGGCCACAAGAAGCTTCGACAAGCCCCGCGAGAGTGCTGCGAATTCTTCCAGGGAAAGGGTCTCTCCACGGCGCTTCCCGTCGATGCCGCACTGCTCCAGAATCTCTCCCATTACATCCGCCGGGGCCAGTTCGGCAGCCTTCAAACAATTGGCCAGGGTCTTGCGGCGCATGGCAAAGGCCCCCTTGACCACCTTTCGGAATACCGTTTCATCACCAACCTCCACCCGCGGCTGCGCAAGGGGCACAAAACTCAGCACCGCCGACTCCACCTTGGGACGGGGATGAAAACAGGTGGGCGGCACAATGAACTCCCGGCGGATATCGAACCATAGTCCCAGCAAAAGCGTCGTAACGCCGTAATCCGAACAATCCGGCGAGGCTACCAGCCGTTCGCCGACCTCGCGCTGCAGCATCAGCACCAGCCGTGAGAAAAGGGTGCGCTGTTCCAGAAAGCGGAATAAAATCGCCGTGGAGATATTATAGGGGAGATTGGCCACCACCTTCCAGGCCGCCGGCTCCTTGCCCAGCACCTGGGCAAGGTCAAGCGCCAGGAAGTCGCCATCGATCACACTGACCTGATTATGCGCACCATAGCGCTCTTTCAAGTCGGATGCCAGTGCATGATCGAACTCCACCAGGGTCAGCCTGCGGGCGCGCTGCGCAAGGTGGTCGCTCAGCGCTCCCCGGCCGGGACCGATCTCCAGTACGCTGTCCTCCGGGCTCAATTCGGCTGCGCGAATGATCTTGGCGATAATGTTGGCGTCTACGAGAAAATTCTGGCCGAGGGCCTTAAGCGGTCGTCGAAGCGCTGTCATGGGAACTGTTCCTTGATGCGGTCCATCTCCCAAGTCGCGGTAACATCCAGGGACCAGGGCGAGGCATGGCCGTTGCTCAGATAATGATTGCCGGCTACCGCCAGCATTGCAGCATTATCGCCGCACAATGCTGGTCTGGGGATATGCAGTTCGACTCCCGAATCCGCAGCTAAACGGGTCATGCGCTCGCGCAGGGCACTGTTGCAGGCCACCCCGCCCGCCACGACCAGACGCCGGATTCCGCTGTGCCGGAGAGCCGCCCCGGTCTTGGCCGCCAGGACATCGCAGATCGCGTCCTGGAACGAAGCACACAGATCGCTCGCCTCCCGGCCCGGTACGGTCACGGGATGCTTGGCGACCCTCTGGAGCATGGCCGTCTTAAGGCCGCTGAAGCTGAAATTGAGGCTGCCGTCATAGAGCAGCGGACGGGGCAGGCGGACCGCCCTGCAGTCCCCGTCCCGCGCCAGGGCATCGATACGAGCGCCGCCAGGATAGTCGAGCCCCATGATCTTGGCCGACTTGTCGAAAGCTTCGCCGGCCGCATCGTCGATGGTTCTGCCGAGGGTCGTGTAGCGCCCGAACCCCTCGACGAGATAGAGATGGGTATGGCCGCCCGACACGATCAGAGCCAGAAAGGGAAACTCTATGGGCTGCTCCAGAAAGGCGGCAAAGATATGCCCTTCGATGTGATGCACGCCCACAAAGGGGATGCCCTGGGCAAAGGCAATCGCCTTGGCGGCGGAAAGCCCCACCAGGAGCGCTCCGGCCAGACCGGGCCCGCGCGTGACCGCCACCCCCTGGATTTGGTTCATGGCCTGTCCGGCCTCGTACAAGGCCTGGCTCACCACCGGCGTAATCATCTCCAGGTGTTTGCGCGAGGCTATCTCCGGAACAACGCCGCCATATTCGGCATGGATGGCGATCTGGGACGACACGACCGACGAAAGGATATCACAGCCGTCGCGCACCACGGCGGCAGCAGTTTCGTCACAGGAGGTCTCAATGGCAAGTATCAGCACCTAGCGTTCCCATATCTCTTTCTTGTCCTTGCCCAGGTAGGCACGCTTGACCTCGGCATTCTCCCTCAGCTCCGCAGACGGCCCCTCCAGGATGATCTTGCCGGTTTCCAGCACATATCCCCGGTCGGCCAGCTTCAGGGCGGCATTGGCATTCTGTTCCACAAGCAGTACGGTGACTCCGCTCTCCCTGCGCAGCCGCTCCAGGACTTTGAATATTTCCTGCACTACCAGGGGAGCCAACCCCATGGAGGGTTCATCGAGCAAAAGCAATTTGGGTTTTGCCATCAAGGCCCGGCCGATGGCCAGCATCTGCTGTTCGCCGCCCGACATGGTGCCGGCCAGTTGCCGGCGCCGCTCCTCCAGCCGGGGGAACAGAGTGAAAACCTGCTCCATATCCCTGCGGATCACCGACCTTTCCTCCCGGCTGCGATAACGCAGATAAGCTCCCAGTTCCAGGTTGTCCTCAACCGAAAGGGGCTTGAACACCTGACGCCCCTCCGGCACCTGGGAAATGCCATGTTTGACGATCCTGTCCGGGGCCAGGGCCGTGACCGGCTCCTTGCGAAACAGCACCTCGCCGCCCGCAGCCGGCGTCACCCCGGATATGGTGTTGAGAATCGTTGTCTTGCCGGCGCCGTTGGCGCCGATCAGAGTCACGATCTCCCCTTCACCCAGGTGCAGGGAAACATTCTTCAGGGCATGAACCTTACCGTAGTAAGTATTTATATTTTTAAGTCTGAGCATACTGTGTATGAAACAGCCTCAAGCCTGGAAAAGTGATTACTACTTGCGGAAAACAACCCATTTCCCCTATTCTTCCCCGAGATACGCTGCAATTACTTCCGTATTCTCCTGGATCTCCCGCGGCGTCCCCTCGGCCAGCTTCCTGCCGAGATTGAGGACGACGATCCTGTCGCACACATCCATGACCAGTTCCATGTCATGCTCCACCAGAACCACCGTAACACCCATCTGCCGGATATCTTCCATAAGATGCGCCAGACCGAGGGTCTCCCGGCTGTTGAGACCGGCAGCAGGTTCGTCCATCAGGATGATGCGGGGCTCTACGGCCAGGGCGCGCGCAATCTCCAGAAGCCGTCCCTTGCCAAAGGACAGATTGCCGGCAGTATCGTCCGCCAGGTCGCTGATACCCGTAAACTCAAGCCATTTCCCGGCTGCCTTCCGCAAGCGCCGTTCTTCGGCAATGCTCCAGGGCATCCTCAGGGAACAGGCCAGCAACCCGCAGGAACCTTTGGTATGGAGCCCGACCATGACGTTTTCCAGCACGCTCATGTTGCCGAACAGCTCAATGTTCTGAAACGTCCGCACCATGCCCAAGCGCGCAAGCCGCTCTGGGGGAAGCCCCGAAATGTCCCGCCCCTCCAGGCTGACCCGACCGGACGTCCGGCTGTAGATACCGGTAATGATGTTGAACAATGTCGTCTTTCCGGCGCCGTTGGGGCCTATGACTCCGGTGATCGACCCCTGCCCGATAGTAAAGGAGATGTCATCCAGGGCCGTGACGCCGCCAAATATGCGGGTGATGCCGGAGACCTCAAGCATTGCCGGCGCCCTCCCCTATCCCGGCTATTTTTCTGAAAAGATGGGGGATCCCTCTCACCAGGCCGCCCGGCATGAACATAACCATGACCAGCAACAGGCCGCCGTAGATGACAATGTCATAGTCCTGCGCGCCCCGCAGGAGTTCGGGCAACAGCGTCAGAAGGGCAGCCCCCAGAAATGAGCCGTAGACGCTGCCCAGACCGCCGATCACCACCATGGTCAACAGTTCCACCGAAAAATTGAAGCCGAACGAAGCCGGGGAAACAAAGGTCATGGTATGGGCATAAAGGCTGCCGGCCAGGGAAGATATGACGGCGGACAGGGCAAATACCTGTACCTTGAGGAGCCGGACATTGACACCCATGACCCGCGCCGCCACCTCGGAATCGTGAACCGCCCGCAGGGCGCGGCCGACGCGCGAATCAGCCAGGTTGACGGCGAACAGCACCACCGCCAGGGCGAACGTCCAGACCAGGTAATAGTTCCTGATATCGCTGTTGAATACGAGAGGACCGGCAGCAAGATTGGGGATGCCCGAGAGGCCTGAAGGACCGCCGGTAAGATCGACGGTCTCGTTGAAGACGATATAGATGATGATGCCCAGGCCGAGGGTTGCCATGGCAAGGTAATGCCCTTTCAGCTTGAGGATCGGGAAACCGATCAGTGCGGCCAGTATGCCGACCATGCACGCCGCGAACGGCATGGCGAACCACGGGTTCCAACCGCAGGTGGCAGTCAGGATTCCCGAAAGGTAGGCCCCGATACCGAAAAAACCCGCATGCCCGAGGGATATCTGGCCGGCATACCCCAACAGCAGATTGAGCGCCACCGCCAGCATGGTGTTGATGCCGACGAACACCAGCACGTTCAACAGGTAGCCCCCCTTGAAGGCCAACGGCGCCACAAGGATCAGTACCACGAAGAGCAGAAATTTGAGCATCTCGCGTTTCATGCCGTCACACCCGCTCCGATTCGGCCTTGCCGAACAGGCCCTGGGGCCGGATGAACAGGATCAGCAGCAGGATGATGAAGGCTATGGCATCCTTGTAGCCGGACGAAATCAGACCCGCCCCCAATGATTCGAGAATCCCCAGGATCAGTCCTCCCACCACGGTGGACAGACCGCTGCTCATCCCGCCGATGATGGCGGCGCAAAAACCTTTCAACCCCAGCATAATCCCAACATCGTACGCAGTCATGGTCAGCGGGGCGACGATGACGCCGGCCAGCGACCCCAGAACGGAACTGATGACGAAAGAGAACAGGACCATGCGCTGTACGTCGATACCCACGAGGCCGGCGGCGCGACGGTTGTACGAGCATGCCCGCATGGCCTTCCCGCTGATGGTGTGGTAGAAGAAAAACTTGTTGGCCGCTATGATCAGCAGGGTGATGGCAAGTATCCAGATATGCTGGGGCAAGATGGTCGCCCCGGCGATGGAAATCGGTTCATCGCCCGAAAAGGGAGGAATCGCATGAGTATCCTTGCCCCACAGCAACATGGCCAGGCCGCGGATCAGGATGCTGCCGGCAATGGTGACAATAACCAGGTTGAGGGGAGTCGGCCGGCGCAGCGGCCTGATGGCAAAGCGCTCGAACAGCAGCCCTGCCAGAGCTGATACCGCCACGGCGCAGGGAATAGCGGCCCAGAGCGGCAATTTAAGCGCCTCCAGGAAGAACAGCGTCAGCATCCCGCCCAGCATGACGAATTCGCCCTGGGCAAAGTTGATGATGCCGGTGGCGTTGAATATGATGGAGAAACCGATGCCGATCAGGGCATAGATCGCACCTGTCGACAAGCCGGAAAACATATATTGAAGGATCTGTTCGAGCTGCATCTTCTTCCATTTCTGACACAGAAACTCCCTCACCTTCCTGGAGAGGGAGAATCCGGTTCAGTCTAGCCATGTTTTCCCAGCGGAAACTACTTGACGATGGCCCAGCCTTTCCTTTTCACCTCAACCAGCACAAAGGCGTCCTTGTTCAACCCGGCATGATCCTGGGGCGAATAGGTGAAAATCCCGCCGATACCGGCAAAACTGCGGGTTTTTTCCAACTGCTCCCGGATCGTAGCGCGGGAATCGCCCCCATGCTCAACGGCATTTTTCAACAGCATGGCCGCATCCCAGGCATGGCCGCCGAAATGGTCGCCTTCAGCCTGAAAATGCCGCTGATAATCCTTGACAAACGACATCAGGGAACTTTTCTGGTGATCCGATGCAGAAAGCAGATCCGCAACGATGACCTTGCCGGAAGGGAGCTTGAGCCCTTCAGCAGCGTCGCCGGCCAGTTCGATGAACTTCTTCGAGGAAACGCCGTGGCTCATGAAAAGCGGCGTTTTGATACCCAATTGTCGCACATTCTTGGCAATCACCGCCGGACCTGGATTGGTGCCCCAGCAGATGATTGCCTGGGCTCGGGAGCCCCTGATCCTGGTCAGTTGGGCGGTCATGTCCGTATCCTTGGGGCCATAGGTGTCGTCCGACACGATGGAGATGCCGTATCGTGCGGCCTGTCCCTTGAGCTGTTCGCGACCTGACGCCCCGAAACCGTCGGAAACGGTCAGGATGGCCACTTTCGACATCTTATGTTTTTGCAGATATTCGAAGATCTTGCCGACCGCCAGGGTATCGTTCTGGGCAGTCTTGAAGACCCATTTTTTCACCGGTTCGGTAATCTTGATGCCGGCAGCACACGAGATAAGCGGCACCTGTTCCCGTTCCGCAACCGGGATGACCGCCATGGATTCGCCGGTCGTGCTGGGACCGATGATAGCCGCCACATGGTCGTCCCTGATCAGCTTGGTGGCGAGTTGTACCGCTTTGGTCGCATCGCCGGAGGTGTCATAGACGATCAGCTCAAGCTTGTGCCCCTTGACACCGCCGGCCTTGTTGATTTCCTCCACCACCATCTTGGCCGCGTTGCGTTCCGGCTCCCCGAGGAAGGCCGCAGGGCCGGTCACGGCAAACAGGCCGCCGATCCTGATCGGGGCGGCCGCAAAAGCGGTGCACGCCGAAAACGTGGTTGTAATTGCCACGAGAAACGTAATTATTCTAAGACCCATGACATCCTCCGCGCCTGTTTATTATGAGGTTAGCCTACTTGATCAGCGACCAGTTGCCCTTCACGATCCTGACCATCTCGAAAGCCGACAGGTTGAGGCCGTTGTGGTCCTTGGGAGACATGGTAAAAACCCCGGAGATGCTGACCAGTTTATTGGTTTGCTCGATGCCGTTCCTGATTTGCTCCGCACTCGGACCGGCCTTTTTGAGAGCGCCGGCAACCAGCAGAAAAGCGTCATAGGCGTAGCCGCCAAAGCTTGATGCCTCCATACCGAAATTCTTGGCATACGCCCTGTCGTACTCCCTGAGCAGCTTTGCCTGGGGATCGTTATGGGGCAGCATGGCATGGACGGCAAGCTTGCCCGTGGGCAGCATGACCCCTTCGGCGGCATCGGCGCCGGCCAGTTCGATGTATTTCTTGGAGGCCACTCCGTGGCTCATATAGAGCGGCGTCTTGATGCCGAGCCGTTTCACGTTCTTGGTAATGACCGCCGGGCCGGGATTGGTGCCCCAGCAGATAATGGCGTCCGGTTTGATGCCGCGAATCTTGGTCAACTGGGCGGTCATATCGGTGTCTTTGGGACCGTAGACCTCATCGGCCGCGATCTTGAAGCCTTTCCGGGCCGCCAACGTCTTGATCTGTTCGCGGCCGGAAGAACCAAAACCGTCGGTTACCGTCAGGAGGGCAATGGTTGTTTGCTTCTGCTTCGACATATAGTTGAGGATCTTCTCTGCAGCCACATGGTCGTTGGCCGGAGTTTTGAACACCCATTTATTCACCGGTTCGGTGATCTTGATGCCGGCTGCGCACGATATCAAAGGAATCTTCTCCTTTTCCACCAGCGGTATGACCGCCATGGACTCGCCGGTCGTGCTGGGTCCGATGATAACCGACACCTTGTCGTCCCTGATCAGTTTTGTCGCCAGTTGAACCGCCTTGGTGGCATCACCGCCGGTGTCATAGACGACCGCCTCCAGCCTGATGCCGTTGATGCCTCCTTTGGCATTGGTCTCGTTGACCAGCATTTCGAGGGTCTTCTTCTCCGGCTCCCCGAGGAAGGCTGCCGGGCCGGTCACGGCAAACAGGCCGCCGATCTTGACCGTTCCCGCGGCAAAAGATGCCGTAGCGGACAACAAGCTGATACACACAACACTGCATGCTGCGATCAGTTTTTTCATTCTTCCCCCCCTGTAATAAACAGACTGAAAGCGACGACCTTGCAATACGTTTCATCCCCCTCCTGAATCAGGAGGGGGACAAACCAAACAGATTTCCCCTCCCTGATACCCGCAAAGGGGGGATAGATTTTGCACCGATTCAAGTGTTACCAAATACCGGTTTCCGTCCGGAAAGGATTCATTCGGCCGAAACCACTCGAACCGGATTACATGCTGTACAGGCGTTCACCAGACAACACACTGAAATTATTAGCCTTAAGGGTGTTGATTGCCTTGTCGGTCTCGTCGAAACGGAAGATAATCACCGCGTTGCCGCCGCAACGTTCCACAAAGGCGTACATGTACTCCACGTTGATCTGCTCCGCGTCCAGGGCCTGGAGTATGGTCCCCAGCCCGCCGGGGCAGTCGGGGACCTCGACAGCAACCACCTCGGTCTTATTGACGGTAAACCCCTTCTCCTTGAGCACCCTGTTGGCGGTTTCCACATCGTTCACAATCAGGCGCAGGATTCCGAAGTCCGAGGTATCGGCCAGGGACAACGCCCGGATGTTGATGCCCCCTTCACCAAGGATGCGGGTTATTTCGGCCAGACGTCCCGATTTGTTCTCGATGAAGATGGATATCTGTTCTACTTTCATAATGACCTCCAGTTAAAAACCTTACTTCTGCCACAGAGCCACAGAGACACGGAGAAAAACCGAAAATCACATTTACAGGGATGAACAGGATAAACGGGATACGGCTTTACATCTTTAATGATCAATGTGTGAGCTGTTTATATCCTGTGCATCCTGTTCATCCCTGTATGGTCTGCCTGTTTTTCCTTCCTATTTTCCTCTGTGTCTCCGTGTCTCTGTGGCAGATTTCAATGTTAGAGCTTACGATTATCAATAACCCGCTTCGCCTTGCCTTCACTGCGCTGAATAGTCTTGGGCTCTACCAGTTTGGCGGTGCAGGTAACCCCCAGGACATCCTTGATCTCCTTTTCAATCCGCTTCGACAGCAGTTGCAACACCTTGATCTCGTCGGAGAAGAGCCGTTCATCCACCTCCACATGCACCTCCAGGGTATCAAGGTTGTCCCTGCGGTCAACGATCAGCAGATAATGGGGCTCAACCCCTTCGATGCCTACCAGGATCGATTCGATCTGGGAGGGGAAGACATTGACCCCGCGGATGATCAGCATGTCGTCGGAACGGCCACTCATGCGGCTGATACGGGCATGGGTACGTCCGCACGCGCACGGCTCGTAGGTAAGGCAGGTAATGTCGCGGGTACGGTAGCGGATCAGCGGAATACCCTGCTTGGTTATGGTGGTGATGACCAGTTCGCCGCGCTCGCCCTCGGGCAAACGCCGGCCGGTTTCGGGATCGATGATTTCCGGGATGAAGTGATCCTCCCAGATATGCAACCCTTTTTTTGCCTCGATGCACTCGATGGCGACCCCCGGCCCCATGATCTCGGACAAGCCGTAGATATCGATAGCCGCCAGGTTCAGCTTTTCCTCGATCTCGCCCCGCATGGCCTCGGACCAGGGTTCAGCCCCGAAGATGCCGACCCGAAGCTTGAGTTTTTTGAAATCGACCCCTTCCGCCTTCGCCTCTTCGGCCATGAACAGCGAATAGGAGGGCGTACAGGTCAGCACCGTGGAGCCAAAATCCTGCATGATCATGATCTGGCGCTTGGTATTGCCCCCGGAAATGGGGATGACCGAGGCTCCCAGCCTCTCGGCGCCGTAATGGGCGCCCAGCCCACCGGTAAAAAGCCCGTAACCGTATGCGTTATGAATGATATCCCCCCGATGGGCGCCGGCCGCGACAAAGGAGCGGGCCATCAACTCGCTCCAGGTATCGATATCTTTATGGGTATAGCCCACCACCGTCGGTTTGCCGGTGGTGCCCGACGAAGCGTGAATGCGGACGATCTCTTCCAGGGGAGCGGCAAACAGGCCGTAAGGATAGGAGTCGCGCATATCCTGTTTGGTGGTGAAGGGGAGCCGCTCAATGTCATCCAGGCTGCGAATGTCGGCGGCCTTGACTCCGGCCTTGCCGAACGACTCCGCATAGAAAGGGACATTGGCGCATACCCTCTCAACCACGACTTGCAGCCGCCTGAGTTGCAACGCCTCCAGGGCAGGACGGGGCAGTGTTTCAAACTCTTCGTTAAAATACATGTCTCGTTACCTCGCTGGCAAAACTCTCCTGGCTATAACCGTCGACAACCACGTCCAGATGGCCGTCGTTGGGACAGAAGATCAGGCCGTGTATGGGAACGTCTCGGGGTATCAGCGGATTGTGGCGGATGATCTTGACCACCCGTTCCACGTTTTCGACCGGATGGTTGAAGATACCCAGCCACTGTTTCAGATCGGGCACGAGGATATCGATGATATCCGGGGAAATCCCGCGGTTGATCATGTCGCGCTTGACCGATCCGGCGTCCAGTTCCGCCATGCCGCAATCCCGATGGCCTATGACGAAGACCTCCTCGACACCCAGCATGAAGATGCCGGCCACCAGGCTTCGGATCACGGAGCCTGAAACGGGGTCCACGATGGTATTGCCGGCGTTCTTGATGACCTTGGCGTCCCCCCGCGTAAGACCCATGGCCGGCTCAAGAAAATCGACCAGCCGGGTGTCCATGCAGGTGAAGATGGCCAATTGCTTCTTGGGCGACTTTGGCAGAGGCGGAAAGGCGTTCGGCCGGGTAAAATTCCGGTTGGCCGCAATGATTGTTTCAAGTTGCGTCATGGTGTATTCCAATCAGTGGAGCGGCCCAGCAGAAAAGCCGTCCTGTTCACTGCCAAAGCCTTATTCGGGACCATTGTTTCCAAGGCTTGCAGCCAGAACCGTTCATCGATATCCAAACGCCGGGATACGGCGCCCAAAAGCACCGTATTGGCGGCACGGGAATTTCCCGCTTCACAGGCCAGCTTCTGGCCGTCCAGCAGCAGGAAGTCGGGAAAGCGCTCCCTGATCCGCTCCGCAATCCCTTCCGGATATGCTTCCTGTCCCATCAGCACCGAGGGGGGCGCGATGCGCAGATCGTTGGCCACCACGGCCCCCCCCTGCCTGAGCAGCGGCAGGGAGCGATAGCTCTCCATCAGTTCGAAGCCGAACAGGATATCCCCTTCCCCTTCCGGCACAATGGGCGAAAAGACCTCCGTACCGTAGCGCACATGGGACACCACGCTGCCGCCGCGCTGTGACATGCCGTGAATCTCGCTCTTCTTCACATCGAAACCTGCCAGCAGAACGGCCTCGGAAAGGATTTCAGCGGCCAGCAGAATGCCCTGTCCGCCTACGCCGACCAGCAGGATATTGGTAACCCGGTCACTCATCTGGCCCTCCCTATCGCCTCGAACTTGCACAATTGCCGGCAGACGTCACAGCCGGTACACAGCAGCGGATCAATAAAGGCAACGCCCTTCTTGCCGCCCTCCCCGGATGGCCGCCATTCTATCGCCGGACAACCGATCTTGAGGCAGGCGCGGCAGCCGGTGCACTTTTCGACCTCCACCGTGTAAACCGGCCCCTTTTGGAATACCCCCTCACGTTTCACCAGGACGCAGGGTTTGTCGGTGATGACCACCGAGGTCTCAGGGCGTTCCATCTCTTCCCTGAGCACGTTTTTCGTCTGCTCCAGATCAAAGGGGTTGATCACCCGGATATGCTTGACCCCCAACGATTTGCAGAGCAGGGGAAAATCTATGCTGTGGGACTCCCCGTTCATCAGGGTGAAACCGGAGGCCGGGTTGTCCTGGCGGCCGGTCATGGCGGTAATACGATTGTCCAGGATCACGACCGTCGAGGGCGAATTATTGTAGACCATGTCCATCAGGCCGTTGATGCCGGTATGGAGGAAGGTGGAATCGCCGATCACGGCCACCACCTTCTTTTTTTCCTCGGCGGAAACAACCTTGCTGACGCCGGTGGCCATGCCGATGGAGGCTCCCATGCAGATGCAGGTGTCCATGGCCGAGAGCGGCGGCATGAAGCCAAGGGTATAGCAACCGATATCGCCGGTGACATAGGTCTTGAGATGGTTAAGGGCGTAGAAGACTCCGCGGTGAGGACAGCCGGGGCACATATTGGGCGGACGGCCGGGAAGCTTTTCCCCGGGCGCGGCCGGGGGTGGCTGAAGGCCGAAAGCGGTACGGATACGGCCAGGCGTCAGCTCGCCGCATACCGGGATCAACTCCTTGCCGGTCACGGCAATCCCCATGGCCTTGACCTGCTCCTCTATGAAGGGATCCAGTTCCTCCACCACATAGAGCTTGCCTACCTTGGCGGCAAACTCGCGGATCAACGCCTTGGGCAAGGGATGCACCATGCCCAGCTTGAGAGTCGATGCGCCGGGCATGGCTTCGCGCACATACTGGTAGCAGACGCCGGAGGTGATCACGCCTATGGCGGCGTCACGCAGCTCCATGCGGTTGATCGCCATGACGGCGCCGGCCTCGGACAGCCTGGCGATACGATCCTCCACCAATGGGTGGCGGACGCGGGCATTGCCCGGCAGCATCACCAGCTTGGCCGCGTCCCTTACCAGCCTGGGCTCGGCCAGCCCGCGTACCCGTTCGCCCAGCGTGACGACGGACTTGCTGTGGGAAATACGGGTGGTGGTGCGCATCATGACCGGCGTATCGTACTGTTCGGACAGTTCGAAGGCGAGCCGGGTGAACTCCTTGCATTCCTGGGAATCGGCAGGCTCAAGCATCGGCACCTTGGCAAACTTGGCGTAGTTGCGGTTATCCTGCTCGTTCTGGGAGGAGTGCATCTCCGGGTCATCGGCGGTTACCAGCACCAAGCCGCCGCCAACGCCGGTATAGGAAAGGGTGAAGAGCGGATCGGCCGCCACGTTGACGCCGACGTGCTTCATGGTGCACAGGGCGCGGCCGCCGCCGAAGGAAGCGCCGATGGCGACCTCCAGGGCCACCTTCTCGTTGGGAGCCCACGATGAGTCGATTTCCCTATAATTGACGGTGTTTTCAAGTATCTCGGTGGAAGGGGTACCGGGATAGGCGCAGGCTACGCGGCAACCGGCCTCATAGGCTCCACGGGCAATGGCTTCATTGCCG
>Ga0187771_10002411_pt1 | contig 12847 bp, 12 predicted proteins | sample 0116_SJ02_MP15_1_FD_133139 | JGI IMG/M metagenome (GOLD analysis project Ga0187771, IMG submission 133139) | Tropical peat soil microbial communities from peatlands in Department of Meta, Colombia - 0116_SJ02_MP15_10_MG | ecosystem: Environmental > Terrestrial > Soil > Wetlands > Peat | place... | reverse complement strand
GTTTCTGTTTTGGACTGATTATAATAAAATATTTTCCAGCGATACTACTTGCGTTCACAATGTATTTTTAATACCTAGATCCCCCTCTTCAAGAAAGCAGTGCTTATCGGGTAATGCCGTCAATGCAGATAGTACGTCTTAATTGACATATGGTTGTTCCTTACGTGTTGGGGAACTTTATGCTTATGAATTACCGTGATGCTGAAACTCGAAAGGAATAAATTCCTTTACAGTATTCGCACACAGCCTGACTAGTTCACGATATAATCTTGTCCAAGCTCAATAATGTCGATGAACAAATATCTTCTTAAAAAAAGACCACTCATTCTCAGTATCAGTGTCTTTACCATCCTCTGCGGATTATTTATCAGCGTTGAAACCGTACCTGGCCACAAGGAACTTTACAGTCTGCTCATCGAACACTTGTCCAGAGTTGAGCCTCTCCTGGAAAGTCCTCAGCGTTCGCCTTCACAATCAGACAATGTCATCTACGTAATGGGCGGCTCGCAAGCTGATCTTGACAGTAAAGCTGAAACGGCTGCCGCTCAGTACCATCTCGGCCTGAGTAAGAAAATATTGTCACTAAGCAGGCCAGGGATTACAGAATATGATCACACGCTTGGCAGAGATCTGACAAATGATGAATGGTTTGTAAACAAGTTAGTTGCCCGCAGCGTGAAAAAAGAGGATATAGAACTGGTAATCTTACAGCACAGTAGCTTTGGCACGTTGACAGAGTCAAAAGGTATTGCTCAGATTGCTTCTGAGAGGGGCTATACGCATTTGATCCTGGTAACCTCATTACATCATACAATGAGGACATGGCTGGCATTTTCAAACTATGTAAAAGGACGCGGAATTGTTCTTTCCATGTATGCATCGAACTATCATGCTTCCTTGTACGAACTTCTCTTCGAATACTGTAAGTTGGTTCTCTACCGATACGATTTACTAGCCATGCATTCTTCCACTTCGTCCGTGATCGTTGCATCTACTGAGCATTGAAGACCGCAAGCTGGCCTTGCTGTTAAATCCTCACAGTTTTCCGCGATCCTCGCAAGAGACGTTTCGCCAGCTCATACTCAACACGACTCTGAACGATCAGGCCCAAATATCCAACGAAAACAAAACAGTCACCATCAGTAAAAATGCAGGCATGCATGACGCGCAGCTTCACGGGTTCGCCGGAAGCCGCAGGGATCCCCGTGAGCTTGATCGTTAACCCGCTCAAATCGAGCAGCGAAGAATGGCTCGTTGAAACTTGCAATTGTTCCGACATTTTCCGCATGCAACCTACAAACAGGTTCCTGGTCGAGCACACGGGGTTGTCAGAAACAACGATGGGAGGTAATTGTTGACTAGATATCTGCTTGGCTGCCTCATGTATATCCGAAATTCAGGCGAAGGAGGTTATAATTATCTAAAATATCCTCTTGAAATAAACTGGAATGACTGGTAGAAATGTTCGCATCATTACTGTCAATCTCCTGGTGCTAGGAAGTAACACTCTTTCGTTCTCTCTGCTGCGGAAGATGCAAGAATCGGAACCTGCAAATTATATTTTGTAATTGAGAACTAACAAAATTCATAAAACTGCTATAATAATACTGTATGGGTAAGCATGGAACCGCATTGCGAGAGGCCGCCGAGTCACAACGCAAAGTGCGGATTTCAAGCCCCAAGGCGTTGCGTTTCGTTCGGATAGACATCAGGTGAAATCATGAAAATACTGCTTGCGACAGATGGGTCCCAATACTCTGATTATTCGGCTCAATTTTTGACTCGCATCAATTTATCCCAAGACGACTCCATAACGGTATTTCATGCCATCTTCGCGGTTCCCTTCCGAAATGACGAGAAGTTCTATTTCAACACGCTCAAAGCGATAAAAAAGGAACTCGGCCCCCGGATTCTTGATTCTGCGCTGGCCATCCTGAAACCGGTGAAAGCCGCTGTAAGCGTTCAAATTGATGAATTTTCACCGACTCAATGCACCCCCGAGCGCTGTATCATGGATGCGGCCGAAGCAGCGAACGTGGATATGATTGTGATGGGTGCACGGGGAATAAAGGGAATCGCATCGGCATTTCTCGGCAGTGTAACGAGGTTGGTCACGATAAAAGCGACGAAACCGGTCCTTGCCGTAAGGCCTCCGGTTAAATCACATTCGGATAGTTTGAAAATCCTTTTTGCTGCTGACGGCTCCCCCTGTTCCCGGGACACGGCAGAGATATTATCTGCAATCCCCTTTCCGGATTCAACGGAAGTGACCATCATAAACGTAATTGTGTCGGCTTTTTCAGACATCCCCCAACGCTTTATGTTGGAGATCAATGATCGGATCAAGGAGGCTGTTGCTGGCAGGAGAGAGATTGAATTTGGGGAATCTGAACAAATTCTTGAACAGTCCAGAAAAATTTTGGATAAAAGATACAAACACATCCATATCCTTTCCAAAGTTGGAGACGCTTCGACGGAGATCTTGAAAATCAGTGATGAAATAGGCGCCGATCTCATCGCTGTGGGCAGCAGAGGGGTCAGGGGTATCGAGGGATTACTGGGAAGTGTATCAAGGAATGTTCTCACCCACTCGAGATGCTCCGTATTGATCGGGAAAACGCGCACGCACACGTGATGTGCGAGCTTTGCCGGCTCGCCCCGGAGCAGAACCAGCACCGACCTCAAAGAATGACATTAACGGCAAAGCCTGCAGCCTGGATTCCCCGCATCTAGTATATCGCCGGGATGACGAAATAATTTTTCACGATCAAAACACCATATTCGAGAAACGACGTCGTACGCAGTAGCTCCTATAGCGTAAAACAGAGCCCGTCACGATAAGTGGCAAGCAATGCCACAGGCAAACGAGGTGAGCCGCGATACAGGCTCGCTACAGCCAAGAGAGGAGGAACGATTTGGGTAAGCATCACGAAGCCGCGCCAATAACCCTCTTGATGTTCAGCATCATGCTGCTCCTGTATCCTTTGGCTGTCAAGGCGGAGGAGCTAAAACCATTGTCTATAACGATGGAAAGTTATGACTATCCCTATCAGGTAGAATTCTTACCTTTGACCATCGAAGGCCAGGACATGAGAATGGCTTACATGGACGTTCCGCCCGAAGGGGCGGGCCTCGGCCGCGTAGTCCTGCTTCTTCACGGCAAGAACTTCTTCGGAGCTTACTGGAAGGAAACCATCCGCTTCCTGTCCAAGCATGGCTACCGGGTTGTAATCCCGGACCAAATCGGCTTCGGTAAATCGTCAAAACCCAGCATCCACTATAGTTTTCATCTTTTGGCCTCCAATACTAAAAAACTTCTGGACATCCTTGGAGTAAAAGAAGTTGCTGTGGTTGGCCATTCCATGGGCGGCATGCTTGCGACCCGCTTCGCCCTCATGTACCCCGAGATAGTATCGCACCTGATCCTGGAAAATCCTATTGGCCTTGAAGATTATCGCTCCATCGTCCCTTACGCCTCCTTGGAACAGCTCTATCAGAGCGAACTCAACGCTTCTGAAGAAGGCATTCGCAACTATTATAAATCATACTTTGCACAGTGGAAACCCGAGTACGAGGAGTATGCCAGCGTTGCTGTTCGCTGGAAAGCCAGCGGTGAGTATCCACGCCTCGTATTGTCCTCGGCACTTACCTATCAGATGATCTACGAACAGCCGGTCTGCCATGAGTTTACGAATGTTAAGGTGAAGACCCTCCTCGTAATTGGTCAGGCGGACAGGACAGTGGCTGGAAAGTCCAGGGTGAAAAAAGAGGTGCTCGCCAGCGTCGGCCAATACCCTGAGCTGGGCAGGAAAACGTCAAAGCTCATATCCGGATCTACCCTCGTTGAACTACCGGATGTGGGACATATACCGCACTTGGAGGCAACGGAGCGATTCCACGAGGCGTTATTGTCCTTTCTTAATAAATAACCATGCTGCGATCGGAGTTTCAACTCTTTCTTCGTATCTCGACTTTTGAGAACCGGGTGATCGCAGGAGGCCTACGGTCAGCAACGGGACCGAAGGTCTGGCCCTTTCATCTCGGCGTATGTTAATGGTGAATGTTCTGCTCTTCATGCAGAGCACGTTCGTACGCAGCTGCAATTTTAGCGGCTGTCCTCAGACAGAATATACAGAATTTCTTTGTAATCATAGAGGGCGTAGATATATTCTAAACTGAAGATTCACGGAACGGCTAGGTTACAAAACATTTCCTTAAAAGAAGGATTAATTTATCCAGTCCCCGATTATTATATATCTTCCCATTTATTCACCAGACCTCTGGTTGAACGATGTTTATAGAACATGGCGAATCCATCAAGCATCGTTGCCATTTCGCTGAGTCAGAGATATATTCAGAACACTATATTATCAATACTCATTCTCATTGTCTGACCCAGCGCTTTTAGAGTATTCGCAAGACTCAATCAGTAATATGGTTAGGTTACGAGACTCTGCCCTCGTCCCGGCGTCTCAGTACGTGCGATGAGTTTTCCATCCATCATACCTTATGCGCGAATGAGGCGCTCATGTAGAAACGGCTAAAATCAGGCACAAACCACACCGGACGCGCTAGGCGCCCGGAAGCAGTAAGCCGCGGTTTATAGTAGCATTTAACCCAAAGGAGGAGCACGAACATGTCAAAAGTATCCGTCTTGGTCATTGGCATTCTCTGTGCCACATTGCTCGTAGGGAGCCCGATTCGGGCGCAACAGTCGGCGCCGCCAAATCCCCTAGATATCATACCGGAAAAGATGCCCTTCGACATACCGTACGGCGCTCCAATTCCGCTCGATCGCGCCGAGGCGGCCATCATAGCAGCCATGGCAGAGGCGAAAAAGCATGATTGGAAGTTAAACGTTGCCGTAGTGGACTCCGGCGGCAATCTCGTTGCCTTCCAACGCATGGATGGGGCGCAACTTGCCTCGATTCAGATCTCGGAACACAAAGCGCGCGCAGCGGTGACCTACCGACGCGAGACAAAAGCATTTGAAAACGCTATTCAACTCAACAATCTGAATTATATCCTAACATTTGATGGGGTCATCGCTTCACGCGGCGGGATTCCCCTCGTGGAGGGGGGTAAGATAGTCGGAGCAATTGGGTGTTCCGGCGGAACGGGCTCACAGGACGAGGTGGCCTGTAAAGCAGGCGCTGCGACCATCAAGTAAGCTTTATCTCGAGGATCTAGTGAATCGCTTTTTTGATGGGGATGTCTCTTCGCGAGCATCCCTTTTTGTTTATTTCAAACCATATTACTTATCAACGCCAAGATGTGTTGTTATGGCTCAGCAGGTTATCTGCACAACTGAGATATTCTAAATGAAGCGGCAGATCCAATTTACAATATATGTTATATGTTGGCGGATCTTTCCTGTTTCTGCTGTGGCCGTCATCTTCTGCAAGGTGCTATATTTCAACGCGAATTCTACAGCGTTTATCATGGCCAACCATTCTACATCAATGGACTACCAATTGACGATATCTAAGCTTGGCTACTGTGGCCCAGAGATGAAGTTTTTTTCTCGCTGAAAATATAGGTACGCTCCTAAGCTGGCGTAATTAAACCTTTTTTCATCACCGCTGTCTAAATACATGTACGTTTATAGATCGGCAGCAAGAGTCACTTGGCGCTAATGAATTGGGGGATTGGAATTCATCCCCGCAAACGAGGTTGCTGTTGAGTCCTCTGAACACGTTAAGATCGTTTAATTCTGGAATAGTGTAGCCGTCGGCAAATATGCAACGCTGATATTCAGTATCATCATACCAGGTTACGCCTCACGTCACTAAACCGAACTCGAGTTGGCACCGGAGGCCGCAGCTCTCTTGCAGCACCAAGCGCCGCACCGGTGCCTGCGCTCCCTGAAGCGACCACAATGGCCGCTCCAATGCCTGCTCCTAGGGGAACTTGCTTATTTCAGACTTTTAAAGCTTGTTACACCATAAATAAGCATTTTTTTAATAAGTAAGTATAGTAAACTATAGAAGCGAGCAGTTTGAACGAAGGCGGCAAAGTTATAATCGGGAGAGAGAGTCATGCTAGAGATTATGCAGAAAATCATGCCGCGAAGAGTTGGGATCATAATCCTGGCGGCCGGGGTGCTCACCGTGATCATCGTCGGCGGCTGGTTGTTCCGGTCTAAAGGGAACAGTGAGCCGGCATTCCAAACCGCGCAGGTGAAACGAGGCGACCTCGTGCCCACGATCAGCGCGACGGGCACGGTGGAACCGGAGCAAGTAGTCGATGTGGGCGCTCAGGTCGCTGGGATCATTATGGCCTTCGGCAAAGACAAGTTCGGGAATACCATTGACTATGGTTCGGTTGTGGAGAAAGGCACAGTGCTTGCGAAAATTGATGATTCACTCTATGCTGCCGCTCTGGAAACCGCCAAGGCCCAAGTAAAGCAGGCTGAGGCCAACAAGATCAGTGCCGAGGCCAACGTGCTCCAGATGAAAGCGAAACTAGTAGACGCCCAACGGGACTGGGATCGAGCGCAGAAGATCGGGCCGTCCGACGCGTTGGCGCAGACCGTCTATGACCAGTACCGGGCCACGTACGAGGTTGCCAAGGCCAACGTGGCGGTGGCTGAGGCTGCCGTGGAGCAAACGAAAGCAGCCATCGCTCAGGCAAAGGCCAGCCTCACCAGCGCAGCGACCAACCTCGATTACTGTACCATCAAGTCTCCGGTTAACGGTGTGATTGTTGACCGGCAAGTCACGCTCGGCCAGACCGTGGTTTCCAGCCTCAGCGCGCCGAGTCTGTTCCTCATTGCGACGGATCTGAAGCGCATTCAGATCTGGGTGTCGGTCAATGAAGCCGATATAGGCAGCATTTCTAAAGGCCAGACAGTCACGTTTACGGTGGATGCGTTTCCCGACCAGATTTTCGAAGGGCATGTAAATAAAGTTCGGCTCAACGCAGCGATGGTACAGAATGTCGTCACGTACACCGTTGAGGTAAACACCCCCAACGACAACGGCAGGCTGTTGCCCTACCTGTCAGCCAACGTGCAGTTCAAGATCGGACACTTACACGACGTGTTGCTGGTCCCCAATGCGGCGCTACGTTGGTCGCCACGGCCTAACCAGATCGTTCCAGAACCACAGGGAGCGTCTCACCCCTCCGGGGTCTCCTCGAACCGCGAAAGCGGAGGCAAACCTGGCAACGTTGGCGTACCGCGCATGCACGGAATCAAGGGAATTATCTGGGCCGAGCAGGGCAAGTTCGTCCGGCCTGTCAACGTGAATGTCGGATTGACGGACGGCACCGTGACAGAGGTCGAAGGCGATGGCGTAATCGAAGGAATGCGCGTGGTCGTCGGCGAACGCAAGCGGGAAGCCGCTAAGGGCCCAAGCGAAGAACGGAGCCCGTTCACGCCTCAAAATCCGTTCAGACCTCAAACGGGAGGGCAGCGCCAAGGCCAGGAAGGCCCGGGCGGTCAGGGAGGTCCCGCTGGCGGACGATGACGTTGATGGAGGAGTGACCCTTTCATGGATTTGATCGAATTGCGAGAAGTCCACAAGACCTACTTTCTCGGCGAAGTGGAGCTACCCGTGCTGCTCGGTGTATCACTAAACATCGCCCGTGGGGAGTTCGTGTCATTGATGGGCGTCAGCGGCTCCGGCAAAAGCACGCTGATGAACATCCTCGGTTGCCTGGATTACCCGACGTCGGGCGAGTACTGGCTGGACGGCCGCGAGATTTCCCGGCTTACTGCCAAGGAGCAGGCCCGGCTGAGAAATCGAATGATCGGCTTTGTGTTTCAGTCTTTCAACCTGCTGCCTCGCACAACGGCATTGGAGAACGTCCGAATGCCGCTCACCTACACCCGAGAGAACCTCAGCGAACATCAAATGAACCAGCGTGCCACCGAGTTGCTTGAGAAATTTGGTTTGGCGGATCGCGCTGATCACCAGCCCTCTCAACTTTCCGGCGGACAACAGCAGCGCGTCGCAATCGCCCGGTCGCTGGTTAACAACCCGCAGGTGCTCCTCGCGGATGAGCCAACTGGCAACCTTGACTCGCGCACCAGCGCGGAACTCCTCCAGATGTTTCAGCAGCTCAACCGCTCCGAGAACCTCACCATCATCCTCGTTACCCACGATCCCGGCGTAGCTCATCACGCCCAGAGGATCATTTATATCAAGGATGGTCTCATCGAAAAAGAAGCCTCTCAACAAAAACCCGGAGGCGCCGTATGAGATCGTACATCACTCTTAAAACGGCATTAGGCGCGCTCCGACGCAACGTTATGCGTACCGTGCTCACTACTCTGGGCATCATTATCGGCGTCGCATCGGTAATCACGATGATGGATATCGGGCACGGTTCGTCAATCGCCATCCAGAAAACCATGATCAGCATCGGCGCCAACACCCTTGTCATTCTACCTGGTGCACTTTCCACTGCCGGCATTAACTACGGTGCCGGCAGCATGATGACATTGAGTCCCCAGGATGCGGATGCGATCGTCAAGGAGTCCCCGGCTGTCGGGGCCGTAGCGCCAATCGTACGTGCTCGCACACAAGTGGTGTATGGCAACCGCAACTGGGTACCAACGTATGTTTACGGCACCACCCCTGCATTTCTACAGGTGCGTGATTGGACTGATCTCGAAGAGGGTGAGGCCTTTACCGATCATGATGTCCGCAACGCCAGCAAGGTGTGTATCGTCGGCCAGACCATCGTAGACCAATTATTCGAAGGCCAGTCTCCTGTCGGTAAAGTGGTCCGCATCCGGAACGTGGACTTTAAGGTTCTCGGGGTGTTAAAGAAAAAGGGCGCAAATCTGATGGGACTGGACCAGGACGATATCCTCTTGGCACCGTGGACAACGATAAAATATCGAGTGGTCGCTTCCTCGCTTGCCAGCGCCAACCAGAGCGCTGCGAACACGTCGAGCACTACCGCTGTTAATAGCCTCAGCCAAATCTACCCGGAAATCCAGCAGAACCTCTACCCGGTTCCAACAGCCAGTGAGACAGCTGACGCACCCCTACCGATCCGATTCACGACCGTGGACCAGATCCTGACCGCCGCGCGGTCGAGCAGCGATATTCCTGCCGCCATTCAGCAGATCACCATGTTGCTTCGCGATCGGCACCACCTTCGCGATACTGCCCCGAATGATTTCACAATTCGCGATATGACCGAGATTACAAAGGCAATGAGCTCTACGACAGATTTGATAACCAAATTGCTGCTGTATGTGGCGATGATCTCGCTGGTGGTCGGCGGTATCGGCATCATGAACATCATGCTGGTTTCCGTCACTGAACGGACGCGTGAGATTGGCCTGCGTATGGCGGTGGGCGCCGACCCCGGCGACATCCTGCGGCAGTTCTTGACCGAGGCCATCATACTGTGCCTGCTCGGCGGTTCGATCGGCATCCTGACGGGCCGCAGCTGTTCGTATATTGTATCGGCGGTATTGCACTGGCCAACGGCAGCCTCCCTGGGTGCGATCGTGGCCGCTGTCGTTGTGTCGGCCACCGTGGGGGTCATTTTCGGCTTCTATCCGGCATGGAAGGCATCGCGGCTCAATCCTATCGAAGCGCTTCGGTACGAGTGAGGTAGGGATAATGCATCTGAAAGAACAATGGCGCTCCTTTTTCGTCCCGCTCGTGGCGGCTAGCCTAGGCGCATCGATACTCGGTGGGTGTATGGTCGGCCCGAATTTCCATCCTCCGCAGCCGACCACCGTCCCCCCTGCGTGGGTCGGCGTGGAGAAGACGCCGACTGAACCATCCATTGCCACCACCGCGCAACCGGAACTGACGCAGTGGTGGAAGCAGTTCGATGATCCGATACTGACCTCGCTGGTCGATGATGCCCTAAAAGTTAACCTAGACCTGCGCATCGCCGAAACGCGCTTGCGCGAAGCCCGTGCCACGCGCGGCGTCGTTGCGGGAGGCTTGTGGCCGACGGTTACCGCCTCTGGCGGTTACCAGAAATATCACATGGCGGGAGTCACGCCTGGCAATCAAGCACTGAATCTTTACCAGGCTGGTTTTGACGCCGTGTGGGAAATTGACCTGTTCGGCGGCCAGCGCCGCAACGTCGAATCGGCCGATGCCAACATTCAGGCCGCGATCGAAAACATCCGCGACGCTCAGGTCAGTCTCATTGCAGAAGTGGCTCTCAATTACATCCAACTCCGCGGTTACCAGCAGGAGATCGCGATTGCGCAAAAAAATCTGATATCGCAGAAGCACACCGCCGACATTACTCATAGACTATTGACCGTGGGCTTCGCCAGCGCGCTCGATACAGCGAATGCCGATTCTGATGTAGCAACAACCGAGTCCCAAATCCCTGTCTTTGAAAGCGAGGCGAGGCAATCCATTTACGCCTTGAGTGTGCTGTTGGCCCGGCCGCCGGGGGATTTGTTGGGGCAGCTATCGCCGACGGGCAGCCTGCCCGGGGTGCCTACGCAAGTTCCTGCTGGTTTGCCTTCGGACTTGCTGCGCCGTCGGCCTGACATTCGCGCGGCTGAGGCACAACTGCATGCCGCCACTGCCCAAATCGGTGTCGCTACTGCCGAATACTTTCCGACATTTTCACTCACCGGTGCGCTGACCTGGAGTAGCAACCTGCTGCGAACCTTGTGGACCAATGCTAGCCGCTCGTTCGCTGCGGGTGCATCGGCAACGTGGCCGCTTTTTCAGGGCGGCGCTACCGTGTCTAACGTGCGTTTACAGGAGGCATTGCGAGATGAATCATTCATCACTTACCAGCAAACGGTCCTGTCAGCGTTTCAGGATGTCGAAAACTCGTTGATTGCCTTTGCCAAGGAACAACAGCACCGGAAATTACTGAACGACGCCGTTGTGTACAACCGTAAGGCCGTAGACTTGTCATTGCAGCTTTATATTGCGGGACTGACCGATTTTCTCAACGTAGAAATTGCGCAGCGAACGCTTTACTCCTCCGAGGACGCGTTGATGCAAAGCGAGACCAGCATTGTCACCGATCTTATCGCACTCTATAAAGCCTTGGGCGGGGGCTGGGAATCCTTGCCTATGATATCCACTCAGGGAAATGTTGCTGCGGAGTCAAATCGAAATAGCCGGTAATGCTGCTCAAATCCCGTTTCAGCATTCCGTTGCAGACCTTACCGGTTTATCCAGGTTGTACTCCGGCATTTGAGCGTTTATGTCTGACACATTCTTTCTGTCGGCAGTTTGAGGGAAGGCGGCAACGTTATAAACTGAGAGAGACATGCTGAAGATCATGCAAAAAATCATGCCACGAAGAGTTGGGATCATAATGCTGGCAGCCGGGGTGCTCACCGTGATCGTCGTCGGCGGCTGGTTGTTCCGGTCTAAAGGGAACAGTGAGCCGGCATTCCAAACCGCGCAGGTGAAACGAGGCGACCTCGTGCCCACAATCAGCGCAACGGGCACGGTGGAGCCGAAGCAAGTAGTCGATGTGGGCGCTCAGGTCGCTGGGATCATTACGGCCTTCGGCAAGGACAAGTTCGGAAATGCCATTGACTATGGTTCGGTTGTAGAGAAAGGCACAGTGCTTGCAAAAATCGATGATTCACTCTATGCCGCCGCCCTGGAAACTGCCAAGGCCCAAGTACAGCAGGCTGAGGCCAACAAGATCAGTGCCGACGCCAACGTCCTCCAGACGAGAGCGACTCTGCTGAAGGCCAAAGCGGACTGGGATCGAGCGCAGAAGATCGGGCCGTCCGACGCGTTGGCGCAGACCGTCTACGACCAGTACCAGGCCACGTACGAGGTTGCCAAGGCCAACGTGGCTGCGGCTGAGGCTGCCGTGGAGCAAGCGAAAGCAGCCATCGATCAGGCGAAGGCCAGCCTCACCAGCGCAGCGACCAACCTCGATTACTGTACCATCAAGTCTCCGGTTGAAGGAATTATTGTCGACCGGCGAGTCAATATCGGCCAAACCATGGTTTCCAGCCTCAGCGCGCCGAGTTTGTTCCTCATTGCGACGGACCTGAAGCGCATTCAGATCTGGGTATCGGTCAACGAATCCGACGTAGGCAGCATTTCTAAGGGCCAGCCAGTGACGTTTACGGTGGATGCTTATCCCGGTGAGATATTCGAAGGGCGCGTCGCTAAAGTCCGCCTCAACGCGACGCAGACCCAGAATGTCGTCACGTACACCGTTGAGGTAGAAACCCCCAACGACAACGCCGCGCTGTTGCCCTACCTGACAGCCAACGTGCAGTTCAAGATCGGACACTTACACGACGTGTTGCTGGTCCCGAATGCGGCGCTCCGTTGGTCGCCCCGGCCCGATCAGATCGCCGCAGAACCCCGCCGAGCGCCTCACCCTCACGGGGGTTCCCCGAACCGCGAAAGCGTCGGGCCTGGTACCATTGGCATGTCCCACAAGCACGGAATCATCTGGGCCGAGCAGGGCAAGTTCGTCCGGCCTGTCAATGTGAACGTCGGATTGACGGACGGCACGGTGACAGAGGTCGAAGGCGACGGCGTAATCGAAGGAATGCGTGTGGTCGTCGGCGAACACACGGCGGCTCCAAGCGAAGAGCAGATGCCGCTCACGCCTCAAATGGGCGGGCAGCGCCAAGGCCAGGAAGGTCCAGGCGGTCAGGGAGGTCCCGGTGGCGGACGCTGAAGTTAGCGGAAAAGTGACCCCCTTATGGATTTGATCAAGTTGCGGGACATCCATACCCAACAATTCATTGAGACTCCCGCACCAGAAGCATATATGATTGGTTCACGGTGATATTAACGATACCAAGGAGGTATTTTGGGAATGCGACGATGAATCCAGGAGAAGCGCTGCAAGTTGATGACTACTGCATCTCCAATACTTTCAGGAAGTTCTGGTGAAAAATCTATTTTAATCT
>Ga0187771_10002410_pt1 | contig 12851 bp, 10 predicted proteins | sample 0116_SJ02_MP15_1_FD_133139 | JGI IMG/M metagenome (GOLD analysis project Ga0187771, IMG submission 133139) | Tropical peat soil microbial communities from peatlands in Department of Meta, Colombia - 0116_SJ02_MP15_10_MG | ecosystem: Environmental > Terrestrial > Soil > Wetlands > Peat | place... | reverse complement strand
TCGTTGATCTCCTTGAGATGATCCAGGTCGAGAAACACCAGCGACAAATCCGTCCGGCTCCCCATGGCCCGCTCTATCTCGCCTTCGAGCAGTTGGCCGAAATAACGCGAATTATACAGCCCCGTCAGATCATCGGTAATGACAAGTTCATTGATACGGTCAAAATTGCGGGCGTTTTGCAGGGCTATGGCGGCAAAGTCGGCAATGGCCGAAAGTATGGCAAGATCGGCATCATTGAAGGTCAGTTCGTCATAGCTGTTGATCAGTTCGATAACGCCGATGACCCGCTCCTTGATGACGAGCGGCACGCACACGATGGAATTCGTGGTGAAGGACATCTTCTGGTCGATATGCGCCGCGAACCGTTCGTCCTTATTGGCATCGGCCAACAACAGCGGCTTGCCGTGCAAAGCCACCCAGCCCGCAATCCCCTCGCCTTTCTTCAATCTTATCTCTTTAAGGCGTTCAGCCACCGGCGACACCGCAATCTCGAAAACAAGGTCGCCGGATGGCTCATCAACCAGGAGCAGCGACCATACCTTCGGCCTGATGAGACGCTCCACCTGTTTCATGAGCAAGGCCAATATTTCATGGACCTCAAGACACGACGTCAGCGCCTTGCCGATTTCTATCAGCGATGTCAACTCGTTATTGCCAGCTTTACCGGATATCGCCGAACCGGCGACATTGTCTGATCCCATTGTTTGTCCCCTGTCGGATGTTCGCTTGGTGTGCAAACCTTCCGTACGTCCTTTCTGTCCGCCAGGCCCTGGAAGCATTCCAGCATCCCATCCCGTTTCAGAGCCGTCATCCGTCCTTCAACCGCCAGCGGCGGATTATCCAGCAGGTTGTCGAAAATTTCAGGTTGTTCAAAAATAGTCAGATCGTCGCACCCGCAGAAAGTCCCGCGGAGGCGTAGCAGCGCTACGCCGCACAAGGAGGCTTTCGAGGACAGCGGCGAGATGGCTGTTTTTCAACAACCTGCTCAGGACAGTGCGGCTCATTTCACCGCGCTGTCCCGCATCATATCGGCAATCAAAGAACGCACCTTCATGGCAGCCGCCGTGTCGCCTGCCTGCTCGCGGATCTGCGCAACCCTCTCCAGGCTGGCAGCGGCGCCGGCCCGGTCGCCGCCCCCCAGACTTACGTTGGCCGCCCTTCCCCAAAAATCGGCCGCCTTTTCCTGCGCTCCCGCTTTTTCGGCAGTCCGCGCCAGCCCCTGCAGGTCGGCAGCTATTCGGGAACCTGTTGCCAGTTCCTTGTCAACGGACAAAGCCTCATTGAACCGGGATTCCGCCAGTGTCGTTTCCCCCCGTTCCAGGGCGAGTTCGGCAAGAAGCCGGAGGGCATTGGCCGTTTCCCGGCGGTCCCCGGCATTTCCGGACAGCGCCAGGCCATTGACGGCCAGAGTGCCGGCGCGCTCCCGGTCTCCCACACGATGTGCAATATCGGCCAGCAGATTGGTCATGCGTCCCTTTGCCGTTTCGTCGGCCGAGTTCACCGCCCGTTCCCCCCACGGCAGGGCCTCTGCCGCCTTTCCCTCCCGCAGCAGCAATCTCGCGTGTTCGAAAAAGAGTTCAGCCGCCAATGAGGGGACAAACCCTGTCATGCTCCCGGCTTCCGCAAGCGCTTTACGGGCCGCTGGGAAGTTCCCGCTCCCCGTACCGACCCGGGCGATGTTGAGTAGCGCCGTCATCATGCCGGGATAGTGTTCGATAGCGGCATAACCGCGGTATGCCCCATCGAAGTCGCGTATCGCCGCTGCCGTGTCGCCGCGCCGGGCAGCCTCCACCCCCATCTCGTTCAGGCGGTTGGCCTCAGCCCGGGCAGCGGGAAGCCCATGGGGAGGGGCACCGGCACATCCGGGCAACAGGAACGAAAAGAGCGCCAGGGCAACGGCAAGTATCCGTACGCGGAATAACATGCCCCATCGACTGTGTGCGGCGCCGTCATTCATGGCTGTCCCCCGGCACGAGACGCTCCTGGACCGGCTCCGGCATGGCGTTGCGGATGGGCCACATGCCCGAAACCCCCTCCAGCAGACGGTTGCTTTGATCCATTGCCCGTTCCGCCTTGTCCACCAGCTTCGGCACCCGCGGCATAACCATTGCGGACGTTGCCGCGGCACTCCTGCTTATTTCCAGCAGGTTTCCGAACGTTCCGTCGGCATTATCCAGGAGCGGCGGCAGACGCTGTTCCAGGCTGGCGCCGATCCTGTCCATCCGCGCCAGCACCGGCCCGGCCTCCTTCAGCCTGCCGTCCGCCTCGGCAAGAACGTCATCGACCCGTTTCGCCGATGTGCGTACGGCACCCCTGCCGGTCGTCAGCAATTCGTCGGCATGGCTTCGAAGCTCGTCCAGATGGGCCGAAAAGCGATTGATATTCCTGATGGACTGTTTCAGGTCGCCTTTGGGGTCGTTGACATACTCGATGATATCCCGCAACTGGATCAGGACCGGCTTGACCTTGTCGGCCACCTCGCTCGCCAGTTCTTCCAGCCCCATGGTTTTCTCGAAGGCAATACGGGATTGGTCTTCCAGGAGCGGCGCCGACGGCGAGCCGACCGACAGATCCACGATCATGTCGCCCACCAGCCCCTCCTTCACCAGCTTGGCCCGCGAATCCCTCCTGATCCACTTCTGGTAACGGCGATCGATCTGGAGCACCACGTCGACCTTGGCCGCATCATTCAGGGAAATCTTCGACACCCGGCCGATTCTGAACCCCGAAAGTTTTACCGGCATCCCTTTGGCAAACCCCGTGCCTTTGTCCACGGTAAATTGCAGTTCGTATTTCTTGGTGAACAGGTCCTGTTCGCGGCCGATGAGGACGAGCACGCCCGCAACCATCACGATCGCCGCCACGATAAACAGGGCGATTCTTCTCCCCAAGTGCCTGAAACGCCGGTCTTGATTCTTCATCATCCGTTGCCACCTCTTTCCAGCACGATACACTGATCGAACGGCAAGGACCGGACCGTATCGGGCTGCGCCGTCAGGAACAACGATGTGGTTCCGGGCCGGTCCCGGTGATACGCAAGGGCATTGCCGGCAAGCCGGCCCTGGTCGTTTTCCTTCAACCCGCTGAGCAGTTCGTTGTAAACCAGCAGGCCAGGCTGCATGGCAAACGAGCGGGCCTGGGCCGCAAGGCGGTGCTCGAACAGGCTCAGATGTCCGGGAAGTTCGTGCAGTGCCCTGTGGAAACCCACTGCCCGCAATGCCGCTTCACCCCGCTCTTCCATCTCCTGCTGCGAAATTCCCAAGTGGTATTCCATGGGCAGAAGGATATTCTCCCACACCTTCAGATTGGAAATCAGCCCTCCTGCCGGAGCCACCACGCCGATTCGCTGCTGAAGCAACGGCAGTTCCCGCTCCGAAAGCTCCGCCGGCACCGCGCCTAACACAGCCACCGTGCCGGAGTCCGGCCTAGCGATGCCCAGCAGCAGCCGGACAATCAGGTCGGACGCATCCTGCTCCGGCACAACGATGGCGGCAAAGGCTCCTGTTTCGATCCGGAACGTGACGGCTGCGGCAAAACCGGCGGTCATGACATGTTCAAAGGCAATGGCCGGCATCCGACCTCCTTATATCAGATAACCAAGCGACATCACCCCGTCCAGCAGGAGCACCAGCAGGAGGCTCTGCATCACTGCCCGCGTTGCGGCCTGCGGGATCTGGGTGACGCTCCGCCCCACCGCCAGACCGTTCCTGCAACACACAGCAGCGATAACCAGGCCGAACAGGGCGCTTTTCACCAGCGACGCCAGTACTCCCCCCAGGGTCAACACCGAAAATATGCCTTGCTGATACAGATCGAACGGCACGTTCCAGCCGAGGGACGCCACCAGGAATCCGCCCAGCAAAGCCGTAACCTCGAAATAGACCGTGAGCATGGTCAGCGCCGTCCCAATCCCCAAAATTCTCGGCATCACCAGGTAGCTCCCCACCGGGATGCCGAGCAGTGAAAGGCTCTCCAGTTCGCCGTTGATCTTCATCTGGCTCAACTCGGCCGCCACTGCCGTGCCGCTGCGGGCTATGACGACAATGGCCACCAACAGCGGCCCCAACTCGCGCACGACGATCCAGGTCATCACCTTGCCGGTCAAAAAGCCGCTGGCGCCCCCGGCAATGCTGGCGATCTGGGCAATTATAACCGTTCCGATGATCAGCGCCATGGTCAGGATGATCCGTACCGCCTCCAGGCCGCTGAAATAGACCTGGCGGAGATATACCGCGAGCACCGGCCGACGGCGCTGTTCCACGGCAGAGACCGCATCCGCGAAAGCCCCGGCGATCATCCCCCCCAGTTCGAGCACCGCTGAAACCGCCTGCGAAAATCTGTCGGCCAGGGCCCCTGCCATCCCTACCCTTTCCTGCCGGCAAGGGAGAACTCCATCCCGTCGCACAAAATTTCAAGCTCGGGAATGGCCAGGGCCGCCGCTTCCTCCCGGATGATCTCCCCATACTGGGGCTTGAGGTGACAGATCAGAATGCGTTGCGGCCTGACCGGCAGCTTGGCGAGTTCCATACCCAGCAATTCCGCCGTCAGATGGCCGGTCTTCAACGCCAGCTCTTTCATCGTGTTGGGAAACGAAATCTCGACAATCAGCGCCGCCAGATCGCCCGCCTCCCGCCAAACCAGGTCCGTCGGACCGGTATCGCCGGTATAGACGAGGGCCACGCCGTCACGCTCAATCCGGTACGCCACCGACGGCACCGAATGATTCACAGGAAACGCCGCTATGGTATAGCCGTTTCTCTCCAGGGGCTCCCCCGGTTCGATGTGACAATACCGGATTATGGGATGTTCCGGCGAAGGCAACCGGGTGAAGTCGGGCCAGATGAGCCCGTTGAGCACGTGATCCCTGAGAGAATCCAGCGTCGCCCTGGAACCCATAACCTCGATAGTCGTCTCGTAGCGCCCGACCAGCAGGTTGTCGGCCAAAAACGCCAGCCCGCGGACATGATCCAGGTGGGAATGGGTCAGAAGCACCTGTTTGATCCGTTCCTGCTCCGGCACTGTCAAAACCGCGCCGATGGTGCCGGCATCCAGCAACAATGCATCGTCGATAAGAAATGCCGGAGGGCGGTGATTGGGAAATTCCGCCCCTGAGCACCCCAGAATCCTGAGTTTCATAACAACCCCTCCCCTTACTTCGTCTGCGCCACGTACACCCCGTCCCAGCCCTGGGCGGGCGGCTGGGCCAGAAACTCCCGGCAGCGCCCCGCATACAGGGCCGAGACGCTGTCGTTTGCACCCAGATGTTCGAAAATCCCGAGCGCACCTTCAAAATCCCGCTCCCGATAGCGTTTGAGCGCCGTGGCGAAAGAGCCGGCAACCTCGCTGCCTTCCATCATCAACTCGTAAACCGCAACCGGTTTCTTTTTCCCCTTGACCCGCACCAGATCGATCTCGCGAAAGGAGAACCCCTTCTCGGCCCGGTGGCGGGTTTCGTCGCTCACGATTACCGAAACCCCGTAGAGTTTGGTCAACCCCTCCAGTCTGGAAGCCAGGTTCACCGAATCGCCGATGGCGGTGTAGTCGAACCGGATGTCCGCGCCCATATTGCCGACGACCGCCTCGCCGGTATGAATGCCGATGCCGATGCCGATCGCGGGCATCCCGCCCGCTTCCAGTTCCGCATTCAGCCTCGCCAGCTCTTCCAGCATGCGCAGTGCGCTGCGGCAGGCCCGTGCTGCATGGTCCGGCACCTCCAGCGGGGCGTTGAAAAAAGCCATGATCGCATCGCCGATGAACTTGTCCAGCGTGCCCCGCTCATCCATCACGATGCGGGTCATGGGCGACAGGTAGCGGTTGAGCAGGGTTACCAGTTCCTCGGGTGCGAGCCCTTCCGACAAGGTGGTAAAACCGCGTATATCGGAGAAGAGAACGGAAACATCCCGCTTTTCGCCTCCCAACTTCAGGGAATCCGGGTTTTTGGCAATCGCCGCAACCAGGTCGGGGGACAGGTAGGTGCTGAAGGCCTTCCTGAGATGGCGGCCTTTGCGCTCCACTACCAGGTTGCGGTAGGATTCCCCCCCCAGGTAGGTCAAAACCAGCGGCAGCAGCGGGTAGACGATGCTCAAGTCCAGGCATTGGGCACTGAAGAGATGAAAATTCATCCCCAGGTACCCTGCCGATAACAGCGAGAAACCGGCCAACCCCCACACGGTGCCCGGCACAGCGGCCAGAAGCAGCGCCAGCAGGAACGGGAGCAGCGCCATTGCCGCCATCTCCATGCCCTGGGTCAGGCCGTCCCGGGTCAGAAACCGGTGTTCCAGGGCATTGGCGGCAAATGTGGCATGGAGTTCCACCCCGGGGAAGTTTGGGTCCAGGGGGGTGGCCCGCAGGTCGGCAACAGCTGTTTCGGTGACACCCACGAAGACAAGGCGGCCTTTGAGCGCCCCGCCGGGCAGCCGCCCTTTCATGACATCCACGGCCGAAACCGTGGGGATGGTGCCGCCGGGTCCGTAATAGGCCAGGGAGAACTTGCCCTGTTCGCTTACGGGGATTGCCAGGTTGCCCGACTTGACACTGGCGACGCCGAACAGTTCGATGCCGACTTGCAGGGGTTCGCCACGGTAACGGCTCACGGCGGACAACGCCAGGGAGGGGTAGATATCCCCCCGGAAGAGCATCAGCAGCGGAATTGAGCGATACAGACCGTCCGTATCGGCCAATTGGTTGAAATACCCGAAATCCGCAGCGCCCTTGCCCAGCAGCGGAATGTTGGCGTCAACCTGCTCGTATGAAGGCAACGGAACGGCTTCAACGCTTGGCGCCAGCCTGAGGAAGGCGACCCTTGACCGCGCCAGTTGTTCCAGCGCCTGCCGATTATCGGGCTGCGGTTCGCTCCGGAAAAAATAGCCCATCACCACATTGCCGGCATCAGCCACCGACGTGGCCAGAGCCCTGTCCGGGGCTTCTCCCTGCGGCTCGGAGAAAACCATGTCCAACGCCACAACCCGCGCGCCCTGACGGGCAACGGCAGTGATCAGCCGGGCCGTAAGCTCCCGCGGCCAGGGCCACCGCCCCAGTTCCTTGATGCTCCTGTTGTCGATGGCAACAACGGTCACCGGCGCGACGGGGCGTTGGGCTCCCCGCAGCGCGAACCGGGCATCCTTGAGCCGCAGGTCCACCTGCTGGACAACGGGAAAGGTTTCCCGGTAGAGGACCAGCCCGACCAGGGCCGAAAACGCGGCAATGGCCAGAAATACGGCGCGCCGGTATCCGGTTCCTCCCAAACGCAGCGGCTTCAATTACCTGACCGTCCCGTTCGCCGGCCGGGCTTCGATGCTGTGCAGCAACGTTTCCGCGGTGTCGCGGTATCTGCCGGCCGGATAGGCGCTCAGATACTGCCGCAGACGGCTGGCCGCCTGGTCATAGAGCTTCAGTTCGCACAGGGTCTGCCCGGCGCTGAAAAGGGCTATCTCGGCCTGGGGCAGGTGGGGATATTCCTCCAGCACCAGCAGGTACTCCGCCAAGGCGGCCCGCGGATTATCCAGGAACCGCCCCTGGACCGTGCCCCGTTCCAGCCAGGCGTCGGCCCTGATCTCAGCCGTCTGGGTCAGGTCGATCGCTGCCTGGAGCACCCTCAGCGCCTCCTGGTAACTCCCCCTGTCGGTCAGATAGCGGCTATAGTTGACGTCCCAGCGGGCGATGATGCCCGGCAGGGCGTCGCCGGCCAGCCAGTCCGCCGGCGGCGCGCCTCCGGTAATGTCATTGAAGGTGGACCGGGCGTCGGCCAAGGGGGTGCCTGGCTCCACCTTGAGCGGCTCCTGGGGTTCATCGCCGCGGGTGGTCTGGGTCATGGTCCCGGCAGTCATGAGCTTCTCCTCCCTGCCCGTGCCGCCGACGGCCACGGTCCCCTCGTTGCCGAAGAACACATTGGCCGGCCCCACGGTCATCATCAGGAAGTCGGTCCCCTTCACCCCTGCCACCGACGTGCCGCTTCTGACCTTGAAATCGGCCTGCTTGCCGGCCAGTTTCACTATGCTGGCCCGCAATTTCCCCTGTGCCAGGCTGAACATCCCTTCACGCGTGCCTGCCCCCGTGTTCAGCCGGGTCAACTCCAGTTCGCTGTTGTTGGCCAGGGTAATGGTACTGCCGTCGGACAACGCCAGGACGACCCAGCCGTTTTTCCCGGTGCGCACCCAGCTCCCCTCCTCAAGCGCCGTCCCTGCAACGAGGGGCGCATACCTTGACAGTGCCCCGGTGCGGGAGGCCACCGCTCCGCTCAGCTTGCGGGCAGTTGCCACGCTGGCGGCAAGGGCTGTGTGCGAAACAAGGCAGAGCAGCATCAGTATCATCCAACGCAGTGCCAATCGGTGTATCATGTGCTGCCTCCTGGTTGCAGCCGCGTTGCGGCGCGAACGCGATTTGTCATCTCATCTGGTGTTACTCCACGACACCCCGCACCCGGTACACGAACTCGCCGGCCAACACATCCTCCCATTGCCAGCCGCGTGCGGTGGAGCGGGTGTCATCCGGGCCGTTGACCCGTTTGCCCGGTGTGTAGAACCAGTTCATGATTACTTCACCGGAGTGGCGAAGGACCATCCAGTACTTGCCGGGAGACAATTTCGTATTCTCCGGCAGCTTGAAACCGACCCAGTAATAACCGGGGCGGCGGTCAATGGTTTCCAGGGCGACCGGAAGCGAGCGGACACCCTCCAGGCTCGGCTTGCCGCCGCTGTCCCGCACCAGGTCCAGGTAGATCATGCCGTCGCCGCCGAACTTCCGCATGGCCAGCGCAACCTCGTTGAGCGTCAGCGGCGTATCCAGGGAAAATGCCTGCGCATAGAGGTATTTTGACGTTGCATATTCGGCCGTCTCGCGGTCGAAACTCCTGCGGCCTATATTACCCTCCACCTGGTACACCTCCACCAGGGCCGGAAAATCCCGGTTGCCGATCTCCAGTTCCGTCCCCGGCTTCGGCCTGTTCGTCTGCCTGGGTTTCGGCTTCGGTACCGGCGTCAGTACCGGCTTCGGGACCTGCGGGGGTTTGACCGGGAGGGGAGCCTTTTTGACCTCTTCGACCGGCCTGGATGGCGGCGCCCGGGTTGTGGGCGGCTCGGCGGGCGCCGGCAGCGAAGCGGCAACCGGCCCGGTGGCCAGGTAACGGGTCGGTAGCGGCTGCGTCTCAAGCAACCGCAGGTCAACTCGATCGGTTTCATAGTTCGACGTGAGGCTTTCACTCATTCTGGGCAGGGAGGGATATCCCTGCCAGAACTCGGATACATCCTTTGCATCCACCCCGTGTCCAAACTTTATGTGCCTGGTGGAGGTAAAAAAACGCGACTGCTGGGGGTCGCAAGGGAGCCACCCCAGGTCGGGATAATAGACTTCGATCCAGGCGTGCAGTCCTTCTCCCATCCCCTGGACCAGGAAGGAGCCCTGCTTGTCCATGGGCATCTTCCAGTTGTCCTTGAGGGCCTGGCCAATCACGACCCGTGCCGGAATACCTGAAGCCCTCAACAATGCCACGGCCAAATGGGCAAAATTCTGGCAATTCCCGCTGCCGGTGGCAAGGCCGTACAGGGCGTCGTACTGTTTCGGGCTGTACTGGTACACGATAGCGTCGGCCACATGGGACAGGATGGCGCTCACCGCCTGGTGTTCCGTGACGGCGCCGGCAGTCAACTCCCCGGCCAATTGCACGATCTGTCCCGCATCGCTTTGCACCAGTTTGCTTTTCCGCAGGAAAACCCGCTCCCGCTCCGGTACGGGAGGAAGCGGGAAAGGCGTGCTGCTGGTCCTGGGTGAAAGGTTGGCCGTAATCTCCGTGGTATAGGAGATGGTCATGCGTATGTCGCTGGTCAAATTGCGCCAGACGACCTTCCGGTAGCGATTGCCGAAGTCGTCGGTCGTTTCATTGTCTTCGCCCGGCTCAGGATTGAACTCGACCTGAAAAGCGTCCAGGCGCTGGACGTTGCCGGCTGTGTCATAGGTTGCCGGGATGGAGAACTGGTAGCTGAACACCTCCAGAGGCTTTTCCACGGCAAAGGTCACGGTCTTGCGGACCGCAACCGTGCCGTCGAGCTTGCCCTCCACCACGAGGGCCTTGCCCATGCCTGCCGCAGGGAGGAAGAGAAGTACCGTGGATAACCAGAGGATCGAAGCACGCAATCTCATGTAATGTTGCTCCCGGAAAGGCACACATTGTCAATGCCCGGCTTGGCCGTACCCATCGTTGCCGGCCGGAAATCCGGCACAAGGGGATATGGGCATTTCATGCCCCCTATCCCCCGATGCCTTTTTTCAAAAGGTGAAGGCTCTTTCAAAAGTCTTTCAAACGAACTCCCCCTCCCTTAACGGGAGGGGGTTTTTTGGACTTTTGCAAGAGATTCGGTTGTTGATCACTTCAGAACGAACGCCACCTTGGCCGAGCTGAAGAAATTCCCTTTCTGGTTGGCCGAGTAGATCGTGACCGCATCGTCGTCCGTTACCTGAAGGTCGGCTGCCGTGGCTGCGCCTGAGGCCTTGACGATCAGCGGGTTCTTTACCCCGCGGGTGCCAAGGGCTGCCTTGGCCTTGTCGACGCTATTGGTATATTCCCCGCACCCCTGTTCAACCAGAACCTTCTGGCTGACCTTGGCTGGATCGTAGAGCACATCGCCTTTGGCCGCAAAAATGCGGTTGATCAGCGCGGGGCGGAAGTTCTGCTCGGTGGCGTCGATGATCAGGCCGTCGTAGCTTTCGTCCAGCTTGGAGGGCGCCGCCTTGAAACCCGGGGCGGAGGTCTTTATCTGCTCCTTCAGTTTCGGATCGTTCAGCAACTTATTGTACAGGACCGATGCAAAAGAACGTTTCCCGCCCCTGCTGAGCTGTATCAGGGCAATCGCTTCACCGCCGCCGGCCTCGATATATTCCGAGTATACGAGTTTCGCCCCTTTCAGGATACCCGTCACCGCCGTTTTCACCGTATCATCCGCTGTCATCATATCCCTGCATGTCGTGGAGCCGACAAGCGCCACCCCGCTGAGATACTCCAGGGCATTCCTTTGGGCCAGGACTTCCGCGGCCCGCTGTGCCATGAGCCGGCGCTGGACCGGCGTCCCGTGTTCCGGATTCCCGGCCGCCCTGCCCACGAACAACAGTCCCTCGTCGTCGAACATCCTGGACCGGCTTCCATCGGAAGCAACATCCTTTACCAGGACCGCATCGTTCGCCTTGTCGGAGGCAAGCCATTTGTTCGTCTTTTCAAACACATCATCGACCCTCTTGTCCGCATCTTCCGCATGCGCAACCGCCACGGCGGCTGCTATCAGCAAAATGGCTACCAGAATTCGTTTCATCAGCGTCCTCCTCAATCGGGTATGTTAGTAAATATTCATCTTCTGTTTGAACATGCGGATGGCCAGAAGCGCTTCGGCCCCGTCAACCGGATCGTTGATGCGGAATTCGCCGGAGAGTTCGCTTTCCATGATGCTGCGGGTAGTCATGTTCATGACGGCGTTGTAGAGGCTGGAGGAGGGGCGCACATCGGGAAAGGGCGACCGTTCCTGGCCGAAATAGGCGGTAGCGAGTTTTTCGTCGCCGGTCAGCTTGATCAGTATATCTTCCAGGATAAACGCCATTTCACCGCGGGTGACCGGGTCGGCCGGTTTGAAGAGGTACGCGCGGGTGGCTTCGTCGTATTTGGGTTCCATGCCGCGGACATGCCATTTCATGAGGGTCAGGACCTCTTCCCTGAAGGGATTGCCGGCCATGTCCGCAGGGGTGAATTCAGCGGTCCGTGCAGCCTGGGAGGCAAGGGGAATGCGGCCGGCCATGACTTTTTCGATCTTCATTTCATCGATCAAAAGTGCCGCCAGATCGGCGCGGGACACGTTTTCCTTGATGGCGACCGCCTTGCCCACGTCGCCGACGGTAATGCCACCCATGGCGCGCAGGATCTTATCGACCCGCTTCCAGCCTTTGTCGGCCTTTTCGTGCCACTTCCCTTCGCGTTTGGCATTCAGCACGGCGGCAAAAGAGTCGCGGGCCTTCTGGAACTCGTTGCCTTCAAGCCAGGCAACGCCCATAAAATAGGGCAGCGCTTCGGTCCCCTGGTAATAGATCAGGTTTCGTTCGTCCACGGCAAGCTTGCTGCCGTCGCCGTAAGCGTATTCGGCGTCGTCCAGCCAGTTCTTCTGTTTCACGAGCGTGTCGCTGCGAATGACGGCGGCGTAGTAATCGAAGTACTGGTCGGGCCGGTCGGCATATTTCCTGGCCTTCTTCAATTCTTCCGCCACCCGCCCGCTTTCAACGCCGCGAAAATTGGGATCGGCCTGGACCTTGGCCTTTTCGGCGGAGACGATGGCCAGGCCGGCATGGGCAATGCCGAAATCATCGTCGCAGTACAGCGCCCGTTCGAATTTTTCCTGGGCAACGGCGACGTTGCCCTCTTCGAGGGCCTTCATACCCATCAGATAGTGATGGGAGGGACTGTCTTCAGCCGAAGTGCATCTGGGCTGGACAGTGGTACAGCCCGGCAGCAGCAGGGCGCCGGCCAGGATCAGCAGGAGCGGCAGGGTCGATCTTTGTTGCATGTCGTGCCTCCTTGGATATAGGGACGTCAATTTACGTGTCTCTGTTCGCGCTCTTACTTATGGACGGACACCAGCGCCATTCTCCCCAAAGAACAACCTAGTGTGCTGCGCGATTAGTTGTTGGCAGTAATTCTGAGCTATTTTGGCTGCTGCCGAGGCGCGGCGACGCAGGTGTAGCAGGGTCTACATCAAGGAGCCCCAACGACGGCAGCAGACAAAAGAGCCGGAATTACAACAACGAATTAACCGTGCAGTACACTAGTTTCAACGAAGTGCAAAAAGAAACCAGCCGCAAACTTTGCCGGCCGCGTCGACCTC
>Ga0187771_10002409_pt1 | contig 12853 bp, 9 predicted proteins | sample 0116_SJ02_MP15_1_FD_133139 | JGI IMG/M metagenome (GOLD analysis project Ga0187771, IMG submission 133139) | Tropical peat soil microbial communities from peatlands in Department of Meta, Colombia - 0116_SJ02_MP15_10_MG | ecosystem: Environmental > Terrestrial > Soil > Wetlands > Peat | place... | reverse complement strand
GTCCAGCATGTATCACCGGGCCGGGCATGTGCTGGTGCGCTGGCTCTTAGGAAACTATGAGCTTGGCCTGTACGCCGCGGCCGTGCGTCTGGTGGACTTGTTGCGCAGTTTTGTGACGACGATTATTTACGTGCTGACGCCACGCCTGGCGTTCGATTCGCAGTCTTTGCCAAACCTGAAGCGGACGTCGCGTCTGGTCGTGGCTGCTATGGCCACGACCAGCATGCCGATGACCCTTGGGTTGCTGGTTGTCGCGAACCGCTTGGTGGTGTGGGTTCTGGGAGGGAATTATCTGCCAGCTGTTCCACTAGTGAAGTGGATGGCGCCTTATGTAGTGACGGCGTCGGCAGCATCTTTGTTGGCCGGTACTATCCTTTATGCAATGGGACGACACCGGGCGTATCTTGCGGCTACGGCAGGAGGAGCAGTAGGTGGCGTTCTGCTTTATCTCGTGCTGATCCCGGCCTTCGGATTGACCGGCGCAGGTGTGGCATTTGTCTTGGCAGAGTTGATCGTGGCCTTGATCGCATTCGGGTTGCTGCCGAAGCAGTTGCGAGACCTATGGAAGAACCCGGTGATGGGAATTGCTCTGGCAGGTGCAGTATTGATGGCATTCGCTATTCGAGTGGGGATTGCATATTCTCTACGCCTACCCGTGCTGATCACAGGGGGCGTCCTGGTGTACACCTTGGCCTGCGGCTGGTATGTGCGGAAGTGGTTTCACGCGCAGCTCGGAACAACCTAGCGCGACTGCACAGCAGTGGAGTCGTCCACAGCGGAACCTAGATAACCATTGTTCTCCTCCTAGTGATGTGCTTGTTTTGAATCAGCAACAAAATCTGAAGGATCTTGGAGATACACGGGGCCTGATGCACGTCTTGGTGTTGACACCGTTTTATCCCACGGCTTCCGATGATGCCGCAGGCTGCTTCGCGGCGGAGCCGCTGACGGCGTTGCAAAAGCTGGGTGTCAGGTCACACGTGATTGCCGTCCAGCCCTTCTATCGCGCTGCGGAGAAGCCCAGTCCGTTCAGTCCGGCCACATGGGCACGTTACCCGTGCCTGCCGGGTGGTGTCGGGCTCGCTTCGGCTGGCGCATTGCTGCATGCGAGTTTGGTTTCTAAAGTCCGCAGCATCCACAAATCTGAACCGATTGACTTGATTCACGCTCACGCTGCGCTGCCCTGCGGTCATGCCGCAAGCCTGTTGAGCCAGGACCTGGGCGTTCCGTGTGTCGTAACAGTGCATGGCCTGGATGCGTATTTCACGCGCCAAGTGCACGGTTTTGCCGGAAGCTGGTGTGAACGAGTGGCCAGGTTCGTATACCGTTCCGCCGCTCGCGTGATCGGGATCAGTTCGAGAGTGTGCGAGCAGGTGGCCGCGGCGGTTTCCGCACCGCTGAAGATGCAGGTGATTTACAACGGAGTCGACTGCGAAAAGTTCCGTCCAGCATCGTATGAGCCCGAACAGCGCGTGGTTCTCAGTGTCGGGAACTTGATTCCAATCAAAGGACACGCCCTCGTGGTGCGCGCATTCGCTGCGGTTCAGAGAGAATTTCCGGACTTGATCTACGAGATCATCGGCGACGGGCCTGAGCGCACACACCTCCAGAGGCTGGTGAAAGATCTCAACATTGCGGAACGAGTTCGATTCCTGGGGCGCCAAAGCCGTAACCAGGTTGCCGAGGCCGTGCGCCGCTGCTCGGTGTTCGCATTGCCGAGCCGCTATGAAGGTCTGGGGTGTGTCTACCTGGAAGCCATGGCGACGGAGAAACCGGTCATCGCCTGCCGTGGGCAGGGCATCGAGGAGATTATTGACCACCGCGATAACGGCTGGCTGATTACTCCCAACCATCTTGATGAGCTCACCAATGCGCTCACTCGCCTCTTGGCGGATGCACCGCTTCGGCAACGATTGGGAAGCAATGCCCGCCGTACAGTGCTGGCGAGTCACACGTTGGACCATCAGGCGGCGAGTTTGGCGGCAGTTTACAAGGAGTGCGTCGCGTGAACCGCAGGCTTGTCGTTCTCACCGAGATTATTGCTCCATACCGCATCCCGGTGTTCAATGCTCTGGCGGAGCGCGAGGGAATTGATCTGCGCGTCATATTTCTTGCCGAGACCGATCCTACACAGCGGCAGTGGCGAGTCCACAAGGAAGACATCCGTTTTGACTACGAGGTTCTTCGTAGTTTCCGGAGGAGAATTCGAGGGCATAACTTTCTGCTGAACTGGGGCACTGAAAGGGCCTTAGACCGCGCGGCGCCGGATGCAATTCTGTGCGGGGGCTACAACTATTTTGCTTCCTGGACAGCCCTTCGCTGGGCGGAACGCAACCGAGTCCCCTTTTATCTTTGGGTGGAGAGCACGAGGAAAAATTTCCGCAGCGGTGATCGCTGGACCGAATCCCTGAAGGTGAAGTTCCTGCGCCGTTGCCAAGGTTTCGTTGTGCCGGGCCAAGCAGCCCGCGAATATCTTGATAGCTATGGCGTGCCCCAGAGCAGAATGTTTGCCGCTCCGAATGCCGTGGACAATCAATTCTTCGAGCAACAGAGCTTTCTTGTACGCCAGCGCGCTGATCTTCACCGGCGCGAGCTCGGCCTTCCGCGGCGATTTTTCCTTTTCGTGGGGCGTTTGATGAAAGAAAAAGGAATCTTCGATCTGCTCGAGGCCTACTGCATGTTGCCCCCTGAGCTCAAACGACAAATTGGCTTGGTGTTCGTCGGCGACGGACCAGCCCGGCCCGAGCTGTGCCGCCGAGTCCGCGATGAATCAGGTCTGATTCTGCTGGCTGGCTTCGCGCAGCGCGAACGCTTGGCAGCTTACTATGCGCTCGCGGAATCCCTCGTCTTCCCTACTCATGCGGATGCCTGGGGCCTGGTGGTAAACGAAGCGATGGCGTGCGGCCTGCCGGTGATTTGCTCGGACGCAGCAGGGTGTGCGAAAGATCTGGTGCGAGGCTGCGGAAACGGCCTTATCGTCCCAGCCAACGACGTTGCGCAACTTTCCGCAGCCATGGCGGAAGTTGCGGTGGACGACGAACTGCGAACGTGCATGGGGCAACGCAGCAGGGAACGCATTCGGAGCTATTCTCCGGAGGTCTGCGCCGCAGGCATTGCAGAAGCAATTCTCGCAAGAGAGGTTTGTGCCGCATGAGGACCTACGCTTGGCAGCGCAAGGCTCTGATTGCAGTGGGTAGCGCAATCATACTCTTCCTTGTGCTCACGCGTGGCCAGCCATACTTTACTGATCCAGGCGTGCTCGCGGCCGTGATCGTGCTGGAACTGATTTTGGCGGCTGTCTGGAGTTACAAGACGCGCTTTTTTGCCGTTTTGTTGGGGGCATTTCTGTGGGCCGGCATCCCCATTCCCTTTGGCGCGACGTGGGCGACCGGCCGCTGGTTCATGCTGGCCATCGCGGCATTGGTCGGATGCATTCTTTACGTGAAAGACAGCCAACTGCATTTGACTACCTTCCATTTTGCCGCTTTCCTTTGTGCATCAACGGCGCTGTTTTCAGCCGCGGTGTCCGGCTTCCCACAGATCGCTTTGTTCAAGTCGTTGAGCCTGATGTTGCTTTTTTTGTATGGCGCTGCGGGTGCTCGGCTGGGAGTTTTCGGACGAGAGCGAGAGTTTCTCTCGGCTTTTGCGATCGGCTGCGAGGGCTTAGTTTATCTTGCCGCGATTGCGTATCTTGGGTTTCGTTATCCGCTGCTGGGTAATCCCAATTCGCTGGGCGCAGTGATGGGTGTAGTCGCTGTGCCGTTATTCCTCTGGGGCAGCTTGGCTGGTCGGGATCGGCTGCAGCGAGGACGGTTTACGCTGGCATTAGTGGTGGCGCTGCTTCTACTGTTTGGCAGTTACGCTCGCGCGGGTATCATGGCGGCGACTCTCTCATGCTTGCTTCTGTGCCTCATGTTGCGCCGCTATGCCGCTCTGGTGAAGTGGACCGCTATAGCGCTGCTGCTGGCAGCGGTTGCGACCGCCCTCATGCCCAGAGAAGATCAGCCCTCGCAGTCGCTGACCACCACCTTCCTTTATAAGGGACAGAGGGAACAAGGGCTCTTGGGCTCGCGCAAATCGGTTTGGGATGAGACCGTGATGGTAATTCAAGAGCATCCTTGGCTGGGCGTCGGATTCGGAACCAGCAAGACAAGCGACGAGGAAACTCCGGCGCAGTTGACGGCGTTTCGTTCAGAGGCGCCCGCAACTCGAGAGCATGGCAGCAGCTATCTGGCCATCACGGAATGGGTCGGACTGTTAGGCGATGTGCCTTTCCTGGGCTTGCTGTTGATGGCTGCGACGAACGTGGCGCGAGTGTTGATCAGCCTGCGCCGTTCAAGCAATGCGGCCTCACCGGCTGTTCCCATCGCCTTGATCGTTGCGGCCGGGCTGGTGCATGCCGCTTTCGAAGACTGGCTCTTTGCGGTTGGGTATTACCTTTGCGTGTTGTTCTGGAGCTTCGCGTTTATTCTGGTTGACTTGATTCCCCGGCCGGTTGGGTCCGTCGTGGCCGCCTCGGGGGACGCGCCGTTCGCTTGGCCAGGCCATCTGCGGGAATTGTCTCCGGTCGATCATGCATCTGTTTCTTAATTGCCTGGCCGCCAGCGCAGGCGGCGGCCTGACTTACGCGCGGAATATCATTCCTCATCTTTCCGCTCGCAGCGGCGTGCAAGTCACGGTTGCGATTCATCCCAAGTTGAGAGCGCAGGTCGAAGGTGGCGAGAACATCTCTTTCGCGATCATCGATTTTCGCGACCATGCTGGTCTGCGGTTCTGTCTTGAGCAGACGCGCTTGCCCCGAGTGGTCCGTGAGAGCCGCGCCGATGTGCTGATCTCGACAGGGAACTTTGCCTTGCGCTGCTCACCCGTGCCGCAGATTCTGCTATCGGGCAATTCGCTTTACATTTCAGCTGACTTTTCCCGTGACCTGCGTCGCCGCCGTGAATATGTATTGTGGTTGGATACGCGACTTCGCGGCTATTTCGCGCGCCGTTCGATTCACTGGGCTGAGCGCACGGTTGCTCCCAGCCAGTCATTTGCTCAGCAACTTCGCAAGTGGGCGCGGTCAGATGTGTCGTGGATTCATCACGGTTTCGATCCAGAGATTTTCTTTCGCGACCAAACGCCGCTTCCGGCCGATATTCAGGCAAGGCTGAATTCCGGAGTTGGCAAACTGCGGCTGCTTTTCGTCAGCCATTACAACTACTACCGGAACTTTGAAACTCTGTTACAGGCAATGCCAGGTCTGGCTCAGCAGCTCGGGCCGGACAACGTTAGGCTGTTTCTGACTTGTAAGTTGCTCTCAGAAGAAAATCCCAGATCATTTGATCCTTCGGCCGCGCGCAATCTGATTCGAGAACTCGGCATCCGCGATCAGGTGGTTGAGTTGGGCGCGGTTCCTTATCAGCATCTCCACAAGGTCTATTCCGCCTGCGACATCTATGTGACGCCTGCCTATGCCGAGACCTTTGCCTACCCTCTGGTGGAAGCCATGGCCTGTGGACTGCCAATCGTCGCTTCCGATTTGCCGGTGCATCACGAAATCACTGCGGGTGCGGCTCAGTTCTTCCCGGCGTTTTCGGCAGAAGGACTGGCGGATCGAGTTCTGTTGCTGGCCCAGTCAGCGGACTTGAGAGGGAGCCAGGCCGAAGCAGGGCGGAAGCGAGCCGCCGACTTCTCGTGGGCGAAGCATGCCAAAGATCTGATCAGTTTGGCGGAAATGCTGGCAAGAACGGCGCGACGCTGAGTCCCTGATCAGTTATATTGCAGCAACATCCAGGACGGTAAGATATTTCCGGGTTCGCTCACATGAACGGAGCTTCTGCGCATTCATGCTAATTCTCGGCCTCAACATGTTCCATGCCGATGCTTCCGCTGCGATCGTGCAGGGTGGCAAGGTGGTCTTCGCGATTGCCGAAGAACGGCTGAACCGGGTGAAACATTACGCGGGCTTTCCCGCGCTAGCGGTGAAGGCTTGCCTGGATTACGTCGGCGCGAAGATCACCGACGTGGACCACGTCGCCGTAGGCCAGGATAGCGACGCGAATCTGACCAAGAAAGTCCTATATGCATTGGCCAATCCGGCAAATGTGCTGAACTTCATTCGTCTGCGGCAGCGCAAGCAGGCCTTGCGCGACGTTCGAAAACTTCTGGCCAACGCGCTGGACGTGGATCCCACCACGCTCAGATTCGAGGAGCACCACGTAGAGCACCACCTAGCGCATATCGCCAGCGCTTACTATTGCTCGCCGTGGGAAAGCGCAGCAGGATTCAGTTATGACGGATCGGGCGACTTTGTCTCCACCATGGCCGCGCGCTGTAGAGGCAGACAGATCGAAGTGCTGGAACGCGTTTTCCTTCCCGATTCGCTCGGTAGCTTTTACACCATGATTTGCGAGTTCATCGGTTATAGGCAGTATGGCGACGAAGGCAAAGTCATGGGGCTCGCCCCTTACGGCAAAGACGCATTTTGCGTGGAAATGCGAAACCTAGTCGTGAAGTCAAACGGGAACTTTCGCCTTGACCAGAGCTACTTCCAACCGCTGGGCAGCAACCAAGGGATGCAAATTCGCGAGGACGGCACCGTCGCGCTGGCGCGGCACTACTCGCCGCGTATGGTGGAGCGGTTCGGAAATCCGCGCGAGCCGCACACGGAGATTACGCGGCGCGAAATGGATCTGGCGTTCGCGATGCAACAGCGATTCGAAGAGATCTTCTTCTACTCACTGAACCAACTCTATCGGAAGATCTCGATACCAGACCTTGCATTGGCAGGCGGCTGCGCGCTCAACAGCGTAGCCAACGGTAAGCTGTTTGAGCAAACACCGTTCCAGCGAACCTGGATTCAGCCAGCTGCGGGCGATGAAGGCTTGGCCATCGGCGCCGCCCTGTACGTTTGCCATGCAGTTTTGCAGCAGGAACGCAATTACGTGATGCAGGACGCGTATCTGGGCCCGGAATTTTCAGACTCGCGTATCGAATCCGACTTGAAGAAGGCAGGAGTGCAATATCGTCGGCTCGAACGTGAACCGCTACTGGAATCGGTCGCCGACCGGATTGCCAATGGTGCCGTCGTAGGCTGGTTTCAGGGACGCATGGAATGGGGTCCGCGCGCACTGGGTAACCGTTCGATCCTGGCCCATCCCGGGCGGGCCGACATGAAAAACATTCTCAATGCACGCGTCAAGCGGCGCGAATGGTTCCGTCCGTTTGCGCCGTCAATTCTGGCGGAACGGCAGCGTGAGTACTTTGAGCATGACCATCCCTCTCCCTTTATGCTGCACGTCTACAAGATCCGCCCGAAAAAGCGCCAGCAACTGTGCGCGGTGAACCACGTGGACGACACCGGACGGTTACAAACCGTAAGCCGCGAGGAAAATCCACTCTACTATGATTTGATCCGCGCCTTCGAGCGCAAAACCGGAATTCCGGTGGTGCTAAATACAAGCTTCAACGAAAACGAACCAATCGTATGTACACCGGACGAAGCCATTGATTGCTTCAAGCGAACCCGTATGGACGTTCTGGCGATTGGGCCGTTTTTGGCGGAAAAGGCTGCAGCCTGACGATTATGGCAGCACTAGCAAATGGCTTATCCGACGTTGCCTCTAGGACGCCGAAGCTCACTAGAATCGCTGCGTTTACGGGTTTGCGCGTGTTGTGCTGGAACAAGGGTGACCTCTATGCTTCCCGGGGGTATGAGCTGTTCCGGGGCAAGGTGAACCCGGAGGATTTTTCTCTGGCCTGGGAACCCGTTGGTGTTTGGCGCGCCGCTGCGGTGCGCAGGTGCACTTCGACGGTCCGGCTGGCATCCAGGCTTTGCCGCGATGGGTTTCACACACTGGCAGTTTCGTCTTCGGGACACATCGTTGGGGCCGTGCCCGGAAGAATCGTCACCAAAGCGCCCGGTGAAACAGAATTCCGTACTACTTACAAACTTCTCCGCGGCACACGTCCGCTGCACATTACGGCCGGGCCGAATGATCAGCTGGTTTGGGGAGAATACATCGACAACCCTGAACGCGCCGAAGTGCATATTTATAGCTCAGCCGACCACGGCCACCATTGGGACGTGGCCTACACCTTCCCCAAAGGCGCCATTCGCCACATCCACAACATCGTTTACGACTCCTGGGACAATTGTTATTGGGTGCTGACCGGAGATGATGGATTAGAATGCCGAATCTTGCGTGCCTCACTCGATTTCAAAAGCGTGGACACGATTTTGTCCGGAGGCCAGCAGACGCGGGCGGCGGCTCTGGTTCCCACACGTGATGCCATCTACTTTTCAACCGATACGCCGCTGGAAAAGAATCACGTGTATCGTTTGGCGCGAACGGGGAATCTCGCCAAAGTTGCCGCCTTGAGCAGTTCTTCGATCTATGGGTGCCGCGTCGGGAGTTCTGTCTTCTTTTCGACCATGGTTGAGCCCAGCCAAATCAACCGGGAGCAAAATGTGTGTCTATTTGGCAGTTCGGATGGCCTGGACTGGCAGTGCCTGTTGCAGTGGCGAAAGGATCCCTGGCCGCTGAAGCTTTTTCAGTATGGCAACGCCTTCCTGCCGGATGGCGATAACGACTCCGGTGTGCTGGCCTTGACCACGATTGCCATCAAAGGTGCGGATCTCGAAACCACCATTTGGCGCATACGCGACTAGGCTCATCCCCCTAACGCCATACTCGCAAGCCCTTGTCATCTCGACCGGACCTTGCCTTCTGCTTGCGGAAGGCAAGGCGGAGTGGAGAGACCTGGTGTTTCTGCAGACTGCAACCACTCCGGAATCGTCTTGAGTTGTGCGCTCTTGTTTCTCCGCGGGAACCTAATCTGGTACCAATCGGCCGCCGCCGCGATGCGATAATCCAAATCGATTCCACCGAAAACGCTCGTGAGTCGTTTGCAGTACTACCGGCGCATCCTTCAGGCCTATCTCGGGCAAGGCCAGAGCCATCTCACGTTCTGGCGCGACCAACCGGAAGCCAATCCCCATGCGGACTTTAACACGCTGGGCGAATGCTACATGCCTTTCACCCAGAAGGCGGTCTACGCCGGCCACCACGACGCGGCGGGCATTCCCATGCTCGATTACCGAGGCCGCATCGGCTTGCAGTACAACCCGATCGCCGTAGCGCAATGGGGGCTGGGCAACTACAACATGTTCACGCGCGAGGGCAGCGAAGAACGCAAAAGAAAATTTCTTGCCGCTAGCGATTGGCTGTGCAGCCATCTGGAGCGCAACTCATCTGGCGTTTGGGTGTGGCAGCACCACTTCGATTGGGAGTACCGAAGTCCACTGCGAGCGCCTTGGTACTCCGCTTTGGCCCAGGGGCAGGGGATCTCGCTCTTGGTACGCGCCCACCTTGCCACGGGCGCTGAGGCATACCTTAGCGCTGCAGCCCGTGCTTTCGGAGCGTTTCTCAAACCACTCAGCCGTGGAGGCGTCACCTTCACCGATCAGGACGGCAACATCTGGTTTGAGGAATACATTGTGACTCCGCCCACGCACATTCTGAATGGTTTCATCTGGGCGGCGTGGGGAGTCTACGACTTTTTTCTCGCGACCGGATCGCCAGCCGCGCGTGCGCTCTTTGATGCAGCAATGGCTACGCTGCGAGCGAATCTCGGTCGCTACGAACTGGGATTCTGGTCACTCTACGAACTATCCGATACGTGGCTGCCCATGGTCGCCAGCCCGTTTTATCACCGCCTGCACATTGCGCAATTGCTAGTGACGTACCGGATGACGGGAGATGCGGTCTTTGCGCGGATGGCAGATCGATGGGACTCGTACTTGGGCAGCCCTTCCAAGCGCACGCGCGCGCTCTGTTATAAGACGGCATTCAAGCTTGGCTATTACTAGGAACTCGTGAAGATTCTTTACGTATCGCAGTATTTTCCGCCGGAGATGGGGGCGCCGGCTGCGCGAGTGGCAGAGTTGTCCCGACTATGGGTTAACGAAGGACATCAGGTGGAGGTGCTTACCGGATTTCCCAATCACCCGACCGGAGTCGTCCCGGCGGAGTACCGGAAACAGCTTCGGCGGCTGGTGGTGCATGAACGTGCTGATGGCGTCCACGTGACCCGCACCTGGCTTCTGCCTCTTCCCAATCGCCGCAGTTGGGAGCGCGGGTTGAATTACAGCTCATTTTCTTTGTCGGCCGCGATGACCGGCACATTCTTGCCGAAGGCTGACGTTGTGATCGGATCCTCGCCGCAGTTGTTGGTGGGTCTGTCAGCCTGGTGGATTGCTCGGCGTCAAGGCGTGCCTTTCGTCTTCGAAGTGCGCGACCTGTGGCCAGAATCTTTAGCCGCGGTGGGAGCAGGAAGTCCGCAATCTATCTTGCACCGGGCACTGTCGTGGGTCGCCGGTTTTCTGTACAGAAACTCCGACCACGTTGTGGTGGTAACTCGGGCCTTCAAGACCTATCTCGCTGAGCACTGGCACGTGCCGCTTGACAAGATTTCGGTCGTCGAGAACGGCGTGGATCCTCGCTTATTCAGCCCCGGCCATGCGGATGCGCGCATCCGTCAGGAATTGGATGCCGAAGAAAAGTTCATCGTCTCCTATATCGGAACCATGGGAATGGCCCACGGATTGGAGACGTTGCTGGAAACCGCGCACCTTTTGCAACTCCGCGCACCCAAAGTTCTGTTTCTGTTGGTCGGCGAGGGCGCGGAGAAGCAGCAGCTTGTGAATCTGGCCAAGTCCCAGGGGTTAACCAATGTTCGCTTTGTTGGCCAGCAGAGCCGCGAGCACATTCCAGCCTTTATCTGCGCCTCAAACGCGTGCCTGGTGATGCTCAAGAAAGCTGATCTCTTCAAGACGGTGCTGCCGACAAAATTGCTGGAGTTTATGTCCTGCGCACGGCCGGTGATCCTCACAGTAGATGGCGAAGCGCGGAGAATCATGGACGAGGCGGGCGCCGGCATTTACGTCGACCCGCAGAACGCGGGTGATTTGGCTGCAGCGATCATGCAACTTGCGGGCGATCCGCAGCTTTGCAGCGTTCTCGGGCGCAATGGCCGTGATTATGTGGTGGGCCACTTTGCTCGCCAGCAGACGGCGACCCGCTATATCAAGGTGCTTGAGAGCGTGTGCCGGTTAAATCCAATGGGCGCTGTTCCAGCAGCCGCCTGAGCAAACGGCTAAGGTACCGCGGCAACGATGCCAACTGCAGTCGCTGCCTGAATGGCCGCTTCTAAGGAGCGCGCCGCGATCACCTTCTGCGCACTGGTCGGGACGAACAGGATATCATCGGCCTGCATGGGTACGTCCGGTGCTTTGGCTTCCAGAATCTGCTTCAGGTGCACTCGCGTTTCACTGATCCCGGTCGGCCCCTTGCGGATAATTCTGGCTGCACTCATTTTTGCGGTGCGTGTTGTCCCACCAGCCAAAGCAATCGCTTGAAGCACCGTCACTTGTCCGTTGTCCATGAGAAATCCGCTTGGTCTGGCCACGTCGCCGACCACATATACCACATCTGCCTTGCGCACGATCACTGTGTCGCCAGGATAAATCGGGATGTTTGTTTCTGTGTGGTCCGCCAAGTTCCGTGAAAGTGGCACGGACTGGGGTTCGCTCTCCTGTCCGCGGTGGGCCACGGAAATGCTGCGTCCAGCCTTCTCGGTAAGGCCTCCGGCGGCAGAAATCAAGTCAAACAGCCGCTCCTGCCCTGTAACGGGATACACGCCCGGCCTGGTGACCTCTCCCAGAATGCTTGCGCCTGCCAATGAATAATGATCGACAAACAGACTCACATGCGGATCCTTCACAAAGCCGCCGTCGGAAAGCCGCTTCTGGATGACGGTTTGGGCTTCCTCGGCTGTCAGTCCGGCCAAGTGTACGTAGTCGATGAGCGGGAGGTAGGCGTCACCATTGCTTCCAATCCGGGCTTTTGTGGTCAGGTCGGGCACATTGTACACCGTCACTTCGATGAGGTCCCCTGCGGCCAGGCGCAGGGCGGAATCCGGCGCCGCTGTCTGGTTTGCAGCGGACTGGGCATGTGATAACAACGATGCCCCGACTAGCATCGCTAGCGAAAACGCGATAAGCACCTGGGTACGTAAATGCACAGAAAACTTCATCTTTCCAGAAACTAGCACACTCCCGAATGAGTGGATGCGCATGAGCGTCGCAGTGTCCATAGTTTGGAAACATTGCGGACGGGAGCATTCCCTGATGAACCACGGAAGAGAATAGCCGCCTGCGCGAACCGGCGCTACGATTTCAATTAGTAGCGGTTTAGGTCGTCGTGCAGAGTCTTACACGAAGCAGACCATTGCAGAGAGTCTGAACGGGAATACTGTTGGCTGCCGGCACACGGAGGAGCTGATTGGTCATTCTCTATTTGGGGATATTCTTTGCATCCCTGATGGTGTCTTTTGTCCTAACGCGAGAAGTCCGCGACGTTGCGACGGCACGCTCCTGGGTGTCCCCGCCATCTTCTGAGCGCCACACGCACAGCACACCGCTTCCCCGCCTGGGGGGCGTTGCCATTTTCATTTCATTTGTCGGCTGCTGCCTGGCGGCGCTGGCAATCCTGCGGCATGCTTCGAGTCTGGGCGTTGCGTTCTCCTTCCGGCCCGTCGTTGCGATCCTCGCGCCGGCATCGCTGGTCTTCTTGCTGGGGGTTTACGATGACCTTCGCCCGATCGGCCCCTACGCAAAGTTTGCCGTACAGGGCGTGGCGGCAACCATGTTGTTTGCCGGAGGGCTTCGCGTGGTTGCCGTGCCGGTGCTGTTCGGCCATCATCAGTTTCCCTGGTTTGTGGGACTGCCCTTGACCATGATCTGGGTGCTGGCAATCACCAACGCTTTCAACCTGATCGACGGATTGGATGGCTTGGCCGCGGGCTC
>Ga0187771_10002408_pt1 | contig 12856 bp, 7 predicted proteins | sample 0116_SJ02_MP15_1_FD_133139 | JGI IMG/M metagenome (GOLD analysis project Ga0187771, IMG submission 133139) | Tropical peat soil microbial communities from peatlands in Department of Meta, Colombia - 0116_SJ02_MP15_10_MG | ecosystem: Environmental > Terrestrial > Soil > Wetlands > Peat | place... | reverse complement strand
TAAGCACGTTGGCCGATGCCTACACGCAGAAGCACGTCGCCGTACATAGTCCGCCAGGGCAGTTTGAATTTTTCGCGCAAGAGACGGAACGCTACAAGAAGAACCTGAGTGACGCTGAGGCTCAGCTCAAACAGCTTTCTCAGCAGGAGGATGGGGTAGCGCCGGGCTACACGCGGGATATAACCCTGCAGAAGCTGAGCGAATTCCACTCCACCCTGCAGCAGACCCGCGCCGACATCGTGGTGGCTGAGGAACGCATCAAGACCCTCGAGCAACAGGAGGGAACGACACCGGAGCGGTTAACAACTTCAAAAAAGCAAACGGATGATGCGCAGATTCTCGAGCCGCTGAAGAATACCTTGATGTCTCTGGAACTCAAACGCACCGAGTTGCTCACCAAGTATCAGCCGGAGTATCCCCTGGTGAAGGAAGTGGACAAGGAGATTGCGGATACGCAAACTGCAATCGCGGCCGAAGAAACCAGGCCCATTAACGAAGAAACCACCGACGTCAACCCCACGTATTCCTGGATTAATGCAGAACTAGCCAAAGCCAAGGCTGATTACAGCGCGCTGCAAGCGAAAGCGGCGGCGACTGAGGCCATCGTGGCAAGCTACGAAGCGAAAGCGCGCGACCTGGCGCAGAAGGGGCTGGTTGAACAGGACCTGCTCCGCGCGGTCAAGGCCGATGAGGAAACCTATCTGCTGTTCCTTCGCAAGCGAGAGCAGGCGCGCATGAGTGAAGCACTGAATCGCACGCGGATTCTCAACGTGGCCGTAGCCGAGCGGCCGGTGGTGCCGAGCCTGCCTTCCAGCTCTCCGTGGCTGACGCTGTTGGCGGGTACCTTCCTTGCCGGCCTGGTCTCGGTGGGTACAATCTGGACCAAAGAACGGCTCGATCCTTCCTTCCGAACGCCCACCGAGGTGATGGCGGACCTGAAGATTCCGGTGCTGGCCGCCGTACCCTACCGGATGAATGGCTTCAATGGAAATGGCAGGAATGGGAATGGGATTGGCGCTGCGTCGGATTCGGTCAGTCAAATGGCTCCTCCCGACGCCGGGCATGCAAAGTAACCGCTAACCATTAACTTTGGCGGCGTCTGTACAAGCCGCTCATCACCGGTCCCTCACGGGACACACGAAGTTTCACAGAAGGAATTCGATTCCGATTTCAGAAAGAAGGGCTTTATGAGTAAGAACTTCGAGCTCCTGCGCGAGGAAGGAAGGGCCCAGGAGCTGTTTGGGCCGCAGACCACCGAAACCCGAGCCGTTTCGCCTGCGCCGGTGATACAGCTTGCGGGTACGCCGGCACTGGAGGTTGAGGGTATGGCGCGCACCGAAGTGATGAAATTGGTCCAGCGCTTGTTCGCTTCCTCTGACTCGCGAGGCCCACGTCAGGTATGTTTCGTGGGCACGGAACCAGGAAACGGATGCAGTTGGATTTGCGCCCACGCCGCGGAGATTTTGGCTTCGCAGGTTCCGGGATCGGTGTGTGCCGTAGACTGCGACTTTCAGGCTCCGAGCTTACACCGCGAGTTCCGGGTCGAAAACTCTTACGGACTGCGCGATGCGTTGATTGGCGACGGAAGCATTCGTCAGTACGCGCGTCAGTTGTCGCGTCCCAACCTCTGGCTCCTGAGTTCCGGATCACAAAACGGGGACCCCTGGTCCTCCGCGAGTCTGGAACGTATGCACCAGCGCATCTCGGAACTGCGCGCGGACTTCGATTACGTTCTGGTCGATACCGCACCTCTCAGCCTGGGCAATCATGTCGGCGTACTGGGCGCCTGGTCCGACGGGGTCGCCCTGGTTCTGAAAGCGAACTCCTCGCGTCGCGAAAAAGCCCGCAGGGTCCTGGAGGAACTGCAAGCCGCGAATGTCCCGGTTCTCGGGGCGATTTTGAATCAGAGAACGTTCCCCATTCCCGATAAGATCTATAGCTGGCTGTAAAGCCCTGAGCACATCCTCCCCCGGCAATTGCACAGGCTGAGTTATTCCTCGTCGTAAGACCTTTCCATGTCAACTTTTCGACGCAGAATTCTCTTAGACGCTCTCAAGTTATTCGATCTGGCGATCATGGTTCTCGCCTTTGCGTCAGCCACTGTGTTGGCACTAGGGGATCGTAGAACCATGGCGATCACCGACTTCTTCTCCATGCGGGTCAAGGTGGAGAACGTCCTGATATTCCTTGGCCTGCTTTTCTTATGGCATAACCTGTTCTCGATCTTCGGACTCTACCAGTCGCATCGCTTCTCCCCCCGTTCCGCCGAGGCATTGGATGTATTGAAAGCGACAGCGCTGGGCAGCTTGCTCCTTGCCGGCGCGGCGCTGCTCTTTCATATTCGAATGGCCACTCTTCCCGGTCTAGTGATCTTCTTTGTCATGAGCACGGGGACGCTGGTTTGTAGCCGTCTGGTGCTTAGGGCGGCGTTGGCTAGAACGCGGTTGCACGGCCGGAACCTTCGCAACGTGCTGATCGTGGGAACCAATAGCCGGGCCATCCAATTCGCCGAGAAGCTCCAGGAAAGGCGCGAACTGGGCTACCGGGTTATCGGATTCGCAGATCGGAACTGGGAGGCCATGGAGCAATTCCACCAAAGTGGGCACTCCCTGGCTTGCGAACTGGATGACCTCCCTGCGTTTCTTCGCAACAACGTCGTGGACGAAGTGGTAATTGCCCTGCCGATCCGCTCCCTTCACGATGACGCTGCAAAGATTGCCGCTGCGTGTGAAGAGCAGGGCATTATCTTGCGCGTGCTGTCGAACATTTTCAATCTGAAGCTGGCCCGCTCGCGTGTGGAGGAGTTGGAAGGCGACTCCATGATCACGCACTACACTGGGGCGGTCGATGGCTGGCCGGTGGTCGTGAAGCGAAGCCTGGATTTCATCATTGCCTTGTCCGCACTGATTGTGCTGTCTCCCCTCATGCTCCTGGCCGCGCTACTCATAAAGCTCACATCTCCTGGCCCCATCTTTTTTCTGCAGAACCGAATTGGGCACAACAAAAGAAAGTTCGCAATATGCAAGTTCCGTACCATGGTAGTAGCAGCGGAAGAGAAGCTGAAACAGTTGGAACACCTCAATGAGGTCAGCGGTCCCGTTTTCAAAATCAAGAACGATCCCCGCATTACCCCGCTGGGCAAATTTCTGCGCAAGACCAGCATCGATGAGCTCCCCCAGTTGTTCAATGTCCTCAAAGGCGACATGAGCCTGGTGGGGCCGCGGCCACTTCCAATACGCGATTATGAAGGCTTCAGCGAGGACTGGCATCGCCGCCGTTTCAGCGTACGGCCAGGAATCACTTGTCTGTGGCAGGTAAATGGCAGGAACGCCATCGCTTTCGACCGATGGATGGAGCTGGACATGCAGTACATTGACAAGTGGTCCCTTTGGCTCGACCTGAAAATCCTGGCCAAGACGATCCCCGCCGTTCTAAAAGGCTCAGGCGCTTAGTCTCTCAAATCGCTCCCCGTCTCCAACCACCTCGGCTTCATTTCAATCTTCACTTGACAAATAAGACACAAAGTTTGACCCTGCCGGCTATTGCCCTCCCTGAAAATGAGCGTCGTGAGGGCCTGGCGGCAGCGCGTCGGGAGCTGCTGCGTTGTGAGATGGTAAGCGACTTTGGCCGTTTGCAGGAGCTTTCCTCGGATTGGAAACGCCTGTGGCAGAGCGATCCTCAGGCAGAGATATTTCAGAGTCCCGAATGGGCTATCGCATGGTGGAGCTCGTTTGGCCATCGTTACACTCTTTGCTCGCTGGTTGTGTTTGCGGCCGATGAGGTTGTCGGCATTGTTCCCTTGGTCAAACGGAATGGTGTTATCCAGTTTCTCGGGACGCCGGAAGCGGACTATGCGGATATCGTTTGTTCGGAACAATGGTCCAGCCGGGTGCTCGTGGCTGCGTTCCAAACCCTGCAGGAGTCGACTACGGGCTGGAAGGAGTGCTGCTTGCAGCACCTTTCCGAGAATTCACGCGTACTCCGCCATTACCGTGCCCTGCCTCGACCGCTGCTTGCCAACGTGCGTTGCATAACCACAGAGCATTATCAGATCTTTCTTCCGGGTAAAGATGGCGCTGGCTTTGACTCGGTCCTGGGAAAGCACCATACGAAACGAATCAGGAACAAGTTGCAAAAAGCCGGGCAGGTGCGATTCCGCCAGCTGGACACGCAGCAAGAGGCGAAGACCCATCTCACCAATTTCTTTCATCATCATGTTCGTCGCTTTGCGGTTACTGGCAGGCGGAGCGTATATGCCGCTCGAGACCCTCAGCAGTTTATGAGCGCGCTGGTTGAGGAACTGGGACTGCGAGACAGGCTTCGCTTCGGCGTCCTTGAGCTCGATGACCGGCCTCTGGCATGGTATTTCGGGTTTGAAGTAAATGGGAAGTTCCTGCTTTATCAGCACACATTTGACCTGGACGCGGCGGGTTACACACCGGGAGAGGTGCTGCTATGGAACCTGCTGGCGTATAGCCGAGATCACTTCATCCGGGAATTCGATTTTGGCAGTGGAGACGAGCTCTACAAGAACCGCTTCTCCAACGCCTCGCGGGAAACATTTTCCATATTCATCCAACCTCGCAGCTTCGCTGGCCGCGTTCGGGGTGTGGTACGCAGCACCCAGAATTACGTTCAGCCTCTTCTGCGCGGTATGAAAAAGAAGGTCAAGAGCCGGGCGACGATGCGAGCCTTGCGATCCGTCCGCCGATGGAAGATCGCAGCGTCAGCCCGCATGAAAAAAACTGATGAGAATGGCGCGCGTTGACCATTTGGCTGCAACTCCTTCGAACCAGCTTCGCAACTCTGTGCTTCCTTAGTTTTCAACCTCTCTATGAGTGAACTCAACATCGGCCCAGGCGCCATGGACGTTGTGCCCGCTCCCGGCATCCCGGGGAACGGCCGGGAACCTCGCACCGGTGTGCCTGGCCCCGCTGCAGCAGGTGAAGCACGCCAGGGCGGAACGCCGCTTTCGTTTGCTCAGCAGCAGGTGTGGTTGCATGCGCTCTTGACGCCGGGCCTTCCCATTTACAACCGGTCGTTGGTCCTTAAGCACACAGGTCCCCTCGAGCAGGACGCGCTTGAGAAAAGTCTGCACGAAATTACTCGGCGACACGAGAGCTTGCGAACCACTTTTGTCGAAGAAGATGGCATTCCGGTCCCGCTGACCACGGAACGCGCGAACATCAAGCTGGCGGTCACTGATCTGAGCAGCCTGGCTTTGCCCGAGCAACAGGAACAGATTCGCAGGATCGCGGTCGACGAACTCCGTCGGCCCTTTGATCTGGCGACAGGCCCGCTCATGCGAACTTGCCTGCTGCGCCTGTCCGGCGAGAACCACATTCTGATCGTAACGATGCACACGATTGTGGCGGACGACTGGTCAGAGGATGTTTTTGCGCGTGAACTCAGCGCTTTGTACGAAGCGTATTCCGCAGGCGAAACCTCTCCACTTCCCGATTTGCCGATGCAATACGCAGAGTTTGCCACGTGGCAGAGGGAGAACTGCGACGATCACGTCGTCGAACAACAGATCTCGCACTGGCGCACACGGCTGTCAGGCATTCCTACTGCTCTGGACCTGCCTGCGGATCGGCCGCGGCCTCGCGCGCAGACATTCCGCGGTGCGCGTGAATCGGTTCTCCTACCCAGGAACCTCAAGGAAGCGCTTGAGAAGTTGAGCGAGCAACAAGGCGTACCGCCGTTCGTGCTCCTTTTGGCCGCGTTCCAGGCGTTGCTCCTGCGATACACGCGACAAGAAGACATCGTAGTCGGAGCGGTTCTGCCCGGCCGCGACGAAGTTAAGACTCGGGGATTAATCGGGCTCTTCGCCAGTGTCGCGGTGATGCGCACCGACATGACCAGCGATCCCACTTTCCGGCAGCTGGTTTCACGCGTAAGCCAGGTTTTCTCCAGCGCATGTGAGCATCAGCCCGTCCCATTCGACCGTCTGGTAAAGGAAGTACAGCCCGGCCGGGATCCCAGCCGGAACGCACTATTTCAAGTTTTGTTTTCTCTGCACGATTCCAATTCCGTCCTGAAGTCCGGTTGGGAGTTCGCGGATCTCGCGGTGGATAGCGGCACGGTGAAAGTTGATCTGGAGCTGGAGCTGCATACCCTGCCAAACGGTCTCGCGGCGCAGTTCACCTACAGTACCGATCTCTTTGATGCCGCCACGATCACCCGCATGACGGGACATTTCCGGAAACTGCTGGAGGGTATCGTTGCGAATCCAGATGAGCACATTTCCAGATTTGATCTGCTGACCGATGCCGAAAGGCGCCAGCTTCTGGTCGAGTGGAATGACACCAAAACGGATTACCCGCAGGACTGCTGTGTTCATCAACTGTTCGAAGCACAAGCCCGGCGAACGCCCGACGCCACGGCAGTCGTCTTTGGAAAAGAACGCCTGAGCTACGGCGAGCTCGACAGGCGAGCCGACCAACTAGCCAACCACCTGATCAAGTTGGGCGTGAAACCCGACGGATTGGTCGGTATCTGCCTGGAACGCTCCCTCGAAATGGTCGTCGGCTTACTGGGAATTCTCAAGTCGGGAGCAGCTTACGTACCCCTTGATCCAGCTTATCCTCGCGACCGCATTGCGTTCATGCTCGAGGATGCCGAAGTGCCTGTGCTGCTCACCCAACAGCGGTTGGTGGAGAATTTGTCCCCGGGCAACGCCACAGTAGTGCTCATAGATTCACATTGGCAGGAGATCGCGAAGTCCGGAGCGTCGAGTCCCGCGCTCACCCTCGATACTGAAAACCGCGCTTACGTAATCTACACCTCAGGTTCCACCGGCAAGCCCAAGGGCGTGGAAGTTCGCCAGCGGGCAGTCGTCAATTTCCTGGCGACCATGGCAGAACGCCCCGGGCTGACTGCGGACGATCGGCTGCTGGCCGTCACTACGCTCTCGTTTGATATCGCGGGTCTGGAAATCTATCTGCCGTTGGTCCGCGGAGCCTCGGTGGAGATCGTCAGCCGCGACGTGGCGGCTGATGGCCATCAACTGCTGGCCAAGCTCACGGATTCCCGCGCGACGATCATGCAGGCCACACCGGCTACTTGGCACATGCTCCTCGAAGCCGGATGGACCGGGGATCCGCGACTCAAGGTTCTGATTGGCGGGGAAGCTGTGTCCCAGAAGCTCGCCAGTCAATTGCTGCAAAAGGTCGGTTCGGTGTGGAATATGTACGGCCCCACGGAGACCACAATCTGGTCCACAACTACGAAGCTGGAGTCGTCGCAGGCCGTGGTCTCGATCGGACGACCGATTGCCAATACCGAAATTTTCATTTTGGATGCCGCTCTGCAACCGGTACCCGTCGGAGTTGCGGGCGAATTGCACATCGGTGGCGATGGCTTGGCCCGTGGATACCTCAAACGGCCGGAACTCACCGCCGAGAAATTCATTGCTCATCCGTTCAAATCAGATGCGCGAGTTTACAAGACCGGCGACCTGGTGCGCTATCTCCCCGACGGCAACATCGAGTTCCTTGGGCGGATCGACCATCAAGTAAAGATTCGCGGATTCCGCATCGAATTGGGCGAGATCGAAGCAGTTTTGAGAGAACACCCTGGAGTGAAAGAAACCGTGGTGGTCGCTCAGGGTGAAGCCGCTGGCGATAAACGGGTGGTGGCTTACATTGTCCCCAGGAACGCGGCGCCGAGCAATGCGGAGCTGCGCGATTTTCTGCGGGTAAAGCTTCCGGAGTACATGCTTCCCTCGGTTTTCGTCAGCCTGGAGAGCATGCCGCTGACGCCCAACGGCAAGGTCAACCGACGCGCGCTTCCGGTTCCAAACCAGGCAGACTTTGCTCCGCAAGAGCAACTGGTCGCGCCGAAGGATGAGCTCGAGTCCCAGTTGGTCAACATCTGGGAAAGTGTGCTGAACGTGCGGCCGATCGGCATCACCCATAACTTTTTTGAGCTCGGCGGTCATTCGTTGCTCGCGGTGAAACTCATGCGCCGCATTGAGCAGACTTTCGGAAAGAGCCTGCTCATCGCCACACTGCTTCAGGCGCCCACGATCGAGCAATTAGCCACGATTCTTCGCGACAAAGGCTGGTCGCCGCAGTGGTGCTGTCTGGTACCGATTCAAACTGGCGGTTCAAAGCCGCCGTTCTTCTGTATTCACGGAGCGAATGGCGCGGTTGTGCGGTTTCACGATCTTGCTCGATACCTCGGCGCCGACCAGACCTTTTATGGGCTGCAGGCGCATGGCCTCGACCCGGCAAAGCCGTGCCACACTCGAACGGAAGACATGGCGGCTCATTACATCGAAGAAATCCGCCGCGTTCAGCCCGAAGGACCTTATTTCCTTGGTGGCTACTCGTTTGGTGGCATGATCGCCTACGAGATGGCTCAGCAGTTGAGAGCCCAGGGTCAGGATGGAACTGTGGTGGTGCTGTTTGACACGCTTTGCCCTCCCCCCCAAAACACCCCAGCTCCTCAACAAGCATCCGCAGCTTCCGCATTGCTCGGGTTCTTCCGGATCCCGGCAGCGGAGAGGCTGGCCTACCTTTGGCGCATACTCACTGTGCCAAATCGAGTAATCAAAAGGTGGCTCCACGTAGCCAGGCTGCCGCGCATCGTGAAGAAGGTCAGGAAGGCCTGCTTCCAGGCGCAAGCCGACTACAAGCCGCAACCCTACCCGGGGCGGGTCATTCTGTTTCGCTCCAGCCACAAACCACTGGGACAGGTGAGCGATCCGCGCGCGGGATGGAGCACCTACGCCGCTCAGGGATTGGAAATCTGTGAAATCACGGGCAACCACGAGAACATTCTGCTTGAGCCGCAAGTGCGATTGGTTGCCAGGCAACTCAGAGCCTGTCTTGACCAAACCAACGGAGCTACCCCGAAGGGTCAGGTCATGACGTTGCGAAACCTGCCGCAGTTGGCACAACCGGAAAACGCGAGTAGTGAACTTTTGGCTTAAGTCTTCTCTCGAAACCATGTTCGGCATTGATCGAAGAACCATACAGCAGAAGCTGATTCCCTGGGCAATGAAGGGCGGATTGGCCCTATTGGACCAGGGAATTCTCACCGGCTCTAATTTCATCATCAGCATCCTGCTGGCCCGGTGGATGTCCGCCGAGGAATATGGAATCTATGCAGTTGCGTTCGCGGTGTTCCTGTTCCTGCTGAATTTCCACCAGGCTTTACTGCTGGAACCCATGCTGGTGTTTGGCAGTTCGGTGTATCGCAACAGTCTGCGGGGTTACCTGAAGAGTTTGCTCTGGCTTCATCTGTGGGTGAGCGTGCTCATGATCTTCGGGCTGGCAGTCTCCGCCGCGGTTATGGCTCGAATGGGACAATCACCCGGTCTACCCGCAGCACTCGTGGCTGTAGGGTTTGTAGGACCAGCCGTTCTGTTGTTTTGGCTGACCAAGCGAGTCTTCTACCTGAAGCTTTCCCCGGCGCCTTCTGCTGCCTCAGCCGTCCTTTACTGTGCCGTCCTCCTCGGCGGACTGGGCGTGATTTATAAGTACGGCCTGGTTTCAGCGGCCTCTGCTTTACTGCTCATGGGAGTCGGCGGTCTGGTCAGCAGCCTGGTGCTGCTCACTTACCTGGGATTGCGGCTGCGATCGACCCAGGCGGATCCCACCTTGCGCGAGACGTTTAACCGGCATTGGCGCTATGGACGGTGGGCTCTGGGCGCGAATGCCATGATGTGGATTCCGATTAACATCTTCTATCCGCTGTTAAGCAAATTCTCAGGTTTAGCCCAGGCGGGCGAATTGAAAGCCTTGATGAATTTCGCCGCCCCCATGCTGCAAACTTGCGCGGCACTTTCCTCGCTGATGCTCCCTTATACCGCTCGCATGCTGGAACAGCGAGGCAGCGCGGGCGTCAACATCGCTCTGAAACGGATGACGCTGCTTTGCGTCGCTTGCGCCGTCCCGTACTGGATTGTGCTGCTGGTGTTCAAAGGGCCGGCTTTCCACCTGCTTTATTCCGGCCGCTACATGACGATTACTTATTTGTTACCCATTGTCGCGTTGGTATCTGTGCTCGGCAGCGCCTTTTTCGGCCCGGCGATTGTCTTGCGTTCTTTGGAGTCTCCGGCTTCTGTGTTTGGGGCAGTCACGATTTCCAGCTGTGTCGCTCTGCTGATCGGCATTCCCCTGACTCGAGCTCTCGGAGTGGCGGGCGCGCTCTGGGGTATGGCTGTATCCGAAGGATTGGCCTTTGCGGCTGCAGTGGCGCTGGTCCGTCGCAAAGCTCGCAGATCTTCGGAGATGGCTCCGGCTTGTTTGGCAGTGGAGGCCACTGACTAACCAACCGTCAGGTTGCTTTGCAGTTGTTGTCACAAAAATTCACCTCATGGGAAATCCGATGATGATGCAGACCTATCGACGAATTCACGCCAAGGCAGCCAGAAGCAGTATTCGCATTCCTTTAGTCTGGTACTGGCATCTCGGCTTGAAAGCGCAAGATGCATTTCTCGCCTCCTATCCGCGCGCCGGCAGCACATGGCTGCGCTTCATGTTGTATGAAGTATTGTGCGGGGACAATGCGGGATTTCGCAAAATCGAGGACCGCTTGCCCGAAATCCATACCCATCGCGGCATCGAGCCAATTCTGCCCGGAGGCGGCCGGCTCATCAAAACCCATGAGCAATATCGCAACGATTACAAGAAAGCCGTCTTGCTGGTCCGCGATATCCGGGATGTTTTTCTCTCCGTTTACCGTGGGTGTGTCGCCAACGGCCTGGCGGAGCTTGTGTCGAAGGGTGATATTGACAGTTTCCTGATGTCATTCCTCGAGGGCCGAAGTCTTACCATGGGTTCCTGGCAACAACACACACAATCCTGGCTGGAATCCCCTCTTGCCAGGAACAATAGTCTGTTGGTCATGCGATATGAGGAGTTGCGCAAAAACCCTGAGCAGAAAATCGGGGAGATATTACAATTTCTCGGGATCACTCCGAACTACGGGATCATTCGACAGGCGATCGAAAACAACAGCTTGCAGCAGATGCGCGCAAAGGAAGATAAGGCCAAGAAGGCTGGTGAGCAGGCGATCGTGCTCGGAGGGTACAAAGGCCCCGAGGAACAAGGCCGTTTTGTCGGGAAAGGTAGCGTGGGCGGTTGGCGAGGCAAGCTGACAGATGCCCAGCTGAAACTCATCGAGCAGTACGCGGGCGACGTGATGACCGCTGTAGGGTACGAGATCGGCCAGGTGAGCGAGGTTGTTTGCTGAGTTCGGATTCCCAGCGTCATTGCACAGGAACATTAGAAGATGAATGACATAGTGACCAATACCAGTGCCAGCGTCGAATCAACCCCACGCTGGAGAAACATCAACCGGCGCGATCTCGCTATCCTGGCGGTGTTTGTATTGCTGGGCGGCCTGGCGACCGTTAATCCGATTTATTTGCTCTATGGTTTTGCGGCTGCCGCTGGGTTGGGCGTACTGTGGTGGGTCGTCGCGCGGGTGCGGCGTGAGGGCATGGAGTCCTGGCAGATTCTAGCCCTGATTGGCCTGAGCGGCCACATGTTGCTGAATTATGGATGGGACAATCTGGCGATTCACATCGGCGGATTCCCCATCGTCATCAGCTACGGACTCATGTTTACCGCGTTGGCTCTGGCAGTGTACGGGCGTCGTCGTTGGCTGGCGAGCGCGCTCAAAGAGCCGGCCGTGGCGTGCGCGTTAGTCTTGCTCGTCTTGGCCCTGGTGCACCTCGCGGTCAACATTCCAGAGTTTGGGGTGATGGCGGTGCGCGACAGCACCATGTGCATTGATGCCCTGTTTTTGCTCATAGGCATGGCCTGGGCGATGAAAAGCCAGAATATTTCGTTCCTGGCAAAGTGGTTGACCGTTCTCTTCGTGCTGAACATGCTGTACGGCGCCACACTTCCCTGGAGTGAGACGATCTGGGGCTGGTCTCCCGAAAGCGGAGTTTTCTTGAAAGTGCCGCTTCTGGGTAGCTTCAACGGGACTGGCGATCTGTTGTTGATAGGAGCGCTGTTTTGCACCTTCGTCGGCAGCTACGTGATTAAACGTCCGAGCTGGCTGATGCTGTTGCTTTCATTGGCGCAGTTTCTTGGAGTCGGAATCGCCCAGGTCCGGCGCATGTACGTGGGATTAGTGGTGGTTCTTATCCTCCTGGTTCTCTTCGGTGAAATCAAGAAATTCGCGAGAGTTTTGGTTTTGCTGCCTGCCGCAGTCCTGGTGCTTGTGCTGGCCACCACGGTCGGCGGCATTGAAATCTCCGGGCGCGTCGGTCCGGTAAACCTTGACTTCTTCAAAGAGCATCTTCGAAGCATTTCCACTTCGGAAGGTACACCGGGAAGCAGCGTCGAGAGTCGTTTTGCGATGGTCGCAGAAGCATATCAGCATTTCCTCGCGCACCCAGTATTCGGCGAAGGTTTCGGCCTGCCGCTCCTTACGGAGATGGACACAAACAACGCCGAAGGCAACAACGCAGTTACGCGTCATCCTCACAACTCCAGTTTGAGCTATCTGGCAAGGCTGGGCGCAATTGGATTCTTTTTCTGGATTGCCTTCCATTTTTGCTTGATCAAGAGGTTCGTGCACGCCATTCGGCGACGGCGCTTCTACGACCCGGAACTATCCTCCTGGGTTATGTGGCTTTTCCTGTATTACGTGCTGTTTATGATTACCAGCCTGGTTGAAGGGCCTTTCGAGTTTCCGTCCGGCGCTATTCCCTTCTATTTCTTTATGGGGCTCGCACTGGGATTCATGCGTCGGTTGCCGGAGAAAGGCTATGCGAAAGCGAAAGCCTTCGGAAGCTATTATGCGGCACGGACACAAGCCTCCCCTGAGCATGCTTAGAGGACGCCCGCCGGGCATCTTTGCGCCGCACACATATGGAGAAACTTAGGTT
>Ga0187771_10002406_pt1 | contig 12869 bp, 9 predicted proteins | sample 0116_SJ02_MP15_1_FD_133139 | JGI IMG/M metagenome (GOLD analysis project Ga0187771, IMG submission 133139) | Tropical peat soil microbial communities from peatlands in Department of Meta, Colombia - 0116_SJ02_MP15_10_MG | ecosystem: Environmental > Terrestrial > Soil > Wetlands > Peat | place... | reverse complement strand
GTATGCGGGCGCGGCCCGGCGCTCGGCGCACCCTCCGGCCCGCTCGACTGCGGCAACTCCGGCTCGACTATGCGCATGCTGAGCGGGATCGTGGCGGCGCAGAAGTTTGAGAGCGAGATGATCGGAGACGACTCGCTTTCCCGCCGTCCCATGGAACGCATCATCAAGCCGCTTTCCGCCATGGGCGCGCAGATTGCCTCGCGCGAAGGCAAGCCGCCGCTGCGCATCACAGGCTCATCGCTAAAGGCCATCGAGTACAAAATGCCGGTCGCCAGCGCGCAGGTAAAATCCTGTCTTCTGTTTGCAGGACTGTTCGCCGAGGGCGAGACTCGCGTCGAAGAGCCGCTGCGCACGCGCGATCACGGCGAGATTGCGCTGCGGGCATTTGGCGCAAAGCTCGAGCGCAAAGGAAACGAGGTGCGCATTCGCGGAGGCCAGCGTTTGCGCGGCATAGAAACCCGCATCCCCGGCGATATTTCCAGCGCGGCGTTCTTTCTGTGCGCGGCCGCGCTGTTTCCCGGCTCGCAATTGACCATCCCCAATCTGCTGATGAATCCAACTCGCGCCCGGCTGCTCGATATTCTGGCGCAGATTGGGTTGCGCATTTCTGTGACCCAACTGGAGGAAGTTCACGGCGAACTGGTCGGATCGCTGCAAGTGGAAGGCGGCAAGCTGAAAGGATGCACTCTGGCCGGCGCCGACTCGGCGGCGCTGATTGACGAGATTCCAGTTCTGGCCGCGATTGCGCCCTACACGGGGCAGGGAATCGAGGTCCGCGACGCCCGCGAACTGCGCGTGAAGGAGTCCGACCGCATCGCGGCGGTTGCCGCCAACCTGCGGCTCATGGGCGCGCAGGTGGAAGAACGCGAAGACGGCTTGAAGATTCCCGGTGGGCAGACCCTCCGCGGCGCAGAGCTCGATTCCTCGGGCGATCACCGCATTGCCATGGCCTTTGCCGTCGCGGCCTTGCGCGCGGAGGGCGAAACGCTCATCCGCGGCGCGGAGGCAGCTGCGATTTCGTACCCGGCTTTTTTCCAAACGCTGGAAGAACTGACAGAGCGATAGGCGGACCCCTTCAGCTTGCGGTCTAAGCCTGAGTAGGCCCGCCATCCAAAGCGCAGCATTCGCTTATGTGTTTACTAGGAGGAACCGGCACATGCTCAAGACAATCGGTCTGGCTTTCATTTCCACCCTGCTGCTTCTTAGTTCTTGGGAGACGCAACACCCAATGTTCTCGAAGTATAAGGCCATTGAGGCCTACGAGGTCCGGCCTCGAATCCTGATGATGCCGACCTTTTCCCCGGACGGTCAACTCTGTGAGGTCGGTTTGGAGAAACGGCATTACACTCCTAAGGAGGTCTTTCTAAGCCCTGACCTGTCTCACGGGGAGTTGCCTCAAATTATCGAAGAGCTCGCTCCGGTCAAGGAGAGGGGGCCGAGGCCGACGAATCAACTGGAGCGAGAGGGAGTTACTATAGAGGGCAACACCATGGATACAAGTTCGGAGTACGAGAAAGTGTCAATTCACATCTATAGTGAGGCCGAGTACGATTCGGAGGGGCGCAGAATAGGCGCACACCCTGTGGTCGCAACCATCACATGGAAGCGCCCGGAATGCAAATAAGGCTTGGGTGTCTTCCTGGCAGCGTTGCCGTGTACCCCAGGTCTCGCCGCCTTTGCAAGACCTTCCCCCAGCTATAGAACTACCCCACTTAACCCAAAAGCGGGCTTGGGCGGGCGACCCGTCCGTCCAGTTTTTTTCAAACTCTGGAAGAGCTGACAGAGCGCTAAGCCGCTATCGTCGAGCCCTTGCCTCGCTCACTCCTCCGTGTGATCCGTGTCACGGCACGGCCCCTGCTTTCCCCTCACAGTAGAGAGTTGAAGCGGGAAGATTCCCGCATTGCCCTGGACAAGTCCGAATGGACGGCAGTTCACATCGCATCGTGAATCCGTGGGTCGTCACGTTCTCCGTAATGCTGGCGACCTTCATGGAAGTTCTCGACACGACGGTCGTCAACGTCTCCATTCCCCACATCGCAGGGAATTTGGCCTCCACCAATGAAGAGGGCACGTGGGTGGTGACATCGTATTTGGTGGCGAATGCAATTGTTCTGCCGATTTCGGGCTGGCTGGCAAAATACATGGGCCGCAAGCGGCTGCTGCTGACTTGCGTCGCCGGATTCACCGTGACTTCGCTTTGCTGCGGGCTAGCCGCTTCGCTGCCGCAGTTGATCTTCTTCCGTGTGCTGCAAGGCCTGACCGGCGGCGGCCTGCAGCCCCTCGCCCAGGCGATTCTTCTGGAAACTTTCCCCAAGGAGCGGCACGGCCACGCGATGGCGGCCTACGGAATCGGCATCCTGCTGGCGCCGATCCTCGGGCCCACGCTCGGCGGATGGATCACCGACAATTACACCTGGCGCTGGATTTTCTATCTCAACCTGCCCGTGGGCGTTCTGTCGCTGTTCCTGATGAACCGCTTCGTGTTCGATCCGCATTACATCAAGCACGATGGCGGCAAGGTTGATTTGTGGGGAATCGGTTTCCTTGCCTTGGGCATCGGTTCGCTTCAGGTTCTGCTCGATACCGGCCAGCGCAAAGATTGGTTTTCGTCGCAGTATATCCGTACGTTTACCGCGCTGTGCGTTTTTGGCCTGATCGCGCTGATCATCCGCGAGCTGATGACCGACCATCCTGTCGTGGATTTGCGCGTGCTTAAGAACCGCTCCTTTGCCGCGGGCGTCTTTCTCATCAGCATGCTGGGCTTTGTGCTCTATGCCAGCCTGGTTCTGCTGCCCTTGTATTTGCAGACGCTCATGGGTTATCCCGCTTACAACTCCGGCCTGGCACTCTCGCCGCGGGGCATTGGGGCGCTGCTGTTCACGCCATTGGCCGGCCACTTGACCACTAAGACTGATCCAAGGCGCCTGTTGGTGGTCGGGCTGATTCTCGGCTCGATCACGATGTTCGATCTCTCCGGACTCAACCTCTACGCCGGTTTCTGGGACATCTGCTGGGCCCAAATCCTTCAGGGAGTCGCTCTCAGTTTTCTGTTCATTCCGCTCATGACGCTGGCCATGGCCCGCATCTCGCCACAGAAAATGGGCAACGCCACGAGCATCTTCAATCTGATGCGAAACATCGGAGGCAGCGTCGGCATCGCCATTATGACCACTTTCCTGGCGCGGCGCACGCAGCTGCATCAGAACCATCTGGTCGCCAACGTGAGGCGCGGCGACATCACGACCTGGAAGTATTACGCAGGCCTTACAGCGCATTTTCATGCAATGGGCGCAGATCGCGTCACGGCTGCACGCAAAGCTCTGGGCGCGATCTATGGCCTCGTGCAGCAGCACGCCGCCATGCTGGCGTTTGTCGAAGCCTTCTGGTTGATGGGGGTGGTGTTCCTGCTCATGCTGCCGTTCTTGCCGCTGCTCCAGTATTCCAAGCGGCCGAAACCGGACCGCGCCGAAAATCAGATCGCGACTCCAGGCGGCGAGGAAGCTGAGTCCGTCGCGCCTCTGGAGGTAGAGCAGGAGGAAGCGGCTCATCTCGCCTTGCACTGATTACCCTTTCGGCGCGGCATCTGCCTATTGCTATCCTGCGTCCGCGGGACTCCGGAAGTCGAAGAAGCGAAGGCCGAAGGCCATCCTGCGCGGTTCTGGCCTTAATTCACAGTCAGCGTCACGGTTGGCGCGCTCGTGCCGGTGTTGCTGGGAACAACACCATTGTCATCGATGCCAGTCACAGTAAAGGTGTAGGTGTTCTTGGGGGTAATCACGCTGTTGCTGGCGTTGGGGTTGCTAGAGCCTAGCGCGCCGCTGTTTCCGCAGGAGGGCGTGAGAAGGATGCTCGCTGCCAGCACGAAAACAGCAAGCAGGCACCACGCACGTCGCAGCCGCCTTCCGCTTACCATACCCAGGCCTGCCAGCGCTAGCACGGGCATCCAGAACCCGTGTACACGTCCGGCCTGAGCGGACGGGGGCTGATTGTTGGGGCCAGTCGTGTTGATCGTGATGGTCGCCGGCGTCCCGGGCACGTTGACCGGATTGTTGAACGAGCACGTCGGGGGAGTAGTAACCAACGGAATGACCGTAGCGCACGACAACGTCACGGTCCCGCTGTAGCCGCCGTTCGGAGTCAGGCTCACGGTTCCCTGGCCGCCATTGCCGGCGTGCACCGTGCCGGGCTCAACCTGCCGCGTCACACTGATAGTGAAGTTCGGTGCGACCGACTCCACCGTCAGATACTCCGGCTCCGAGGATGCCGAGGTCGTCCCGCTTGGGCCCGTGCTAGTGCCCGTGACGACGAAAGCGTATTGCCCGGCAGGCGTGGATCCAGTGGTTGTAACTGTGGCGTTGGCGGTATCGTTGGGAAGCGTCACCGAAGATGGGCTCACCTGGCAACCAGGAAAATTGGTCGGCTGCGGCGTCACATGGCAGGTGAAATCGATGGTGCCGCTGAAGCCAGACTGAGGAGATACCGTAATCGCGGCAGATGAAGTCCCACCGGGCAACATCGCCTGCGGTGGAGGAAACGGCGCCAGCGACACGGTGAAGTCCGCGCCACTCTGGCCGAAAGCCGGCGCCAGCAAAGCGATCAGCAAGCCCAAAGCTCCGGCGCAGGCGCGCGCCAACTGCAGATTCCGGGTAGATGACAAAAGCCTCACTTTTGACATGAACAGTCTTTGCCCAACTTGGTTCGATTCAACGGACACGACAATGGCTGCCCGCATCGAATCGATTCGCCGAATCTCTCATACTACCATCGCGGCTGCTACTGTTTCTTCTTGAACAGTCCGGTTATTCCGCTGAGCGGGTTTTGCTGGCCGGACTGGTTCTTGCCGCCGAGTACTCCCTTGAGCAGGCCTGTGGCCATTCCTTTTACGTCTGGGACGAACTTGGGATCAGAGGTCGTTCCTTCGATGGAGAACGGTACGCCCAAGCCCTCCACGTCAGCCTTCATCTTGAAGGCGAGTTCGTTGGCCGGGCTGACCGTGCCGCCACCGGTCAGAACTCCGAGCGAGGGTACGGTCAAATTGACGTTGTTGGCCTCGGTGCCTTCCGGCGCAACCCGCACGTCAGAACTGAAATTCTGAATGGTCATGTCGTTCCCCGTCTTCTTACCTTCCAACGCGGAGATAGACGACAGCTTCGAACCCAGATCGAAATTTGCGAGCGTCGAGTTTTCCAGGCGGATTGTGCCTGTCGTAACCAACCGGTCCACCGGGCCGGAAATGGCGAGGTTCGTGTTCAGGTCGCCGCCCTTCAATTCGGCCTTGGGAGGCAACACAACTCCCAGCGCAGGCAGCATCGCCTCCAGATCGTCCACCGGCATCCGCTCGCCGTTCAGTTTCAAGTTGACCGCGGTCACTTTGCCATGGGCATCGTACGTGCCAGTCAGGTGAGCGACCGCCTTGCCCATGGCGATGTCGCCTCGTGTTATCCTTCCTTCTTCCTTGGCCAGGTTGTGCACCACGGCGTAAGTCAAGTCCACAGGCCGTCCTGCGGGAGAGCCCTTCTGAACGACCTTCAGGTCCATGGCCTTGAGCGTTCCGTCTGTTTTCGCCTCGTGTCCGTCGGAGGCGAGGGTCTCGTCCAGGTCCGCGATGCCCGAGATTCCGGTCGCCGGATCGATGAAACCGGATTCGGCAAGGTTCAACTTCTGCACCTTGACCTTTGCGTTTAGCGGAGTCATCTCGGCATTGTTGGCAGGAATCGGTCCAGCGTTGCCGTCCAGTTTCAGGCTGCCTCCGCCAGGCAATTCTGCCGACATCTGGAACGGGAACGAAGAGGTGAACGAGAAGTTTGTTACTTCGATATTAACCTTGTCGTATATGCGCGACTTCTCGTGCGATTCGGCACGCGAAACCGTCAGCCGTCCGTCCTCGACGTTCAGCTTGGCCACGGAAACGCTCGGGTTGGCAGCCATTGCAGAGCTCTCCGGCTCAGTCTTCTGCGGTTCCGCTTTCATCGCCTCCGGTTTCTTTTCCGGGGCGGGCTTCGATTCAGGAGCTGCAGGCGCACTCTTCGCGCCCAGCGTGGAGAAATTCCACTTCGCACCGTTCTCCGACTTCACCAGGCTGATCTCCGGCTGGTTCAAGGTCAGCTCGGTGACGTTCAGCTTCTTCGAAAAGATCAGGGGAATCAGTTCCACGCCCACTTTCAACTCTTTTGCCTTTACAAAGGGAGTCTTGCTGAATTGCGGGTCGTCGGCGATAGAGATGTCATCCGCCGTTACGGCACCCGATAACAGCGAAAGCGAAAGATTGCCAACTTTGACCTCTCGCCCGAGCGCGTCCGTCAGTTCGGACTCGAGCTTGGGCCGGAATGTGTTCACATCAATCAGGAAGGGCACGGCAATCACAACGACGACGAGGACGGCAACGATAACAGCCAGGATCTTCAGCATTCGTTTCATGGTTCATACCTCCTCGGAAGGCTGATTACTGTCGTGAAGACGCGACGGTTAGCAGGAAGCAAGTGTACCACTGCGAGCCCAAACGCACCCGCGTCCTGCCGCTATCGGGATGTCAAGAGAGCGTTCTGCTTTGAGCCCACGGCTTCCAACGCCCGCTCGAGGTCGGCGATCAGATCGTCCGCGCTCTCGATTCCGACGGACAACCGCACCAACTGCTCGGTCACGCCCATCTTCTGGCGCTGTTCCGGCGAAATCATGGCGTGTGACGACAGCACCGGGAGGGACACCAGCGACTCAACTCCACCCAGGCTCGGGGCCAGCGTGAACAGCCGCATGGCCTCGCTCGCTCGCCGCGCATCCTCGCCCGTGCCCTCGACCTCGAAGCTGACCACGCCTCCGCCTCCGCTCATCTGCTCGCGGGCGATGGCATGCTGCGGATGGCTCTTTAGAAAAGGGTAGTGCACGCTCCGCACTTTGCCATGCTGCTCGAGAAACTCGGCCACGCGCAGGGCGTTCTCGTTCTGCCGCGCCACGCGCACCGCCAGCGTTTTCAACCCGCGAATGAGCAGCCACGCGGCATGCGGATCCATGACATTGCCCAACGTCGTGCGCGTCGAGCGAATTTTGTCAATTAACTCGGCTCGTCCTGCTACCACTCCACAGATCAGGTCGGCGTGACCGCCCAAATACTTCGTGCCAGAATGCATGACCAGATCAATGCCAAACTCCGCCGGATGCTGGTTGATGGGCGTGCCAAAGGTCCCGTCAATCATGCTGATCAAACCGTGCTGGCGGGCGATCGCGGCGATAGTCTTCAGGTTGACGACGCGAAGCGTCGGGTTGGTTGGCGATTCCACATGCAGGAGCCGGGTGTTGGGGCGAATGGCGCGTTCGTGCTGGGTGTAGTCGGTCGTGTCCACAAACGTGGTCTCGATGCCCATATTTGGCAGCCATTTCGTCAGAAATTTCGTGACTCCGCCATAGATGTCCCGCTGCGCCACGATATGATCTCCGGCCTTCAAAAGGGCCATGATCGTGGTCGTCACCGCGCCCATGCCCGAGGCGAAGGTCAGCGCGGCCTCCACACCCTCCAGCTCGGCAATAGTTTGCTCTGCCACCGTGTTGGTCGGATTGCCATAGCGGGTGTAGTAGTGGTCTGAGTCGGTCAGGCGCAAATGCTCTTCGTTGTCCGTGGCTTCGAAAGTGGAGGTCTGATAGATGGGTGTGGAGACCGGGCCATTCTTCTTTTCCAGGTCCGCGGCGCCGCGCACGGCGGTGGTTTCGGGCCGATGGTTGTGATGTTTCATGTTCGCCTCGCTTCTTCACAGAGTAATTGCGGAAGTTCGAATTGGGCAAGCGACACGGCGTCCGCTTGTGTTTAAAGAGATGCTCAAGCTCTAGGCGAGGATTTTTCTTGAGAAGATCGCCTTTAGACTCGACCATTTCCCTTACAATTGTGAGTCGCGACCAGGACTATGGCCGCGTGTACGGTCGTCGCACAGATGCGCCGACTGCCTCAGATAACGCCGGTACAAAGAGATATGCCGACAAGAAAATCCAGACCGAAGCGAAAGACCAAGGCAAGCAGGGCGAATCCTCACTCTGCACGCGCCGCGAGCAAGCGGCCTGCCCGGGGCGCTGCGCTGCAATACATTCCGTGGGACAGCATCCCGCTCGAAGAACTCAATCCCCTGCTGCAGCGGCAATTCGTGGTTGGCCAGGAGATCATGCTGGCGCGCATTGTTCTGAAGAAGGGATGCATTGTCCCCGAACACAGCCATCAGAACGAGCAGATGTCGTATGTTGTCGAAGGCGCGCTCAAGTTCTGGATCGACGGCAGAGGAATTGTTGTCCGCGCGGGTGAGGTGCTCTGCATTCCGTCGAACATGCCACACAAGGCCGAGGCGCTTGCCGACACCGTCAGCCTTGATGTCTTTTGTCCTCCTCGCGCCGATTGGATCAACAAGGACGACCAATATCTGCGGGGAGGGAAATAAACCTCGTCTATGCCTTCTCTCTCCAATCCCATGCCGGGTACGCAGGTGACGAATCTCCGCTATCGCTGCATTGGATGCGGCAATCTCGGCGATTCCGCCTGCCCGGATTTCCGCTGCGCGCACTGCGGCGATCTGCTGGAAATCACATATCCACAATGGAGGGAGGCCAAGCCCAGCGCGGCGGATCTGAAGTCTGCGTGGTCTCGCCGGCGGCTATCGCAAGATCCCGTTGATCTGAGCGGCGTGTGGCGTTTCCGCGAGCTGCTGCCCGCACTTTCCGTGGCCCGGGATCAGGTCATCACGTTGCGCGAGGGCAATACGCCGCTCTACGAACTTCCCCAGTGCGCTCGGATCGCAGGCCTGCCGCGCCTTCTCGCCAAGCACCAGGGCATGAATCCTACCGGCTCATTCAAGGATTGTGGCATGACGGTCGCCGCCACCTTCGCGCGCAGCGCCGGATTTCGCTGGGTCGCTTGCGCGTCCACCGGGAATACCTCGGCCTCTATGGCCGCCTACGCGGCCCGTGGCGGCATGCGCAGCTTGGTGCTGGTGCCCGAAGGCAAAATCTCTTGGAGCAAACTCTCCCAGGCCCTGGACTACGGCGCGGTCACTTGCCAACTGCGCACCGATTTCGACGGCTGTCTTTGCTTGCTGCAGGAACTGGTTCGGCGCGCGCCGATTTATCAACTGAACTCAATCAACCCGTTCCGGCTGGAGGGCCAGAAGACGCTCGCGCTCGAATTGCTTGAACAACTGGACTGGGAAGCGCCCGATCACATCATCGTTCCCGGCGGCAACCTGGGGAACAGTTCCGCGATCGGCAAGGCGCTGCTTGAAATGCGCGAACTCGGCCTGATTTCGCGGCTCCCCAAGTTGTCGGTGATCCAAGCCGAGGGCGCCAATGCGCTGGTACGCACGCTGCGCGAAGCCGGGGGCAAGCGCCTGGTCAGCGTTCACGCCGAAACTCGCGCCACTGCAGTTCGCATCGGCAATCCTGCTTCCTGGAAGAAAGCAGCGCGTGTGCTCGAAGCCACAGGCGGCGCATGCGAACAGGTGAGCGAAGTGGAAATCGCTCAGGCCAAGGCCGAGATCGGCGCGGAGGGAGTTGGATGCGAACCGGCGTCAGCCGTCACGCTCGCTGGACTGAAGAAATTGGTGAAGCAAGGTTTTGTGAAGCCGGATGAAAGCGTGGTCCTGATTCTGACGGGAAATCTGCTGAAGGATCCCGACTACACCATCGAATTTCATCGCGGCGAGCTGTTCCAAGGCTCCATCAGCGAGAACGCCGCGCTGAACCCGCTGCGCCACTCGCCCATCATTTTGGATGCTTCGCTGGAGGCGGTGATTCGGACACTGGAGCAAGCCGAGAAATGTTAAGCATCTTTCGAGAATAGGTTCTGACAGGGCGCAGCTTGGAACCGCGGCGTGAGGAGTCAGTTAAGAACGCTGTCTTTAGTCTCTAAGGGGGGCACTCTTTCGCGGAGGAATTTATTCGTGAAGCAAGCCGCGGTCGAAATCATGCCGTCCAGATTATGCCAACCAAGGCCAAGATTCTGAAGCGTCCTTCTTTCCGTATCGCCCTGCCGGCGACTTCAGCCAATCTCGGTCCAGCTTTTGACGCTGCCGCGCTGGCGATGGATTTCTGCATCAAGATTGATGCCTGGCCAGCGGATGAATTTTCCATTACTGCCAGCGGGCGCGATCGCGAAGTCTGTGGCCGGGTCGAAAACCACCTCATCCTTGACACCTATCGCGATGTGCTCGCGAAAGCAGGCAAGGCGTCCACGCCACTCTCGCTTCGGATCGCCAACAATATTCCCATTGGCAAAGGCTGCGGTTCCTCGGCGGCAGCACGTCTGGCTGGCATCGCGATGGCCGTGCACTTCGGCCACCTCGGCTGGTCCGACGCGCAAATCATCGGCGAAGCCTCCTGCCGCGAGCATCATCCCGATAATGCCTCTGCCTGTTGGTTGGGTGGACTGACAGTTGCGCGCATGTCCGCGTTAACTCGGGATGCCGCAGACGTTCAGGTCGTTTCTGTGCGCCCGAAAGGAAGATGGCCGCTGCTGTTGGCTGTTCCCGGCGAGAGCCTTGCGACTGAAGAGGCTCGCCGCGTTCTTCCCGCCCAGTATTCGCGCGCGGACGCTGTCACGAATATTCAGAATTCGATGTTGCTCCTGGCGGCGTTCGCCGAGGGGCGTCCCGACCTTCTTACTGCTGCCCTTGATGACCGCATCCATCAGCCATATCGAGCCGCGCTTTGTCCGTTGCTTCCCTGCCTGCAGGAATTGAGTGGAAAGGACGGCATCTTGGGAGTGGCTTTGAGCGGCGCCGGCCCGTCCGTGCTGATGTTCTTAGATCCCCGCGCGTCTACTCAGAAGGTTCGCCGAATCGTCGCCACGCATTTGTCGCACAGCCGTCTTACCGCGGAACTGCTGGCCACGACGATTAGCTTGCGCGGAGCGCGTTCGTCGAGATCCTGAAGGCAAAGCGTCGAGCTTAGCTCGACCGGACAGCCGAGGCGGCTGTCTCCACGCAACCCTCGGGTGTTACCGACTGGCCGGGGGTACGATGCCGTTCATCCGCAGATACACCACCATCTGTCCGTAGTGGTCGAATCCATGCGACCCGATGGCCGCGGCTAGGCCGAGGCGGCTGACCTTGCCTTCTCCGAAGGGGCTCTTCACCGTCTCCACCAGGTTCTTCTCGTTGATGGTCCCCATCGCCTTGTGAACGTACGCGAAGGAATCCTTCAAGTACTTCAGCACGTCGGCTTTCGTTGTGACCGAAGCGGGCCCGGATTCATCCCCGATGTCCGCCGGCGGCTTTTCTTCCAGAATGGCCGCCGCCAGTTCATAGTTCACTGCAGCGACATGCTTGATCTGCTGAGCAAAGGTGCGCACGCCTTTGAATTCGCCGTTGGCAGGGGCGAATCCGAACTTCTCTTCGGGCATGGCCTCGGCGGCAGGAACGAACTCGGCCTCCAGGTTGCTGACCGTGTGGTCCAGCACGACGGTTACGGTGCGACGTTCTTCTTTCGGCGCAGCTGCTTGCGCCGCTGCTGTCATGGTCAACGCCGATACTAAGCACGTCATTAAGATCAGTGATTTCTTCATGAAGTCCTCCCCTCGTTTCCTGGCATTTGAGTGGCGGGCGCGATCCTCAGAGCGCCGAACGGCCAATCTCGGTCCCTCCATGCTCTGATCAAATAGATTGCCACGCCGGTAAGCAAAATGACAGTTGCATAACGCACTTCTTTTTGCCAGTTTTCCCTTTTGAACAGGATGAACAGAAATCCCGCGCTGGCCACCAGCGCAGGCAGCGGATACAGCCACATGCGGAACGGTCGCGGCAGTTCCGGCTGGCGAATCCGCAGCACGATGGAGCCGGCCACCTGCGCCAGAAATTGCAGAATCAGCCGAATTACAACCAGAGCCGCGATCGCATCCTGTAGACGCAAGAAACAAAACGCAGCGGCCACGACTCCCAGCGCCAGCAGCGACACGTGCGGGAAGCGATACACCGGATGCACCTTGGCAAAAGCCTTGAAATAGTTCCCGTCTTTTGCTGCCGCATAAGGCACGCGCGAATATCCCAGCATGAGCGAAAAAACCGATGCAAATGCGGTCACGATAACCAGTCCGGTCACCAGCCTCGCCGCCCAGGCTCCGTAGATCCGCTCCATGAACAAGGACACAACGTACAACCCGCTGTTGTTGTGTCCCGCCTGCACCATCTCGCGCCACGGTACGACGGCCAGAATGCAGACATTCATTGCAATGTATAGACAGGCCACCAGCAGAATGGAAAGCAGCAGCGCGCGTGGAATATTCTTTCCCGGATCTTTGATCTCGTCGCCCAGGAAGCAGACGTTGTAGTAGCCCCAGTAGTCGTAGGTGGCAACGAGCATGGCTCCGCCCAGCCCGGTCAGAAATTGGTGAGAAATCGTGAACGCTCCCGGAGGAAAATCAAACGCCAAGGCGCGGTTGAAGTGAGTCAGTCCGGCGAAGATGATCCACCCAATCGTTCCCATTACGCCGAACCACAGCAGTTTCGAGAGCCGTCCGATGGCGGTGATGCGCCGATAGAGCAGCAACACCGTGAAGAAGCAGATCACGACCGCCAACGCCGTTCCCGGAGTCACGATCCAGCTTGCCTGAAAGGTTCCGGCCCACGGAATGTGCAGCGCAGCCTCATGATGCGCATAGACCGTTTCGAGTTCCGGCCAGTAGTAGGCGGCGTATCCGGCCAGGCCGATGCAACCAGTGGCAATGGATAGGGGCGCAGAAAATGAGACCTGCCAGATAAACAGAAACGAGATGAGCCGTCCCCATTTCTGCGGCCCGTAGATCTCGCGCAAGTAGCGATACGATCCGCCGGAGGCGGGCAGCGCCGCGCCCAATTCCGCAGTCACCAACCCGTCGCAGACGGCGAGCAGCGCGCCCGCCACCCATC
>Ga0187771_10002405_pt1 | contig 12870 bp, 8 predicted proteins | sample 0116_SJ02_MP15_1_FD_133139 | JGI IMG/M metagenome (GOLD analysis project Ga0187771, IMG submission 133139) | Tropical peat soil microbial communities from peatlands in Department of Meta, Colombia - 0116_SJ02_MP15_10_MG | ecosystem: Environmental > Terrestrial > Soil > Wetlands > Peat | place... | reverse complement strand
GAATTGGAGTGTAAGCGGCTGATCGACGGCTACGAAATGGCTCGGAGATCGGCTGCCGATGAGATAGTTCGCACAGGTCTTAAACCACTTGTGGATGGTTCGGGAAAGCCTATGGACTTGACCCGCTATCCGCTCTTGGGAGCTTACGATCTGTGCCTGAAGTGCTCGCACCTGTTCAACATTCTGGACGCGCGCGGAGCCATTTCGGTGACCGAGCGCGTGGGAGTGATTGCTCGTGTGCGGGCGCTGGCCGTAGGCATTGCCAAAGCGTACGTGGATCAGCAGCAAAGCAAGCTGACGGAGAGAGAAACGCCTGCGTTGTCATCCTGAGCGGAGCCGCAGGATGACAAAATACAGGCGGGCCCTCAGTTTGTGCTGCTTTTAAACCTGTCCGTACCTTATGAACCCAAATGCAACGGCGCCCACGTTCGACATCCACACTGCCTGGCAAGATAAAATGACGTGAATGGCAGACTTCCTGCTCGAAATCGGCTGCGAAGAGATTCCCGCCCGGATGATTGATGCTGCATCCCTCGACCTGCGGGAACGAGTGTTCAAGTTGTTGGACCGCGAGCGCCTTCGTCCTGGCGGGGACATAAGCTACCTTGATTCGCCTCGCCGGATCGCCGTCCTTGCCGCCGGCGTGCCGGCCGCGCAGCCGGACGTCACTGAGCAATTGACCGGGCCATCCGTCGCCGTGGCCTTCAAGAACGCCGTGCCTACGCCCGCTGCCCAAGCCTTTGCTAAGAAGGCCGGTGTCGACGTGGCAAATCTTGAGAGAATCACCACACCTAAGGGCGAATATCTATCGGCGAAGATTACGAAGAAAGGTCGCGCCGCGGCGGCCGTTCTGGCCCAGTTGCTGCCCAAGGAAATCAATTCCATCTACTGGCCCAAGAACATGTACTGGCGCAAGCGCGGCGAACTGTTCGTCCGCCCCATCCGCTGGTTGGTGGCCATGCTGGATGGCGAGGTGGTTCCCCTTGAGTTCGATGGCGTTCGCGCTTCGAACCAGTCGCGTGGACATCGTATTCTGGCCGATCATGCCGTAAACATTCCGTGTGCTGGCGAGCCTTACGTTACCGCCCTGGAGGAAGCTAAAGTTCTCGGTCGGGGCGGTCGCGAACAGCAGATCCGCAAGGCGCTCGACGCGGCTACTCGCACCATCCCCGGGGCTCGCTGGCGCGAGGACAAGGCTCTTCTCGATACTGTGGTCAACCTGACCGAATGGCCTTCGGTGGTTCTGGGCAGCTTCGACCGCGAATTCCTCGAGCTGCCCGAAGAAGTTCTGGTCACGGTGATGCGCGATCATCAGAAATATTTTGCCGTCGAAGATGCGCAGGGCAAGCTGCTCCCGCATTTTCTGGCGGTGTTGAACACAGATGGCGATCCACAAGGGACGATCCGCCACGGACACGAACGCGTCCTGCGCGCCCGCTTCAACGATGCCCGGTTCTTCTGGCAAACCGATCAGAAGCATCCGCTACGCGAGCGCGCCGCATGGCTGAAGAACGTTACGTTTCAGAAAGACCTTGGCAGTTACCACGAAAAGACACTGCGCATGCAGCGATTGTGCAGTTGGCTGTGCGAAGGGCTTCGCCAGAATGGCGTCGCGATTCGTCCCGGCGTCGTACACAAGGCTGCTTATCTTGCCAAGACCGATCTCACAACCGAGCTGGTGAAGGAATTCACCGAGCTCCAGGGAATTGTCGGCGGCCTCTACGCCCGCGTTCAGGAACTCGACACCGACATGCCGGATGCGACCCGCCAACTCATCGCGCAAACCATCTACGATCAGTACAAGCCCGAGTCCATGGAGGATTCCGTTCCGCGCACAGCTGAAGGTGCGGTGCTGGCAATTGCCGACAAAGCCGATAGCATCGCCGGGATGTTTGCGTTGGCATTGCAACCTTCGGGGTCGAAAGATCCGTTTGCTTTGCGTCGGCAAGCCAACGGGGTCGTCAAGATCATCGCTGAGCACAAGCTGCCGATCCAGCTTGGCCAGATGTTTCATGATGCCCGCGAAACGTACCACGGTTCAGCCGCGGAGCTGAAGTTTTCCCGTGAGATCGATTATCCCAAGGCTGTGCGTGATTTTTTCCGTGAACGGCTGGAGTTCTATCTGCGTGACGTGCGTGGCTTCCGCTACGACTTGGTGAATGCCGTGCTGGCAGCGGATGCCGACAACGTAGTCGATGTGCTCGCGCGAGCGGAGGCGGTTTCGAACGTTCTCGACATGCCCGAATTCTTAGCGATTGCCGCGGCTTGCAAGCGTGTCCGGAATATCCTGCGGCAAGCTGGCGAAAAGGGAATCAAGGTTGCGTCTGCCTTCGAGCCAGTGCCCGGCTCGGCGGACGAAGAAAAGACCTTGGCCGCTCTTATTATCAACGCTGCGCCCAAGGTGGAGGAGCTTCGCAGCCAAAAGGCATACAAGGACGCGCTGGTGTTGCTGTCAACAGCCAGAGAACCCGTCGACCGCTTCTTCGACAAAGTCATGGTCATGGTCGACGACGAGCGCATCCGGGCGAACCGGCTCGCGCTTCTGCAGAGACTGTTGAAGGAATTTTCCACCATCGCTGATTTTTCGGAGATTGTAACCGAAGGCAAGAGTTGAGAACTTATTGTCTCATCGCACCTCAAAGCTGACCTCTGCCCCCGCGGTGATCTTCCCGCCAGCCGCTGGAGTCTGCGCCACGACGATGCTCGCCGGCGAAGGAGCTGCCGGTGGCGCAACAGAAGTTGCGTTCCCCACTCGGAACCCGGCGGCCTTCAGCTCGGCGGACGCGCTCTCCAGGTCGTGGCCGATGAAGCTGGGCATGACGTAGGTTTCGGGCGGCGCAGGCTGAGCGGTCAGCAGACTGATCTTAGGAACGGAAACGCCGCTGGCGTTGGGTGGCGGACTTTGCGCCACCACCTGATCGGCTGTAGCTCCGGGCAGAGAAACCTGAGAAATCACGCTCACGTTGAGGCCGCGCCGGCGGATGTTGATCTCAGCCGCGCGTTCGCTCTCTCCAATCACATTGGGGATCTCCACGCGTTGCGGGCCTAAACTCTCTGCAACACGCAACTGCCAGCCGCGGCGGATCCGAGTTCCTGCTGTTGGAACCTGTGAAAGGATTCTGCCTTCTGGTACGGTAGCGCTGAAGTACTGCCGCTCCACCACCATGTCAAAGCCGCTGGCTTCGGCGATCCGGCGAGCTTCAATGGGAGTCTTGCCGACAAGATCGGGAACCTTCGTCTCTTGGCCGTGGATAGCAAAGCGCATGGCAGTGAGCGCCGAAACCAGCGCCACCACGAGCAACACTAACGCCAAGAGCACAAAACGGAAGAAAGTCTTCATCCAATGTCATCGATTATATGCGATGGCGAAGACTCGGCCCTGATTTGCTGAGGCCAACTGTAGGGCGCGGGGGCTCAGTTTACCGACCCCTTACTCCTCGCACAAAGCCACAGGCACAATTGACGGGTTATAGGCTACGGAGGGGAAAATGCTACACCCTTGAGGACTGGGGGCCGGACGGCACGGGGGGATGGGGGGGGCGGTCTCCGCCAGTCCAACCGGAATTAAGTCATGAGGCTGTCGCTTTTGCATGCAGTCTGGACTGACATATCGTGCGCGAGGGCAAAACTGAATAAGAATAGAAATGACATAGTTGTTAAAGCGCACGATAAGTACAATGCCAGACGGGCCACGATGACCGATTCCACTGCCCAGAGACGCTCTATTTCTTCCTCGTTAGTGCCGCGTGCCTCCAGCATCTCCCAGTCTGAGCCAGAGTCGAACGTCTGATTTGCGAACTGGGTTCGCCGGTACCCGATAGAGACATGCACCGTGGCCTCCTTTGCGGGAATGTCTATCCGGCGGACAAAACGCTGATAAGCGGCTAGGTAGGCGATCAGGCAGATGATAGCTACTAGGATCGTCGTCCAAATCAGAGCGGATGAAGATTTCCGTGGCTGTACGACCGCAAGGAAGTAGACACCGATGCTCACGGAGAGGCATAAGAGGACCAGACCGAGCCTCGCTATTCCGTCCATTCCACCCAGGGGTGGAAATACATAGGAGCCCGCATCCGGGCCGACCACCTTCGAGGCGAACGGCAGGGCGACCGCAGCCACCGCGGTAATCAGACCGCGGGCAGAGGTGTAGTACTGTTTCAGGCTTGCGCGTGGATTGGGCGGGGCGGTCATTTTTCCAGGTTCACATGGACGACGTGGTTGGGCTCACGAAATGGGTCGTGCTCACGCTCTTCAGTCTTGTAGCCTGGCTTGTCAAAACGGACGGTCCAAATTGCATACGGTAGCTTGGGAATGATCGTCCGCGTCTCGTCCGGGTTGACGCGAGGGGAATCGCCTTTCCGGAAGTACGAGACCGTAGCGCCCTCCGGGGTGCTGTCCACTTCGAGATCGAACGTCAATGAACCCCCGTCCGCCACAACCGTATAGGCCAGCTCATTTTGCTCCATCGGACGTAACGCAAGTGCGAGCAGGGGTTCAGTGCCGTACTTGTCGGTATCCGCCACGAGCACCAAGCGTCCCTGTGCGCCAAAGGCGCTCCTAAACGTGCCCAGGTGTGAGATGACTCTCTCGTAACTCTGGCGCAGGTCGTCGAAGAAAACCTTCGCATTCGCCTGCTGACCCTCTACCGTGGCCAGCTTTGAGAACTCGGCCTCAGTAGTCTTTAGTGCGTCTTCAGCGGCCACAAGATCCTGCCGCAGTATAGGCTTGATGCCGCCTTGTGCGTTCGCGTGTGCATACTCCGAAACCGTTGATTTCAACTGCTGAATGCGCCCTTGGAGGCGACCGGCCTCCCGTCTAAGCAGTTGCTTCTGATCGAGATTGACAGTTACCTCGGCGCTTGTTGGAAGTATCAGGTGGGGGTCTGGTGTGACCTTGAAATTGATCGACTTGGAGCTGAGCTCTACCTGGGTTACGCCTTCGTAGAGGTATATATGCTGTATTGTCCAGATTCCGCCAGGACCCATCTGCGGAACCCTAATGGTGCAGTGGTAAACGCGATGCTGAGGCGCCTCTTGACCTTCTGCGCATGAGTCTCCGAAGCCCCCGTCAGGCTTACTGACGTTGAACCCAACGCGTCCGCCCAGGAAGCTGGGAGCCCTATCCAGAGTGACGGTGAATTCGAATGACTCCCCGGCTCTTATATCGCCTGACAAGCTGATTACGGTTGCCTGGACGGAGTCGGAGGTAGATAGGCGCTCCTGCAGGGGCACGGCTTGGCTTTGCTGCGCCAGCAGCACGCCGCTGGCCACGAAAAGCAGCAACGAAGCAGCAAAGAATGAACGCATGTCTCCGATATCGATATAGTGTAGAAGATCTAGGAACGTCAACTGCCACCCACTGCCGTAGATATTCTTGCGGCACAATTCAGGGCATGGACCGATCTCGCGACTGACGAACCTACTTCTTGAAGTGTTCGTGCGAATCAACGTGGATCGCTGCCCGAACCAACACAAAGCGCACGTTGTGCCCGCAGTGATTGCATGGCGGAAACGTTTTCCCGTAGACACAAGTCTTGTGCGTGATATTGGTCATGTACTACGCGGTAAATGCCCGAGCGTTCAACTTTGTCCCCCTGCTTGAAAGTATCAGCCATGTTGTTTCCTCTACGTCAACATGAAGTATGATAACTCTGCAACCTGTGCTCGGGGCAGAAAAGCAGATGGGTTAGCGTCGAGCTGCGAGCGGGATGAGGCCGCTGTTAGCTCTTCGGCACAGGCACAATTGACGCGCCTCGGTTGTCTCCTTAATATAAGATTCCCGGCGGTTTCTCCCATGATCAACCAGACCATCTCGCACTATCGCATCATCGAAAAGCTGGGTGGCGGCGGGATGGGTGTGGTCTATAAGGCCGAGGACACCAACCTCGGTCGCTTCGTCGCTTTGAAGTTTCTGCCCGACGAAGTGGCGAAAGATCCGCAAGCCTTGAGCCGTTTTCGCCGGGAAGCGAAAGCCGCTTCCGCGCTAAATCATCCCAACATCTGCACCATTCATGAGATCGACGAACAGGATGGTCAGACCTTCATCGTCATGGAGTTTCTGGACGGCACCACTCTCAAGAACCGCATCGAGGGAAGACCCTTAGAGATCGGGACCCTGTTATCGTTGGCGATCGAGGTCGCAGATGCGCTGGATGCCGCCCACACCGGTGGCATCGTTCACCGAGACATCAAACCTGCCAACATTTTTGTCACCAAGCGCGGGCACGCCAAAATCCTGGACTTCGGGCTGGCCAAAGTCGCCTATGCGCCCAAGGGGGTAGCGGTTGGTCCGACAGCGGCCACCGTTGCTGACAGCCAGGAATTCCTGACAAGCCCGGGAACGGCGATCGGTACTGTCGCTTACATGTCACCAGAGCAGGCCAAGGGCAAGGAACTTGACTCCCGCACCGATCTGTTTTCCTTCGGCACAACGTTGTACGAGATGGCCACGGGGGCCTTGCCTTTCGCCGGAGAAACCTCCGCAACCATCTTCGACGGCATCCTCAACCGGACCCCGGTGCCGCCCCTACGGTTGAATCCCGCAGTTCCACCCAAGCTGGAAGACATCATCAGCAAGCTCCTGGAAAAAGACCGTGAGCTGCGCTATCAATCCGCCGCCGAACTTAGAGGCGACCTCAAGCGGCTCAAGCGTGACACTGAATCAGGAAGGGTACAGGTTCACGACAGCGTGGCCACTGGGGTTTCCGGTCTCGCCACGCCCGCGGCAGGGACCGAGCGCGGCTCCAGCGGTTCGGCTTTGGCGGCGGCTGTGCGGCAGCACAAAGCTGGCGCGGGCGCCATGGCCGCAGTTGCATTGCTGCTCTTAGCTGCTGCCGGTTTCGGCATCTACAGTCTGTTTTTCTCTACACGCCCCGTACCGTTTCAGAGTATCAAGATCAGCAAGGTCAGCGGCACCCACAATGCGCGCCTCGGCGCCATGTCTCCCGACGGCCACTATTTGGCGTACGTAATCAATAACGAAGGCAATGAATCTGTGTGGCTGCGCCATTTGGCCAGCGAAAGCAACGTGCAGATCGTTGCCCCGCAACACGTGCAGTTTCGCGCCCTGCGTTTCTCGCCTGACGGCAGTCACATCTACTATTCGCACACTTTGCCCGCGAGCGGGCCGGCTTCTCAGGAGTACGATCTCTACCGCATTCCGGTGCTGGGCGGGACTCCCCAATTAGTCGTACGCGATGTGGACACCAACCCCACTTTTTCTCCTGACGGAGAGCGCATCGTCTTCTGCCGGGCCAACGATCCCGACCCCGGCAAATACCATGTCATCATTGCCAACGTCGATGGCACGAATGAAAAGAGCATTCTCACCGATTCTATGGAGAAGGTGATCATGGATGAGGCTTGGTCGCCCGACGGGAAAACCATTGTGGCCACCCAGCTCAGTCAAACCAACAACGCTAACTCGGTGATTTCGATTGATCCCAACACGGGCAAACAGAAATCCATGCCGGGCCCGCCCTATACCGTCCTGCCTAGCGTGTCGTGGTTGCCGGACGGCAAAGCGCTGGCGGTTACGTTCATGAACCCGGAAACCAACTTCAATCGCCAGCAGGTTGGACTTATTAGCTATCCCGACGGCAAGTTCCGGCCCATCACTGCCGACACCAATGACTACGCAGTTGGAAGTAATGGCATATCGACTGGCACATTGAGTGTTTCCTCTGACGGAGAGACCATCGCAACCGTCATGAGCCAGTCGGTGCGCGATGTTTATGTCAGTTCAGGGCTGAAGCCCGACTATTCCGACGTTCGCCAACTCACTTCCGGCGATCCCGCCCCCGAGGTTTCCTGGACGCGCGATGGAACGATCCTCACGCGGCAGGGGACCGCCATCCGCGTCATCGATCCCGATGGCAGCTCGAAGGGTGAGATCGCTTCCGAAAAGGACTCCGAAGCGGTGCAACCGTTCGGCTGCAGCGACGGACACATCGTGTTCACGCGGGTGATGATGAAACCGCCCTCGATGAGCATCTGGCGAAGCGAAACCGACGGCGGCGGATTGCGCCGCCTCACCCAAGGCAGGAGCGACATCTTCCCTATGTGCTCTCCGGACGGGAAGATGCTCTATTACGTTGACTCAGCCGCCTCCGCGTACATGCGGGTGCCCATCGATGGCGGTACGCCAGAGCGATTTTCCAACGAGTTTTCCGAAGGGGCAGGTTACGACATTACGCGAGACGGGAAAATGGCCGTACTTGGCACCTACGACTTCAAAGCCCAAAAGCCGAACATGACGCTGGTGTCGCTGGAGTCCGGCCAGCCGCTGCGAGTGTTGCAATACGATGTGCGGCATACCGGGCGACTGAGATTTAGTCCCGATGGCAAAGCCATCGTTTACCCAATTCGTGAGAAGGGCGTGGACAATCTGTGGTTGCAGCCGCTGGACGGTGGCCCTGGTCGGGACCTCACCAACTTCAGTTCGCTGAAAATCTACTCCTATCAATGGTCGCTTGACGGCAAGAGCTTGGCGCTGGTGCGCGGGGATTCTCCCTCCGATCTGGTGCTGATTCAGGACTCGCAAGAAAAGTAGTCTGGCGGCCAAGACTTTGTCGGCACTCATTCCTCGTCTGATTTATTATTCTCTGTCGAGGTCATTATGACTACTATTACCGTCAATCAGACTCATCTCACCCGCGAGCAAATCAACCGCAAGCAGAAGGAATTCATCTTCCCATCGGTCACGACCTACTACTCTGATCCGGTTCCGATGGACCATGCCTCAATGCAACATGTCTGGGATGTTGAGGGGAAGAAGTATCTCGACTTTTTCGGTGGCATCTTGACCATAAGTGTAGGCCACTGCAATCCGCGGGTGATTTCGCGGACTAAGGCGCAGATCGACCAGTTGCAGCACGTCTCGACCTGCTTTCCCAATGAGCCGATGGTCGCGCTGGCAGAGAAGCTTGCGCAGATCACGCCGGGCACGCTCAAGAAATCGTATTTCACCAACAGCGGCACCGAAGCCAACGAGACCGCCATTCAGGTTGCGCGTATGCACACGGGGAATCTCGAAGTGGTCGCCCTGCGCCACGGATACAGTGGGCGTTCGTCGCTCGCGCGCGGCCTGACCGGCATGAACACCTGGCGTCGAGGCACGATTGAAGTCGGCATCGTGCACGCCATGAATCCCTACTGCTACCGCTGCCCGCTGGGGATGAAATATCCCGACTGCGAAGTCGCTTGTGTGAAGGACATCGAGAACGTGATTCAGTTTTCGACCTCGGGCCGTATCGCAGCATTTCTGGCGGAGCCCATCCAGGGTGTCGGCGGCTTCATCACCCCGCCGAAAGAGTATTTCAAGATGGCGTTCAACATCGTGAAGCAGTACGGCGGCGACTTCATTTCTGATGAAGTGCAAACCGCCTGGGGACGCACCGGGCACAAATGGTTCGGCATCGAGCACTGGGAAGTCGAACCCGACATGATCACTTCGGCTAAGGGGCTAGGCAATGGTGTGCCGATCGGTTGGACCATCGCTAAACCCGAAATCGCCGACTCCTTCCAGGGCCTGACGATTTCTACCTTCGGCGGCAATCCCGTGACTTCTGTGACCGCCAAAGCGGTGATCGATGTCGTCGAAGAAGATGATCTGCGGACCAATGCCGCTGTCGTCGGCAGCTATTTCCGGCAAAAGCTGGAGGAACTGCAGAAGAAGTACGCTTTGATCGGCGATGTGCGCGGCATGGGCTTGATGCAAGCACTCGAACTCGTGGAAGACCGCACCACCAAGCAGCCGGCGACAGCCAGCACGAACGTCTTGATGGAGGAAGCCCGCAAGCGTGGCTTGTTAGTCGGCAAAGGCGGATTCCACGGCAACGTCATCCGCATGTCGCCGCCGCTGAATATTTCCAAAGCCGATGTGGACGAGGCCGTGCGGATTCTGGATGAGAGCTTCGTGGCCGTGAAAAGGTAAGAGCCGGCACCGCGCGGACGCACACGGATTAAGGTCGCACAACCTGGGTTGTCATCCTGAGCGGAGTGATCCGATTCGGCGAGCGAATCGGATCATGCAGTCGAAGGATCCCTACTCGGTAATAGCTCCTTATAAAGTGCCAAGGCGTTCTCACCAGACACCGCCATACCCGTCGGGTGCCTCTTTGCTTAATGTCGCAAATTGAGGCAGCTCCCTATGCACGGCTGGAAGAAATATCTTGACTTTCCAGCACTGACGCCCCAACATTCGGCACACAGTTCTCTCTAGGAAGAAACGGACGCTTAGGAGGGCCTTATGGCTCGCTTCTCGGCTAGGTTATTTCCTTTACTAATCATTGCTGCCTGCAGTGGTTCAACGTCAAGCGCACAAACCATACAGGACGTCCACGTGCTTCAAGCCGTTCCGACATCCAGTGGCGACGTGTCGTTCTATTTGGAAATCACTGGCCGCGATTTTCCTGCGGCAGCCGACCTGAGGGTATTTGTCGCTCCTCAAGAGGGCATATCCGTACAACCGCAGGTCGTGTCAGGGACAGATTCTCAAATCGTCGCCAAGTTCACCGCGACGAAGGATTACTTTCCTGCAACCGTGGGTGTGGCTGGCGCGAAGGGAACGGTGAGCGTTTTCGATGTGGACAAGAAAGCAAATCCGCATTCGACCGATCCGCGCATCGACGACGTTGAAATACTGCAACTGAACCGAGCAGTGGGCACTGGCAGTATCAAGATTGATGGTGCAAACTTCGGAAGCGACGCGTCGAAACTTGCGGTTTCGATCGTACCCCACAATCCCGCGCTATCAGTCTTCGGTCCGGTGCCACCGCCGAAGCCATACGCCTGCCCCGAACCAACTCCACAACAGCTTGCCACCCCCCCGAAAATAAGAGATGCGAGAGATAATGTCGTGATCGTCGATTTTTCGTTCTCCTGCACCTACGGCTATAGCGGAGCGTTCCGAATAGCCAGTGTGACCCTCATTAGAGCCGATGCCGTCAACGGTCGATCCGTGGCGGCCTCTTACGACACGGCGCCCCCTCAAAGCCGGGATTTGACCTACCGCTACACCATCCTCAGCCAAGCGCAGGCGCGGTCGCGATTCGGGGGTGGCATCAGCGAGAACTTCTATGCTGTGCAACTTTCCATCGTCAACCAGGGCACCGCGAAGATCCAGATACCGCTTGCTTCGATTCAAGCGGAAGTTCAGTCGGGTGCAGGGAGCGCTGGGAAGAAGTTCTACCTGGAGGAGCCGGTGACGGTTGCTCCCGTTCCTCTTGCAGGCGCTGTCAGTTACTTCTCAACCTATCGGCAATCTTCAGGTCTCCGTGCGAAGGCGTTCAACATCTTGCAGGGCCTGACAACGATCGGCAGTGCCGTGCAGTTCTTCTTCGGCCACGGATTCGCGCAGGGAGTCGCGATCGCCGGCGGCGGCTTCCGGCAGGGTCTGGGACAAATTTGGCAGGATATGTCCGACCAGCAGCTCGCCAATCTGACGTCGCAGAGTTTTGAGACGATTGAGACTGTCAGCGGAAATGGTGGCTCCATCGAGAAAGTCATCTTCATCCAGCGTGGAGAGGAACTAATGGTGCCGGAGTTCGGCTACAAGTTCGTCCGGCGCGTCACTAACATCACGGGTTTTGAAATCACAGGTTACGAAGTGCCTCAAACGCCAACGAAAGCCGCCACGCCTAAGCCGTAGCTCGGCGGCGGGAGAAATCCAGCCGAGGTTACTGTGTTAAGTCACGGCACCGGGTCGAACCTAGACTCGGCGCAAACCGTGAGAGGTTAGTCAAGCTAGATAGCTGGAGGAGGATTAAGATGCCTGAGACACAAGAAGAATCCCCATTGGGCCCGACGCTTGCCACCATAGCAAGAAACCCAAGGGGGCCGATCCCAGTCCGGCCGCCCAGCCTGCAACCGGAACCACCCCCAGGGCCGACGCCCGAGCCGCAGCCGGGCTCCGCATCAGAACCAGGCCCTGATCCCCAACGGCCACCCGGCCCCACTCCTGAACCGCAACCGGGCCCTACACCCGGACCGCAACCAGGCCCCACACGCAAACGGCCACGCTCGAAACAAGCACGGCGAAACACGAAAAGCGGTTCTTAGTGTCCTTCTTCCTCCGCTGGCGCGGAGTCCGGCGTATCGACTTTGCTGGCCACAGCATTTGGCGGTAGTTCTGGCATGGGCTGAAATTCTCCTGCGTCTTTTCCCGCCAACGCAACTTTCATGAAGTCCACCCAGATCGGCAAGGCGGCGCGAGCCCCGGTTTCCTTCGCGCCCAGCGATTTCTTTTCGTCATAGCCGATCCAAACGCCAGTCGTCATCGCTGGTGAAAACCCAATGAACCAAGCATCGGTAAAGTCGTTGGTGGTCCCAGTTTTTCCGGCAATCGGATATTTCATGCTGCTGGCGGCAATTGCCGTCCCGTGCAGCACCACCTCGCGCAGCATCGAGGTCATGATGCGCGCGGTCTGGGCGCTGACCACATCTTTCACTTCCGGATAATCTTCCTCCAGCACCCGCCCTTCGTAGTCTTCAACTTTCGTGATGTAACGCGGCACCACCCGCACGCCGTCATTGGGAAAAACGCTGAAGGCGGAAGTCTGTTCGAACAGCGTGATCTCGGCTGCACCCAGAGCCACCGGCAGATAGGGCGGAAGTGTCGAGGTGATGCCAAAACGACGGGCGTACTCAATCACCGTCTTGATGCCCACTTTATCGGCTAGCTTAATCGCCGGAATATTGCGCGATTGCGCCAAGGCGCGGCGCAGCGTGATCGTTCCCTCAAACTTCTCGTCGTAGTTGTGTGGGGTGTATGGCCCCGAAACGGTGTCGAAGGTGACCGGTGTGTCCACGATCGTGTCATCCGGCAGCGCGCCCTGATCAATCGCGGCGGTGTACACATAAGGCTTGAATG
>Ga0187771_10002403_pt1 | contig 12873 bp, 11 predicted proteins | sample 0116_SJ02_MP15_1_FD_133139 | JGI IMG/M metagenome (GOLD analysis project Ga0187771, IMG submission 133139) | Tropical peat soil microbial communities from peatlands in Department of Meta, Colombia - 0116_SJ02_MP15_10_MG | ecosystem: Environmental > Terrestrial > Soil > Wetlands > Peat | place... | reverse complement strand
CTACGGTTTGCATAGGTGTTCTCCTCTTGTAGTGTCAGCAGATAGTTGAAAAACAGCCATCGGATTAAGACTGTTGAGGGATGAGGGTTGAGGGATGAGGAAAACCGCTTTTCTCAACTCTCAACAGCCTAACTTAGCTCTCATCTGCTTCATAGACGATCTGACTATTTTTGAACAATCTAAAATTTCAGCAACCTGTCAGTAGGCTATGGTAGGCATGGGGCAGCATCTCCTGCACGTCGCCGGCGCTCATGCCGATCTCGCCTTTCTGTTGCGCCACCAGGTCGGCTGCGTAGCCGTGGAGGAAGACCCCCAGGCAGCAGGCGTCCCAGGCTCTGCGGCCCTGTCCCAACAGCGAGACGATGATGCCGGTCAGCACGTCGCCCATGCCGCCGCTGGCCATGCCCGGATTGCCGCTGCCGTTAATGGCCACGCTGCCGCCGGGCGCGGCGATGATGGTGCGCGAGCCTTTGAGGATAAGGTACACGCCGAAGGTCGCGGCGAACTTCCGGGCCGTGGCGATACGGTCGGCTTCCACGTCAGCGACGGATGTCCCCAGCAGGCGGGCCATTTCACCGGGATGGGGGGTAAGCACCACGGCGGCGCTTTTTGCATCCAGGAGGCAGTTTGTGTTCCGGGCCACGGCATTCAAACCGTCTGCGTCGATAATCAGGGGGAGGCTGACGGATGCAAGGAGATTCTGCACCAGGGAAACGGTGGCGGGGTGCTGGCCCAGACCGGGTCCAATGGCCAAGGCGTCCTTGCCGGCAAGTAACGCCTCGACGTCTGGGCATGCGTCGCCGGTGAGATAGCCGTTGCCGCCATCGGGCAAGGGGACGGTCATGGCCTCGGTGGTTTTGATCTCCAGGATCGGATGGAGGCTCTCCGGGACCGCCAGGGTCACCAGGCCGGAACCGGCCCGCACAGCGCTGTTGGCGGAGAGCGCGGCTGCGCCGGTCTTGCCGCAGGAGCCGGCAACCACCAGGCAGTGGCCGAAATCTCCCTTGTGGGCCTGCCGGTCGCGGGTGCGGAGGAGCGGGCGGATGCTGTCGGCGGTCAGGAAAGCGCAGCCGTCGGCATTTTCCACGAGCTCGGCCGGGATGCCGATGTCGGCCACCATCAGACGGCCGGTATGGCCGGCGCCCGGATACAGGACATGGCCCAGTTTTGCGGCGGCAAAGGTGACGGTGACGGTCGCCCGTACCCCACAGCCCAGCACCCGGCCGGAACTGCCGTGGATGCCGGACGGGATGTCCACTGCCAGTACCGGCCGGCCGGCGGCGTTGATCAGTTCGACCGCCTCCCGGTATACGCCGCCGACCTCGCTGTTCAGCCCGGTGCCCAGCAAGGCGTCGACGATGACGTCGGCCCTGCGGATCTCTTCATGATGCCGGCCCGCCGGCTGTCCGGGGTCGGTACAGAAGGAAATGACGTCGGACGGCAGTTTCTCCAGGTTTGCGGCCGCGTCCCTCGTGATCCGTTCCCGTTTTGCCAGGATGCAGACCCGGACCTGCCAGCCGCTGTGCAAAAGCAGGCGTGCAATGACGTAGCCGTCGCCGCCGTTATTGCCGCTGCCTGCGAAGATGAAGGCGCTTTTGCTCCCGGAACGGCCGAACTCACGGTCAATGGTCTCTGCGCAGGCGCGGCCGGCATGCTCCATCAATTCAAGCCCCGGTACGTGTAACTCCTGGATGGTCCGCCGGTCCAGTTCCTGCATGGTTTGCGCCGTAATGACCTTCATGATGCCTCCAGCACTACCATGGCAACGGCCTGCCCGCCGTCATGGGACAAGGAGAGAAGCACCGTGCCGGAACCTTGCTTCTCAAGAATCTCCCTGGCCCGCCCCGTGAGCAGCAATGCCGGTTTGTCGGACTCGTTATTGACGACCTCCATGTCGTGCCAGGAAATGCCGTCGCGAAGACCGCTGCCAAGGGCCTTCAAAAAGGCCTCCTTGGCTGCGAAACGGGCGGCATAGCACGAGGCGGCGTCCTTGCGGGCGCTGCAACGGCCACGCTCCCCGGTGGTGAAGAGCCGTTCAATGATCGCCTGGTTGCCTTCATCAAGAAAACGCCTGAACCTGGCGATCTCTACCGTATCGATGCCGATGCCGGAGATCATGCGTACTTGATCAACTCCACCATGTCGCGCACGGCCCTGTCGAGTCCGACCAACATGGCGCGGGAGATAATGGAGTGTCCGATGTTGAATTCCTCGATACCGCCCAGGGCGGCAATCGCCTTGATGTTGACGTAGTTGAGCCCGTGCCCGGCATTGACCCCCAGGCCGACCTTGCGGGCCAGCTTGATGGCCGTGTCGATGGCCTCCAGTTCTTTCTCCCGGGTGGCCCAGTCCTCGGCATCGGCATAGGCGCCGGTATGGATCTCGATATAATCGGCGCCGGTCTTGTTGGCTGCCTTGATCTGTTCCTGGTTCGGATCGACGAACAGGCTGACGGTGATGCCGTTGTCGCGCAGGCGCTTGGTGGCATCGGCAACGGATTTGAGGCTGAGGATGACGTCCAGCCCACCTTCGGTGGTCAACTCCTGGCGCTTTTCCGGCACCAGGGTGACCTGCTCCGGTTTGACCTTCAGAGCGATGCGCACCATCTCCTGGGTGGCGGCCATCTCCAGGTTCAGCTTGGTCTTGACGGTCCGGCGCAGGATTTCCAGGTCCCGGTCCTGGATATGGCGGCGGTCTTCCCGCAGATGGATGGTAATCCCCTCGGCGCCGGCCAACTCGCCCACGGCGGCTGCCGTCACCGGATCGGGTTCCACCCCGCCGCGGGCCTGGCGCACGGTTGCGATGTGATCGACGTTCAGTCCAAGTTTTGCCACTTCAAACCTCCTCGAATCTGTTACAAAGACAAATCTGGTTACATCACTTCACCTCTTTTGATCCTTACTCCCCGATATGCTGCTTCACCATCCCGGCGATTTCGTTGGCCCAGGCGGTGATCTCATACTTGTCCTGCCCCTCGATCATGACGCGCAGGAGCGGTTCGGTGCCGGAATAGCGGATCAGCACGCGCCCCTCGTTGCCCAGTCTGTTCTCAACGTCGTTCACCTTGGCGGCGATATCGGGAATGGTCATGATGTCTTTTTTCTCGGCGACCCGCGCGTTGACAAGCACCTGGGGCAGGGCGATCATCACTTTCGCCAGTTCGGAGAGGGGTTTATCCTCGCGGCGCATGACCGCCAGGAGTTGGAGTGCCGAGAGGATGCCGTCGCCGGTGGTGCTGTGGTCCAGGAAAATCATGTGCCCGGACTGCTCGCCCCCCAGGTTGTAGCCCCCCTTGCGCATCTCCTCCACCACGTAACGGTCGCCGACCGCTGTCTTGACCACTGTGCCGCCCGCCCTTCTGACGGCGATGTCCAGTCCCATATTGCTCATGACGGTGGCAACCAGGGTATTCTTTTTCAGAAGGTTGCGGCGTAGCATGTCCGTAGCGCAGATCGCCATGATGTGGTCGCCGTCCACCTCGTTGCCGAATTCGTCGCAGACGATCACCCGGTCCGCGTCTCCGTCAAGGGCGATGCCGATGTCGGCGCGATGCTCCTTGACGGCCATGCTTATCACCTCCGGGTGAAGCGAACCGCAACCGGCGTTGATGTTGGTGCCGTTGGGTTTGACCCCCAGGGGGATCACCTCGGCCCCCAGTTCCTCGAAGACGGCCGGCGCAACCTTGTAGGCGGCGCCATTGGCGCAATCCAGGACGATCTTCAGGCCGGACAGGTCCATCTCCTGGGGAAAGGTGTTTTTGAGGAATACGATGTAGCGGCCGGCGGCGTCGTCGATGCGGAATGCCTTGCCCACTTCGGTCGCAGTCGGGCGCAGGAAATCGATGTGATTTGTTTCGATCAGGTTCTCGATCCTGAGTTCGATCTCATCGGGCAGTTTGAAACCGTCGGCGGAGAAGAATTTAATGCCGTTGTCCTGGAAGTCGTTGTGGGATGCCGAAATGACCACGCCGGCATCGGCACGCATGGAAGAGGTGATATTGGCGATACCCGGAGTGGGAAGCGGTCCGACCACGAGCACATCGACCCCCATGGAACAGATGCCCGCAACCAGCGCGTTTTCAAGCATATACCCAGAAAGTCGCGTGTCCTTGCCGATAACGATGCGATGCCGGCGCTTGCCGGCGCTTTTGAAGATGTAGGCCGCGGCCCGGCCCAACTGCATGGCCATCTCGCTGGTCATGGGATAGACGTTGGCAACGCCGCGAACGCCGTCGGTTCCGAAAAGTTTTTTCACGGTTTTGGGACTCCTTGATCTGTTTTTGTCCGTTCCCTGATAATCCCGATCTCCAATGTTGCCGGCGAAATGCGGGTTACCTTGATCCCCTCCGGCAGCTTCAGGTTGGTTTCAAGATGGGAGAAAAGCGTCGTCCCGGGCTTGGCGCCGCGCAAGTTGAGGATGAGGCTGGAGTTGGCGCGCCGTGCCCCATCGATCAGAATGGGCTGGCCGGTCAGGGTAATATGCACCTCGCCGGTCAGGGGCGCCGCAACCGTGTAGCCGGGCGGGATGTTGCGCAACTCCACGGGCAGCACCAGTTCATAGCGCATTTCACGGGAAAGGGACGAGAAGCTCCATATGCAGATGGCCAGCGTGAGGCTGAGGAGCTTGAGACTCCAGTTCCTGGTCAAACGACGTTTGATTGCGGCTAGATCCCGGGTCATGTCGTCATGCCTCTCCGGTTGCGGCCGATTTGCCGAGACGGCGGAAATCCAGGGATTTCCTCAGCATGCGCCGTATTTCCGTCTGCTCCAGGTCGTAATAGATCTTGCCGTCATACACCAGCGAAATATTGCCGGTTTCCTCCGAGACCACAATGACCAGGGCATCCACCAGTTCGGACAACCCCAGCGCTGCCCGATGTCGTGTGCCGAAACTTTTGGCAATGTCGGGGTTTTTGGACAGGGGGAGCAGGCAGCCGGCTTTGGTGAGCTTCCCGTTGTGAATGATCACAGCTCCGTCGTGAATCGGAGAGTAGGGGAGAAAGATGGAATTGAGCAGTTCGCTGGTAACCTTGGCGTCGATCTCGGTGCCGACCTCCACCAGGTGGTCGATGGGAAGCCGGCGCACTATGACGATCAATGCCCCGATCCGCTTCTTGGACATCTCGCTGACCGCCCTGACCAATTCCTCGATGGTCACGGTCAGGTCATCCTGGGCGTGGGGGTCGGAGGAGCGGCGGCCCAGGGAAAGGAGAGCACGGCGGATGTCACCTTGAAAGATTATGGCCAGAATGATCAGGGCTGAAGAAAATATGGTGCGCAGCAGCCAGGTGGTGGAGGAAAATCCCGAAAGCTGGGCAAAATAGAAACAGGCGAAGAACAGGAGCAGAAAGATCAGCAGCCTGACAGCGGCGTCCTTTTTCAGGATAAGCGAAAAATGGTAGACAAGAACCGCAACGATGAGGATATCGCAGAGGTCGAGCAGGGTGCTGTTGTCGAGCAATCCGGACATTCTTCCCCTCTGGGAGAGATTGGGCAGACAGGGGCGCCAATTAGTGTCCATCCGGAAACTCCGGATGAAAAACTATTGGTTTCCGGATGGAAACCAATCAACTGGTGATAATCGCATGGGCCATGTCGGCTGCTTCGCGCATCGCCCGGACATCGTGCACCCGAAGGATGTCCGCGCCGTTGGCGACGGCCAGGGCAACGGTTGCCGCCGTGCCGATCACGCGTTCGCCCGTTGCCTGCCCCAGTGTTTTTCCGATGAATGACTTGCGGGAAGTCCCCACCAGCAATGGCAGACCGAGGCTGGCGAACTCGCGCAGTCTCCGCAGTATCTCCAGGTTCGAGGCGGCGTCTTTGGCAAAACCGATGCCGGGATCGACGGCTATCCGCTCACGCGCCACCCCTGCCGCAACAGCGCTGTCCAACGAACGGCGAAGTTCGGCCATGACGTCGCCGAGCAGATCCTCGTAACCGGTATGAAGCTGCATCTCGTCGGGCATGCCGCGGGTATGCATCAGCACGACGCCGGCGCCGCTCGACGCCGCTACCTGAGCCATGGCGGGGTCGAAACCGAAGCCACTGATGTCGTTGATGATTTCAGCCCCGGCTGCGAGTGTATCCCGGGCTACTTCACCCTTCCAGGTGTCCACAGAAACAGGGCAAGAGAGTCTGCCCGCAAGCTGTTCCATAACCGGCAGGATTCGGCGCAGCTCTTCGGCGGCCGGCACCGGGGGAGCCCCCGGCCGGGTGCTTTCTCCGCCGATGTCGATGATGTCGGCGCCTTCGGCCTCCATTTCCAGGGCGCGTTCCGCTGCCCGGTGCGGATCGAGAAAGCTTCCGCCGTCGGAAAAGGAGTCGGGTGTTACGTTGAGGATGCCCATGATGATCGGGCGATCAAGCACAATATCGCGACGTGCCGTCTTCCACGTTCCGGGGGCGTGGGAAACGTTGGCCAGGAGGGCGGTAAGCGTCCCCGCCAGATCGGCCAGGCCGAACGGCTGGTGGGCGAGTTTTTCGCACAGCCGCCGGAGCTGTTTTTCCGTACCCATCAGGATGACGTCGGTGGTGTCGATACTGCATGCCACCGTGCCGCGGGCTACCGCCGCATCGCCTCCCAGGCCCATCATCTCCTGTTTGAGGATATTGGCCTGACGGCAGAGAAGTTTGCTCAGGTGTACGCAACGGGTCAGCATCTTGGGGGTCATCATGCCGATACCGCGCGGGTCGACTCCGATCCTTGCCAGTTCCCGCTCGGCTTCGTCCCGAGTGGCAATGGCAAGCAGCCTGGCCGGAAAGGCGCTCATGTCAGGCCTTGATGTCGGTATGCTGGTGTGCCTGGGCCGCTTCCTCTTCGGCAGTCAGTTTCCCGTCATGTCCATAGATCGGGGCGCCGGCGGCAATGATCTCGTCCACCTCGGCTCCGGTAAGGTTCTCTTTTTCGATCAGGCATTCGGAGAGGTTGTGCAGGTTCTGGATGTTTACCCTGAGCAGCGTCAGGGCGCGTTCATAGCTCTCATCGACGATGCGCTTGATCTCCTGGTCGATCTCCACGGCGGTGGCTTCGCTGTAATTCTTGTGGGTTGCCATTTCCCGGCCCAGGAAAATCTGTTCGTCCTTTTTGCCGAAGGAAAGCGGTCCCATCTTGTCGCTCATGCCCCATTCGCAGACCATCTTGCGGGCCATTTCGGTCGCCCGTTCGATGTCGTTGCCCGCGCCGGTGGTAAAGGTGTTGAAGATAATGTCTTCAGCCGCTCGACCGCCCATCAGCACGGCGATGCGTGCCAGAAGCACCTCGCGGGAGTAGCTGTGCTTGTCCTCGATGGGGAGTTGCATGGTCACGCCCAGAGCCCTGCCGCGGGGGATGATGGAGACCTTGTGGACCGGGTCGGTGCCCGGGACCAGCTTGGCGACCAGGGTGTGGCCGGCTTCATGGTACGCGGTGCTTTTCTTCTCTTCATCGGAAATGACCATGCTGCGCCGCTCAACGCCCATCAGGACCTTGTCTTTGGCGTTGTCGAAATCGATGGATTCCACAACGGACTTGTCCCCCCGCGCCGCCAGGAGCGCTGCCTCGTTAACCACGTTGGCCAGGTCGGCCCCCGAGAAACCGGGAGTGCCGCGGGCGATGACCTCCAAATCCACATCGGGTGAGAGCGGCACCTTTTTGGCATGCACCTTGAGGATCATCTCCCGCCCTTTGACGTCCGGACGGGGCACCACCACTTGGCGATCGAAGCGGCCGGGGCGCAGCAGGGCCGGATCGAGCACGTCGGGACGGTTGGTGGCAGCGATCAGGATAACCCCTTCGTTGGATTCAAAACCGTCCATCTCCACCAGCAATTGGTTGAGGGTCTGCTCGCGCTCGTCATGACCGCCGCCCAGCCCTGCGCCGCGGTGACGCCCGACGGCGTCGATCTCGTCAATGAAGATGATGCAGGGGGCGCTCTTTTTTCCTTGCAGGAACAGGTCGCGCACCCGGCTGGCGCCGACGCCCACAAACATCTCCACAAAGTCGGAGCCGGAAATGGAGAAGAAGGGCACCCCGGCCTCGCCGGCAATGGCCCTGGCCAGAAGGGTTTTGCCGGTGCCCGGAGGTCCCATCAGGAGCACGCCTTTGGGGATCCTTCCGCCCAGCTTGGTGAATTTCTTCGGGTCTTTCAGGAAGGCGATGATCTCGTTCAGTTCTTCCTTGGCCTCCTCAATGCCGGCCACATCCTCGAAGGTAATCTTGCCCTGGGCCTCGGTCAGGAGCTTGGCGCGGCTCTTGCCGAAGGACATCGCCTTGCCGCCGCCGACCTGCATCTGACGCATGAAAAAGATCCAGATGCCCACCAGCAGAAGCAGGGGAAACCAGGAGATGAAGATGGAGAACCAGGAGAACTTCTCCTCTTCCGGCTTGGCGATGATGGTGACTTTCTTCTCCAGGAGTTTCTTGGTCAGGTCGGCGTCGGAGTAGGGTTTGTAGGTGCGGAATTCCTTGCCGTCCTTGCCCTCGAACTTGCCGGTGATGTCATTGCCCTGGATCGTGACCGTCGTTACCTTGCCGGCGTCCACCTGGGCGATGAAATCGCTGAAATTGACCTTCTCCGCCGTGGAGTGGGGTTTGTTGAACATGTTGAAGAGCAGGATCATCATCAGGCTGATGACGAGCCAGAGTGCGAGATTCTTATAGAATTGGTTCACGGTCTGCTCCTGTAACGGAATGGATGAATAGTTTTTCGTGTAAATTGATATTTATTACCATATCTGAATGCTTGATGACAAGTGCTGAATGCGCGGTCATGACCTGGAGAAGACCGCCTTGACGGCATGGCCGGATGTGCCGTCAGGGCAGCCAAACCGGGAGACGCGCATGCCGCAGACCCAGAGCAGCGTATCGCCGCAGAAGAGCAGGGGGATGTTCCGGCGTTGGGAACGGGGGACCTTGGCGTCGATGAAAAGCTCCTTGACCTTTTTGCTGCCGGTCATGCCGAAGGGCGAAATGCGGTCGCCGTTCTGAAACGTGCGGACATGCCAGGGGAAGGGGGTGCGCTCCGGGTTGAAGAGGGCAGTGTCGGCGGCAAGCGGTTCGGCGGCAGCCGAGGCCGGGACCGGGGTCAGGGTCAGGGCTCCGCCTCCGGGGAGCAGATAATGCCCGGTGCCGGCGATCGCCAATTCGCCCATATCCGCCGGCGGCGGCGCAACTGCGCGTCGAAGCACGAAGGAGCCGTACTCGCGAAGGGCGGTAATGTGCTGGGGCAGGTTCAGGATCCCATTGGGGCGGGGAGAAGCCAAAAGGCGCTCCATGGCCTCGATGTGCCGGCCGGTAAAGTGGTCGAGATTGCCGGACAGGCGTTCCAGCATGAGGCGAAGAGACCTGCGGCGCAGTGCGGGCGGCTGCTCCGCCAGGTGTGCGACGGAACAGGCAAGAGAATCGCCGTCCATGGTGCAGACCCGGTCAGTGTTCTCAGTGGCAAGCCGGTTCAGGAGATGGTGCTCGTCCGACAGCATCGCGGCTGTTTTTGCCAGCCGTTCCCGGATGGCAGGGTTGTACTGCTCCAGCAGGGGCAGCAGTTCGTGGCGGATCCGGTTGCGCAGAAAGGCCGTGTCATGATTGCTGGCGTCCTCCCGCCATGTCAACCCGCGCTCCGTCAGGTAGAGTGCCAATTCGGCCCTGGTAACCCCCAGCAGGGGGCGGACGAATTTCCGTCCGTTCCGGTACGGCATGCCGGCCAGTCCACCTGCTCCGGCGCCACGCAGGAATCGCATCAAAACCGTCTCGGCCTGGTCGTCGGCATGGTGTGCCAAGGCGACCGCCGCAGCTTGCCAGGAGTCGCGGAGTTCGGAGAGAAAGCCGATGCGCGCCCGCCGGCCGGCATCTTCCAGATTGAGCCGCTCTCTCCGGGACAACTCTTCCACATCCATGCGGCGGTATTCCAGGGGGATGCGGTAGTGCCGGGCCAGGGACCGGACGAACTCTTCGTCGCGGTCCGATTCCGCGCCGCGCAGACAATGGTTCAGGTGGGCGGCCACGAGCCGCGGTGAAAGTCCGGGCAGCCGGGAGAGCAGATCGAGCAGTGCGGTTGAATCGGCCCCGCCGGAGAGTGCTACAATGACGGTGTCCTCCGGCCCGAAGAGCATTTGTTCACGAATGCAGCGGGCAACCCGTGCAGGCAGGATCGTAGTAATGGCGGTCACTTTTTCTCAGTCGGTCCCACAAGCGTCGGGAAAAAAAATGATGAATTCATGCTTAGTTATCTCGCTATAGTTGTGATGTGGCTTTAATTTTGACGCCGTCGTGCCGGAGAGCCCGGAAATCCCGGAAGAGTGCCCCGTGGCACGTGCCTGTTCGGGCGGTCCTCCGAAGGGAAGTCCCATTGCACCGCGAAATCCGGGGCAGGGGTCTTACAGGCAAGCAAAGGCTTGGAGGCGTCACGGTTTTAGGATATACTAATGATACAGGAACAGCAATATTACTATATCAAAAAATGGCGATGTTCCAATCACGTTTAAATGTGCCGCTTGCGTTCCGCGCGACCGGAATGATAAAATTGGCATCAATTGTTGAGGATTCACACAGTGCAAACGACATCGAGTGATACAACCCAATCCGTATCGGCGGTAATACCCCGCAACCAGAAGGCGAACCCCTCCGAAAGGAGGACGACTGAGTCCGGAAAGGCTGCCGTGGCTACCCCGGAACAGCCGGGCCCGCAGGAAGATATCGTCACCCTGTCATCCTCGCCCAAAGGTCCTCCCTCCGCGAGAAAAGCTTCACAGCCGGTAAGCAGCAAGGAAAAAAAGGCGCTCTTGACGTCAAACACCCCGAAGGGCGGTTTTTCGGTTTACGGGTAGTTTTACGGGACGGGATATAAGGACGCTGCCGCGGCCATGACCGGTGTCGGTCACATTCCCAGGATGTCTGCCATGTGCACCACTTCCCGGTTCAGTTTCTTCTGGCCCCCTTTGACAACCATTTCAAGCAGCGTCGTGGTCAGCGAGTTGGCCGACAGGCCGAGCATGACTCCTTTGGTCCCGGAGAGCAGCAGCTCAACCGCTTTCAGACCGAAGCGGCTACCCAGCAGACGGTCGAAGACCGTGGGCGCGCCACCCCTCTGGTAGTGGCCCAGAACAGTTACCCGCGTTTCGAAGCCTGCGCAATCCTTGATGCTGTCGGCGATCTCGCGGGCATGCCCGGCCCCTTCGGCCATGATGATCAGGGCATTGGTGCGACCTTCCTCGTAACGGCGCCGCAACTGGTGGCACATCTCGGTCAGGTCGAAGTCGACCTCCGGCACAATGGCGAATTCCGCGCCGGTGGCAATGGCCGACGTCGAAGCCAGGTAGCCGGAGTTGCGCCCCATGACCTCCACGATGAAGGCCCGGTCGTGGGAACTGGCGGTATCCTTGATGCAGTCCACTGCGTAGAGGATGTTGTTCAGCGCCGTATCCACCCCCAGCGCCATGTCGGTGTAGGGGATGTCGTTGTCGATGCTGGCCGGGATGCCGATGACCGGGAAACCCAGCAAGTCGAGGGCATAGGCGCCGTTGAGCGAACCATCGCCGCCGATTACGATCAAGCCGTCCACTTTTTCCTTCAACAGGTTGTCCAGGGCCTTGCGCCGGCCTTCCTCGCTGCGGAATTCCTGGGAGCGGGCCGACTGCAGGAAGGTGCCGCCCCGCTGGAGCACCCCTGAAACGGCCTTGCTCGTCAGTACCAGGAAGTCGTTTTTCAGCAAACCGGCAAACCCCTTGCGGTAGCCGATCATCTCTACGTCGTTGGCAATGGCGGTGCGTGCTGCGGCGCGGATCACGGCGTTCATTCCGGAACAGTCGCCACCGCTCGTAAGAATGGCGAGTCGCTTCATGTGCAGACCTCCTCAAGCGGAATTTGTCGGATATTTTTGGGGAAAAGCCGATGCCAGCCTGATTGCAGCGATCATCCCCTTTATGTCCCGTCCCCGCCGGGGGAGGGACGCCACCTATTTTCCTTTCTTCTGCCGCAACCACTCCATCCGCTCCAGGATATTCTTCTCGTAGCCGTGTCCCCTGGGCTCGTAGAATTTCCGTCCGGCAAGTTTTTCCGGCAGGCATTCCTGGCCGGCATACCCATCCTCATAGTCGTGGTCGTAGAGATACCCTTTGTGGTACCCCAACTCCTTCATCAATTTGGTGGGGGCGTTGCGGATGTGGAGGGGAACCGGGAGGGCGCCGCTGTTTCCGACCTCGGACAGGGCAGCGTCGATGCCGGTATATGAGGCGTTCGACTTGGGGGCCGTTGCCAGGTAGGTGACCGCCTGTCCCAGGATGATGCGTCCTTCGGGCAGGCCGACGAACTGGAAGGCCTGAAGGGCCGACACCGCCACCTGCAGGGCTCGCGGGTCGGCGTTGCCGATGTCTTCGGAAGCCAGGATGATCATGCGCCGCAGTATGAAAAGCGGGTCTTCGCCCGCCTTCAGCATGCGGGCCAGCCAGTAGAGGGCCGCATCAGGGTCGCTGCTGCGCAGTGATTTGATAAAGGCCGAGATGACGTTGTAATGCTCCTCGCCCCCTTTGTCGTACAAAAGGGCTTTTTTCTGCAACGCCTCCTGCACGGTGTCCATGGTTATGACGCCGTCCGTGGTAAGCCCAGCCGCAACCTCCAGGGTATTCAGGGCGATGCGGGCGTCGCCGTTGCTCTGGTCGGCCAGGAATTCGAGCGCATCGTCGTGTGCCTCAAGCCCGGGGGAGCCGAGTCCGCGCTCCGCGTCGTTCAGAGCTTGGCGCAGGATGGTTCCGACCGTGGCCGCGTCAAGTTGATTCAGGGTGAGTACGCGGCAGCGCGAAAGGAGCGGCGCGATCACCTCGAAGGAGGGGTTTTCGGTGGTTGCGCCGATGATGGTGACAACCCCCTTTTCCACGTAGGGGAGAAAGGCGTCCTGCTGGGATT
>Ga0187771_10002402_pt1 | contig 12873 bp, 12 predicted proteins | sample 0116_SJ02_MP15_1_FD_133139 | JGI IMG/M metagenome (GOLD analysis project Ga0187771, IMG submission 133139) | Tropical peat soil microbial communities from peatlands in Department of Meta, Colombia - 0116_SJ02_MP15_10_MG | ecosystem: Environmental > Terrestrial > Soil > Wetlands > Peat | place... | reverse complement strand
TGAAGATCCAATCCGGCATACACTTTCATCAGGGCACCTCCTCGAGAAGATTTGGACGTCTTTTCACCATAGTACACCGAACCGTTTACTATGGCGAGGTGCCCTTTAGATGATTATCAGGTGCAACGTTAAATGAGCGGGCAGAATTTTGGTACTCACCTATCTGATAATCCATATTAGCCCTCCTCCTAATTCTTCTTTTGAGGTAAGGGCTTACAAGTAAGTTTCCCAATCCTGTCTTCGTCTATTTAATTAGCTCAACAGGTTTGTCCCTTAAAATCGCGATCCTCCTATTTTCCGAGGAGCATGTGCTGATTATAGGGTGAAGTCTTCAGGGGAGTTCTTCTGAGTGGGGCATCTACATGGAAGGGAAAGGTGATAACCCTAAATCTTTTTAAAAGAAATCTTCACTCTTCGGGGTAATCCCCGTTAATCCATGGTGGGTCTGCCTGCCTATCTCTTAGGCAAAAAAGGGGTCAGAGATGCAACGTTTTTTCCTGTACTCTTGTAGAAGTCATTTTATCCTTAATAGCGCAGATTTCAATCCGTAATCGAAAAGCTTTATTACGTGGGTTGCTATGTTAACTCGAATAGATTGTTTGATTGACGAACTTAACATTTAACGATTTATTTTAATTTGGTTAATAGAGGCAACCTGCTGATTCCACTTGAAGGTTAACCTATTTCTCACCCTCATTTTAACTTTGCTAAAAGAATTAAACCTTGAGGGACTATGTTTGTATCACACTACCTCTTTGGTTAGGATGAGCTCAAGATGAAATTTTGCTGATGAAATTTTGCTTGACTAAGTAGGAATTTAACGCCTATAATGTAACCGCTTACACACCCGATCATTCTTAAAATCCAGTGTATTATGACCTCGAACCCCTGGGGAACGCATGAAGGAGGGTCACGAGAGATTCTAATCTTGAAGCCTTTGGAGGATTCTAAGAACTTCCTTAGAGGCTTTATAATAGATTGACAGAATAAACATTTGTGGTATTAAAAGTGCCACAGTGAGGGGGAGCCAAATAAAATTCTAACCGTCTTTCTTACATAACAAGAAAGGAGGGGAAAATGATGAAAAAAGCTTTAATCTTTGTTTTAATGATCTCTTTTATCTTATTGCCTGCCTTTGTCTTGGGACAGGGTGTGACCGACAAGGAGGTTGTGATCGGATTGACCACGCCCCTTTCTGGGCCTGCAGCCATGTGGGGGGTCACAGGATTGGGGGCAAAAGCATGGGCTGATTACATCAATGATCAAGGAGGGATTCATGGCAGGAAGATCAAAGTCATTCTGAAGGATGATGGGTATAACCCGGCCCGTGCCCTGGCTAATCTACAAGAGATGAAAGGCCAGGTCTTTGCTGTAACGGCTCTGCTGGGCACTGCGGTGGTGAGTGCTTGCAGGGACTTTTTCTATGAAAACAAAATCCCTGAGATCTTACCTTACGCAAATACCCGTATGTTTGCCGATTATCCAAAGAATAAGCTTCGGTACAACTTCGTCGCCTATCCCGACTACGAAGATGAGGCAGGCTTTTTTACCAATTATGCCTTGAAGAGCCTTGGTTCAAAAAAGCTCACTCTTTTCTACCAGAACGACGATTACGGAAAGATGGCACTAGAGGGTGTCAAGAAAGCCCTAGGGGAAGATCCGGGTAAGGCCGAGTTGGTTTCGCCTGTCCCTTATGAGGTGACAGAAAGGGCCTTAGGAACTCATGCCCTCAAGCTTAAGGAGTCTAATGCAGATGCTGTGCTCCTTTACGCCACTATGAATCATGCAGCGCTTATCGTAAAGGAGATGGCAAAGGTGGGATATCATCCAAAAGTGATCGCCTCTTTCACGCTGGGGGACCCCATCATGTATAAAATTGCTGGAGAGGTATGGGAAGGCGTTTATGTGGCTAGTCCTGCAAACTCAGGAGTCCCAGGGGCCGACCGGGAGGCTGATAAGGTTGCTGATATTTTGAAGAAGTATGATCAAAATATTGCTGGAAAGGAATATCTTGGCGTCTTTGGAGCCGTCTCCATGATGCATGTGGCGGAAGGTCTTAAAAAGGCAGGTCGGAATCTCAGTACAGAAAAGATGATCGAAGGTTTGGAGAAGATTAAGAACTGGAAGCCTGAAGGTCTTGGCGCCCCTGTCACCTTTGACAGGAACCGCCACTATGGGGTGAATGGAGTCCGTATGATGCAAGCACGGAAGGGAACCCACGTCCCTATCACAGACTATGTGATCTTCAAACCCAGATTCTGAGCCATGACCCTGCTTGGAATCCATGACCTTGCTATTAGCTTCGGTGGGATCATGGCATTGGCCGGGATTGACCTCAATGTTGAGGAAGGGGAAATCCTTGCAGTCATTGGTCCCAATGGATCGGGGAAGACTACTCTCTTTAACTGCGTATCAGGTGTTTACAAACCGGATAGGGGTGAGGTTCTATTTGAAGGGAAGACCCTTTTAGGGTTCTCTCCCGATACCATTGCTCACTTCGGTATCGCGCGTACCTTCCAGAACCTCCGCCTCTTTCTGCATACAACTGTCTTAGACAACCTTCTCTTGGGAAGGCATATAAAGTTCAGAAAGAATCCTGTTCATGCTGTATTGAGAATGAGAAAGGAAGAGATCCTCAACCGAAAGGTTGTGGAGGATATCATCGATTTCCTCGATTTGCAACCCTTCCGTAGCGCGCGGGTGACGGACTGTCCCTACGGGATTCAGAAGAAAGTGGAACTGGGGCGTGCCCTCGCTTTAGAGCCCAAGTTATTAATGCTGGATGAACCAGTCTCAGGTCTTACGGCAGAAGAGAAAGAGGAATCGGCCTATCGCATCAGTGAGATCCGAGGTCGTTTTCGCACTACCATCCTCTTGGTTGAACACGACCTCCGGATTGCATCGAGATTGGCCGATCGGATGGTCGCCTTTAACTACGGCCAAAAGATTGCCCAGGGAAGCCCTGAAGAAGTTCAACGAAACCCTGAAGTTATCCGAGCTTACTTGGGGAAAGAGTGACTGCTCTCCTTAAGATTGCGAGTATTGAAACGCTCTACTTTGACCGGATCTATGCCTTACATGGCCTCTCCCTTCAGGTGAAGGAGAAAGAGATCTTTACTGTCATGGGGCCCAATGGTGCTGGGAAAACGACCTTGCTCAAGACCATTGCCGGACTCCTTAAGGATCAACCCAAAAAGGGAACCATTGAGTTTTCCGGCCGGTTGATCACCCGCCTGCCACCCGAGCGGATCTCTCGTCTGGGGATCGTATATGTTCCAGAGGACAGAGGACTCTTTCGAGAGTTGACTGTCAAGGAGAATCTCGATCTGGGATGTTGGGGAAGGAATGATCACGAGATCAAGGATGACCTTGGTCTCGTCTATTCTCTTTTTCCGATCCTGGAGCAAAGGGAGACCCAACAGGCCGAGACCCTTTCTGGAGGCGAACAACAGATGCTTGCCATCGCCAGGGCCCTGCTTCGCAGACCCCGGCTTCTGATGCTCGATGAGCCATCCCTTGGACTTGCACCCATGGTGGCTCGAGATGTTTTTGAAGCACTGGCCAAGATCAGCCAAACCGGCCCCACCATCTTACTGGTAGAACAGAATGTAAAACTGGCACTTAGGATCGCGCATTACGGGTACATCCTCGAGGCAGGACGGATCGTCCTCGAAGGGACTTCGAAATTGCTCGAGGAGAATTCAGACGTACAGGAATTCTATCTCGGTTCGAGCGGAGAAACAGTCTCTCCGAAGGGATGGCGCCTCTACAAGAAAAGGAGGACTTGGTGATGCAAAAAGGGGCAGAGATTTTGCCCAGCCTCTTCTTCTATCAGGTGGAACGGCTGAAGGACCGTGTTGCCCTAAGGCATAAAGATTATGGGATATGGCACAGGATATCCTGGAAGGAGTATGGTCAGAGGGTTACGGAGGTAGCAGCAGGCCTGATCGCTTTTGGCCTATCCCGAGGAGAATATGTGGCCATCCTAGGAGATAACCGACCCGAATGGCTCATTTGCCATCTTGGAGCCATGACAGCTGGTGGTGCGACTTGTGGAGTCTATCCCACCTCTGCACCGGAGCAGGTGGCCTATGTGGTGGGCCATTCCGAGTCGAAGGTCCTTTTTGTAGAGAATGAAGAACAGGTCGATAAGGTCTTACAGATCCTTCCTCAACTCGATCTTAAGCAGGTGGTGGTTTGGGACCCTAAGGGACTTTGGGGATTCTCCCACCCAAAGATTATCTTCTTCGATCAATTTCTTAAGAAAGCAAAGGCTTATCTTCAGGCTTATCCGGACTGTGTCAAAGAGAGGATGAGTGGCATCGATGCTGAAGATATAGCCATGATCATCTACACCTCGGGCACAACAGGTCCACCCAAAGGAGCCATGATCTCCCATAAGAACATCATGGCCCTTACCCAATCCTTTTTGGCAGCCAACCCTACTTATGAGACCGATGAGGTCCTCTCATACCTTCCTCTCGCGCATATCTATGAAAACCTCATCTCACTCTTCCAGGCCGTGTGGTCTGGTGGTACAGTCAATTTCGTCGAACACATCGATACCTTAGCCCAGAATCTCAGAGAGGTCTCCCCTACCATATTTGCTAGTGTGCCTCGGATCTGGGAGAAATTTGCTTCCATGATCGAGATTCGCATGTCCGATTCCACGCCCTTAAAAAGAGCATTCTATCGGCTGGGCGTCTTGGTGGGACTGCGCTACATCAAGTCAAGGGGAGATTCAAAGAATCGCCCCCTTTGGGCATTTCTCTACTGGCCCCTCTACCTCACAGCCCTCTACCATCTGAAGAGACAGTTGGGCTTTGAGCGCGTTAGATGGGGGGTTTGCGGTGCGGCCCCGGCATCTCCAGAACTCTTTGAATATTACAATGCTCTGGGAATCCCTTTGAGAGAGGGATACGGGCAGACCGAATCGACTGGAGTGATCGCCACCCAAAGGCTCGACCGTCCCCGATGGGGATTTGTGGGTGAACCCATCCCTAATGTGGAAGTGAAGATTGCCGAGGATGGAGAGATTCTTGTACGGGGTCCCAATGTCTTTAAGGGATACTTGAAGGACTCGGAATTGACAACCTCTACCCTGGAAGGTGGCTGGCTTCACACAGGGGATGTTGGGGCAATGGGAGATGGGTTTCTTAAAATCCTCGACAGAAAAAAAGATATCATTATCACGAGGGGAGGAAAGAACATCACCCCTGCCTATATTGAGAATAAACTTAAATTCAGCCCCTACATTCAGGATAGTGTGGTCATCGGCGATGACCGCAAATACCTCGTCGCTCTTATTTTGATCGATGAAGACAATGTGACGAAGTACGCACAAGACAATAGAATTCCATTTACTACCTTTGCAGACCTGACCCAGAATCTCCAGGTTCAGAAGCTCATCGATAACGAAGTGGCAAAAGTGAACAAGACCCTTTCCCAGGTGGAGACGATTAAACGATTTGCTCTTTTGCCCAGGCGCTTCTATGAAGAGGATGGGGATGTGACGCCTACTAAGAAGGTGAAGAGGCGGGCCTTGGAGAAACGGTACAGCGGTCTGATTGAATCCCTCTATAAGAAGTGAAGAGATTAAGAATGGACCTGATTGAGAGCTATCAAGAAGAACTTCGGCTGGTTCGAAAACCCTGGACGGGATTCTGGGTTGCACTTTTAGTGGCCGGCCTCATCCTGCTCCCCTGGTTCGGCCGGGAATACATCACTTACATTTTCACACTGATCTTCATCTATTCCATCGGCGTCCAGGGCCAGAACCTACTCATTGGATATACTGGCCTGATTTCCTTTGGTCAGGCAGGCTTCTTAGCCATCGGCGCTTACACCTTCGGCCATCTCGCTCGCTCGGGTTCTCCCCTGCCTATCAACCTCCTCTGTGCTGGGATTGCGGCGGGTCTGTTCGGCCTTTTCGTTGGAATTCCATCTCTCCGCCTCAAGGGCCCCTACTTGGCCATTGCGACTCTTGGTTTCGGAATCACGGTCTATCAGATATTTGCCAATTCTGAGATCCTCTCAGGTGGCCGAATGGGACTTAACGTACCCAAGCTCACACCCTTCTTTGGCCTGACAAAACCAATGTCGATCTATTACTTCAACTTCTTTCTTTTCCTCCTCTTTACCCTTGCTTCTTACAACTTAGTTTCATCCTATATTGGCCGTGCCTTCACCGCCATTCGGGACAACGACATTGCCGCTGAGGTCATGGGCGTCAACCTCACCCACTATAAACTCCTCTCTTTTGCCATGAGCTCTTTCTATACTGGGGTACAAGGTGGATTATATGCCCTCTTGATTGGATATCTGGAACCGAATATGTTCACCTTCCTGGAGTCGATCACGCTTTTCGTAGCGGTCATTATTGGAGGTTTGGCATCGGTTGAGGGTTCTATCCTTGGCGCTGCCTTCGTCATTCTCGTACCGCAGATATTCAGCGGTTATAAGACTTTGGTTCCTGTCGTTTTTGGAGTGACGATTTTTATCGTTCTCATCTTTGAGCCTTCTGGTCTTTTTGGAAGATGGATGAAGATGAGGCTCTATTTGAGAAACTGGCCTTTCCGATGATATAGAGCCAGAAGAATAAAAAAATGGAAAAATTCTTACAGTACTCTATCTCCGGCCTCTCCATCGGTAGTCTCTATGCCCTCGTAGCCCTGGGCCTGGTTCTCATCTACCGCTCCACCCGCATCTTAAATTTTGCCCATGGTGATATGGCCACCGTTGGGACATTTTTCGCTTTCACCCTTTTGGGACTGAAATTTAAGTTCTTGGCGAGCTTCATCCTCTCTCTTCTCTTTGGAGGTGGAGTGGCTATGGCATTCTACTTCTGCATCCTCATTCCGGCCCAGAGGCGAGAAGCCACAATCCTTGGTCAGATCACCTTGACACTTGGCCTTGGTCTTATCTTTCAAGGACTCGTTGCACACATCTGGGGAACTGAGCCCCAATCATTTCCCTTTCCATTATCCGATTCCAAGGTATGGAATATCGGCGGTGTTGTCATTAGTGAATTAGGTTTGGGTGCGTTAGGAGTCGGTTTGTTGGGAGGTCTCTTCCTCTATCTCCTCGTTCAAAAGACAAGGCTTGGATTAGCTATGCGTGCCACGTCAGAAAATCTTCCTGCTGCCCAGACTCTTGGGATACCTACCCGAAGGGTTCTCTCCCTCTCTTGGGGGCTGGCGGCTTTATTAGGAGTTCTGGCTGGAATCTTTCTGGCCCCCGCCCTACTCTTAGATCCCTTCTTTATGTTGGAGCCTTTTTTAAAAGGATTTGCTGCAGCCATCCTGGGCGGGCTAAATAGCCTTCCCGGAGCCATTGCAGGAAGCCTCCTTTTAGGTGTGGCTGAAAGCCTAGCAGGTGGTTACATCTCAGTGGCTTTCAAGAATACCCTCGCCTTTCTCATCATTATTGCCGTCCTCATAATAAGACCAGAAGGACTTTTAGGAAGGGAGTTTAAAGAGAGGATATAGGTTAAATGCCATAAGGAGAACCTCCGTGAAGCAGACCATTAAACAGAAGGCGAAGGAGATGGGAGCTGACCTCGTCGGTTTTTTGAACCTCAAGGACTATAATAGCCCTCGATCACCAGATCCCTGCCACTATCTTAAATCAGCCAAGTCCATCGTAGTGCTGGCCTTTTGTCCTCTCTCGGGCGCTTATCACTACCAAGAGAATACGTGGAGTAAGATGCCATCATACCTATATAGCATGGAGGCAGCAGGCAATACGGCTGCCTATCATCTGGGAAGATTTATGGAACGTGAATATGGTGCCGAATGTTTTCTCGTGCAAGCTCATCGACCATTCGAACTTGACGAGAACACTTATCGTTCTCCTGTTGGAAGCGTTTCACTGCGACATGCAGCAGTCCGGAGTGGGTTGGCTGTCTGGGGAAGAAATACCTTGGCCTTGACCCCTGAATTCGGACCTCGTGTCATGTTTCTTGGGCTTCTTAACAGCCTGGACCTTGAATCAGACCCTCCCATCAATGGGTATGACCCGTGTAGTCTTTGTGGATATGACTGTAGATCGACATGCCCAGGCAAGGCATTCACAGAAGAAGGTCGTGTATTGAGTCATCGCTGCGTGAGGGTGAGCCAGCCGAATGATACGGGGAACTTTGTGCGATTTTTGAATGGGATGGCAGCGAAACCTTCCATGGAAGAGCGGCTTGAGATGATCAAGTCTCCACGTTTCTTCCGCTATCTCCAATATCTTCAATTTTTTATTCATTACCACTGTGATAACTGTACTCGCTACTGCCCTGGAACTTTTGGGGCTCCGTTGAAAAATCCTGGCGAGGCTTAATGAATCTAAGATAACGGGCATAGGAGGGTGGATTATGAACAGATGGCTCGAAAGTGTTGAACCATTGGTCTATGAGAGCAGAATCAAGGTTCCTTATACCTGGTCTGTGGGGGAGACTGGAAGTCGCTTCCTGATTGAATTGAGGGATCGTAAGAAAATCTTCGGGACCAGGTGTTCGAAGTGTGACATAGTCTACCTGCCCCCAAGAAAAAATTGTAGTCGGTGTTTTTCAAATCTTGGTGAGTGGGTTGAGCTGGGTTTACGAGGAACTTTAATAACCTTTACTGTGGTTCATTATGAGAGTCCGGCTATGCCCATAAAACCTCCCTTTGCTTATGGAATTATTCTCCTGGATGGAGCTAGCACGGGTTTGGTTCACTTCCTTGGGGAAGTCAATATTGAGAAGATCAAACCAGCCATGAGAGTCGAGGCAATATTCAAAGATGAAAGAATCGGCGACATCCTGGATATACGATACTTCAGACCTTTGCAATGAAAGATCCCCTCACCCCATCCCTCTGCCCGGGGGAGAGGGGAACGGTGAGGGGGTATGGTGAGGATCATGGAAAAGATAGCAATTGTTGGGATAGGGATGACAAAACAGGAGAGAAGGAAAGAAGCCGAGACCTTCTCGGACATGGTCTTTGAAGCCGTCACCAGGGCTCTGGAAGATGCTGGAATGACGATCAAGGATATCGATAATATCGTCACCGGCTGCAACGACTTTTGGGATGGAAGGACAATCTCCAGCATGGCCGTAGGTGATGCCTCGGGGGCATGCGACAAGAACATCTCCTGCGTTGAGGGAGATGGGACCTTTGTGGCCTTTTATGGGATGACCCGAATTCTTTCTAAATCTTACCGGACCACCTTAGTGACAGCCCACTCCAAGGGATCGGAGAGTGTTTCCAGCCTTATCACAAACGCCATGTTCGACCCGATTTACACCCGACCTCTTGGTCTCGATGCCATTACCTCTTCGGCTCTGCAGGCGAGACGATATATGGACAAATACGGGATCACAGAAGAGCAGTGTGCTATGGTTTCGGTGAAAAATCACGGCAATGCTAAGAATAACCCCTATTCTCAACTGCCCATGGACATTTCTGTAGACGATGTCATGCATTCAAGAATGCTGGCCGATCCTATCAAGCTTCTGGATACTTCGCCCATCACCGATGGCGCCTGCGCCATTATTTTGGCCAAAGAGGAGACTGCTGAATGTTTCTCGAATCATCCTATTTGGATTAAAGGGGTAGGATTTTGTGCCGATGCATACCATCTGGGCGATAGAGATTTGGCAGAATGCAAGTCTCTCGAGAGGGCAGCTCAGACCGCTTACAGGATGGCTGGGATTGAAAATCCTCTTAAGGAGATCGATGTGGCAGAGGTCTACGATGCTTTCTCATATCAGGAATTGATGTGGGCCGAAGGGCTTAGCTTCTGTGAAAAAGGCGGCGGCGGAAGACTGACGGAGAGCGGAAAGACGAAAATGGGAGGCTCAATGCCAATAAATCCTTCGGGAGGATGCCTTTCCGCCCATGCAGTGATTGCAGCAGGTTTGATTAGAATGGCAGAGGCCGCACTTCAGGTGCGTGGCGAGGCAGGCGATAGGCAGGTCGAAGGTGTGAAGACGGCTCTGGCTCATGGCGTCAATGGACCTTGTGGCCAGTCCCACTGTGTCTGGATCCTTGAAAAATAGATGAGAGGAGGAGAAAATGGGTAAACGGGTAGCCATTGTGGGCAGCGGACAGACCTATCATAAGTCGAAGCGACTCGACGTCAATGGCGTTGAGCTGATCCACGAAGCCGTTACCAGAGCTCTGGAAAACGCTGAGCTTACCCGTGACGACATCGATCTTGTTATCATCGGCAACATGGACCACTTTGAAGGAATCAACTATATGGACATGTGGAGCATTGACGGCGCAGGTGGTTTCATGAAGCCCACGATTAAACTGACCACCGGAGGGACGACCGGGAGCACCCTTGCCATCGCGGGTTATCATATGGTCGCCTCAAGTCTTTTTGACAAGGCCTTGGTTATCGGCTGGGAAAAGAATTCCGAATCAGATACCACTGCTGCCATTAACACAGCCTTTGATCCAATCTGGGATCGGCTGACCTTTGCAGGAGCCATCGGTGGGCTGGCTGTAGAGGCTTCGGCCTACATGGATGATTACGGAATTACAGAGAGAGATGCTGCGAGAGTGGTTGTGAGAGATCGCAAAAACGCCTGTCGTAATCCCTATGCTCATCTTCGAAAGGAGGTGACCATTGAGGAGGTTTTAAGTTCTCCCATGTTATGCGATCCGATGAAGCTTCTCGACATGTGTCCCCGATCGGATGGCGCTTGTGCTGTAATTTTTGCCTCTGAGGATGTGGCAGAGAAGATCACAAAGACTCCTGTATGGATATGGGGGACCGCTAACAGGCATATCTATAGTTACATTAATGACGTTAACTTTCATGGTCTCCAATCTCTCAAGAGGGCCTCAAAGGAATTGTACCAAAAATGTGGTATCAAAGAACCTTTGAAAGAGATAGATGTGATCGAACTCTATCAGCCTTATTCTTTTGGAGGCCTTCTGTGGCTAGAATCGATGGGACTGTGCAAGGATGGTGAGGCTCCGCAATTGGTCTGGGACGGAGTCACCGATATGGATGGAGAATTGCCGGTCAATCCTTCAGGAGGGGTTATCGCCACCAATCCGATTGGCGCTACCGGTCTCATCCGGTGTGCTGAAGCAGCAATGCAGATTATGGGCAGAGCAGGGGGGCACCAGGTTCCAGATGTGAAAATCGCGGTAAGCACGGGTTTTGGGGGATGTATGTGGTCAGATATCCTCCTCTACGGAAAAGAAAAACCAAGATGGTAAATGTTCCCTCAAAAGGCATTTGGATCTTAGGTCGTCCGCAAGTCATTTCTGCCCCTACTTCCGGAGGGGTAAACTTGTCCCTGCGAAAGCGGGGGGCAGAAATCAACATGGTTACCTTTTTCCCGGATTCCCGCTTGCGCGAGAATGACAAGACTTGTGTCCTTGCCCCACCAGAGGGGTGAGCAAAGGGTATATAGGGAGAAAACGATGTCTGAAAAAGAGATGGAGTTGTTGACTAAAAGTTCCGGGGAGGCTGAGCAACCTTTTCGATACTCGGTTGGAAGATGGGGCAGTAAATTCCTGATCGAACTCCGAGATCACAAGAAGCTTTTGGGAATTCGATGTCCCAAATGTCAGAAGGTCTATGTTCCGCCCCGCCAGGTGTGCGGTCCATGCTTTCAAAGGATGGAAGAACTGGTCGAGCTGAGCAAGAAGGGAACTCTAGTGGCCTTCACAATCATCCGCTTCTCATTCATCGATCCTGAGACAGGAATCACAAAACCTGTCCCTTATGGGTATGGCTTTATAAAGCTTGATGGCTGTGATAATTCTTTCCAACACTTTATCAATATTGAAGATGAGTCCAAGATGAAAATCGGTGCAAGGGTTCAAGCGGTCTTTGCTGAAACCAGAAGAGGAAATCTCATGGACATCAAATATTTTGAAATCATCGGTGAGTGAAGCAGTGTTGGTGAATAGTGTTAGTGAAACGAGTAACCTAAAAAATGAATCATCAGCACGAACCAGCATCACAAACGAAACGAGTTCCCTTTGGATAAACTCATCATCACTGCAGCGGCAACCGGTTCTGTTCACGTCCCAGCCCAGACGCCCTATCCGCCTCTCACACCAAAAGAGATCACTGATGAGGCTGTTCGTTCTGCTGAAGTCGGAGCAGCCGTCGCCCACGTCCATGCGAGAGATCCTAAAGATGCATGACCTTGCTTGGATCTAGAGGTATTCCGGGAGATCGTTACATCAATCAAAGAAAGGAGCGATGTGGTAATCTGCATTTCTACAGGGGAGGAGCAGGAATGTCTATTGAAGAAACAACCAAGGCTATCCCTTTCTTTAAACCCGAAATGGCCTCCTCCAATATGGGGCGATGAACTTTGGGCTCTGCCCCCTACTGGGTAGATTCAAGGGATTCAAATTTCCATGAGAGAAACCGTATCTGGAACTAACCCGTGGTTTTATTTTTGCCAATACCTTTGCTGATCTGGAATACATCTGTAAAATCGCGAGGGAGAACGGAACAAGACTCGAATATGAGACGTACGATGTGGGGCACCTTTACAACACAAAGTTTCTTTTCGATAAGGGGCTATTGGATCACCCTCTTCGTATGCAGTTTGTAACCGGAGTCCTTGGAGGCATCCAATCTACCTTTGATGATCTCCTCCACATGAAAAAAACAGCTGACAAACTCTTTGGAGAAGATCAACACACCTGGTCAGTGATCTGTGCAGGATATCCAGCGCAGTTCCATTTGGGAACGCTTGCGGTGATGACGGGTAGACAAGTGAGGGTTGGATTGGAAGACAATTTCAGAATCAGAAAGGGGGAATATGCGAAAAGCAACGCCGAATTGGTCGAAAAGATGGTACGAATAGCAAAGAATCTAGATCGACATCTTGCTTCCTCTGATGAAGCAAGGGCAATCCTGGGC
>Ga0187771_10002401_pt1 | contig 12878 bp, 10 predicted proteins | sample 0116_SJ02_MP15_1_FD_133139 | JGI IMG/M metagenome (GOLD analysis project Ga0187771, IMG submission 133139) | Tropical peat soil microbial communities from peatlands in Department of Meta, Colombia - 0116_SJ02_MP15_10_MG | ecosystem: Environmental > Terrestrial > Soil > Wetlands > Peat | place... | reverse complement strand
GAAGAGATTAGGAATTGAACAGGGCGTCAACAGCTTCCTCAGAGACCTCACAGAGGTCAGGAAAACAGGTCTATCCCCCGAGAAATGTATTGAAAGCCTGTCGACCCGTGAATACGGCGTCTTCACCAAGGAACTGCGCAAAATAAGCTCGGAAATCTCATGGGGGATCCCCATTAAGAAAGTGTTATCGGACTTCATTAAGAGAACCCGAAGCTGGATGACCCAGATCGTCATGTTCTTGCTCGTTGAAACGGTAGACGTGGGCGGCGGCACGATAGCGATGATTGAGTCATTAGCAAGATTCAACAACCTGACCCAAGAAGTTGAAAAAGAAAAGAAAGAGTCCGTGCGCCCCTACGTTATAATGCCCTACTTTGCCGCCCTGCTCCTTGTGGCGACGACAACGATGATGCTAGGATTCACCGCTAGCACGTTAGGAGTCGGTGGGGCAGCCCCCCCAACAGACTTGAGCGGAATAAGGACGACATTTACCACGGCGTGCATTTTCCACAGTTATCTCATAGGCATAGTCGCAGGCAAGATAAGCGAAGAATCAGTCGCAGCAGGCTTCAAACACGCCTCAATCTTAGCGGTGATCTCGGTCATAGCCGCCAAACTGGTGCCCATGTTCATAAAGCTCTAGGAGAGTAGAACACGAGGAACAAAACATCCTTCAAGAGAACCGCACGCGGCCGGAGAGCGATCAGTCCGGCCATCTCGACAATCATAATCATGAACGCCATCATAGTGATGCTGATAGTGGTCTTGCTCTTTGCAAACAATTATCTGAACGCGCAGATAGCAGCCAACGAGTTCAGCGCGATGGAGCAGTTCATGCAGAATGCTAGTCTCCAATTGGACAACGTAGCATGGACAGTGGGCAGCACCCAGACAGTCCGTTATGCCAGCAAGTTCGGTCAAGTCATTCTTGAGTCAGGAGTTCTGAACTATGCTCTTTATGTGAACAGTACGAACACGTGGGTCGCCAACTTCAGCACAGCGGCTTTACTCTTCAACATGCCGATAAGTGCGTACAACATCGTAAACAACTACAGTCAACGCATACTGCCCTCTTCAAACGGTTCCTTCCTTCAGCAGGGTACCTCGGCAACAGTTAGTCAAGTGTTTGTGATCGAAAGAACGCCGATGAAGGACGGTAGTTACGTGAGGGTAGTTGTTGCGCCGTCAATTAGAATGCTCAGCTCGATGATCGGGACGACAAACTACACCGAATGCTATCTGCCAATCCTTCAACCTGGAAACAGTCCGTACCAATCACAATCAGTCACCCTGGTCTCAACGAACGTCTTAGACAGTATAGAGCAGAATATCAATCAGATCAAGATGGACATCAGCTTTCCAATATCGTCTCTAGGCTTCGATTCCAGTTTCTTTGGTTTCAACAGCACTGAACAGATCATAAGCCTACCAACAGGCTCCAATCTGAATTTCTATACGGGGCAGGTGACTGTTTCGTTAGGATTATACAGCTAGCCGTTTATGAGGGAAACAAATGCCGCACATAACAATCGAGTATATTATCCTGCTGCCCGCGTTGATACTGCAGATATTCCTGTTTCCGATGACAGTAAACTGGCTCATGAACACTTGGGTAAACTCGCGAAGGACACTCACTCTCCAAAATGCCGCAACCACCTTGGGAAGCGTAGTACAACAGATCTATTTCTCCCTGAACCACAATACAATGCCAGCTGAAAACGTAAGTTACTCAACAGGGCTTCCACCGCTAATCGAGAATACCGTCTATACAGCAAATGCCACGCTATCGGCTGTTGCGTATAACGGACCTAATTCAAACACATACCTACAATTAACGATGAAGCTCGTTGGAACGTCAGACTCGGCTACAACTGGAGTTGTCTTAGGATCAAACGCTCTTTGGCAACAGTCCACGTTTGTAAGCAATTCCGTCAACGCTTGCATCAACGCCCAAAAGTTTCCCAACGGAACCATACTGCTATGGTTCGCAGGCTAAAAGAGGGTTGAAGTGTGCCTGAAGCCACGATTGATCACATCGTTTCTCTGATCGCGTTGCTGGGGGCAATACTAATCTTCATCGGTCTCTTTAACCAGACGATCCAGACAGCAGTGGTTTACGAAGAACACGCGTACCTAGCCACAGAGTGCAGTGATCTGCTCGATAGCATACTGCTCAACCCCGGTAGCCCGTCAAACACGACACTCTACTGGGGAACGAGTAACTGCACGCCGACGAACTTCGGCTTACAGGACCCGGAATTCACTCAATACGAGCTCAGCCCTTTTTCTCTCATGCGACTTTTCTACTCTCCTGGAAGCTCAGTGTACTACGATAAGACGAACGCTTACTACAGCAACAACACTCTGACACTGGGAGAATCATTACTAACGCCCTACAACGAAGTCGTCAACTACACGACCGTAACACAACTGCTCGGCATAAACGGAACGTTGGGGTTCAGTCTCGCATTGACCCCGCTAGTTTCGGTGATCACGACGCAGACTCAAAGCACCAATCTCAGCCTGACCGTCACCGTTACGAGCAATGGTTATCCCCTGGCCAACGCTGGATTAAGCTACTGTCTTATAGCCGTGTCTGGCCAGGGTTCATACCCATCCTTCACCATCGAACCGGGAACGAACACCACGAACAGCCAAGGCCAAGCCTTATTGAGTTTCCCGGATGTTGACGGAACAAAAGAACCATATGCGCTAATGGTCGTTTGCGCCAGCCAGAGCGGACTGTTAGGAACAGGAGACTACGAACACGCGTTGAACAACGAGAGCTATGCTATACCACTCATCGCCGATTTTGGAAACCAAAGCGTGCTCATCGCCAACAGCCAAGACGTGTACCTTCAGAATAATCCATCGTCAATGAGTTACAACGCAACCTTCTTTCTTCTAACCCATGGGTTCACTCTGAGTCAGATGCCACTGACCAATCCAGCCGGGAACATAGATTCTGGACCAGGAACGTCCTACGGCAACATCACAATCCCCACCAATAACCCAGGTATTCTGGCAATCGGCTACAACGTGACTAACCCGGACAATACCGTGAGCACGGGCGTCACGCTGATGCCATGGGGAATAAGCCCTATGCCTCTCCCAGTGGTCCTCGGAGGAAATCCGCTCCAATCAGACTGGGTCACCGAAGATATACGTCAAGTCACCGTCAACGGTATCTCCTACCAAGCAAAGCTCGAACTGTGGAGCCTGCAGGGCTATACGGAGATCAGCCAAAAATGATGCGAACCATAGAAGTACTCCTCGTAATCATTATCATCACAGGAGCCTCAATAACAGCTTCCTGGTTTGCAGTTCTGCCTCAACCACGCCAAGCTTCGCAACTAAACCTCAGACGGTTAGCGCTAACGACACTGGAGATGCTGGACCAAGATCACGGCCTCAGCCAAACAGCCTTCAGAACCGCGGGTGACCCAGCATGGAGTCAACTCCAAGCTGCGCTTTCAGGCTCCCTGCCTCCAAACATCCTCTACAATTTGACTGTCTACAACACAACGAGCGGCGCCGCTCTTGACTCAATATCCAACGCGCAGACCCTAGGCGTAGGCTCCGACGCGGCGACTTATATGGTGGCCTCCTCGAACGTGACGTTCAACGTTGCCCCCCAGAAAATAGGACAACAGGGCAACGGAGGAGGAACACTGTACATACTGAACTGCAGCGACTCTAACGGATGGTGGATCACCGGATACACGGCGAACTCGTTGGCTAACGACCTGTACAACTTGCTTTCGCCGTATTTTCAGGTAACGATAATGGTGCAAAACACGACTCAGCTCGGACAAATATTGAACGGAACGAACATATCCACTTCACCTTACGAGAACGTCACCAGCGCGGTCGTAATAAACACGAACGGAGAAGCAGTTCCCATACCATCAGGCTACTACAACACCTCGGGCTATGACAATCAACAAAGCTCATATGCTAAGTACTGTTACATGCTGGGAAACGCGACTCTCACCTACAATTGGACATGGGTAAGCATCGTAGGGTACCCTCTTTATTACGTCTGCAACACCGGCCTGTTTCAAAGTGCAAGCAATCAAAACGGTTTCGGAATCCACGGAATGATCATGGTTGGCCCCGCGGGGCTGAACGCTTTTCTCGAAGGGCTCTCAAATCAAACCTACAGCTACAACGGCACTTGGATCACTGACAGCTATACAGACGATCCTGGACTCGCAAACGTTGGACTATCATCTAATACCCTCTACTACTGCAACTACTACGGCATCTACCCCTCTGTCTACCAAACCGCCACAAGAGCCCTTCCAACTTCAATACTGAGCATGTACAAACTGACCGTGGCATCGTACATCCTCAATCAGGTCGACAACTGGTGCCCTGGAGCATTCTACAATCATATTGGCTCTGGAGCTTTTATGGCGCTAGGCTTGGCCAGAACACCTGACATTAGGCTGACTGCAATCGGGCTCCTCGCCGCTTATAGACCATCGCTCTATCGTTCTCAGTACACCGCCAGCGGAACTTCAAGACTTGTCGTACTTCAGCTTGGGCAAGCTGGAGGAGTGTAAAGCGTGAACAACAAAGGCCAGTTCTCGATCATCGCTGCTTTGCTCGTTGCAATAATCCTCGTGGCAACAGTGATAACCACGTATTCCGCCATCCGCAACAACCCGGTTCAAAGTCTGCCACAGGTTATGAGCGCAATAGACGAGATCAATCTTGCGCTAAAGCAGGTTCTCGGGTTCACAGTAGGCTACTACGGCTCAGTGTTAGAGGTCACCGGAAACTCCTCGTACGGAAAAATTCTTGCATCAAGTTACCTTCAATCCGGACTGCAGAACATAGCGAACATGCGGCCTGAATGGGGAGCCTCGTTTAACGTCAGCACCCCCCAGCTTCAAGCCTCTTGGTTCATGAATGCAAGCTTCAGCACAGGAAACATGACAGCAAGCTATAACCTGACAGGCCTAGGCTTGTATGGTGTCACATACCAGACCTCATGTACAGTCAGCGTACAAGTCATGAACAACGTAGGAAATCAGGCATGCTTAAACGTGATCGGAGACGGGAACCAGCCACTGGTCGGACTCACACAAACCAACTTTTGGTTCTATAACTACACTTACGCAAACTCAACGTGGCAACTAGCGAGCCCGAGCAGCCAGCCGATAGCATACGGAAACGGCACGTATCTCATCAACATTCCAACGGGAGTAAACCCGTACTCCTACGTAATCCAAGTACAAGACCCAAGGGGAATAATAGTCGTAGCCTCCTCATTCAACACGTACACATGCGCATTGACATGGAACTCCACATCAACCAATGCCCCTCAAACACTCTATGCACACCAAGAAACGACATCAATTGGTGGTTCAACCTATTATCTACTGAAAAACAGCACTGCCGACGCTTCCGGCACAACGCTCAACGCCAGCGCAGGAAGCACAGGAAGACAACTGATGGGCGCATTTGTTTACCCCCTAACAGGTGTTTCCATTATGCCCGCAAGCACATGGACGGCGAACTACAGAGCATGGACAGATAGTGGCTCGACCATCGCCTTCGACAACAGTAGTTCTGGAAACAATACGGATGGTTCATCATCAACCTTCTCATGGAGCCACAAAACCGGTTCAGGCGCAAACAGAATAATGATAGTTGGAGTCTCAGTTAAATTGATAAGCGGAAACGAGGTAGTTTCAAGTGTTTCTTATGGTACTCAAAGTCTAACATTTCTCAGAGCAGACGTTGACTCAGGCAGCAACGTTCGCAGTGAAATCTGGTATTTGATCGGACCTAATACGGGAACTAACAACGTTACCGTGAACCTTTCAACAAATCAAAAGGCATCAGGCGGTTCAGCTACTTATTCAGGGGTTTTCCAAACCCCTCCGGTGCTTGCAGATTCGTCCGGAGGAAGTGGATCCTCAAGCTCACCTTCTGCAAGCATATCCTTGAGCACATCAAACAGTTTTTTGGTCAGTAACTTGGCTGTGAGACTACCCGGAAATCAGGTACCCACCGTGACTCTTGAAGGAACTGGTCAAACGATGAGATGGGACAATGCCACGCAATTTCAGAGTCCTAACTCGAATAACAGAAGCCACGGCAGCGAGATGGGACCTGTGAATGGCAGTCAAACAATGTCTTGGACCCTTAGCGGAAGTGCCGATTGGGCAGTGTCCATCGTGGCGTTGAAACCTGTACCTCCTTCTGTTCATGGGGACATCGACATTTCTATTCGACAGTCAAATGGCACTAGCAGAACCACGATAGCGACAAACGTGGCCCCATCCGCTAATTTGACATCAATCCCGACGACGCTTTCTGGAACTTACTCTTGGGCTAACTACACTGTCGTAAACCAAACTGACTACTTGGAGATAGACTATTACGCTGACGTAACAACCGCGATGTCAGGCACGAACGCGCATCTGAGAATAGATGACACAGCGCTATCTGCAAGTAATCAGACAAGCGTAGCTAACGTACTATTCCCTGTAGACTTGTACTCTGTGTCTCAACAAGGAACCGTCGTCGTAGAGTTACTGCAGAATGGCACGATGCGCTGGCTCGGACAAAACCTAGGTCTAACCTCCCAAGCAAATTCCAGCCTGCCAATACCGATCCCTCCTATGCCTATAAGATCGATGCACTTGAACGAAACCATAAACGGAATCAACAGCGAAACTCCATTCCAAATAGAAGACTGGGCCTCAGGATACACGGTTCCGCTGGGCTTAGGTAGCAACGGGAGTCTCTTTGACAACAGAAAAGAGCTGGTCTTCCTTGTTAACAACAACGTTTCAGGAGTGACGATATGGTGGAACGGAAGCGACTTGGCAACTCAGACCCCCTTTGCATACACAGACAGGTATTTTTCAGATAATACCACTACTGGGACACTAACGAATGGACAATTGACCATTCAAATCAACACTGCAGCAAACGGTTTCCCAGTGGTTTCCACTGTGGGAACCTCCTCGTGCACGGCCAACTTCATGCGGATCAACACAAATTCAAGCAACTACGGGTCGCCTCCTGCCTACGTCATCACGAACGGCGTCATCAGAGACATAATTCACCAAGAAGCTGAATGGAGCAATCAAACTGGCTCGTCTCCAGGAGGAGTTATCAACTGCTCTGACATTTATGCTGACATAGTGCTAACTTTACCAGCAAACGCAACTTACTATACGTATCAACTGAGTCTTATGTTCGTGCAGTCGCAGCTGAATAGAACGATCACTGATTTGTGTCCAATCAACTTAACATCAGTGACCGGCCAAATAATTCAAACCGAGAACGGAACAGCAAACGGCCTGCCCATCATTTCAAACGCAACAGCTTCGTTCTACAACTACTCGATTTCATCATGGGCCCATCATTGGAGCCAAGCCGTTTCAGGAACAAACGGCGCAGGGATAATGTTCACTGACAGCGCCAACCAAGAATTATACGCCTTCGACGCCATCAACAGCACAAAGACTGGAGCGCTTGGAGTCACAAACTCCACCGCCAGTACAATGGTGCAACTCTTGCCAGTAAATGTGTCCCAAGTGAGCTTCACCGGCAACACAACACTTGACACGCGCATGTTGGACATGATCTGGCAGGGGGCAGTCGTAACCTTCAACTCGACCACGCCCATCATTTACAATAGCAATAACCAAACAGGCTTGTGGATCATCGTAGAGTACCCGCCGACGGTTCAAGTCACCACGGGCATCTAGGGCGCTGGTCGCTTGGTTATCTCTAATGTGTATTACGAGTTCATACGCGTTAAATAATCGATTCTGACGATTTACCTATAACGGGTGAGAAGAAGCCATGGCAAGAAAACCAACTGCACATGTGAGGGCCATAACCCCTATACTCGCAACCCTGCTACTCATCGTCATAGCGGTCGGAGCCGTAGTGGTAACGTACGCCTGGTTGATGACATACATGAGCAACGCGAACCATCTAGCAGGCGTAACCCTTCAGGCGGCAAACGTAAGGTTCTACGGAAACACGAACAACATGATAGACATCGACGTGCAGAACACGGGAACTCAAGACGCACACATAATCGATGTATACATTGGAACATCAGCCTCGACACTGCAGAATCAGAGCAGCCCATCCCTTCCAACCCCATGCCTCGCGGGCACCATAGCAAGAATTACTGTGAACTACAACTGGACGACTGGAACAACGTACTATTTCAAAATCGTAGCTTCAGAACAAATGGTGGGACCATGGGCACAGCCAGCACCAAATCCGCCACCTTCCTAAAGACGGTAAGAAAGCCTGCCCACGCTTCAGATCGAATCTCGAAACGTCTTTTATCGACACACCTTAACTATTAGGTATTCGGAACAACAACGGAGAATCTGCCCGCAATGCCGTCCTTGCAATTAATCTTCGACCTCGCAAGATCATCAGCCACCGTAGTCTTCCTTCTCTATGCTTCCTGGAGCGATTACAAGACACGCGAGGTCAGCAACAGAGTTTGGATATTATTCGGCCCGACAGCCTTCGGGCTCACGATGGCTGAGCTGCTCCTCTATGACACTTCAGACTTGATCGCCTACGCGGCATGCTTTGGGTTAACAGCGGGTTTTGCCATACTGCTCTTCTACTCCGGAGGCTTCGGAGGCGCAGACGCAAAAGCGCTGATGTGCCTCGCGTTAGCGTTGCCCTTCTATCCTTCGGGACTCTTGGCACCACTCAGCGGGGAGGTCTCGCTCATATCAAAGAATTTCTTTCCGATAACTGTCTTCACGAACTCCGTGCTCTTCGCCGCGTTCACTGCAGTAGCCTTACTCGTTTACAACGTGACCCGGCGGCTCAGAACGGGTGAAAAACTGTTCCAAGAAGACCTCGGAAAAGAATCGATCGGCAAAAAGATCTTAGTTCTCCTAACAGGTTACAAGGTTCCGGTTGAAGAACTTAAAGAAAAATGGCATGTTTATCCGATGGAGGATGCGGAGAGAGATCAACAGAACGTTCTGAGAAGACGATTGATTATCCTTCCGAGAGACGAGGGAAGAACCGAAGTCGTCGAAAGACTCGATGATTCCATCAAGAAAGGAGCCATCCCGAACAAAGTCTGGGCAACACCAGGTCTGCCTATGCTTATCTTCATCTTTGCCGGCTTGATAACGGCTCTGTTCTTCGGCGACATCGTCTGGATCTGCATAAGACTCATATTACGGTAGACCCCGACACGCCAGGCAAGTGGAAGCAGAAGTCAGATAGGTAAGAGCTGACTACAAAAAAAGCTATTTGAACAAATACGCATAAACGGTATCGGCAGACTGAATTGTCGAACGCAGAATGTCTCGAAGAATTGGAAGACTTCCTGAGAACGAAACCTGCGGAAATCACCGTGGTCACCATGCCCGATTTTTTCCTCGACCGACTCCTAACCCTTCACAGAAACCCCTCAGCCTTCCACAAAGAGCTCTTGAGGGTCACGCGGAGAAAAGGCGGCAGCATAGACAACATTGAACAATCGGAGTTGAGAGGCGGCAACGCCGTGAACACCGCGTCAGCACTGGGGTCGATGGGGGCTAATGTTGTTCCCATAGTGTGCACAAATAAAGTCGGCCGCCAACTGCTAAAACTTTATCTAAGGTCAGGAAAGACTGATCTCTCTCACGTTAAACTCTTCGACGAACCGTCCATCACAACAGCACTGGAGTTTGAAGCAGGAAGAGGAAAGACCAACGTCATGCTCAGGAACGTGGGCGCGTTGGCCTGTTTTGGAACACAGTGCTTGAACAACGATGATTTCAGAGTGATTGACAACGCCGACTACGTGTGCATTTTCAACTGGGCTGGAACCAAACAATTCGGAACAAGACTTGCGAAGGTTGTTTTCCACAGAGTCAAAACATCCGGCAGAGGCAAAACATACTTTGACACCGCTGACCCAACGCCGAACAAGGATGAAATCCCGAGCCTGATGCAATCTGTCCTGAAACGAAATGATCTGGACATCCTAAGCCTCAACGAGAACGAAGCTATCTGCTATGCTTCACTGATAACAAAGCAAGCTAGGACTACCGGCCTACGACTAGAACAAGAGGCTCGGAAAGCCGCGAGAGCGCTTGCCATGCAGGTGCACGCAAGAGTTGATCTTCACACGACTAGCTTTTCCGGGACGTTCAGGGGAACTGAGGAGATCGTTGTCCCAGCTTTTAAGGTCCCTGTGTTAAGGGCTACAGGAGCAGGAGATGCTTGGGACGCAGGAAACATCGTAGGAGACGCTAACAAGCTCTCTGACAGCTGCCGGCTTGCTCTGGCCAACGCCGTTGCAGCCTGTTACATTTCCAGCCCCGACGGAACGCATGCTACTCCAGAACAACTAGCCCGCTTTTGCGCAACAATGAGAAAGAAACCTAAATGAGCCTGTCTAAGCTGCATAAGTCTTCCTGACCTGCATCGACCCACAAATCTGCTGCTGTCTGCGGAAAGTTTGGAGGCAACGCGCCCAACAACAGAATCTTCGGTTAGGGTTTTAAGCGAATTCGACACCAACATAAGAAGAACAAACAAGTAAGAAGTATTAGGCTCAAAAACTGGAGAGAAGCGAAAATGAAAGCAGTGATTCTGGCGGCCGGAGAAGGGGTAAGACTTCAACCCATCACGTTGACCAGACCGAAGCACATGATCAAGATCGCTGAAAAACCCATACTCGAACATTGTGTGAAGTCGCTAAGAGCTTCAGGGATAAGCGAAATCATCATCGTGGTCAAATACATGGCGGACATGATTCGTCAATACTTCGGCGACGGCCAAAGATTCGGAGTTAAGATTGATTACGTAGAGCAGAAGTCGACCCTGGGAACTGGCGACGCGGTGGCCAGTGTTGAACCCAACGTCAAAGGCGAATTCATGCTGGTCTACGGGGACCTGTTGTTCTCTGACGGTGCGGTGAAGAGTGTTCTGCAGCTGCATCAGAAAGAGAAACCGACGGCGACTATGGCCGTCATTCCTGTCGACAAGCCGGAAGAGTACGGCATCTTGGAACTCGAAAAAGAAACAGTCGTGAGACGCATCGTTGAGAAGCCAAACCGTCAAGACGCACCATCAGACTTGGCGAACGCTGGCATCTACGTTCTTCCGGACGAGATTTTCGAGAAACTAAAGGCCATTTCAACGTCATCTCGAGGAGAATGGGAAATTACAGATGCGATATCATTGATGCTCAAAGAGGACAAGAAGTTCCTAGCGGTCAAACTCTCGCGCGAAGACTGGTTTGACATTGGAAGACCCTGGGACCTGCTTGACGCAAATCGCTGGGCCTTGACTCGAATGGAGCATAAGGTGTCCGGGCTGGTCGAGAACGGCGCTCATGTAATGGGTTCCGTGACCGTTGCAGAATCAGCACGAGTCCGTTCAGGTGCGTATGTTGAGGGCCCGGCGTTGATCGGGGAAAAAAGCGACGTCGGACCAAACTGTTACATTCGTCCATTTACAAGCATAGGCACTAAAGTGCGTGTCGGCAACGCTTCCGAAATAAAAAACAGCATATTGATGGACGGCGTTCACGTAGGTCACTTGTCATACGTCGGCGACAGCATAGTAGGAGAAAAATGCAACCTTGGAGCTGGAACCATAACGGCCAACTACAGGTTTGACGCGAGAACAGTAAAAATGACGGTCAAGGACACGATAGTCGATTCTGAAAGGAAGAAACTAGGGGCGATCCTAGGCGATAACGTCAAGACGGGAATAGGCTCACTTCTCATGCCAGGCGTCAAAGTCGGAGTCAACAGTTGGATAGGTCCAAACGTAGTGCTTGAGAGAGACCTAGCACCAAACACGATCATGCTGCTCAAGCAGACCGTGGAGAAAAGACTGATGAAAACATGAAGAGAGCACGATTGCCGAAAACGTTAAAAGTCATCAAAGACTTCTCTTGATCGAAGCAAATGAAACGGCAAATGCTGCTCAAACTTCTAAAGGCCTTGCTGGAGAACTCAAAGAGAAGCGATAGAGAACTCGCTAAGGTTGTCAAGGCCTCTCAGCCGACGGTGACGAGAAACAGAAAATTACTATCTAAGTATATCAGAAGTTACACGATCGTGCCTGAGTTAAGCAAGATCGGATATGAGATTATGTCCTTCACGTTCGCCAAGGCCAGAACGTACGACCCGAAAAAAGTGGACACAAGACTTCCCGCCATCAAGGAGTGGTTCATGAACCAGAACAACGTCGTGTTCGTCTCCGACGGTGAAGGACTCGGAAAAGACTTTGCGGTCGTCTCATTACACAAAGACTACTCCAGATACGCAGATTTCATCAGAGACTGCAACCTTAATTTCGCTGATATAATGTCTGACTTCCAATCTTTCGTCATAAGCTTGAAAACAGGGCTCATAATGAAGCCCTTCGACCTTGTATACCTTGCTCGCGATGTCGAAGAGTTTTCAGGCTAGTGGCAGCGGCATAAAACTTCCCAGACTACGAACTGGAACATTAAGCAACTGCCCACAGCCTCAGCCTCAAGACCGCCCAAGAAAAACAGGGGCATTCCTAGAACGGATCCGCAAACAATTCAGAAATTCATTTGCAGAGAAGCACAAAAAGAGAGAGATTGATTCGACCTGCCAAAAGTTCAAGCAAGCCGCGTGCACTGACCTCAACGGTCTTAAATAGTTGAGTGCGATTTCGTTAGGTAAAACGGAGGTTACGTGATTGTCGGTTGCGCAGAGAAGATACTTCGCCGAAGTCTCGTCATTAGCGGATCGGCACGTGATTGTGTCAACGACGACCGGCAAGACATTCAGTGGAACGCTGATCGGGATCAACCCTGACAACTTGAGCCTTTGTTTAGCAGACGCTAAGGATGACGAAGGCAAGATTCTCCACAGAGTCTTTCT
>Ga0187771_10002400_pt1 | contig 12879 bp, 12 predicted proteins | sample 0116_SJ02_MP15_1_FD_133139 | JGI IMG/M metagenome (GOLD analysis project Ga0187771, IMG submission 133139) | Tropical peat soil microbial communities from peatlands in Department of Meta, Colombia - 0116_SJ02_MP15_10_MG | ecosystem: Environmental > Terrestrial > Soil > Wetlands > Peat | place... | reverse complement strand
GCTTTCTTACTGAATGTCATTTGGGGAAGCCTGGGAGCCTTTTTCCCACTTTATGCCCTTCGCCATGATGTTTCCAACCCTGGCATCTTCTTTGCTTTTGTGGCCATCACCCTTATCGTAGGCCGTTCTTTGGGTGGAAGAATACTGGATATATACGCGAGAGAGAAAGTGATCATCCCTTGTTTCATCGCTATCGTTATTTCCGTATTTGTTCTCACCTTTTCCACCACTCTTCCAATGTTTATTCTTGTAGCAATCATTTTTGGAACGGGCTGGGCTTTTCTCTATCCCTCCCTCGTCGTTTACGCCGTTGAGAATTTGGGATCCGGTCGAGGTCCTGCGATGAGCACGTTCACAGCCCTCGCTGACCTGGGCGCAGGGATCGGACCGATGATCATGGGCCTGATCCTTGAATGGACCAATTATCCGATGATGTTCGTCTCCTTGGTTCTTATCGGAGTCGTCAATTTTCTCTACTTCGGCTATACCATTGGAAGAAAACAAAAATGGCAGGTTGAATGATGGAAGAATGAGAGGGACTCCGCCCTCAATAAATGAGGGCGCCACAACAATGACAAAAATCACTCTTGTAACTGCGGAATTACGTTCTGATCAATATTTGCCTTGAAGATTTAGATAAACTTTGATAATTTTTGTTTTGGTTTCGTCGTATTTCAGGTAACGAGATATGAGAGTTGAAGAATTCGATTATCACCTTCCGCCATCCTTGATTGCTCAATATCCGCCTCCTCAAAGAGGAAAGACCTCTTTACTGATCCTTCACCGTCGAACGGGCGCGATCGAGCACCGGGCCTTTGGAGAGATTGCGCAATACCTGAAGCCCTCCGACCTCCTTGTCATGAATAATACCCGTGTTCTTCCGGCGCGACTCATTGGGAAAAAAGAGACCGGAGGACGAGTCGAGATGCTCCTTATCCCCTCATGGAATGGTACAGAAGGGGAGTGGAAAGCCTTGATCAAGGGTGGAGGAAAATTGAAACGAGGGACCCACATTCGATTTGACCAGGGGTTTGAAGGAGAAGTGGAAGAGGTGAAGTATGGCATAGGAAAAGTCAGCTTCTCCTGTCAAGGTGAGGTTATGGATATCCTTCGGAGGATCGGTCACGTCCCCCTCCCCCCTTATATCAAGCGAGGGGATGAACCTCTGGATAGGGAGCGGTACCAGACCGTTTTTGCAGAAAGAGATGGATCCATCGCCGCACCGACCGCAGGGCTCCATTTCACCAATGATTTGCTTCAATCGCTCAAAGAGAACGGAGTGCGTACGACGACGATCACTCTCCATGTTGGAATTGGAACTTTCGCTCCAGTAAAAGCCCTATATGTCGAAGACCATATGATGGAAGCGGAATGGATCGAGATATCTGAAGACACGGCGAGAGAAATTGAGGATACGAAAGCTCGGGGTGGAAAGGTCATTGCCGTTGGGACGACCACGACGCGCGCCCTTGAATCCTTCTCCACTGGCAGCGGAGAGGTGAAGCCCGGCAAGGGAATGACTTCCTTATTCATCTATCCTCCCTATCGCTTTAAGGTCATAGACGGGCTTATCACCAATTTCCATTTACCAAAATCGACACTGGTCATGCTGGCATCTGCCTTCGCAGGAAGAGATTTATTAATGAAGGCTTATCAGGAAGCCATCCGCAGAAAATACCGATTCTACAGCTATGGCGATGCCATGCTAATCCTGTAATTTGTGAATAGTGATAGTGAATGGTGATTGGTATTAAATGCCCAATTTGTTTTCGCAGTCACGAATCATCGACACGAATCACGTATTTGTGAAGTTATGGCTTTTCGATTTGAGATCATCAAGAAAGATAGTTCATCACAGGCACGCCTGGGAAGGGTGGATACAGACCACGGCTCTTTTGCCACTCCCGCCTTTCTTCCCGTGGGAACCCAGGGCACCATCAAATCCCTCACCCCCGAGGAACTGGTGGAACTAGGCGTCGAAGCAACATTGGGCAACACCTACCACCTTTACCTCAGACCCGGGCACCAGACCATCGGAAGATTAGGGGGGCTTCATGCCTTCACCCATTGGGAAAGACCGATACTAACGGATAGCGGTGGTTTTCAGATATTCAGCCTGGGAAGCCTTCGAAAGATTTCAGAAGAAGGAGTGACTTTTCAATCCCACCTGGACGGCTCTTCCCATTTCCTTACACCGGAAAAGGTGGTGGAAATTCAGAGGATCCTCGGTACGGACATTGCCATGGTCTTGGATGAATGTGTTTCCTACCCTTCGCCTTACGAATATGTGAAACCCTCCATGGAGCGAACGAGCCGTTGGGCAGGCAGAAGTCTACAGTCGAGGCGAGAAAACGACCCAGCCCTTTTCGCCATCGTGCAGGGAGGGATCCATCGGGATCTGAGGGAAAAGAGTGCCCAGGCATTGGTGGAGATGGGATTTCAGGGATACGCCATTGGAGGTTTGAGTGTAGGCGAACCCAAATCAATGATGATGGATGTCCTGAAATGGACAACTCCTCTCTTGCCCGAAGACGCGCCCCGATATTTAATGGGCGTCGGAACGCCCGCGGATATGATCAATGCCGTGTCCCTTGGAATAGACTTCTTTGATTGCGTCCTTCCGACAAGGAATGCACGAAACGGAACACTTTTTACCCCTTCGGGAAAGATATCGATCAAACAGGCCCAATACGCCGAGGACGGAAGGCCCGTAGATGAAACGTGTGCTTGTTACACCTGCCGCCGCTATTCCCGAGCCTATCTCCGTCACCTTTACTTAGCCAAAGAAATTTTATCGTCGAGGTTGAATACTATTCACAATTTGTATTATTATATAAATCTTTTAGCAAAGATGAAGGAGGCAATCCGAGAGGGCCGCCTCCTCGAATTTTGTCAATTTCACGCCTCCTCCCAAGGATTGGGAACAGAATTGCCGGCCCCTTTTCAATCAAACGGATGAGGAAGGAAGAATTTAGAAGGAGGATGTTATGGGAATAGATCTGGCTTATGCAATGGGAACGCAGCCGGGAGGGGGTGGAGGTCAGGGGTCTTCGCTCATGACTTTTCTGCCCATTATTTTGATCTTTGTCATTTTTTACTTTCTGCTCATTCGACCTCAACAGAAGCAGAAAAAAGAGCATCAAAACCTTCTGGCAAACCTCAAGGTGGGAGATAATGTGTTAACCTCGGGAGGAATCTATGGTCGAGTTACGGGCATCAAGGATGACAAACTGACTGTGGAGATCTCGGACAAGGTGAGGGTGAAGGTCAATCGAGGCAATATTGCCGGAGTGATCAAGCAGGACGTATTGAAAGGAGATTAAATAGATAATAAAATGTCAAATTTCAAAGCTCAAAGTTCGAATGCTTAAAATCAAACTATTCTTACAGATTTTTTGCCATTTCCTCATTTGTCATTATTGTGACATTTAGGATTTGGCATTTGGTATTGCCTTCCCAGGCAACCCCCTTGCTCTAAACTTTGTTTTAGGGCTATAATCCACAAGGAGGTGAACCATGAGGAAATATGAAATCATTTTCATTCTGGACCCTGATCTCGAAGAAGAACAGGCCCAGTCGTTGGTCGAAAAAGTCAAAGGAATTATCACGCAGGCCAACGGAGAAGTCTTAAAGGTTGAAGATTGGGGAAAAAGAAAGCTCGCCTACGAAGTCAAAAAGAAAGCCAAAGGTCATTATATCCTCGTCCACTTTTTGGGGTCGCCTTCTCTGCTCTCTGAATTAGAGAGAAATTTTCGGGTCATGGATGCCGTCATTAAGTTCCAATCCGTTCGATTGGACGAACGACAAGCCTCCTCCTCGGAGGGCCCGGTATTAGAGGAAGCCCCGGAGGAAGGAACCGAGGCCGCGGTGAAAACATGACCTCTTTAAACCGCGTGGTCCTCACAGGAAAGGTGGTGACCTCTCCTCGACGTCATTATCGGCCGGACGGATCGCCCGTGATCCAATTTCCGCTGGAATTAAACGACTCGGAGGACCGGACGGGGCAAGCCCGAGATCATAATGCTACAAAGCAAGCGCTGCATCGTCCTGGTACAGGGCAAGGAGTTCAAAATCGGATTACCATTGTGGCCATCGGAGAATTGGCTGAATTTAATCTCGACCTGCTCCAGAGCGGTCAACCCCTGATGGTTATCGGCAAACTCAATCTACGATCCTGGCAAACGCCGGAAGGGAAAAATCGAACCCGCACAGAGGTCATCGCCTCCGTGCTCCGGAGGATCGGAGAAAAAAACGAGGCACCTCGCCCAGAGAAATAAGGAGAACGGAATGAGAAAACCAATGGAAAGACCAGCTGGCGACAGGAAGAGGAAACCCTTCATGAGGCGAAAGGTCTGCCGATTCTGTACGGACAAAAAATTGGATATCGATTATAAGAATCCAAAGATCCTTCGATATTTTATTACGGAACGGGGAAAGATCATTCCTCGAAGGATCTCAGGAAACTGTGCAAAGCACCAGAGGCAGGTGACGGTCGCGATCAAGAGGGCGCGCAACATCGCCATCCTTCCCTTTACAACGGCGGCTCATTAAGGTAAACAGGCTATGAACGATGGACAATGAACTGTTCATCGCTTACCATGCATCGTCCCAACGGCACTCTGTTCATAGTTCATCGTTTAAAGTTCATCGTTCCGCCCCGTTAGCAAGGAGGGAGTATCGAAGGGGGAGGAAATAAATATGGAAAATTTGAAATATCTTTGATTTGGATTTAGGATTTCCGCCCTGTGGAATCGGGCGTAGGGAGGTGTTCCATGAAGGTTATTTTGTTAGAGGATATTCCTTCTTTGGGAAAAGCCGGGGACTTGGTCAAGGTTTCTGACGGATACGGGAGGAATTATCTCATCCCTCAAAAGAAAGCCATGGTCGCCACAGAGAAAAGCGTTAAGGTGATTGAACACCAAAAGCGCCTGGTTCAACAGCGCATGGAAAAGGCAAAAAAGGATGCGGAGAAGTTGGGCCGACAGATCGAGAACCTCTCCTGCACCTTTGCGAAAACGGTCGGAGAAAGCGGGAAACTTTTCGGCTCCGTGACTTCCATGGATGTTGAGAATTATCTGAAGGAAAATGGAATCGAGGTGGACCGGAAAAAAATCGCCTTGGAGGAACCCATTAAAAATCTGGGGATGTTCACCGTACTGATCAAGCTCCATCCCGAGGTGACCACCCATCTGAAGGTCTGGGTGGTTCAGGAGTAATCGTTCATGAACGAGGCGGTCTTCTCTTCCCACAAACTTCCTCCTCAGCATATTGAGGCAGAGCAATCTGTGCTGGGAGGAATCCTCATTGAAAATGAAGCGATCAATCGCGTGACAGAAATTCTTGACGCCGATGATTTTTATCGAGATGCCCATCGCAAAATCTTCGATGCCTTGATTAACCTCTCGGAACGTGATGAGCCCTCGGATCTGATTACCCTCACAAATGAACTCCGAAAAATCGACCAGCTCGACTCTGTCGGAGGAGCTTCTTACCTCGCCACTCTGATCGATTCCGTCCCCACCGCTGCCAACATTGAATACTACGCCAAGATCGTCAAAGAAAAGGCCATCCTGCGGAAGTTGATTCAAACCTCCACGGAGATCATCACGCAAAGTTACGAGGATCGAGGGGATGTGGAAGGGTTTCTTGATGAGGCAGAGCGTGCCATCTTCGAGATTTCGGAAAAAAGGGTGAGACCTTCTTTTTACCCGATCCGCGAAATCGTCAAACAGAGCTTTACAACCATTGAAAGGCTCTTCAAGAAGAAGGAGGCAGTCACCGGTGTCCCCTCAGGGTTCAAGGAACTGGACCGGATGACAGCGGGTTTTCAGCCCTCTGACCTGATCATTATTGCCGGAAGGCCTAGCATGGGCAAAACGGCCTTTTGCCTCGACGTCGCTGAGTATGCCGCCATCGAGAACAAAATTCCGGTGGCCATTTTTTCGCTGGAGATGTCAAAGGAGCAACTGGTCATCCGTATGCTCTGTTCCCAGGCCAACGTGGAAGGGACACGACTCCGGACAGGCTATCTCAACGAGAGCGATTGGCCAAAGCTCACCATTGCGGCAGGGAATCTGTCGGAGGCACCCATCTATATTGACGACACGGCAGCCCTCTCGGCCCTTGAATTGAGAGCCAAGGCCCGTCGCCTTAAATCGGAATATAGCTTGGGGATGGTCATTATTGACTACCTGCAACTGATGAAAGGGAGGGCAAGAGTCGAAAGCCGACAGCAGGAAATCTCGGAGATCTCCCGATCTTTAAAAGCTCTTGCCAAGGAACTCAATATCCCTGTGATCGCTGTCTCTCAGCTCAGTCGGAAGACCGAGGAACGAACAGGGAATAGGCCGCAGTTGTCAGACCTTCGGGAATCCGGCGCAATCGAGCAAGATGCCGACTTGATCCTTTTCATCTATCGTGACGAAGTGTATAACCGATCAGAAGATAACCCGAATCGGGGCAAAGCGGAGGTCATCATCGGAAAGCAGCGGAACGGTCCCATTGGAAAGATCGACCTGGCTTTTCTGGATAAATTCACAACCTTCAAAGACCTGTACAGGGGAGAGAATGAAAATAATTACCAGTAACCATGCTCCCTAATGGATGAAAGTTCAAATGTCAAAATCCCTGCCTCCGTCCCCCGAGGCGGGACTTCGCGCAGGCAGGCAAATGTCAAGGGAATGCCAAAATGACCCAATGTCAAAACGTTTCTCCTTTGTTGATAAGAGAAAGAATAGTTTCTGCCGTTTGGATTTTGGATTTCATTTGAACTTTCAACTTTGACATTTGGCATTAGCTGAATCAAATGAGCCTACCCAATATCCTGACCTTATTAAGAGTGCTTTTGATTCCCCTGTTCGTCATCCTCATCATCAATAAACATCTCGATTGGGCCCTTCTCACTTTTGCGATTGCAGGGATTACAGATGGATTGGACGGTCTTATCGCACGTCTGACTCATCAACGGACCGAATTGGGCGCTTATCTCGATCCCATCGCCGACAAACTGCTCCTCTTCGCCGCTTTCATCTCCCTCGCCATCATCGAAGTGATCCCCAGCTGGCTCGTGGTCATCGTCATCACCCGGGATGTCATCATTCTCATGGGTTTTCTTGTCATGTTCCTCACCGGATATCATCCCAAGATCAACCCCAGCCTCTTGAGTAAGACGACCACTACTTTCCAGATTGTGACAATCCTTTTCGTATTAATGGCGTGGTACTTCCCAGCCTTCAAACATCTCTCCGTAGTCGCCGTTTACGGAACCGCCATCATTACGATCCTATCTGGAATCCAGTACATTTATATCGGCACTCGAATTTTAAATGAAAAAAAATAGGCATCCGTCACTGAAGGGAGAAATGGATATGGCCATTATCGTTGAGGTTACCGGGAGGGAGATCCTCGACTCCAGAGGAAACCCGACCGTGGAAGTAGAAGTCTTTTTGGAAAGCGGTTTTAGCGGGAGAGCCTCAGTCCCTTCCGGAGCCTCGGCCGGAAGGCATGAAGCCTTGGAATTAAGGGATAAAGATCCCAAACGTTATCTCGGCAAAGGAGTCCGAAAAGCAGTTCGAAACATCAATCGTGTGATGGCACCTAAGCTTCTGGGAATGGACGTCCTCGATCAAAAAGCCATCGACACGGCGATGCTCCAGTGGGATGGAACTCCAAATAAAATCCGACTGGGCGCCAACGCGCTCCTGGGCGTTTCACTGGCCTGTGCCCGGGCCGCTGCCAACCACCTGGGACTCCCTCTCTATCAGCATCTTGGAGGTCTTTCCGCTTCACGGCTCCCTCTCCCCATGATGAACATTCTCAACGGTGGCGTCCACGCCGATAATAATGTTGACCTCCAGGAATGCATGATCATTCCTGTGGGAGCCAAGGCCTTCAGGGAGGCTTTGAGAATGGGGGTGGAGGTTTTTCACCATCTCAAGGCTATTCTGAAAGGAAAAGGTTACAAAACTTCAGTAGGAGATGAGGGAGGATTTGCACCGGACCTTCGTTCCAATGAAGAAGCCTTCTCTTTGATCCTCGAGGCTATCAGGAAATCAGGTTATCAACCTGGAAGAGAGATGGTGCTTGGTATCGACGCTGCCGCTTCCGAGTTCTACCGAAAGAGCGCTTATTTTCTCAAGGCCGAAAAGAAGTCGAAAAGGACTTCTGCCGAGATGGTTGACTACTACGAAGGCTTGATCAAGAGGTTTCCTATTGTCTCTATTGAAGATGGTCTTGCCGAGGATGATTGGGAAGGATGGAAAGCGATGACAGCCCGTCTGGGGAAAAAGATCCAATTGGTTGGAGACGACCTTTTCGTCACCAATCCTGATCGGCTCATGAGGGGGATTCGAGAAGGAATAGGAAATGCGATCCTCGTCAAGCTCAACCAGATTGGGACATTGACAGAAACCCTTGAAGTGATTGAGATCGCAAAAAAGGCTGGCTATCGGACCATCATCTCCCATCGCTCTGGTGAGACAGAAGATACGACCATTTCTGATTTGGCCGTGGGCACCAACGCGGGTCAGATCAAAACCGGCGCTCCCTCCAGGACGGATCGGGTGGCTAAATACAATCAACTTCTTCGAATTGAAGAGGAGCTTGGAAGCCGAGCCGCCTTTGCCCCCTCACTTCGATGGGATTTCAAAAAATAGTTCGGGGTCCACCCTTCGGCACATGAGACCATTCTCCCTCAAAGCCTCTTTGCTCGTCATGGGGATGAGCGGCATCGTTGCACAGATCGTCCTGTTGAGGGAGCTTCTCGTCTCTTTTCTTGGCAATGAGCTCACCGTCGGAATCATTCTCGGCAATTGGCTGATCTTGGAAGCGATCGGCTCTTACGTCATCGGCCGATCTGTCGAGAAGGTGGGAAGGAAAATAGAGACCTATGTGGTCTTCCAGCTGGTCTTTTCGGTAGCCTTCCCTTTCTCCATCTACCTTTGTCGAATATTCAAAAACATCCTTCTTGCCACTCCCGGAGAAGGGCTTGGTTTTGGTCCCATTTTTTATTCCTCTTTGCTGATCCTCCTGCCGGTCGCGCTCCCTCATGGGGCCCTTTTCACTTATGGGTGTAAGCTCTACTCCCAGTACGTCGGAAAAGACGCTTCCTCCGTTGGAAAGGTCTATGCCTTCGAAAGCATCGGGTCCATCATCGGTGGACTGCTTGTCACATTTCTTCTTGTTCAATACTTCAATTCCTTTCAGATCGCCTTTATTCTCTCTTCGATAAATGCGTCCATTTCCGTGTTTCTTATCCCGCCTCTACTTAGGGCACCCTTCTTTCGCTTTCGAAATATGCTCTGTTACTTTTCGATCTTCCTTGCAATCCTTTTTATCTATTTTCTTTTCACTCCTTCGACAAAAGAAATCAATTCATTTTCAATTCAATCCCAGTGGAGAAACCTAAAGGTCCTCCACAATGAAAATTCGATCTACGGAAATATTACGGTCACAAAAAGAGGTGAACAATTCACCTTCTTTACCAATGGTGTCCCTTCCATCACCACCCCGGTTCCGGATGTAGCTTCCATCGAGGATTTCGTTCATTTTCCAATGCTTTTTCATGAAAAACCTGAATCGGTTTTAATCCTGAGCGGTGGTGCCGGAGGAATGATTCACGAAATTTTGAAATATCCTGTGGCGCATGTGGACTATGTTGAGTTGGATCCCCTCCTCTTGAAGCTGATTCAAAAATTTTCAACGCCCCTCACGCAATCCGAGCTTTCAGATAAACGAGCAAGGATTCACTATGCCGATGGTCGGTTCTTCGTGAAAAGAACCCCGAATCGATTCGATATGATTTTCGTCGGGATTCCTGCCCCTCAGGAATTACAGACCAACAGACTTTTTTCTTCTGAATTTTTCTCGACGGCCAAGGAGAAGATGAGTCCCGATGGAATCATCGTTCTTACCCTCCCGGGTTCGTTGGCCTATATCAGTCCGGAATTAAGAGATCTGAACGCGTGTATTCTGGATACCCTAAAAAGTGTTTTTCGATCGGTAAGGATAATCCCAGGTGATCTCAATCTTTATTTAGCCTCGAATTCCAGTCAGCTTGAAAAAGTCACTTCTGGGGAAATCATTAAGAGGTTTGATCAGAGGAAAATACGAACGAGCCTCTTCACCAAAGGCTATATCGAATACCGGCTTCATGAAAGATGGACGAAATGGTTTCTACAATCGATGGAAGGGAAAACGATTCCGATCAACTCCGATCTTCGTCCCATAGGCGTTTTCCTCAGCCTCTCTTACTGGAACGCCCTCTTCTCCCCATACCTCACAGGGATATTCAAATGGTTTGAAGGATTCAGCGTTCAAATATCGATATCCTTGATGGCGGTCTTCACCCTCTTGATGGGCGCTGTTTTTATAAGAAAACCTCGTCTCTCCAGGCAGTCCATTCCCTATGCCATCTTTACCACTGGACTAGCCGGGATGATATTCAATTTAGCCATCATCTTCACCTTTCAAACATTCTATGGCTATCTCTACCATCAGATTGGCTTGCTCATAGCCGTTTTCATGTTCGGGGTGGCACTGAGTAGCTTCGTAATCACCCAGCGTCTGGATCGGATAACGAGGGATCCTATTCTATTTCTGAGAATAGAAATGGCCATCATTTGCTTCTCATTTCTCTTCCCCTTCGTGTTCTCCATTCCAGCTCCGTATCTTGAAAAACCAGCTGTCTTTCTTCTTATCTACCCGGTATTTTTGGTCATGTCCTTTCTCTCCGGCGCGTGGATCGGGCTCCAGTTCCCTCTGGCGACTAAAATCTATCTCGGTGCGCCTGAAAAGGGAGAAATGCTTGGCCACACTGCTGGGCTACTGTACGGAGCGGATCTCTTGGGAGGCTTTTTGGGAGGACTCTTTGGAGGCATTCTTTTATTGCCCATTCTGGGCTTGAAGCAGTCCTGCTTCATGATGGCCATGATCAAAATCAGCAGTGGAATCCTCTTTCTTCTGTCCATGAAACTCAACATCCCCCTCACCCCGCCCTCTTCCCCAATGGGGAGAGGGGAAGAGTGAGGGGGCTTCCGTTTCTCCATGACGTTCTCTTATATTGAGATTTCAGGCCTGACGTGTAAGGGCGTGTAACGAGGAAGGTTAGCAGCGGTTATCTGCCGTTCACTGGATTGATTCGGATAGTAAAGAGGCACACATCCCCTCTTCCCATTCACCGGATCATAAATAGGATGTATCCCTGTTTCACTGTTTAAAATAAAGATTTGAACCCACTAATCCAAAGCCGGAACATTTCCAAAAAACCCCACTTCGTTGAGCCAAGCACCATCAGTACTATGATCAAAACGACAAACCCTAAACAAACATAAACCATCTCCTTACTGACAAGTGGTTGAGTCGTCTTATCCATCTCAGTTCCTCCCTCCGGCTTTTTTAGGGGTTCCCCTTAATTTGAATTATTATATCATTGTATTGTAGGAGAGTATAGATAATAGTTAGACTACTGTCAAGACGGTAATGAAACATCTCTCTCCTTTCCCTCTCCCCACCCGCAGATAGTTGCTGAGGACAGGGAGAGGGTGAGGGGGACGATGGAATGGACAACATAAAGAAGATCGGAATAAAGTATTGCGGTGGATGTAATCCTTTTTATGAAAGGGTGGAGGTGATTCAAAGGCTCCAATCTTTGTTAGAAGACCGATTTATCTTTGCCGTCGACGACCTGCAAGATTCTGACATAATGGTCCTCGTGAGCGGATGTCCCCGGGCCTGTGCCGACAAAAATTCAGGTAGTTATGACGTTCCCTCTCACTCGATTCTCGGAGAAAATGATTTTGAAAGCCTGATCAAACGGCTGACCGCTTTCAACCAAAAAAGCGATTGAGGTCACCTGCAAGAATAAGGATCGCACAGCTGGCATCTTGGCGGAGATGAGGGCATAATGAATTATTAAAAACTTGCCAAAGGCATTCGAAATTTCCCCTCACCCTTCCTCTCTCCCCCTGCCCACCGGCAGGCAGGCAGGGGCGAGAGGGAGGGGGTGTGAGAAGGAGAAAAAATGAAACGAATCGTTACCAAGGAAGATTACATCCAGAGCCTCAAAGACCTCCGTCACGTGGTCTATTACAACGGGAAGCGTGTGGAGGATATCACGGAGCATCCCGCTCTTCGGCCGCATATCAATTCTGCAGCCCTCACTTATGAACTTGCCCTTCGGCCTGAACATGAGGACTTGATGACAGCCACTTCCCATTTGACCGGCAGGAAGATCAACCGATTCACTCACATTCATCAAAGCGTGGACGATCTCATTAAGAAAGTCCAGATGCTCCGCCTCATCGCCCATGAAACAGGCTCCTGCTTTCAACGATGTGTGGGGTTCGATGCCTTGAATGCCACGTACATGACGACTTATGATATCGATCAAAAATACAAGACAGATTACTTCGAACGATTCAAAAAGTATCTGATCCACGTCCAGGATAGCAATGTGATGCTGGTGGGCGGGATGACCGATGTCAAAGGAGACCGGTCTCTCCCACCGGCCAAGCAGTCAGACCCTGATCTTTTCACTCACGCCGTTGAGCGACGGTCCGACGGAATTGTCATTCGTGGAGCCAAAGCCCATATGACAGGAGGTGTTAACTCCCACGAGATTCTGATCATGCCCACCCAGGCGATGAGGGAGGAAGATAAAGACTATTCGTTGGCCTGTGCCTTCCCCCTCAACGCGCCGGGGGTCGTTCTCATCTTCGGCCGCCAGACGAATGAGGAACGAAAGTTTGAAGAAGGGATTGATGTTGGCAACCCTCTCTATGGGCTTGTCGGCGGGGAGGCCCTCATCGTCTTCGAAAATGTCTTTGTCCCCTGGGAAAGGGTTTTTCTTTGCGGCGAATATGACATGGCCGGAACACTCGT
>Ga0187771_10002399_pt1 | contig 12879 bp, 9 predicted proteins | sample 0116_SJ02_MP15_1_FD_133139 | JGI IMG/M metagenome (GOLD analysis project Ga0187771, IMG submission 133139) | Tropical peat soil microbial communities from peatlands in Department of Meta, Colombia - 0116_SJ02_MP15_10_MG | ecosystem: Environmental > Terrestrial > Soil > Wetlands > Peat | place... | reverse complement strand
TTGATAGCAGTGTTGGATCACCTTCTCCCGAATGATTTCGGACACCCAAAAACGTTCTGTCTGGTCAGTGATCATGTCCTCTGGATAATACGGTGGGGATTCGGGGAGATATTTGACGATCTCATCGAATAAAATATCCACCCCTTCTCCAGTGATCGCGGAAATAGGGATGATGGCTTGGAAGGGATGAAGTTTCTGATATTGATCCATGATGGGGAGGAGGCCTTCTCTCTTGACTAAATCGATCTTGTTGATCACCAAAAAAGGAATTCCTTTGCTTCCTTTGAGGGGTTCGGTCGTCTGTCGGTCTTCCTCCACAAGCGGAGACTGAGCTTCGATCATAAAGAGCAGGATATCCGCATCTCGGCCTGAGGCAATGGCAGCGTGGAGCATCCGCCTATTCAATTCGGATTGTCCTTTGTGGATACCCGGAGTATCGAGAAAGATACATTGCCCTCCTGCCACATTCTTGATGCCGAGAATCCGGTTTCGTGTCGTCTGAGGTTTTTCAGTGACGATGGCAATTTTATCACCGAGGAGACGGTTGAAAAGGGTGGATTTTCCAACATTTGGCCTTCCCAGGATAGAAATGAAACCGGATTTGAAGGGTGACATTATTGAGTGACGACTGCGGAGTTCCAAGTTCGGATTTTAAAAACGAAATTCTCCGAACTCCGACTGACCTCCCCGAACTACTTGTTCTTAGGAGGGCAGGGTCAGATCTAACACCTCTTGGATATGTTCGACCAAGATGAAATTCATCTCTTTCTTGATATAAGCAGGAATATCATCGAGATTCTCTTCATTCTTTTTGGGCAGGATCACCGTTTTCACCCCCGCCCTGCGGGCAGCTAAAATTTTTTCTTTAATCCCACCCACAGGAAGCACCCTACCACTCAAGGTCAATTCTCCAGTCATCGCTATCTCGTGAGGAACGGGTTTTCCCTTTAAAAGAGAAAGAACGGCCGTGGCAATGGTGATTCCAGCAGAAGGCCCGTCCTTAGGGGTCGCTCCGGCTGGGATGTGGATATGGAGATCGGATTCCTGATAGAAATTTTCAGGAATATGGAGGGAGGGGGCATTGGTTCGAATATAAGAGAGGGCAGCCTGAGCAGATTCCTTCATCACCTCTCCAAGAGATCCCGTCAGAATGAGTCCTCTATCCCCTTTCATCTTAGAAGTTTCAATAAAGAGAATGTCTCCCCCATTCTCGGTCCAGGCCAGTCCTGTCGCGACACCGATGCGGTCTTTTTCCTGGGCCATTTCACGAAAATATTTTCGTGGACCGAGAAGGTCCTCAACAGCAGTCTCATCAATGGTCTCCCTCGGAGTATTTCCCATCGCCACCTCTTTGGCGACCTTACGGCATATGGAACCGATCTCCCTTTCTAAATTTCGAACCCCTGCCTCTCGTGTATACTCCCGAATAATCTTATAGATAGCTTCCGGAATGAAAGAGAGAGTGTAGTCTTTCAACCCATTTTCTTCTTTTTGGTGGGGGATCAGAAACTGAAGCGCGATCTTCTCCTTCTCCTCCTCTGTATATCCTGATAGATGGATCACCTCCATCCGATCTAACAAAGCAGGAGGGATGGGTGATAAAGTGTTGGCAGTGGTGATGAACAGGACATGGGAGAGGTCAAAAGGGACATCCAAATAATGATCCGTAAACGAAAAATTCTGCTCCGGATCGAGGGTTTCGAGAAGGGCAGCGGCTGGATCTCCCCGGACATCCTGACCAATCTTATCCACTTCGTCGAGCATAAAAACTGGATTCGAGGTCTCTGACCTCCTGATCTCCTGAATGATACGACCTGGAAGGGCTCCCACATAGGTTCGGCGATGCCCCCGGATCTCGGCTTCATCCCTTACGCCTCCCAAGGAGATCCGTATGAATTTCCTCTCCAAGGCTCGGGCGATGGACCGTCCTAAAGACGTTTTACCCACTCCTGGGGGACCAACAAAACAGAGAATGGGTCCCTTCGTGGGATCTTTCAACTTTTTGACAGCCAAAAATTCTAAGATGCGATCCTTCACCTTTTCGAGATCATAGTGATCTTCATTAAGGACGACTTGGGCCCTGGTGAGGTCAAGGTTATCCTCTGTTTTCTTATTCCACGGCATGGCGATGAGGTAGTCGAGGTAGGTCCTCGAGACGGTATACTCTGCAGAAACTGGATTCATCCGCTCCAGTCGGTTAATCTCTTTATGGGCAATCTCCTCCACCTTCTGAGGCATTCCTGCAGTTCGGACTTTCTCTCGGAGTTCCTTGATCTCCCCCAAATAAGGGTCGTCCTCAGTCGACTCCTTCTGCCCTCTCATGGAGGGACGAAAGGAAGGGTCTTTCTGAAACCTCCCTATCTCTTTATAGGAATGAATCAGTCCATTAGGCCTCGGGAACGATTGAAGTTCCCGGCTGATAAGCTCGAAGACCTTTCTGAGTCGCATCAGAGGATCGATGGTTTCGAAAACCTCTTGCCGATCTTTTAATCCCAGATGAAGGGTGATGGCGATCAGGTCAGCGAGTCGACCTGGATGGTCAATCTTGTCGAGGGTCTTCATGATCTCTTCAGAAAGGGGCTTCCCCATGGAGAGGGAAATCTTAAAGAGGGCTCCAATGCTCTGGACAAGGGTCTCAGAAAGGACGGTCCTTTCTTGATGCTCATTCACCTCCTTAACATCTGCCTTGAAATAGGGGGCTTGATGAGTGACGTTCTGGAGAAAGACTCTCGAAAGCCCTTCCACGAAGATCTTCATCCCTTTATTTGGCAACTTGACCAGCTGAAGGATTTTGCAGACCGTTCCGACGGAGAGGAGATCCTTGGGTTGGGGATGTTTAAGATCAGGATCACGTTGGCCAACACACCCGATGAGATTATTCTCCAAGATAGCCTTATTCAATAGGGTTAAAGCCTCATCAGACTGAAAAAAGAGGGGAGCTACCACATAAGGAAAGATCACCGTCTCCTGAAGGGGGATGAAAAATAGTCTATGGGGAATGGAATAGTTCTCCGTCTTGTAAAGATATTTCACAAAATTCTCCTGATTCAAATGGAAGAGTAAAAAATATTATACGCAAAGAATGGTATTTGTCAATGGAGACCGAAGAGCTCTTTTAAACAAGACCAGGCCTCTGGTGAAGACCACTTCCTCGGTCCCACCGTCTTTCCTACAATCGAGCCCTCGGGGTCTACGAAGAAAACAATAGGTATCCACCCCCTTATGCCGTAGCTCTCCATGACCTTCTCCTTTAAAAGCAAAAGGACCGGAGAGGTGATCTTATTTTTTCCCACGATCTGCCGAACCTTCTTCTCCCGTTCTCCATCGATGGCAATCATGAGGATTGTTAACTGGTCTCTCTTTTCCACAGACAATTTTTCCATTTCAGAGAGGCACTCCAAACAGGTGGAACACCAGGTAGCCCAAAACATCACCAAGACTGGTTTTCCTTTAAAGTCGCTTAAGGAAATCCGATTCCCATCCAAGCCCTTAAGGGAAAAGGGAGGTGCTTCTTTCTTTTCCTGAAATCTTTGGAGACCAAAAGAATTACAGGAAGGAGCCTCAGGCTGAGAGGTGAGAGCCGCAGCCTGAAGGGGAACAATGACAAGGAAAACGATTCCCATCAACGTTAACAACAGGGTAATCCTTTTTCTCATCTTTTCCCCCCAATGGTTGCCTGAGTAAAGACTAAAATATATTTTAGCCTTCGTCAACATTCTCTTGAAAAGATGTTTTAAAAATGATAAGGTTGCATAAGTTAATTTTCAGAAGTCTTAATGCTGCGATTTGGTTTGTCTACCAGTAGTTAAGTATCGATTCTTTTCGGTTCGTACTCAAAGGAGGATCTTATGGCTGGAGTGAACAAAGTCATTCTCATCGGTAATTTGGGTGCAGATCCCGAGGTAAAGTATTTAAGTGGTGGCACGACTGTAGCAAACTTCCGGATAGCAACGACTGAAAATCGCCTGAACCGATCTGGGGAGAAGGTTGCGATGACGGAATGGCATAGGATTGTGGCTTTCGGTAAATTAGCTGAGATTTGTGGTGAATATCTGAATAAAGGGAAACAGGTCTATGTGGAAGGCAGACTCCGAACCCGCTCATGGGAGGATAAGGATGGGAACCGGAAGTGGACGACTGAAATCGTGGCCACCCAGATGCAGATGCTGGGAGCACCTGGAGCACCCGTCGAGGCATCCGATTTAGAAAAGGAAGCGGGTATCGGCCAAGAAGCACCCCCTGGATCGGACGATGATGTACCCTTTTAGTTTCGGAATTCGGAATGCGGATTCCGGAACAGTCAATTTCTAACCTGTTTCGATAACTCCGCAATCGGCACTCTAAATTAGAAAAGGTACCTCCTCATGCTCACATTGAGGAGAAGGCCGATGCCAATCAGGCTTGAGAGGAGAAAAGATCCGCCATAACTGAGTAAAGGAAGTGGAATTCCCACTACGGGCATCATGCCCAATACCATTCCGATGTTGATGAAGACATGCCAAAATAGCATGGCCGCCACACCGAAAGCGAGGATGGCACCAAATCGGTCCTTCGACTGAACAGCGATACGAAGCCCCCACAGAATCAGGGCGCAATAGAGTCCAATGAGGATGACAGAGCCGATCAACCCCCACTCCTCCCCTAAAGCAGAGAAAATGAAATCGGTCTGCTGCTCTGGTAGAAAGCCCAATTTGGATTGACTCCCCTTCATAAAGCCCTTCCCGATGATCCCGCCTGATCCCACTGCAATCTTCGATTGAATAAGGTGATAGCCAGCGCCCAATGGATCCAAATCTGGATTGAAGAAAGTGATGATCCGTCTCTTCTGGTATTCTTTGAGAAAACTCCAAAGGATGGGAAGGAGGGCTGCCCCAGTCAAAGCAAGAATGAGCAAGGATGACCAGCGAACCTTAACAAATAAAAGGACTGAGAAGAAGACCAAGACAAGGATGATGGCTGTTCCTAAGTCGGGTTGTTTAAGAATCAATACCGTCGGCAGGAGAAGGAGGAGAAAGGGGAAAGGAAGATTCTTCAAGGAATAGCCTTCTCGATGCTGAGGCCGCTGGAAAAATTTTGCCAGGGCCAAGATGAGAGAGATTTTGATAAATTCGGAGGGTTGAAAGGAGAGCGAGCCTATCTTGACCCATCGCTGGGCACCCGAGGTGATGATACCGTAACCCAATACACCCACCAGAAGGACAAAGGCAACTATATACACTACATAGGCGAAGTCCGCATAAAAACGATATTCGATGAAGGCTACACCCATCATTATTGCGAGACCGATCAGAAGCCAAAAGACCTGTTTGATGTAAAGTGGAATGCCAGCCACCTCTGCATTGGAACTAGTGCTATAGAGGTTGAGGATGCCGATCGAGGCAATCAGAAGAACAATTCCAAACAAGGTCCAATCAAAATGGATGAGGAGACGTCGGTCAATCATCATAGATAGAATCCTCCGCACTCTCTGTCATCTTCGAAGGGGGCTGTGATACAAGATTGAGATACTTTTCGATCACCTTTTTGGCAATGGGAGCTGCTGCCGCTGCTCCAAAACCTCCATGCTCAACAAGCACCGCAATCGAGATCTGGGGATCTTCAAAAGGGGCATAGGCAACGAACCATGCATGATCCCTAAACTTCAAAGGCATTCGATTCATATCCCCTTTCTTGAAATTCTGTGCCATTCTGATCACCTGTGCTGTCCCCGTCTTCCCCGCAACTCTGACCCCCTTCACGGCGCATGACCATCCTGTTCCATGAGGTTCATTGACCACTCCCATAAGGGCCTCTTGAATAATATGGAGCGTATTTTCTGAGATATTAACCTTTCCCAATTCAACGGGTGGATACTCTTTTAATGGACGGCCGTAAATATCTTCAACCCTTTCCACAACCTGAGGAACGTAAACCCTTCCTCCATTGGCAATAGCTGAAATCAGCATAAGGAGTTGAAGAGGGGTCGTACTTAGATATCCCTGACCTACGGCAAGGGAAAGAGTCTCCCCACTGTACCATGGCACTCCAAGACGTTTCTTTTTCCAGGAAGTAGAGGGGACGATCCCGGGCCTTTCATGGGGTAGAGAAATCCCTGTTGTCCTTCCCAGGCCAAACTCGTTGGCATAATGAGCAATGACGTCGACACCCGCCTTAAGCCCCACTTGGTAAAAATAGCTATCACAGGATTCCACGATCGCCCGATGCAGGCTCAGAGTACCATGTCCCCCTTCTTTCCAACAGCGGAAGTCCCGACCCCCATATGAGTAGGTCCCCGTACAGGTCAACTGTGTATTCGGGGTAATGGCCCCTGATTCAAGACCGGCAATGGCGGTAATGATTTTGAATACTGAACCAGGAGGGTACTGTCCCTGAATCCCTTTGTTCTGAAGAGGGTGATGAGGATTTTCTATTAAGGATTCCCACTCATCAGGCGAGATGTTTCTCGCAAAGAGGTCAGGATCAAAACTGGGCTTGCTCACCATTGCCAAGATGCGACCCTTTTTTGGATCCATGGCGATGAGGGCACCGTTCTTATCTTGAAAAGCCTCTTCAGCAACTTTCTGAACATCAAGGTCAATGGTAAGGATAACGTTGTTTCCCGGAAACGGTTCGATACTTCTGAGGGGTTTGATCTCCCTTCCCAGGGCATCCACTTCAATTTGTTGACCTCCGTCTACCCCTCTGAGATCACCTTCCCATCGATGCTCGACCCCGTATTTTCCTATCAGGGCACCCATTCGATAAGTGGCCCCTTTCGACTCTTTGAGCTCATTTTCGTCAACCTCTCCGAGGTAACCAATGAGGTGAGAGGCCAGATTCCCATAGTTATAAGCCCTCCTCGGCCGGACATCCACGATGAGGCCTGGAAGATGAACCCGATTGAATTCGAGAAGGGCCAGCTCATTCCAATCAATATCAGATTTAATCTTCACAGGTTTGAAGGGGGTACGCCTTTTTTGGCTCTGGAGTTTTTCCTTGATTTCGTCCTGCGCCAAATCCAACATCTCTCCTGCTCTGGCCAGGACTTCTGGGTTTCCTTTCAGGTCTTCTGGGACGACATAGACCTCAAAGGAGGGCCGATTCCGGGCCAAAACAATCCCTTTTCTATCCAATAGCATTCCTCGGTCAGCAGGATTTTCACGAATTCGAATGCGGTTATTCTCAGAGAGACGCCGGTAGTCACTCCCCTTGATCAATTGAAGATACCATAGTTGTAAGAGGATGAGAAAGAAGGCTACTCCAACAAAGGCCAAAAAATATTTATGCCTTCCCTTGAAGTCTTCCATCTTCTGTGTGTTCAATTCCATCATGACCTAAGCCCTCTCCCTGATTCCCATCCCGTGCTGATTGACCAATAAAGAAGATCCCTTATTAAAAAGGTAAAAGAGCATGGGAGTGACGAAACCAGTAAAAAAAGACTGGGGAAGGAGAAATGTGAAAACAAGGAAATAGAGGTGACCGAGGGGCTCGGGATTGAGGACATTGAGAAGGAGGAGAATGAGGAGACCTTCAAATAGGGTAAAGATGAAACCTAATAAAAATTGGGATGAAAAGTTTTCCAAATAGACCCGGTCTTTAAGGAATTGTGCCACGCAAAAGAGGAAGGTCCTTGATAAGGTATAAAGGCCGAAGGAGTTTCCAGAATAGAGGTCCATGAGAAATGCCATCAAGAAGGCCAAGATCCCGCCAGAGATCGGCGAGTAGTAGAGACCTAAATAGAGGGTGAGGATCAGTACGATATCCGGTCTGATCCTCTGAATGGGAAGGGATGCAAACAGTGTCGTCTGGAGCGTTAAAAAAAGAATTCCGACAAAAAGAGGTAGAACAACTCGTTTCATTTCCTTGTCTTCTTCGCCTTCTTTTCTCTATCTTCCCGGAGCGGGAGAGAAGATCCCGTGATCACAAGGACCTCCTCCAACTTTGTCAAGTCAACGCTCGGGGCCAACTCTGCATATTGAAAGACGCCCTGGCCGTGCTTTTCCACCTTCCTTATCTCGCCCACCATCAACCCTTTAGGAAAATTTCCACTCAAACCCGATGTGACAACGGCATCTCCGACAACGGCCTCTTCTGTTCGGAGAAGGTATTTCAGTTGACATCGATTCTCTCCCAATCCTTCTACGATCGCTTTAGCTCGGGTTCTCTGTACGATGGAATCGATGGCGCTGTTGTAGTCCGTGATCAGAAGGACGGTGGAATGATAGGGAGACGTTTTGAGGATTTGACCGATCACCCCTTCGGGTGAGATGACAGCCATCCCTTTTCGCACCCCGTCCTTCTCCCCCTTGTTGATCGTCATACTCCTGAACCAGGAAGAGGGGTCCTGACCGATCACTTCAGCCGCAACCACAGAAGAGGCGATCTTCTCCCGAAAATCGAGCAGACGCTTCAGCCGCTCATTGGCCAATGCCATCTCTTTCATCTGTTGGTTCTCTTTTTGAAGGTCAGCGATCCTCCCTTTGAGCATCATGTTCTCTTTCTGAAGGTGAAAAAAGAAGAGATATTCCTGAAAGACTCCCTGCACGGATTTGATGATGAACGTCGAAGTCTTCTGAAAGGGAGAGCAGATCTCCATCAGCAGACCATCTATGAATTCTATTCCCTTTCGCTGTTTGACCCTTAACGACATCAGGATCAAAGCAGACAGTAAAAGAAGGATGATGAAGGTCGGAAACGTATATCTTCTAAAGAGGAAAAGGCTACGTATCCTCATCAATCTTTAGTATTGGAACGTCACTGTATGGAGCAGTGACTCATTATCTAAAACTTTTCCCGCGCCCAAAACGATCGCCGAGAGAGGATCGTCCACAATGGTGATAGGGAGTCCAGTGACCTCTCGGAGGAGAATATCAAGGTTTTTCAGAAGGGCTCCACCCCCAACCAGGACGATCCCTTTATCCGCAATATCGGCGGATAGTTCCGGCGGAGTCCCTTCAAGAGTGATTCGAACGGTATCGATGATGGTGTTGATCGATTCTGCAAGGGCTTCCCGGATTTCTTCACTATTGATCTCGAGGGTCTTTGGAATCCCTGTCACCAAGTCCCTTCCCTTCACCTCTATGCCCTGAGGATTCTCTTCGGGATAAGCGGTCCCGATATTGATCTTGATCAACTCAGCCGTCCGTTCACCGATGAGGAGGTTATACTTTCTTTTGACGTATTGGATGATCGCCTCGTCCATCTTATCGCCTGCCACCCGGATGGACTGACTGGTGACGATTCCCGATAGGGAGATCACAGCGACCTCTGTTGTCCCTCCTCCGATATCGACAATCATATTCCCAGAGGCTTCGGTGATCGGAAGCCCTGCACCAATGGCTCCGGCCATCGGCTCTTCGATCAGGTAGATCTCCCTTGCACCAGCAGATTGGGCCGATTCCCGAACTGCCCTTTTTTCTACAGGGGTAATGCCAGAGGGAACGGAGATAACCACCCGGGGCCGAAGCAAGGTCTTCCGATTGTGGACTTTGGCGATAAAATACTTTAGCATCTCACCCGTGATTTCAAAATCGGCGATCACCCCGTCCTTCATCGGTCGAATGGCAAAAATGTTTCCCGGGGTTCGGCCCAACATCTCCTTCGCCTCACGGCCAACAGCCAGAACCCTCTTCTCACCCCTCGGGTCTCTTTGAACAGCCACCACGGAGGGTTCAGAAGAGACAATACCCTTCCCTTTGACGTAGACGACCGTATTGGCAGTCCCCAAATCGATGGCCAAATCTGTTGAAAATAGACCCCATAATGAGTTGAATACCATCCTCTCCTATCCTCCGTCCAGTAAGACTGATTCATCTTAACAAATACCTCCATTCGATTCAAGAAAAATCATTTTTAGGAAGCCCTTGTGTTTTTTGGGAGGATTGATTAGTATTTTTAGTTAGGAAAGGAGAAGCTTTATGTTGAGGATACTGAGGAAGCACGCCACATCATGGATGTTGCGCGGAATCCTCATATTAGTGGCTGTGACATTCATCTCATGGGGAGGATATTCCCTGATCCGAGAAAGAAAACAGACCTATGTCGCCAAGGTAAACAGGGTCGTCATCGAATGGAAGGACTATAACGATGCCTTTCAAGGGGTGGTCAAGCAGTATCGGGATGCCTTGGGCCCATCCTTTTCTGATAAGTTGATTGAAGAGCTCCATCTGAAAAATAGGGTCTTAGATGATTTCATCTCTAAGGTACTCATCCTTCAAGAAGGGGCTCGTTTGGGGATCACCGTCTATGATGAAGAGCTGAGGGAGGCCATCGAATCCATTCCGGCTTTCCAGGTCAATGGCCAATTTGACCGAAGGAACTACGAGAGGTTTCTTACTCTGAACCGGATGAGTGTGGAAGAATTCGAACGGATGCAGAAAGAGAATCTTCTACTCGCGAAAGTGGCGAGCTTGATCAAGTTGAACAGCGGGAAGGTTTCTGAAGAAGAAATTCTGGAGACCTACCTTTTCGAAAACGAACGGATCAACCTCAACTTTCTTAAGATTACTCCTGAGGCCTTTCGAGGAGGGGTCAATGTGAACGAGATCGAGATGAAGGACTATTTTCAGAAACATCAGGAGGATTTCAGAATCCCAACATCCGTCCAAATCCAATATCTCATCTTTCGACCTTCTGATCTTGAGGGGAAAGTTCAGGTCTCTTCGGAAGAGATCAAACGATTTTATGATCAACAGAAAGACCGATTTATAACTCCCAAACGGATGAGAGCGAAAGAGATCCTGATCAAGGTCGGTCCAGAAGACCCTCCAAATAAAGTTGAGGAGAAGAAGAAGAGGGCCGAAGACATCTTGGAGAAGGCTAAGAAGACAAAGGACTTCAGTACACTGGCAAAACAATATTCTGAATCAAATACTGCCTCTAAGGGCGGTGACGTGGGATGGCTTGAGAGAGGGACCCTGGATGAGACATTTGAAAGAACCCTCTTCTCGATGAAGGCGGGTGATTTAAGCCGAGTGGTGATGGCAAGAGATGGGTTCCATATTTTCAAGATTGAGGAGGTTTCCGAGGAGAAGCAAAAATCATTCGACGAAGTGAAAGATCAGATTCTTCAGGCATTAAAGAAAGAGAAAGCAAAAAGGGAGGCTTCTCGCAGAGCAGATGAGGCATTTTACTCCCTTTTCCGGAGCCGCGATTTAGAAAAGTTTGCCAGGGAAAACGATCTGCCGATCAAAGCCACTGGTTTTTTTAAGGAAAGCGATGAGATCCCAGAAATAGGAAAGAATCCCTCTTTTTACTCCAACGCCTTCTCCTTGAAGGTCGGAGAGATCTCAACAGTGGTCACCATCCCGCCCAATTTCTACATCTTGAAATTGATCGATAAGAAAGAATCCAGAATCCCTCCCCTGGAAGAGGTAAGAGATGAAGTGCATCAAAAAGTCATCAGTCTGAAGACTGAAGAAAAAGCCCGTCAGGTGGCTGAAGATCTTCTGAGTCAACTTCGCTCTGGAAAAGAGATCAGAGAAGTCGCAAAGGAGAAAGGTTATTCTTTGGAAGAGACCGGTTTTTTTACACGGACCGCCGGGGTGATCCCGAACATCGGCCCTGCTGGAGAATTCATGGGTATCCTCTCCTCACTGACAGAAAAAAATCCCATTGGGAAGGAAGTCCTTCGAACCAAGGAAGGTTTTTTTATACTGAAATTGCTGGCCTCTCAACCCGCTGATCAGAATCAATTTTCTTCAGTGAAGAAAAACCTTGAAAATAGGCTGATCAATCAGAAGCAAGAAGAATATTTCCGGAATTGGCTCGCTCAATTACGATCAAAAGCCAAGATCGATATCAACAAAGACTTGCTCTAACCAAACTTGCCTAATCGTAGGCTTTGAACAGGTGAGCAGTCTCTATGAGTTGGTTGACCCTACCCCCTTGAGCAATTTTTGGACCATCCCGTATTCTTCAGCCATCATCTTCTCGAACTCTCCACCCGGCACGGAAATATCCTCACCAAATCCTCATCGGATTTTGAAAAGATTTAACACATTTTGACCAAGAATATTTCTTTTATCTTCCTCAGAGATATCCAGAGATTTGATATCAGCAATGTAATCGCGCACATCTTTCGGATTCCTGAACTCATAAGGGTAGTCTGTGCCAAAGGTGATACGGTCTCGCCTGACAGCATCCACCGCTGCCTGCATCGTCACCATGGAGCCCCCAAACCCTGCTGAATCAAAGTAAATCTTGTCAAACTGACGATGAAAATCTTCCCATAACCCCCTCTCCTTCAACTCTCTCGGGGTTAGGCCATGACCTCTCGCGCCTTCAGGAAGATCCCATCCTTCAGGTTGGTGTGAGGAGAGAAGTCTGTATTTCAAAACCTGCATCCCTCCTCCGAAATGGGGCATCAAGAATTTGAGACCGGGGTATTTTGGCAAAACGCCGTAAAGAACCTCAACCACGCATTTGGCGATGTCGTATTCCCTTGAGATGGTTGTTGAGAGATCGTATTTCTCACCTCCCCATAGAGGCCTCCTCAAGGTCGGATGGACGACAATCGGAACGTCATATTCAATCATCCTTTCGTAGAAAGGCGCCATCCGTTCAGAGTCGATGGTGATATGAGTATAAGAGCTTACCAACGTGACCCCATCGAGACCAAGAACCTCCATCGACCTTTTCAGCTCATCCATCGCTGAAGCCTGCTCGTGCACGGGCAGGTGGGCGCAGGTGATGAATTTGTTAGGGTTCTCTCTTTGAATCTTGGCATAACCATTGTTGATGGCTCTGCAAGTTTCAAGACCTGCAAGGCTCCAGGAACCCAAGTTCAAGAGTGCCATATGGATTCCCGATTCTTCCATGTAGGCTAAGGTCTTATCGACATCCTGCATCAAGGAACCAGCCTTGGAAAATCGTTTCATGATAAAGGAATAATCCACTTCA
>Ga0187771_10002398_pt1 | contig 12881 bp, 3 predicted proteins | sample 0116_SJ02_MP15_1_FD_133139 | JGI IMG/M metagenome (GOLD analysis project Ga0187771, IMG submission 133139) | Tropical peat soil microbial communities from peatlands in Department of Meta, Colombia - 0116_SJ02_MP15_10_MG | ecosystem: Environmental > Terrestrial > Soil > Wetlands > Peat | place... | reverse complement strand
GGGTCTCCGAGGAAGGCGGCGAGGAGACCTCCTTCGGAGGTCCCTTCGGGCCGGCGGGTCTCCTCGAGCGTAGCACCAGGCCGGCCGCTCCCAGGGCGAGCGACGCGGCCACGAGGCCGAAGAGGAGATCGTTTCTGGTCGTCAGCGAGTTGATCGAGTCCTGGGTCCCCGGGACCGGATTGTTGTAGGTCACCGTCAGAGTCCGGGTCGCGGTGTTGCCGGCGGAGTCCGTGGCCGTCGCGGTGATGGTGTTGCTCCCCGGGCTGAGCGGTAGCTCGACGGAGAACGTCCCCGCAGAGGAGACCGCCACCGAGTACCCGTCGACGACGAGCGTCGAGCCCACCGCGGCCGTGCCCGTGACCACCACGTCGGGGACCGAAACGGTCGAGCCCGACGCGGGCGAGGTGAACGCGAGGGTGGGTGGCGTCGTCTCTACGGTGACGCTCACGTCCGCCTCCGCCCGATTGCCCGCGGTGTCGGTCGCGACCACGACGAACGTGTGGGGTCCATCGGGCAACGTCACCACGGTCGAGAACGCACCCGTAGGACCGACCGTTACCGCGGCCCCGTCGACCGTGACCGTCGCCCCGGCTTCGGTCGTCCCGGCGACGGTGACCGCCGAATGGTTCGTCGGTCCCGCAGCAGGCGACGAGATCGTCAAGGGCGGGGGCAAGGTATCCAGCGTGACGAAGACCGACGTCGATGCCGAGTTGCCTGCCGCGTCCTTCGCCGTCGCCGTAAGGGTATTCGCACCCTCGCTCAGCGTGATCACGACGGAGAACGAGCCCGTCGGAGAGACGGCCGCCATCACACCATTGACGCTGACCGACGCTCCGGGTTCGGTCGTTCCCGTCACCTTGGCGACCGAGTCGTTCGTGACGGCTCCCGACGTTGGGCTCGAGATCGAGATGGCGGGTGGTGTGGTTTCCACCGTGACGCTCACCTCTGCTTCCGCCCGGTTCCCGGCGGTGTCGGTCGCGACCACGATGAACGTGTGGGGTCCGTCGGGCAACGTCACCACGGTCGAGAACGCACCCGTAGGACCGACCGTAACAGCGGCCCCGTCGACCGTGACCGTCGCCCCAGCTTCGGTCGTCCCGGCGACGGTGACCGACGAGTGGTTCGTCGGGCCCGGGGTGGGCGACGAGATCGTCAAGGGTGGGGGCAGCGTGTCCAGCGTGACGGATACCGATGTCGACGCGGCGTTGCCCGCACCGTCCCGCGCGGTCGCCGTGATCGTGTTCGCGCCCTCGGCGAGGGCGATCGCGACGGAGAACGAGCCCGTCGGGGAGACAGCCGCCACCACACCGTTGACGCTGACCGATGCTCCAGGCTCGGTCGTTCCGGTGACCTCGGCGACCGAGTTGTTCGTAACGGTCCCGGACGTCGGGCTCGAGATGGAGATGGCGGGTGGCGTCGTCTCTACGGTGACGCTCACCGCCGCCTCCGCCCGATTGCCTGCGGTGTCGGTCGCGACCACGACGAACGTGTGGGGTCCGTCGGGCAGCGACACGACGGTCGAGAAGGCACCCGTCGGACCGACCGTAACGGCGGACCCGTCGACCGTGACCGTCGCCCCGGCTTCGGTCGTCCCGGCGACGGTGACCGCCGAATGGTTCGTCGGCCCCGCGGCAGGCGACGAGATCGTCAAAGGTGGGGGGAACGTATCCAGCGTGACGGAGACCGACGTCGATGCAGAGTTGCCCGCGGCGTCCCGCGCGGTCGCCGTGATCGTGTTCGCGCCTTCGGCGAGAGGGATCGCGACGGAGAACGAGCCCGTCGGGGAGACAGTCGCCACCACACCGTTGACGCTGACCGACGCTCCGGGTTCGGTCGTTCCCGTCACCTCGGCGACCGAGTTGTTCGTGACGGCTCCCGTCGTCGGGCTCGTGATCGAGATGGCGGGAGCGGTCGTGTCGACGGTCACCGTGGTCGAGACGGACGTGGTGTCCCCGGCCGCGTTCTTCGCGACGACGACGAACGTGTGCGTCCCATCGGCGAGCGTGTACGCCGCCTCGAACGAGCCGTTCAGCGCGACCAGGACGGGCGCCCCGTCAATCGTCACAGTCGCCCCCGGATCGGTCGAGCCAACGACGGTGACCGAACTGCGGTTCGTGAGGCTCCCGTTAGCTGGGGCCGTCACGGTCAGAGTCGGCGAGCCGTTCCCGACCACGTACTCGGCCGCGTATGGCAGGAGCACGGCGTTGTTCCACTGGTTCCAGCCGAGCACGGCGTCCCCGTGCCCGTCCGTCGTCAGGATGGCACTGCCGGTATCGGTGGCGGACGTCGCCGGTGCGGGCTGGTTGACCGAGGACGCCGGGCCCCAGCCGATCCCCGAAACGTACCGGCGGGCGACGATGTCGTACCCGACGCCGTTGTACTGGTTCCACGCCACGTAGCCGTTCCCACGGACATCGAGCGAGGACGTCATGCCGGTGGCGTCGCCCGGCCCTGAACTTACCTGGACCGGCGAGCCCCAGGATCCGGTGACGGGTTTCGTCACCGCGTAACCCACCCACTGGCTGCCCGTCCACGCGTCGTAGGCCAACAGCGCGTCCCCGGCCGCGTCGAGCGACGGGGTGGCGGGGCCCTCGTCGCCGGGTGCGGTGATGAAGGTCGCTTCAGTACCCCAGCCGGCCGTCGGGCTGTAGACGTTCACCGCGGCGATGCTGCGGTTGCCGTTCGTCTGGCCCCAGCTCGCGGTGGCGTAGCCGGCGTCGTTCATGGAGAGGGCGTAGGCGACCCCCGTCGAGGTCCCGCTGGCCGAGACCTGCACGGGGGCCTGCCAGCCCACGCCAACCTTGTACAGGCTGGCATAGTTCGGGTAGCCCGATCCGTTCCAGACCTGATAGACCGCCATCGCGTCGCCGTGGCCGTCGATGCCGACGACGACACTTCCGACATAGCTGAACGTGGACTGGACCTCGGTCGGGGCGGTCCAGGTGTGGGTCGTCCCGTTGAAGAACGCGGCGTAGGCGTTCCAGTTGGTCCCGTTCCACTCCTGCCAGGCGGCGACCCCGTTACCTTCCTGGTTCAGCGCGACCCGCAACCAATACTTGTCGCTCGTTGCGGCGTTGTCGAGCCGGACCGGCGGTCCCCATCCGACGCCGACCTGGTAGTAGGTGGCGTAGACGTTGTACTGCGTGCCGTCAGAGGTCCTGAACAGGACGAGAGCGTTGCCTGCGCCGTCGATCGCGGACCACTCCTCCGCGACGCTGGTGTGCGTCATGTTCTCGATCTGGGTCACCGGGCCCCATCCCGTGGCGGGAGTGTAGAGCGCGGCGTACCCGTCCCAGATCGGTCCGTCGTCCTGGGTGAACGAGAAGATCGCGTCGCCCTGGAGATTGGTCTCGAGCTGGAGCCAGCTCGGCTGGACCGCCTCGGTCCATTCGGCCTGCTGATCCTCCCAGTAGTACTGCCATCCCGAGCCGGCCGTGTAGTAGTTCGTTAGGAGGCCGTTCCTTGGGTTGCCGGAGCCGTTGTCGTTGTAGTTCCACGCGGCAAGAGCACCGCCCTTCCCGTCGATCGCCACCAGCGCGGACCCCGTGCCCACCCCCGCGTAGTCGAGCTGCGAGTAGCTCCAGGTGGTCGTGGCCTGGTCGTACCGGACCGCTTCGTTCTCCACTTGGTTCGCCGGGGTCGTGCCCTGCAAGGCGATCTGGTAGGTGATCGTGATGTTGCCGCTGGGGTCGATCGCCACCAGCCCATCCTGTGCGGGGTAGCTCGTCCCGTCGATGTCCGCCGGGCCCGCCCAGCCTGAGCCGGAAACGTAGCGGTTCTCAAAGACCTGCGGCGTGCCGGTAGAATCTTCCTGCGTCCAAACCACGACCGCGTTCCCGCGGTTGATGGCCGTAGCCGGTCCCGGGGTGAAGTACGCCCAGTACGGGCTTGACTCGACCGGGGTCGCGGTCTGCCAGCCGGAGGTGTTGACGTACAGCTTTGCCCAGACCGTGTACGTGCTATCGTACTCGAGCCAGGTGACGATCCCGTTCCCTTCCGGGTCCATCGCGACGGACGGCAGGTAGGCGAAGTTCGTGCTCGTCTCCGCGAGGAGGGGTGCCGCCCAGCCGGTCAGGGTCGAGTACCGGTCGACGTAGACATGGTAGGTGCTGCCGTCAAACTGGTACCAGGCCGCGATGGCGTTCCCGGAGCCGTCGATCGCTACGGTGGGGTTGTACGAGTAGTTGGATGAGACCGAGAGGTCAGCTGCGGCGGCCCAACCGGTCCCGGGAACGTAACGGTTGGCGAAGATGTTGTAAGTGGACCCTGTCCAGACCTCCCAGACGGCGATCGCGTCCCCGAACGCGTTCATCGCGAGGACCGGCGAGTAGGACCAGTCGTACGGCTGGTCGATCGGGACGGGCGCCTTCCATCCGACCCCGTCCTGATAGAACGCCGCGTAGATCGTGTAGCCGTGGCCGTCGCCGTTCCACTCCTGGTACACCGCCATGGCGTCCCCGCTCGAGTCCATAGCGACGGCGCCGTTGTAGACGTAGCTGATCGAGTTCTCTCCGGTGGAAACCTGAACCGGGACCTGCCAGTTCGTTCCGGCGTCTCCACCGCCGCCGGGGATGAAGCGGGTCGCCATGAGGGTGTTTTGCGCTCCCCCCCGCTGCCAGACGATCATCCCGGTCCCGTCGGCGGACAGCGCGACGCCCGCCAGGTTGGCGTTGGACGCGGTCTGAGACTCCAGCGGGACGGGAGTCTGCCAGCCGAGGTCGCCGCCGACCGTCGCCGGCCGGACCGGCACGGAGGCGGAGGGCGGATTCGTGAAGGTAGGTCCGGTGTGGGACCTGACCGCGGGTACGACGCCCGCGACGACGACCAATCCGCTCAGTACGGTCAAGACGGCAAACCCGACGGCAAGTCCTTTCACGTTCACAGAACCCATTCCAATGAAGGCCGAAATGCCACGCAGTCGGACCCCGACCTTCCTCCGAACGAAAAGGACCCTGTTCAAAGTCGTTTCGTTCGGACCTCGCTCGGCCCAGGCTGGCCGGAACAGCCCCGGACCGGGTGATCCGAGGCTGCACGTCTCATCCCCCGGCTTCACGACCCGCTCGCTCCCTGGGCCTGCTGCGGGCTGATGGCCATGTTCGGCCGCATCGTGGCGCCTTCCGCGGGGGGAGGAGCGACTGACGATGGGTTCCGGCCTAGGCGAGGACAGGGTTTCGGCAGGTTTATCACTGGGTCACCCGTGGGGGACCCGCGGAAGTCCGTGGTTCGGTTCCCGCTGTGGCCGTTCTTCGTTCTCCTCGTCCTGCTCGTCCCGGGCCCGTCGGGATCGTCACTCCCCGGGGCCCACGCTTCGGCACCGGGAGGCGTCCGGCTCCCGGGGACCCCCGGTGGGCCCGTTCCGCCCTCGCCCGCCGGCGCGACGCCGGCGGAGGTCATGCGGGCCGCCTTGCCGCTTCATCGCGAGGTCTCCGTGCGGGTGGGGACGGCTCCGACCGCCACCGCCTTCGATCCGGCCACGCACGAGATCTTCGCCGCGAACTATGCAACGAACAATGTCAGCGTGATCTGCGACGGTTCGAAGGTCTGCGGGGGGGCCTCGATGCGGGACAAGGTCGTGGCGACGGTCGGGGTGGGGACCAATCCGTACGGGGTGGCGTACGACCCGACCGTGCGCGAGGCCTTCGTGACCGATGACGGGTCGAATGACGTGACGATCTTCTCGGGCGTGTCGGACTCGGTCGTCTACATCACGCCCGTGGGAAGCTTTCCGATCGGCATCGCCTACGACCCCGTCAAGGGGGAGTTGTGGGTGGCCAACAACGGGGACAACACCGTCAGCGTCATCTCCGGCTCGACCGATTCGGTGGTGGCGACGATCCCGGTCGGTCTAGGGCCGTACGGCGTGGCTCCCGATCCCGGCAGGGACCTCATCTTCGTGTCGAACGCCTACTCGAACAGTGTCAGCGTGATCTCCGACCTGACGAACACGGTCGTCGCGACGATCCCCGTGGACGAGTCCCCTACGGGGATCGCGTACGACTCCTCGACGGGCCAGGTGTGGGTCGCGTGCACGCTGTCCAACACGACCGACATCATCTCCCCCGCCACCGAGACCGTGGTAGGGGGCGTGGTCCCCTCGATGGGCCTACCCTACGGGGTCGTGATCGACCCGCGCACCCACGACGTCTTCGTCAGCAACACGGGCTTGGACAACGTTTCCGTCATCTCGGACACCACCGACGTCGTCCGAGGGACGGTCGCTGTGGGCACGTTCCCTGAGGGGCTGGCGTACGATTCCGCGGTGCCCGGGATCTACGTGGCGGACCGCGATTCGAACCGGGTGGAGGTGATCACGGCGTTGACGCCGATGGTCACCACCCAGGTCGGGATCGTGTTCCCGTACGCGGTAGCCTACGACGCGCCCAAGCACGAGTTCTTCGTCACCCAGGCTTACGAGCCATGTTCGACGGGCTACGTCTACGTGTTCTCGGACGCTACGGACTCGCTGGTCGCCTCGGTGCCCACGACCTACTGCACCACGGGGGCCACGTTCGATCTCACGGCGCACGAGGTCTTCGTCGGAGATCCGGGCCTGGACGCCGTCCTCGCGATCTCGGACTCCACGAACACCGTGGTCGCGACGATCCCTGTCGGGAGCGTCCCTCAGTGGCTGACGTACGACCCCCCGATGCACGAGGTCTTTGTCACGAACAACAATTCGGACAACGTCAGCGTCATCTGCGACGGCAGCGCCGTCTGCGGGGGCCTCGCCCAGAAGGACAAGGTCGTCGCGTCGGTCCCGGTCGGCATCGACCCGCAGGGGGTCGCCTACGACGCGCACACCCACGAGATCTTCGTCGCCAACGGCTACTCGCAGAACGTGAGCGTCATCTGCGACGGCGCCGGGAGCTGTGGCGGGTCGTCGGCCAGGAACAAGGTGGTGGCGTCGATCGCCGACCCCGGCGGCGGGGGATTCCCCCGCATCGGCCCGTACGGGGTCGCTTACGACCCCGTGAAGCAGCAGGTCTTCGTCTCGGACCTGTTCCTGAACCTCGTCACGGTATTCGACGATACGACGTACGCGATCCAGGCCAACGTGCCGGCGGGGACGAGCCCGGAAGGACTGGCGTACGACGCCAGCCATCGGGAGATGTTCGTCACGAACTATGGCTCGGGCAACGTGAGCGTCATCTGTGACGGCAGCACGGTCTGTGGGGGTACGACGATGACCGATGCGGTCGTCCAAACGGTCGTCCTGGGCGGCGCTCCGATCGGGGTCGCGTGGGACACGCACGCGGGGGATCACAAGCTGTACGTCGCGGTCAGCCTGTCGTGCATCTTCTGCACGGGCGGTCACGTGGCCGTGATCTCGGACACGACCCCCGCGTAACGGCGGTAGGGAGACGGGATTGCCCGTCAAACGGAGACGCCCGCGCGGGCGCGGGTCGGATCTCCCCCGGCCCCTAGGCGGGGTAGGCCGTCCCGGACCCCATCCGTGGCCGAAGAGGCGGCTTGCTCCGGGCTCCTTGGGCTCTGACCGTCCGGTCTGCGTCCCGAGGCCGCAGGAGGGTCTCCCGCTCGGGGCGGCTGGTGACCGCCCAGCTTCTCTATCTCGTGGTCGAGCAGGAGCATTCCCGGCGGCCCGCTGGAACGCGAAGGAAGCGCTCTTACGCCTGCTTTCCCTCAGGTTCGGCAGGCCAGGCCGAAAAGCCATGCCAGCTTCCGCGTCGGGGCGGAGAGAGAGCACGTTCCACACCGCGTGGCTGACTGGCGTCCTCGTCGCGGTCACGGCCTTAGGACTATCGGGCGTAGGCTCGTCCTCGGGCGCCCACCTGCCCGCCGCCTTGCCTCCCGTCTCTCCTGTCCCGGCCGTCGGCCCCCTCCCGCTCAGCTCCATCCCGGTCGGCGGAGGTCCGTTCTCCCTGGCGGTCGACGCGGCCACCGGATACCTCTACGTGGTGAACTCCAACACCGACAACGTCACGGTGATCAACGGTGCGACGAACTCCGTACTCGTCCCGTCGATCGGGGTGGGGACCACGCCGCTCGGCATCGCCTTCGATAGCGCGAACGGCGACCTGTACGTCGCCAACCTCTCGGCGCCGTACACCGCGTCGCACGTAGGTGAGATACAGGTCATCAACGGGGCGACCAACACGGTGGAACCCGAGCCGATTCTGCTTCCGACCAATCCCCAGGCCCTCGCGTTCGACGGCGCCAACGGCTACCTCTACGCGACCAACTTCTGGTACTTCGGCCCGAACGTCACCGTGATCAACGGCGCGACGAACACCGTCGTCGCTCCTGCGATACCGTCGGGGTCCGCCTCCAGCGGCATCGCCTTCGACCCGGCGAACGGGTACCTCTACGTAGCCAACTACGGAACGAACAACGTGACGGTGATCAACGCGGCGACAGACCGGGTCATCGTCCCGTCGATTCCGGTAGGGACCTGGCCCACCGCGGTCGCGGTCGACAGCACGAACGGCGACATCTACGTAGCTAACTCCGGCTCCTGCAACGTGACGGTGATCGACGGGGCGACGAACAAGGTCGCCGTCGCGTCCGTCCCGGCGGGGTTGACGACGAGCGGCGACGGACCGACCGCCATCGCCTTCGACAGCTGGAACGGCTACGTCTACGTGGCCAACCCTTACCTGAACAACCTGACGGTGATCGACGGGGCGACGAACAAGGTCGCCGTCGCGTCCCTCCCGGTGGGCGGCGGGCCCGACGCCATCGCGTTCGACAGTTCGAACGGTTATGTCTATGTGGCTAACGCCGGTTCCAATGACGTGACGCCGATCGCCCCCTTGAGCCACCGGGCCGCCTACCCCGTGACGTTCTCCGAGAGCGGACTTCCGCCGGGGACGACCTGGACCGTGAACGTGTCCGGTGAGCCCTCGGTGAACTCGTCGACCGGGACCCTCGCCGTCAACCTGACCAACGGGAGCTACACGTACACGGCGGCCTCCGCGAACGGCGCCTACGCGTCGCCGGGTGGCTCCTTCACCGTGAACGGAGCCCCGACCTTGGTCAACGTGAGCTTCCGGCAGGGGTACGCCCTATCATTCACGGAGTCCGGCCTGCCTGCGGGGACGCTCTGGTCGGTCTCGGTCCAGTTCGTAGGGACCGTGAGCTCACGCACCACCACAGCTACGTTCGTCGTCTCGAACGGGACGTACACGTACGGCGTGAACGGCGTGCCCGGATACAACTCGACCCCGCACATCGCAACGGTGGACGTCACGGGCGTGGCCGTGGCCGTTCCAATCGTCTTCACGCTGATCCATTACCAGGTCGTGTTCTCGGAGACGGGGCTTCCTCCGGGCGACGCCTGGACGGTCGTGCTCAACGGGTCGGTCGCCGGGACGACGAACGCGACGGTAACGTTCCTGGAACCCCTGGGCAACTACACCTACCTGGTGAGAGGCCCGGCAAACCTGCGAGTCGGAGGGATCCCGGCGAGCGGGACCGTGGCGGTGACCGGGTTCACGGTGGAGTCGCCGACCTTCGAGAAGGGGAGGACCTTCTCCATCGCTTTCCACGAGTCGGGGTTGCCGAAGGGGCAGCGGTGGACCGTCTCCTTGGATGGGTGGTCGGGGACGTCCACGTCAAGCAGCCTCAAGTTCAGCAATCTCACGCCCGGACCCTACTCGTACGAGGTCGCCCCCTTGTCCGGGCAGAACATCACAGCCAAGAGCGGCGGGTCGGGCGTTCCCCTCTCGGGAGCTCTCGACCTCGTCAGCAAGGGCCTCTCGGTCTCGCTGAAGTACGTCTACCCGTACCCGGTGACCTTCTCCGAGACGGGACTTCCGGCCGGAACGACCTGGGCGGTGACCCTACAGGGCCATCGGACCTCGTCGACCATCCCCGCGATCACGCTGAATGCGCCTAACGGGAGCTACGGCTACAAGATCGGGCCGGTCGCCGGCTACACGAGCAGCGGTTCGCCGAAGAAGGTCGCGGTGACCGGAGCGGGGGTGACGGTGACAGTGGTGTACACGGCGAAGAAGGGGAAGTCGGGAGTACCGGCGGGCCTGCTTGAGCTGCCGCTGTCCCTCGCGGTCGTCCCGGCGAGTCTGCGAAGGGAACACGCCTCACGCTGATCCCGGCGGGCCGCAGGGCAAAGCCGGCCCTGTACCCATCCCCCGGGAGACTCCTCGCCTGCCGCCCTCGGTCAAACGCGTCCCACCGGAGGTGAGCCCGGTCGAGGGTAGGCCCGGACGGCACCGGTGTCCTCTTCGACATCGCACCTGTCCAACCATGCAAGGACCGGGGCACCGCGGGGGGGTTGACGATCCGAGCCAAGAGTTGGCCCGTGGGTCCGGTGCCGTGTCCCGCGCACCGCAAGCGCGGTTTCTACCCTGGCAGCGCGCGGCGGTCCGGCGACTCGGAGCCCGGAGTCTGCCCTAACGCGCTACCGGCTGGACCGGCCGGCCGTAGAGTGAGAGGAGCTGGATGAAGCGAGGGTCCCGGCGTGCGGTCGCCATCAAGGGCGAGAAGCGTACGCGGGCCATCTGCAACGTGTGGGCCCGAGCGGACGCGAACATGTACTCGAAGAACTTGTCGAGATTCCCTAGGCCGAGGAAGACGAATCCGATATTCCCGAGCTGCGCGTCGCTGCGATGCGATTGCATTCTCTCGATGACCTTCATGGCGCCCGCGCGGTCCCCTCTCAGGGCGAGGAGGTAGCCCCGGCACTGCTCGGTCAGCGAGTTCTCGGGCGCGATCCGCTCCATTTCGGCGACGCAGGTCTCGGCCTGATCGAGGTCCTTGGCCTCGAAGTAGTAATCGGCCATCCCTCGGAGCATGTCCACGGGGTTCGACTCCTTGTGCTTCTTCCAGAATGCCAGGGCCTCCTCCCCCTGCCCGGAAAAGTAGAGAGCATTCCCCATAGAGCGAATCGTCGGGGGGGACAGAGGGTCCAGACGATACGCCGCCTCAGCCTGGGCCACGTACCCCTCGAGGATGCCGAGGGAGCCCGCGAGACCGCCCAACGTGTTGAGCGCTTCCGCTAGGTTGGGGTTGAGTTCGAGCGCCCTGCGGAGCTCGTTGTCCAAGAGATCCGCGGTGTCGTCGGCCATGAAGGCCAGTTCCGCGAGGATCGCGTGCGCGTCGGCGAGGCTCGGGTCCATGGCGGCCGCCTTCTCCGCCGCAGACTTCCCGAGCCGGATCGCCTCGGCCCACGGGATGTCGCCCTCCGTGGTCAGCTGCACGTACGCTCGTGCCATGCCCACGTACGCCCGCCCGAACGTCGGGTCGAGGTGGATCGACTCCTGGAAGTGCTTGAGCGACTGGCGAAGGGACGGAATGTCCCGTTTCCACGTGAGGGCCTGACCCTGGAGAAAGCTGAGGTAGGCCTTGGTCTCGGTCGGCTTCTCCAGCGTAGGCATGGTCGCCACCGTCTTGGAGAGGTTGACGGGAAGCGCCGTGGCGACCTTCGTCGCGATATCGGTTTGGACCTTGAAAATGTCGGCCAGGTCGTCGTCGTACTTCGCCGTCCAGAGGTGTTCCTCGGTGGCGACATCGATGACCTGGACCGTTACCCGGATGCGATTCGCCGCCCGACGGACGCTCCCTTCAACGACCGTCCCGACGCTCAGTTCTCGCCCGATCGTGGCGACCTTCTTGTCGGTCTTCCGATAGCCGATGATCGAGGTCCGTGCGATCACCTTCAGCCCCGGGACGAGCGAAAGGTTCGCGATCAGCTCCTCTGTTAGGCCGTCGGCGAAGTACTCGTCGCTGGGGTCCGGGCTGATGTTGGCGAAGGGCAGGACGGCGATCCGGGTCCGGTCCACCGTCCCGACCGCTCCGTCCTCCGGCCCTTCGGCCGTCTCGGACGTCCATGCAAGCAGGACCCGGTACACGTCCACCGGGACCTGAACCCCCTTCATCGCCTGCGCCTGCAGCCTCTCAAACCGCTCGTGGACCTTGGCCCGAACCTGGTCGTAGACCGCTCCAGAAACGCAGATTCCGCCGGGTTCGGCGAGAGGCTCGATCCGTGCCGCCAGATTCACGGCATCACCAACGATGTCGGCCCCGTCGGGAACAACGTCCCCCAGGTGGACACCGATCCTGATCTGGATCGGCGCCTGTCCGCCTTCCGCGTTCCGTTCGTGGATGCGCCGCTGAACGTTGAGGGCGCACTGCACCGCCTTCAGGGCGCTGTCGAACTCTACCAGGAAGCCGTCGCCCGTCGACTTGATCTCGCGGCCGTCATGGATCCCGAACAAGGGCCGTAGAAGATTCGCCTGCTGACGCCGGAGTTCCAGGGCCCCCGCCTCATCGGTCTGAGCCGACGCGGTGAACCCGACCGTGTCGGTGAACATGACGGCGGCGAGACGGCGGCTTGGGGCCACGGGAGTCCGATACGGTGAGAGAGTTAAGCTCGCGGGCTCAAACACTAGCGCCGGCTCGAGGGTCGACGTCGAGGAGTCCCGGCAAGCACGGGTCTACGTCCTCGGGCGCCCGACCGGCCCTCGCCGGTTCCGGGCGCACTCGAACCGAACCGTTAAGGGTCGCCGGGCCCCCCTCGCCCGGTCGATGGTGTTCGGGGGAGCGAGCGGCGAGAGCGCCCCGGTCGCGCGATGATCACGCTGGTCGCCGGGAACGGCCGGCTCCTCTTGACGGTCAACGAGGACGGCGACTGGAACGAGCTGTTCTACCCGTTCCCCGGCCAGTTCCAGCAGCTTCGCGAGGCACGCCTGGGGCTGTTCGACGTCCGTCCGGGAAAGTTCTCCTGGCTGCGCCGGGGCAACGGGTTCACGATCGAGCAGCGTCCGTTCGGCGCGGGCCACCTGCCCGAATCCACGTGGACCGGCGAGGGGATTCGGCTCTCGATGCGGGACCACGTCCACCCGAACCACGACCTGATCGTGCGGGTGATCAGGGTCCGGGCCGAGCCGGCCCGGCCGCTCCGC
>Ga0187771_10002397_pt1 | contig 12883 bp, 7 predicted proteins | sample 0116_SJ02_MP15_1_FD_133139 | JGI IMG/M metagenome (GOLD analysis project Ga0187771, IMG submission 133139) | Tropical peat soil microbial communities from peatlands in Department of Meta, Colombia - 0116_SJ02_MP15_10_MG | ecosystem: Environmental > Terrestrial > Soil > Wetlands > Peat | place... | reverse complement strand
CGCCCGCCGGCACGATGGCCAGCATCGGCGAGCTGCGGCCGCTCGGGCAGCTCCACAACAGCTTCATCATCGCCGCGGGGCGCGACGGGCTGTGGATCATCGACCAGCATGTCGCCCATGAACGGATTCTGTTCGAACAGGTTCTGGCGCAGCGCGCCGCCGGGAACGTGGAAGTGCAGCGTCTGCTGATGCCGGTGATCGTGCAGCTCACACCCGAGCAGCAGATCGAATATGCGCGCATTGCGGATGAGATGAACCAGTCGGGATTCGAGACGGAGCCGTTCGGCAACCGGACCATCGCGGTGAAGGCCGCGCCCGCTGCCATCGGACCGGCGGATCTGGAACGTGCGATTTTCGAAATCCTCGAGATCGCCGAAACCGAGTTGCGCACGGCATCCGTCGCCGACGTGCGGCGCGGCATTGCGGCTTCGATTGCCTGCCGCGCTGCCATCAAGATCAACACGCCGCTCGATCAGCGCAAGATGGAATGGCTGCTGCGGGCGCTGGCGGCGACGCAGTATCCCATGGCCTGTCCGCATGGCCGGCCGGTGGCGCTGCAGTACAGCACGCGCGATATTTTGAAATCGTTCCACCGAATCTGATGATCATCGTTACCGGAGCTTCGCGCGGCATCGGCGCGGCGATCGCAACGCTTCTCGGAAGGCGCGGCGAGGCCGTTGCGGTCAACTATTCGCGGGATCGAGCGGGTGCGGAGACGGTTGTCGCGGAAATCCAGGCTGCGGGCGGCCAGGCGGCCGCGATTGCGGCTGACGTTGCCAGCGAGCAGGATGTGATTCGTTTGTTCGAGACGGCCGAACGTGAACTCGGGCGCATATCGGGACTTGTGAACAACGCCGCCATCACGGGCGGATTCGCTCGCGTGGAGGAACTCGAGGTCGCGGCGGTCGAAAAGATGCTGGCGGTCAACGTCACCGGCACGATTCTCTGCTGCCGCGAGGCCGTCCGGCGGATGTCGACGCGGCGCGGCGGGAACGGCGGCGCGATCGTCAATATTTCGTCGACTTCCTGGCGCACGGGCGGCACCGGCGAGTGGGTCGCCTATGCGGCTTCCAAGGGAGCGGTGAACACGTTCACCATTGGCCTCGCGCGCGAAGTGGCGGATGAAGGGATTCGCGTGAACGCCGTCGCACCGGGGCTGGTTGAAACCGGCCTGCATGCCGCGAACGGCAGGCCGGAACGGCTCGAGCGGCTGAGTCCCACGATTCCCATGCGGCGCGCGGGCACACCGATGGAAATCGCCGAAGGAGTGGTGTGGCTGCTCTCTCCGGCGGCTTCCTACACCACCGGTTCGATTCTCGAAATCGGCGGCGGACGTTAGCCGGGTCTACTTCAGCGCGTCTTCCACCAGCCGCTTCTGCTCTTCGGCGTGGCGTTTGGTCGAACCCACAGCCGGGCTGGCATTGCGAACGCGGCCGGCGTACTGAATGATGCGGCCGAGGCCCTTGAAGTAGCTGTAGCAGTGGCGCCATGCGCCCATGTTGCGCGGCTCTTCCTGGCACCAGACGATATCCACATTCGCGCGGTACTTCGCGAGCAGTTCCAGCATCGGCTTATCCGGGAACGGATAGAGCTCCTCGATGCGGATGAGAGCGATGTCGTTGATCTTCTTCGCCTCGCGCGCGGCGGCGAGATCGTAATAGACCTTGCCGGAGCAGAAGACGAGCTTGCGCACGCGGCCCGGTTCGAGCGAATCGGGCAGAATGGGCTGGAACTCGCCGCCGGTGAGTTCCGCGAAACCTGAAACGGCGGCGGTCGAGCGCAGCAGGCTCTTCGGTGTGAAGATCACGAGTGGTTTGCGCTGCGTGGTGATCTGGCGGCGCAGCACGTGGAAGTACTGCGCGGGCGTGGAGCAGTTGACCACCCGGATGTTCTCTTCGGCGCAGAGCGTGAGGAAGCGCTCGATGCGCGCGCTCGAATGCTCCGGCCCCTGGCCTTCGTAGCCGTGCGGGAGCAGCATCACGAGACCGCTGACCTGCGTCCACTTCTGCTCGGCCGTGGTGATGAACTGGTCGATGATGATCTGGGCACCGTTCGAGAAATCGCCGAACTGGCCTTCCCAGAGAGTCAGCGCGTAGGGATTGGCCACGCTGTAGCCGTATTCGAATCCGAGCACGCCGAATTCGCTCAGCGAGCTGTCGAGCACGTTGAAGGCGGCCTGCGCATCCGTCATGTGCTCCAGCGGGACATAGGGCTCGCCGTTTTCGTAATCGTAGAAAACGAGGTGGCGCTGGCTGAAGGTGCCGCGGCCGCAATCCTGACCGCTCAGGCGCACCGGCGTCCCCTGCAGCGCGAGGCTGCCGAACGCGATGGCTTCGGCGAAGGCCCAGTCGACGGGTGTGTCGTTCGCCAGAGCCTCGCGCCGCTTCTTCACGAAACCATCGAGCTTCGGGTGCAGATGGAAGGAAGCGGGCAGGCGGGTGATGCCTTCGACGGTCTGTTCGAGCAGCGCGCGCGAGATGGCGGTGGTGTGAGTCTCGGGCGTCGGCAGAATGACGCGCTGCAGCACCCACGGGCCGGCGGCTTTGGTCGCGTCGAACGCGGCGTTCAGATGATCGGCCACGGTCTTGCGGATCGCGTCCACGCCCTGCGCGGTGAGAATCTTTTCCGCAATGAGCTTCTGCCCGTATTTCACGGCCGCCGAATCGAGATCCCGGATCTTGCGGTACATGATCGGCTGCGTATAAGCCGGATCGTCGGCTTCGTTGTGGCCGTGGCGGCGGTAGCAGACGATGTCGATCACCACGTCGCGGCCGAATTTGTGGCGGTAATCGAAGGCCATCTTTACCACGCGCATGGCGGCTTCGGGATCGTCGGTGTTGACGTGGAAGATCGGCGCCTGCACCATGCGGGCGATGTCCGTGCAATAGGCCGTCGAGCGCGAAGATTCGGGCAGCGTGGTGAAACCGATCTGATTGTTGATCACAACGTGCAGCGTGCCGCCGTTGCCGTAACCTTCGAGCTGCGAGAGATTCAGCGTTTCCGCCACCACGCCCTGGCCGGCGAAAGCCGCGTCGCCGTGGATGAGCAGCGGGATGATGCGGATCTTGTCGGCGTCGCGGATCTCATCCTGCTTCGCCCGGACCATGCCTTCGACCACGGGATTCACCGCTTCGAGATGGCTCGGGTTGGCGGCGAGTGAAATGGCGATCTGTTTTCCCGAAGGCGCCGTATGGACGCCGCTCGCGCCGAGGTGATACTTCACGTCGCCCGAGCCCTGCGCCGAAGCCGGATCGATATTGCCTTCGAACTCGGAGAAAATCTGGCCGAGCGGCTTGCCCACGATGTTGGCGAGCACATTCAGGCGCCCGCGGTGCGCCATGCCGATGACGACTTCTTCGCCGCCGTTGTCGGCAGCGAGATTGGTGAGGCCGGCGATGACGGCGATGGTCGATTCCGCGCCTTCGAGCGAGAAGCGCTTCTGGCCGATGAAGCGGCGGTCGAGGAAGCGCTCGAACTCCTCGGCCTTGAGCAGGTATTCGAGGATGCGCAGCCTTTCCTCGGGGCCGATCTTCTTCGCCGGCGCCTCCATGTGTTCCATCACCCAGGCTTTCTGCTCGGGGCGCTGGATATACATGTACTCGCAGCCGATGCTGCCGCAGTAGACGCTGCGCAGATGGTCGACCATCTCGCGCAGAGTGGCCTGTTTGCGGCCGCCGAAAGCGTGTTTGAGCGTGCCGGTATAGAAGTGGCGGTCGAGATCCCAGATGGTGAGGCCGTAGGTGAGCGGATCGAGTTCCGCGTTATACGCCGGCTCTTCGCCGAGCGGATCGACCTGCGCCATCAGGTGCCCGCGCACACGGAAGGCGTGAATGAGCTGCGCGACGGCCGCTTCCTTCACGATTTCGATCGACGGCTCCGGCACGGCGGCGGCCATTACCGGCGCCGTATCGTGCGTCCACTTCACCGGGGCGTAGGGAACGTGCAGGGCGTCAAAAATCTCGTCGTAGAAGTTGTTGTCGCCATCGAGGAGCGACTGCAGAGTCCCGAGGAACATGCCCGATTCGGCGCCCTGAATGATGCGGTGATCGTAGGTGCAGGTCACCGACATCACCTTGCTGATGCCGAGCGAGGCGATCACATCCGGCGCCACGCCGCGATATTCGGCCGGATAATCCATCGCGCCCACGGCGATGATGGCGCCCTGGCCGGGAACCAGACGCGGCATCGAAGCCATCGTCCCGACCGTGCCGGGGTTGGTGAGTGAAATCGTGGTGCCCTGGAAATCGGCTGGCGTCAGCTTCGCGTTGCGCGCGCGGTTCACCAGGTCGTCGAAGACATTGACGTATTCGGCGAACGTCATCGCACCGGCGTTCTTGATGTTCGGGACGACCAGGCTGCGCGCGCCGTTCTTGCCGGCGACATCCACCGCGAGACCGAAATTGATTTCCTTCTTCAGGACCCGGAACAGTTCGCCCGCGGGATTCGAAGCGAAGGCGTGATTCAGAGCGGGATTGGCCTGCACGGCGCGCACAATGGCCCAGCCGATGATGTGCGTGTAGGAAAGCTTGCTCTTGCCGAGCAGCGCGCGGTGGTGGTTAATCAGGCGACGATTTTCATCGATCACCTTCACCGGAATGATGCGCTGCGAGGTGGCAAGCGGAATCGTCGCGCTGGCGGCCATGTTCTCGGCAATGCGGGCGGGCGCGCCGCGCAGAGGCATCAGCTCTTCGGAAGGCGCAAGCACGGGCTCGGCTGCAGGCCGGGCCACGACGGCAGCGGGCGCCCAGGCCGCGCCGCTCCCACCGCCGTTCAAGCCATTGATTCCATTGGCCGGTCCATGGGTACCAGGCGTAGTACCGTTGGTCCCGGTCTCTTCAAAAATGCTTTTCCAGTCTTTGTCTACGGAGGTACGATCGAGGCGGTACTGCTGCAGGAGTTCTTCTTCCAGCCAGGCGTTTACGCCCGACGGTGGGCTTGCGTTGGGATCCATAAATGACGTCTATCGCGAGTCTATGTATATGATATCCGACGCCTGTCAGGTACCTTTCTATACGCCCGGGACGCAGGGGTAGTAAAGGAGAACCGATGATTCAGCGCGTCCTGCGCGTTCTTGCGGGTATCGCCGGCCTGGTATTTGCTGTCCTCGGCATTTCATTTCTTTTCGCGCCCGGCGGCCAGGCCGACCGCTTCGCCTTGTTTCCCGCGGGCAATGCCGGCTACAACACGCTGCGCGGCGATTTCGGCGGCTTGTTTCTCGGGATGGCAATCTTCTGCGTCACCGGCGCGATTCGTGCGGCCGCGCGCTGGCTGGTGGTTCCGGCTTCATTTCTCGTGCTGATCGTGCTGGGGCGGCTCACGAGCTTCCTCGTGGATGGCCCGTCGCCCGAAGCAAGGCAGATGCTGGGGGTCGAGATCGTGCTTCTCGCCGTGCTGCTGCTTGCGATTCGCAGTCTTCGGGAACCGGTGCGACTGGGTTTTGGCGCGTGGGGGGTGATCGCGGCGCTGCTTCTTCTGGTAGTCGGAGCGGGTATCGTCTTCGAGCGCCCGCTCGGCCTCGCGTTCAGCCGGCGGACGGTAACCGCCGGCATCCAGCAACAGGCCTGGGTTTCGCGATTGCCGGACGGCCTGCATGCGGGATTGTGCGGCTCGGGCTCTCCCCTGGCCGATCCCACGCGTTCCGGGCCGTGCGTTTTCGTGATCGCCGGGAAACACCTCTACGTCGTCGATTCCGGCGAAGGCTCGGCGCGCAAGCTCGATCTGATGGCCGTGCAGCCGGCCAATATTGATGCCGTTCTGCTCACGCATTTTCATTCCGATCACATCGCCGATCTGGGCGAGCTCATGATCGAACGCTGGGCCGGATCGAGTCACCTGGATCCGACGCCGGTTTACGGGCCGCAGGGAGTGGAAAAAGTCGTGGAAGGTTTCAATCGCGCCTATGAGCTCGATTCCGGCTATCGGGCAGCGCATCACGGACCGGTTACCATGCCGCCCTCCGGCGCCGGGGGCGTCGCGCATGTATTCAATGTTCCCGATGGCAGCGACGCGATGCAAAAGATCATCGAACAGGATGGCGTCACCGTCTCGGCATTCCCAGTCAATCATTCGCCGGTCCGCCCGGCGGTTGGGTACCGGTTCGATTACCACGGGCGCTCCATCGTGATCAGCGGAGACACCGCGCCTTCGCCGGTGCTCGAAAAGTATGCGCATGGCGTGGACGTGCTGTTCCATGAAGGCCTGCAGACCGAAATGGTGGCGATCGTGCGTGACGTGACGGCAGCCAATGACCGGCCCTCCGGCGCGAAGATCATGGCGGACATCCCGTCGTACCACACGCGTCCGGAAGACGCGGCGCGCATCGCGCAGGCGGCGGGCGTGGGACATCTGGTCTTCTATCACACAATTCCGCCGCTGCCGATGGCCTTCATGAAAGCGGCCTTTCTGGGCGACGCGGCGAAGTTCTATCACGGGCCGATCACGGTTTCGAATGACGGGACATTCGTGAGCCTGCCGGCCGGGAGCAGGCAGATTCTGCTGCGGGAGCTGCTGTAGATGATTTTCGGGAAATTCGCCGTTCTCGCCGCAGCCGTGCGGTAGTTATTGCCGCCGCGGTTCGACGATGGGAAACACGGCGTCGAAATCGTCGAGGAAATCGAATAGCTGGGTCACTTTTGCGGCATCGCCGCTGACCTGCGCATCGCCGCGCTGAATCGCATCCGCCATGGTGCGTTGCTTCAGAACCACGGTTTCGAACGCGGCACGCGCCATCGTGACGGTGGCATCGGCGTTCGCGTCGTTCTTGCCCATGACCGCCGTCAGGGCTCCGTGCGAGAGATTCGACGCCGCCGATTCCTTCGTATCGGTGAAATGCCAGTTGATGACCGACCGCGCCGTGCCGGCGCGCGGGCCGTTGAGCCGGGTGCCGAGATAGTCGAAGGCCAGGCTGAGACTCATCGAGTGCAGAAGATCCGGCGTCACCCCAACCGATCGCCGCGGCGCGCCCGGCCCGTTGCGCAATTCCTGCGCGCCGAGCAGATAGGCATTGCGCCACGTGGCCGACTCGGCGAGATAGCCGAGTTGCTCAAACGCCTGCGCCGCCAGAGCCCGTGCTTCCTTGTTCGCGGGATCGGCGTAGACCACCTGATCCATCACCTGCGCGACCCAGCGGTAGTTACCCGCCTTGTAATCCTCCCGCGCCCGCGCGATCACGGCCGCCGCGCCGCCCATATACTCGACATATTTCTTCGCGTCTTCGACCGGCGGCAGCGGGTTCAGATCGGCGGGGTTTCCGTCATACCAGCCGATGTATTTCTGATAGACGGCTTTCGAATCATGTGAGAGCGTCCCGTAATATCCGCGCGTGGACCAGTCGTTCTCGAGCCCCGGAGGCGTCGTCAGCCTTTCGGCGATTTCGGCCTGCGTATAGCCCTGGTTCATGAGCCGGACGCTCTGGTCGTGGACGTATTTGTAGAGATCGCGCTGGTTGCGCAGCCGCTCGACCACGCGCGCGTTGTCCCACACCGGCCAGTGGTGCTGCGCGATGAGCGCCTGCGCATCCGATCCAAAGCGTTCCAGCGCTTCGCTGATGTAATGCGACCAGCCTTCGGCGTCGCGCACTTCCGTCCCGCGCAGGGGCAGCAGGTTGTGCAGCGTGTGGGTCGCGTTCTCCGCCATATCGAGAACGTGCGATTGCGGCAGATAGACATGCATTTCAGCCGGCGCTTCGGACGCGGGCGCGAGCTGGAACACCATCGCGACGCCGTCGACCGTGCGATTCTCGACCGCCTGCGCAATGGTATCGGTTGGCGCGATGAGAGAGTTGCCGGGCGCGCCGCGCGAATCCCATTTGCCGAGGCCGGCATCCACGTTGCCACGCTCGCCTCTGGGCAGAGTGACGCCGAACTGATAGTTGGCGCGCCGCGACATCGCGTTGCCGGCAATGACGCTCTCTGAAACAGCTGCCTCCATGAACCCCGCCGGCGCGATGATCTTCGTTTTGCCCGCGACCACGTCGGCTTCGCTCGTGACGCCCTTCACGCCGGCATAGTGATCGCTGTGGCTGTGGGTATAGACAACCGCGACCACGGGCTTGCGCGGCCGGTGCGCATAGTAAAGATCCAGAGCTTCATGCGCCGAGGCGACGGTCGAGAGCGTGTCGATGATGATCAGGCCGGTCTGGCCCTCCACGATGGTCATATTGGCGAGCGAGAAGCCGCGCACCTGGTAGACGCCGTCCACGACCTTGAACAGCCCGTTGATGCCGTTGAGCTGCGCCTGGCGCCAGAGGCTCGGATTCACCGTCGGAGGCGCTTCCTGCTCGAGGAACTTGTAGCGATCGGGATTCTGCGCATCGGGGGTGGTGGCGATAAAGCCGCGGTTCGCGTCCTCGAAATCCTGGCGGTCGCTGAAGGGCAGTTGCGCGAGAACCGCGCGATTCGCCGCCGCCACCTGCGGTTCGGCCGGGAGCGGCGATTGCCCCAGCGCGGCAGACAGACATGCAAAAAACGGACAAAAGATCAGCGCGTGCTTCATTGGAGTGCGACCATTCTATAAGGCTGAAGTCCTGATGAATATCGCCTCCGCTTTGTTTCCAGCCACCGCGGATAACAGAATCCGCGGCATGAAACTGCCGGTTTATCTCTTCGCTCTGATTGCCATCGTCAGCACGGTCCGAAGCTGCATCCACATTCTTGCGCCGGATGGCGGGGCAGGGAGCATCGCCGGAATGGATTTGTCTGTGGCCGGCGCGGACGGCATCATCTTCTCCTTCGCGCTGTGGGGCACCGCGCAGTTGATCTATGCGCTGATCCAGCTCGCCGTGGCCTTTCGTTATCGTTCGCTCGTGCCCGCTATGTACCTGCTGCTGATGGTGGAAACGCTGCTCCGCATGCTGGTGGGCCGGATGAAACCCGTGCACTTTGCGCACACGCCGCCCGGCGCGATCGGCAACCGGGTTATTTTGCCGCTGGCCGCGCTGATGCTGATTTTGTCGCTGAAGCGGACCTCATCACCCGCGCCAGATCCTCGTACTGATCGGTAGCGATCAGATTCACGCCGGCTGCGGCCGCCGCCTTCCAGCGGATCATGGCCGCGTCGCGCGAGCCGAAGTTGTAGCCTTCGCTCCAGCCTTTGTTGTCGGCTTCGGTAAACCCGTCGAGCGTGTAGAAGCGGATCCAGAAACCGAGCTGGTGGGCGCGGTCGACGAGAGATCGCAGCCGTTTCTCATCGGCCGCGGTCCAGTCGCCCGCATGAGGCTGGCCGCCTTCTTCCACCTCCGCCCACGAGTTGTTCCACCAGCGGCGGTAGTTGGTCGGCTTCTCGTTCAGCAGATATTCCGGCGCAAGCGTCGCCGCGGCATGCGCGCGTGCCGGTGCCGTCGCGCCCTCGATCTTCCCGGTATGCGCCGAGCCGAACAGGCGCAGTTTCGCGCCCGCCGGGACTTCGTCGAAGAACACTTTCTCCTGCGCATCCGAATCTTCCGTCAGCACCAGCAGCGGCTTCGGCTCGAAGGGCATCAGGCGATTGCGGTCCGCCGTGTTCTGCGCTGTCGTGATCCAGCTTTCGTATTCGCCCAGCAATTGCCAGACGGCGTGGAGCAGTTCGGGCCGCGTGTCCTTGAAATCGAAATGCAGAACGATCAGCGGCCATTTCGCGCGGTCGTTCTCCCGCAGGGCCTTCTCGACGATCGGGCGCACCGGTTCGAAGAAATAGTCGCGCAGGCCGGGTTCGCTGCCGGTCGGCTTGTCGGTGTGGGTGACCGCGATGCGGCCCTTGCCGGTCGCGGGGTCGACGTACCATGCCAGATCCTGCTCGACGCCGATCGGATAACCCGACTGGAGCGCGCGCTGCAGCCGATCCGCCCACTGGCCCTCGTAGGGATAGCAGTTGTGAGCGTCCGGCACCGGCAGGCCGTTGTTCAGAAACCCGAAACCGGTGTTCTGCGCGGCCAGCGGCGGCAATAGAAAGATCAGCAGTCCCAGCGATCGCTTCATTGCCTCAACGATAGCCCACTTGCGTAAAGGCAATATGACGATTCTGCCCCGCGTACCGGTACCCGAAAACAGGTAGTAGTATCCCCTTCGGCCGAAACGGAGCAACATCCCCGATTCCCCAAAACACACAATCACGACCCCGAAGTGTGACTTTGGGCCCAGTTCGAAGTGTTCCGGCAGAAGGGACGCCGAGGCTGGAGGAAGAAGTGAAGATGAATACGATACGACAAAGACGCCTCAGGGAACTCCGCCGCCGGCTCGCCATCATTGAGACCGCGATCACGGAGTTCGAGCGGCTTGAGGTCCTGCTCCGAAGGTCCACAGGCCGCACCAACCGCGCGATCCTCTTCCAGGGTTACAGGGGTTTCGCCACAAGAGTACCGCCGGGAGCCGGCGGCGGGCCCGGCCCGTCAAAGGCCTTGCGCTCCGGCTTCGGGGGAACTGCGCAAAGAAGTGTTCGCCGCGGCTAGCGGCGAGCCTGCACGCTTTCGCCCTTCGGCTTCGCCGGCCTCGTCTGCTCCTCGGGGAGCATCATCCCGTAGCCCGGTGCTTCCGGAAGGGTGTTGCCGGCCATTTCGGTGGGAGTCGGTCCCTTCGGCGCCGGACTGCTGTGGGTGGCGATTGCGTTGAGCAGGTCGCCCGGGCGCTGCGTGCCCTCATCGGATCTGCTTCTGTTGCAACCCACGAGAGCGAGAGCGAGGATGCCGGTTACGACGAGACTACGGATAGACATGGATTTCTCCTGCACTCTGAGCCCAGCAGATTGCGTGCCACTTTCGGCATACCGATTTCCGTGGAGTTGCCGAATATAAAGGCCGGAAGCAATGCGGGCAGCGAGGCCGCGATCGCCATCCCGCGGATCACCGGTCTCAAGAATCGCGGATCGATTGGCAGCGCAAGGGGTTAGCACCTCGAGCGCACGCCCGTGGTTGAGGCGGTCCCGCGGCTGCCGGAGCCGAACCCCGCCGCTTCGATTCACCCATCGACGCGAGAAGCGGGAAGTCCCGCGAGCGCATTGGCGCCTGCGGCGGCGCAGCCGATCGTGTGCGATATCGCGCATCAGGCTCTAAGGAAAAGGAGAACCAGCGGTGCGAAGCTGCCGGGACATGGACACAGGGTTGGGTTCAGCGCCATCCGGATTCGGGGCCAACCGCATCAGCGAATCGCCTGCGGGTGTAACCCATGTCTCCGGAACGTTTTGTTATCCATGTGTCCGGTCCGGACACAGATAAAAGATGGTGGGCGCGCAGGGACTCGAACCCCGGACCTCCTGCGTGTGAAGCAGGCGCTCTAACCAGCTGAGCTACGCGCCCTTCAGGTGGGAATCCTCATTTTAATACACGCTAAACTGAGGCTGGACTCCGCTTGCATCCCGCCGACCCGCGCGCAATCTACTCCGCCCGCCTGCATGATCGCACCGGCACCCTGGCCGCGCTCAGCCAGCGGAGCAGCCGCATCGCGGCTCTCCGGCTCCTCGTCTTCCTGGCCGCGGCCGCCATCGCCTGGTTCGCCATTGGCGGCCAGCTTGTCATCTGGTGGATCGCGGCGCCGATTGCGGCCTTCATCGCCCTCGTTTCGCGGCAGGCCAGGCTGGAGCGCGACATCGAACGCACCCGCCGCGCCATCCGCTTCTTCGAGCACGGCATCGCGCGGCTCGAACACCGCTGGCAGGGAAGCTCGGAAAACGGCGGCATCCGCTTCCTCGACCCGCATCATCCCTACGCCGCCGATCTCGATCTCTTCGGCCGCGCCAGTCTTTTCGAACTGCTCTCGACGGCGCGCACGCGCGGCGGCGAAGCGAGGCTTGCCTCCTGGCTCCTCGCGCCGGCTTCGCCCGAAGAACTCCGTGCGCGCCACGAAGCCGTCGGCGAACTTCGCCCTCTGCTCGATCTGCGTGAACGTCTCGCCGTTCTCGGCGACGATTTTCGCGCCGGCGTCAAACCGGAGGAACTTGCGGCCTGGGCCGGCGCGCCGGCGCGTCCCTGGCCAGGCGGCATGCGCCTCCTCGCGCTCATCCTCTCTGCGGGCGCGTTCGTTGCGCTGATCTGGCTGCTCGGCACCGATCTCGCCGATCGCAACGCCCGGATCGCCCTGCTCGCCGCCGGGCTGATCGAAGCGGCTTTCGCCGTTCCCATGCGCGCGCGCATTCTCGAAACGATTGCAGCGGTCGAAGAGCCGGCCCACGATCTCGATCTCCTCTCCCAGATCCTTGAGACGCTCGAAGCGCACCAGTTCCAGTCGCCCCTGCTCAAAAAGCTCCGCGGCCTGATTCAGGTGGATTGCCAGCCTGCTTCACGCCGCATCGCGCGTCTGCGCCGCCTCGCCGACATGATCGATTCGCGCGAGAATCCCATCGTCCGCGCTGTCGGTCCGGTGATCCTCTGGACCACGCAGCTCGGCATGGCGGTTGAAGCCTGGCGAGCGGAGAACGGTCCGCAGGTCGGCGGATGGCTCGAAGCGGTCAGCGAGATCGAAGCGCTCTCCGCGCTGGCCGGCTACGCCTGGGAGCATCCCGAAGATCCGTTCCCCGGATTCGCTCCCGCGGCCGACGCCTGTTTCGAGGCCGAAGCGCTCGGTCATCCGCTGCTTGCCGGCGATCGCTGCGTGCGCAACAGCGTCAGCCTCGTTTCGCCCGTGCGGCTCCTCATCGTGAGCGGGTCGAATATGTCGGGCAAAAGCACGCTGCTGCGCGCCATCGGCGTGAACACCGTGCTGGCGCTGGCCGGGGCGCCCGTCCGGGCCGCGCGGCTGCGCGTCTCTCCGCTCTCTCTCGGCGCCTCCATCCGCACCATGGATTCGCTCGAAGAAGGCAACTCGCGCTTCATGGCGGAAATCCTGCGGCTGAAGCAGATCCTCGAACTGCCGGCGCCGTCGCTTTTCCTGGTCGACGAACTGCTCGGCGGCACGAACTCGCACGATCGCGCCGTCGG
>Ga0187771_10002395_pt1 | contig 12886 bp, 19 predicted proteins | sample 0116_SJ02_MP15_1_FD_133139 | JGI IMG/M metagenome (GOLD analysis project Ga0187771, IMG submission 133139) | Tropical peat soil microbial communities from peatlands in Department of Meta, Colombia - 0116_SJ02_MP15_10_MG | ecosystem: Environmental > Terrestrial > Soil > Wetlands > Peat | place... | reverse complement strand
AGAGCCAGAAGAAAGAGAGCCAGAAGAAAGAGAGCCAGAAGAAAGAGAGCCAGAAGAAAGAGAGCCAGAAGAAAGAGAGCCAGAAGAAAGAGAGCCAGAAGCTTGAGCGGACTAAGACAAGAGAGAGACAAAAAAGACAAGAGAGCCAGAAGAAATGAACGTCCATCCTGAGATTCTCAGTTACGAGTTCATCGGGACGACAATGAGGATTACGAAAAGCACGAATTCCAGCGAAGTTGGGCTTTCGGGCGTAATAGTGAATGAAACTCGAAACACGTTTGTCATCGCCGCTACTACGGGGCCGAAGAGAGTGGCCAAAGCCTCGATAACGTTAAACTTCATTTTCCAAGACAGCACCATAGTTGAGGTGGAAGGAAGACTCCTGACCGGAAGACCCGAGGACAGGCTCAAGAAGACTGTAAGGAGATTGTGGTAGTGTCATTCGCCTTCAAGAAGCCCAAGAAAACTTGCACGGACACGAATTGCCCGTTCCACGGTGGTCTGTCAATCCGTGGCCACGTGCTCGAGGGAGTCGTCGTCAGCGCCAAGATGGACAAAACGGTCATTGTCAAACGCGACTATCTCGAATACGTGCGGAAATTCATGAAGTACGAAAGAAGGCACAGTCGCATTGCGTCCCATAACCCACCCTGCATAGAAGTGAAAGAAGGAGACCACGTGAGAATAGCAGAATGTCGCCCAATAAGCAAGACCGTGTCATTCGTCGTCGTTGAAAAGACTGGAGAAAGCTAAGATGGCCGCAAAGGCAAAACAAAGAGCATTGGTCTCAAAAGGGATAGTTGGGCAAGGAGCTAGAATCACGAGAGGGTTGGTGGCTGGATCTATGTTAAAGTGCGCTGACAACACTGGAGCAAGAACACTCAGGCTTGTTCAAGTAATGGGCTACAAAGGAAGACTGCGTCGATATCCATCAGCAGCCATAAGCGACAGAATAACCCTCTCCGTGAGGAAAGGAACCCCGGACATGAGAAAAAAAATCTTCCAAGGAGTCATCGTGAGGCAAAGAAGACCTTTCAGAAGAATTGACGGCGTCTGGGTTCAGTTCGAAGATAATGCTGCCGTGATAATAACCCCCGAAGGAGAAATGAAAGGTTCAGAAATCCGCGGCCCAGTGGCAAAAGAAGCTGCAGAAAGATGGCCTAGAATAGCAAGTGCCGCAAGCATAATCGTCTAGCAGGAGATCACGAATGCAGAGATTAAAGCCAACAGCAAAACCCTCCAAACAAAGGAAACTTGTCTTTCAGGCGCCTGATCACTCGCGCCGCAAACTGTTTTCAGCTCTACTTTCACCGCAACTACGAGCCTCGCACGGAATAAAGAGTTTCCCAGTGAGAAACGGTGACACAGTTCGCATCATGCGAGGCGACCACAAAGGATTCGAGGGGAAAATATCGAAAGTGGACCGAGGTGAATGCAGAGTATACGTCGAGGGACTCACACGCGAAAAGGTGGATGGCACAGCCATACCCGTTGCAGTACATCCATCGAAGATCACAATTACGAATTTGGTTCTTGACGACAAATGGCGGAAAAAAATCCTTGAAAGAAAAGCACAAGCTCACAGAGCGACAGAAAGAGTCGAAGCGAAACCAGAGGTAGAGGCTGTTGAAGTCGAAGCGAAACCAGAGGTAGAGGCTGTTGAAGTCGAAGCGAAACCAGAGGTAGAGGCTGTTGAAGTCGAAGCGAAACCAGAGGTAGAGGCTGCCGAAGTCGAACGAGTGCCGAGAAAAGAGCTCTCGAAACCTGCAGCTGCTCCGAAGAAAAGAAGAGCAAAACGACCTGCGGTGAGGAAAAAGCCAGCGAGAAAGCCAGCGACGGAAAAACAAGCTGAACGAAAAACTCGAAAGAAAAGCAAGCCTGAAGTTGGCCAGAAAACTGAAGCGAAGACGCGAGAAAAGCGAAGGAAAACTGCTGAAGAGCCCGGAGGAGCCTGAGGTTGGGAAAGAAAGGTCCATCTTTGGTGTTGAAGCGGAAACCTGCTCCAGCATTTTGGGCGATTCATAGGAAGGAGTTCACCTGGGTGGTGAAGCCTTCATCAGGACCCCACGCGTCCGAGAACTGCCTGCCCTTGGCTGCGGTTCTACGTGATACTCTTGGGTTTGCAAATACTCGAAAAGAAGCCAAAAAGATAATGTCACAAGGCAGAATATGCGTTGACGGGCAGGTCAGGCGAGATGATGCTTACCCGGTAGGACTAGGAGACGTAGTTTCAGTGCCTGATATGGATAGAAACTTCCGTGTGCTGCCGTCTGCAAGAGGTTTGGTTCTTCAACCTATCGACGGGGAACAGGCAAAATTCAAGCTGTCCAGAGTCGAAAACAAGACGGCCGTCAAGAATGGGAGCATCCAGCTTAACCTTCATGATGGATCAAACATACTCGTGAAGCCTTCCAGCCCGAAAAACCCTGAAGAGGAACCCTACAAGACTCTCGACACTGTAAAGATAACTCTCCCAGAAAAGCGCATAGTTGAGTTCATAAGAATGAAGGAAAAAGACTACGCGATTATTACCGGCGGGAAGAACGTCGGAAAACACGGGACCATTATCGAAATCGAAAAAGCATCAGGAAAAAGCCGGAGAAACGCTCTGGTAACGATCGAGGACAATAGGGGCAACCGCTACCAGACGACCCTGAGCTTCGTCTTCGCCCTAGGCGAGGCAAAACCGTTGATAGCACTTCCGGAGGCGACTAGTGTTGTCCGAGAATGAAAGCAAAAGAGAAAATCCGATGCTAAGACCAGAGATAGAAAAGGTGGTTGTGAATATCAGCGTTGGAAAGCCTGGAGAGCCTCTTGAGAAGGCAGTGAAGGTCTTGAAGGAGCTGACAGGTCAGACTCCATGCAAAAGACAGGCTAAGCAGACGATAAGGGATTTCGGCGTTAGAATGGGTGAGTCGATAGCCTGCCTCGTAACACTCAGGAACAAAGATGCATTGGAATTTCTCGACAGGGTCCTGCCCGTGGTTGACAAGACAATTCCAAGAACAAGCTTTGATCGGCAGGGCAACTTTTCGTTTGGAATAAAAGAGCACATTGAAATTCAAGGAGTAAGGTACGACCCAGACGTGGGCATATTCGGCATGGATGTCTGTGTTTCAGCTATTCGACCGGGGTATCGAGTTAAGAACAGGCGGAGAGGAAGAGCGAGGGTTGGATCAAAACACGTTTTGACTCCGGAAGAATCCATGACCTTTGCAAAAGACACTCTGGGAATTCAAATCGCGGATCAGGCGGTATAAAAAGTGGCCAAGCAGAGACCTAGAAAAGAAAGAAAATACGGCAAGGGAACCAGAGCATGTAGCAGGTGCGGTGCTTACGGTCCCGTAATTCGACGTTATAATTTATACATCTGCCGCCATTGCTTCAGGGAAGTGGCCAAAAAACTCGGGTTCAACAAGTACGAGTGAAAGGGGAACCGCGATGGACACTCTAGCAAACGGTCTGACAACGATCATTAACAACGAAACGCGCAACAAGCGCGAATGCATAATCAGCCCTGCGTCCAAACTGTTGGGTCGAGTCTTAAGGATCATGCAGCTGAATGGTTACATCGGAGAATTTGAATTTGTGGATGATGGAAGACTCGGCAAGTTCAGAGTCCAGCTCTTGGGAAGAATAAACAGGTGCGGGGCCGTGAGACCAAGGTATTCGGTGAGAATTGACGAGTTTGAAGAGTGGGAAAAAAAGATTCTTCCATCAAGAGAAGTGGGCACGATCGTCATTTCAACGCCGAAGGGAGTCATATCCCATAGAGAAGCAAGAGAGAAACACGTCGGAGGCAAGCTGCTAGCATTCGTGTACTGAGAAGAGAAGGGTTTTCATTGCAAGCTGTAGAAGTCTCAAGAGTCATACAGATTCCCGAGGATGTTGAGCTAACCTTAGAGGACAAGAAAGTCACGGTAAAGGGTCCAAAAGGAGCGTTAACTCAGGATTTTCATCATGCTCGTGTCTCGATGGAAACTGATGGCAAGACGATGCGCATATGGTCCGAATGGCCCAGGAAGAAACAGGCTTCACTCGTGGGTACCATAAACTCCCACGTCCAGAACATGATCACCGGGGTGAGGAAAGGTTTTACGTATAAGCTCAAAATAGTCTTCTCCCATTTTCCGATTTCAGTCAAAGTCATGGAAAAAATAGTCCTGATTGAAAACTTCACCGGAGAACGCAACCCGAGAAAGGCGAGAATAGCAGGAGACGTAAAGGTAAAGATTCAAGCTGAAGACATACTCGTTCAGGGCCTGAACCTAGAGAACGTGAGCCAGACCGCAGCGAACATTGAGCAGGCTACTAAGGTCAAGAGGAAGGATCCAAGGGTCTTCCTGGACGGCATCTACGTGTACGAACGAACCGAAGGAATGGAAGAATGACGGAACAAGACCGAGAAATCAGGAAGGAAACAAGACCCAGAGGAAAGATAAGACGAAAGAAGCCGAAATTCGTCAGGCCTGAGAGTTGGCGCTACGTGCGCCTCAGAGAGAATTGGCGTAGGCCACGCGGCTTGGATCATAAGATGCGCATCAGATACCGCGGATGGCCACCCCGTGTGAGTTCCGGCTACGGAGGGCCCAAGCAGACTAGGGGTCTTCATCCCTCCGGCTATAGGGAAATCCTTGTGTACAACGTTGAGGCACTCGAAGGAGTAGACCCTAAGACCCAGGTCGTAAGAATAGCCCACGCTGTGGGCAAAAGGAAGAAAGCAAGAATCCTTGCTGAGGCAAAGAAGAAGGAGCTTTTCATTCTAAACGTCAAAGAAGCGCTCCCGAAGAAGACAGAATCGACCGAGGAAACAGACCAGCAACAGGAATCGGAAACGGAGAAAACGGTAGCAGCTGAAGCGAAACAGGAAAAGCAAAAGGAAGCGAAGGAGGAGACATGATAAGAATGACAAGTCTGAAAACTCAACGGCGACTGGCAGCTGAGATATTAAAGACTGGAAGCAACCGTGTCTGGATCGACCCGGACAAAATGGACGACGTAGAAACAGCCATAACACGAGAGGACATAAGAAGACTGATTCATGAGGGCGTGGTCAAGCCGAGGCCCGAGACCGGCATAAGCCGGGCTAGGGCGCGTGTTCTTCACCACAAGAAGAAGAAGGGTCTGCGCAGGGGAGGCGGCAGCAGATCGGGGGCATCTAATGCAAGGGTCTCGGGGAAGGAGACGTGGATGATTAAGGTCAGGGCTTTGAGAAAGAGGCTCAGAGAGTTGAAGAACAGGAAAACGCTGACCGAGAACGCGTACCGAGAACTGTACAGCATGACAAGCAGCGGAAGGTTTGCATCTGTAGCTGACTTGGAGCGCTATTTGAAGGCACACGAAGTCTGGAGAAAACGGTAGATGGCAAGAAATTCGCGATATTGTACTCGTTACAGGCGGAGGCGTGAAGGGAAAACAGACTATCATGGTAGGAGGGCACTTGTCATGTCTGGCAAGCCAAGAGTCGTGGTCCGAGGCTCCCTAAAGAGTATGATCGCTCAAATAGTAACAGCAAGCCCTGAGGGGGACAGGGTAATGGTCTCAGCTCACAGTAACGAGTTAGCGAGAAAATATGGGTGGAAGGCCTCCAGGGGAAACGTGCCAACGGCCTATCTGACAGGTCTTCTGTGCGGGTTAAAAGCAAGGACGAGAGGAATAAAAGAAGCGATCCCTGACGTGGGGTTGCATTCACCTTCAAAAGGAGCCAGAGTCTTCGCCGCACTGAAAGGTGTTCTGGACGCAGGAGTACAGGTACCTCACAGCGAAGAAAAACTGCCTGATGAAAAAAGGCTCAGCGGTGAGCACATCGTGCAGTATGCGAAAAGCTTGGCTCCCAACGCGGAAGAGTATCAGGCAATGTTCTCTAGGTATCTCGAGCAAAAGCTTTCACCTGAGAGTCTTGCTGACAACTTCGGTGAGCTGAGAAAAGAGATCACAGCCTCATTTAGGAGCAGAGGTGAGAAGACTTGAGGAGGGACCGTGGCCGACAATCAAGGGGAAGAGAACCTACTGAGAACCTTGAGCAGTGGGTGCCCAGGACACGACTTGGAAAGATGATTCAAGAGGGCAGGATCACGTCGATCGAGGAGATATTCACGAGCGGTTTTCAGCTGCGAGAGCCACAGATCGTCGACTCTCTACTTCCAGACCTGCAGGAGGAAGTCATAAACGTTAATCTTGTCCAGAAGCAGACCGACGCGGGAGAAAAGTCTAGGTTCAAGGCTATCGTTGCAATTGGAAACAGAGACGGTTACTTGGGAATGGGGTTTGGAAAAGCCCCGCAGGTTCGGAATGCCATAGAGAAGGCTGCTGCGAACGCGCGTATCAACATCGTACCAGTGAGAAGAGGATGTGGAAGCTGGGAGTGCGGCTGCGGAAAACCACATTCGATCCCCTTCAAGATTGAAGGAAGATGCGGCAGTGTCAGGATAGATGTCCTTCCAGGCCCGCGTGGCCTGGGACTGGTTGCAAGCGAAGTTGCGAAAGTCATCATGGGTCTTGCCGGAGTGAAAGACTGCTGGACCAGAAGCTATGGTTCAACGAGGACAGTTCCCTCGTTCGCGTACGCTGTTTTTGACGCTCTGAAGAAAACCTATAGTCTCATAACACCGACGGATTGGGTGGCTTGAGTGGGAAAAGAGCCCAGCGAGAGCAGAAGCATCATAGCCGTGAGGATACGCGGGACGATAAGTGCTCGAAGGGAGGCGAGGGAGACTCTGAAACTCCTTCACTTGACTCGAAACAACCGGGCTGTGCTCATCAATGACGGATGCTCGTTCGCAGGAATGTTGAATGCGGTGCAGAACTACGTGACTTGGGGCGAAGCGTCAAAGGACGTTGTAAGCACGCTGATAAGCAGAAGAGGAAGGTTGCCAGGAAACAAGAAGCTGACGAACGATTATCTTCAGCGGCTCGGCTACAAAACGATAGAAGATCTTGCAGAAGCAGTCTTCAGCTGTCGCGCCGAGTATTGGAAACTGCCGATAGTTGAGCCCTTTTTCAGGCTGCGCCCTCCCACTAAGGGCTTCAGAAAGAGCATAAAGAAGGCTTTCGCAGCCGATGGAGAACTCGGTTATCGAGGCGAAAAGATCAACGACCTCGTAAAACGGATGATTTGAGCCTCGAGCTTTAAGTGTCCTCAGCGATACATTTTATAGCAACTTTCATGATGCCAATGTGGATCAGGGGAGAAAAGAAGGTTGAGCGCGAGGTGGAGAAGGAGCAGGAAAAAACGAGACTGGTCTGGCCTAGAATCCTTTTGTGGTGCCAGAAAAGACGTCATACATCGAACCGATGACGTGAGCAGATGGATGATGAAGAGAACGCCGCATGTTGGCCGTGGAGGAGCGCGAAGAATCAGTCTGGGAGGAAGAACGAGAGACCCGGAGCCCCTTCTCGACGTTCTCGAGGGCAGAAGAGACATCATAGTCGTTGCTCAGTTCGCCGGCTTCAACAAGGACAATCTGAAAATTGACGTGGACAAGTGCAAGTTAACCTTATGCGCTCAGGCCGTGGACCGCAAATACTACAAAAGTTTAAATCTTCCAAAGAGAGTGATTCCAAACACCATACGTACATCCTACAAGAACGGTGTGCTTGAGATACAGCTGAAGAAGGCCGTGCAGAGAAGAGCTTTAGGCAGGGTTGCTGATTAGAAAATGCCTCACAGACTTAGAAAGAGCAGAAAAAGACGAGGGTCGAGGACTTGTGGTTACGGTAAGGTGGGCCAACACAGGGATCAAGGGTCAAAACCAGAGCGGAAGGCCGGCCTTCACAAGCACAAATGGTCGTACGTGCTGAGGTATGAGCCGGACTACTTCAGCAAGACAGGGTTCATTTGCCCTAGAAGTCTCGGGCGACGGGTCCGCATAATCAACGTCGGAGAGTTGGATGGAATCGCCGAGAAGCTTTCCGACCGCGACGGTGGGCCTCTCCTAGATTTAGAGGCTCTCGGTTACGATAAACTGCTTGGAACTGGCAGAGTTACGAAAGCGTTGACGGTGAAGGTGCCTTCCTGGTCAGAATCAGCCTCGCGCAAGATAACTGGCGCAGGCGGAAAAGTCCTCGGAGAGGCTGAAGGAGAAAAGGGAGAGTAGCTGACAGGCAATGGCTGGAAGATTTCTAAGCCTGTTCAAACCGATTGCTAGGGCCGTACCGGAGATCAAGGCTCCTGAGCGTCGAGTGAGGTTCAATGAGAAGCTGTTCTGGACCGCGCTCGTCCTAATCATATACTTGGTAATGTGTGAGGTTCCTCTTTACGGTGTGAGTGCTTCGCCACTTGGACAGCTTGCAGCTCTCCGGATAATCTTCGCCTCTCACCGTGGCAGCCTCATGGAGCTCGGGATAGGTCCCATAGTTACGGCCGGATTGATCCTGCAGCTGCTGGCTGGTTCAGCGATGATAGAATGCGACATGTCAAACCCTGAGGATCGAGGGCTATTTACGACTGCGAGCAAGGTTTTCACTATTCTGCTCACTGGAATCCAGGCAGCAGCCTACATCATTGGCGGCATGGAAGGAACTCTCACGGGGGGCACAGCGATAGCTGTCTTTATTCAGCTTATGGCAGCGGGCGTCATCGTGTTGTTGATGGATGAACTCGTGCAGAAGGGCTGGGGTTTCGGCAGCGGGATAAGTCTGTTCATCCTGGCAGGAGTGGCTCAAACGGTCTTCTGGCAGAGTTTCTCGCCTGTGGTTGCCCCTGGCGAGACCCGCGCGTACGGTTTCTTCGTGGCTCTGGGACAGGTTCTACGTTCAAATCAGACAGCGTCGATGATGTGGCTCAGAAACGCCCCCACGCCGTCGAGCTGGACGACCGCTCACCCAAATCTGGGATACCCGCTGGCGCTGAGCCCCAGTAACCCGTCCCTGCTCGGTCTCATAGCTACCATCGGTGCATTCTTGGTCATAATCTACATGGAGGGAGTTCGACTGGAACTGCCGTTGTCGTATGCTGGCTACAAGGGATATCGCAGCAGATACCCGATAAAGCTTCTCTACGTTTCGAACCTGCCCGTCATCTTCGCGGCTGCCCTCTTCGCCAACGTGTACTTCTTCGGGCAGCTCTTCTGGAGCTTGTACAACGCGAGCAACAGCAATTTCTGGCTTAACATTTTGGGCACGTTCAAACCGGTACTGAACTCAACTGGCGGAGTGACTGGTTACACTCCTTCAGGAGGCGTAGTGTATTACGTGACTGCGCCTACGAACGCTGTTGCCGCCGGTACGGATCCTGGGAGGGCTGCCGGTTACCTTTTGATTCTCATGGCTTTCTGTGTTGTCTTCTCTCTTACCTGGCTTGAGGTAGGCGGCCTAGGACCTTCAACCGTGGCTCAACAACTCGTCGACGCAGGAATGGAGATTCCGGGGTACCGAAGATCAGAAAGGGCCGTAGAGTCTATTCTGAAGCGCTACATTCCGGCGGTCACAGTTGTGGGCGCCATAGTCGTTGCGTTAATCGCTGGGTTTGCTGACTTCCTAGGTGTCTTCGGGTCCGGAATGGGCATCCTGCTTTCGGTCGGCATCGTTTATCAGTACTACGAGACACTCGTGGAGGAGAGGGCGGCGGAGACTATTCCTGCTTTCAGGCGTATATTCGGGGACTAGGGTGCTGTATGACAATAGTAATATTAGTTCAGTGGGAAAAACTAGCCGTTCTCTACACTTTTCTAGATCTAATCGAGAAGACCTAGCTCAGGTGGCAACATTGACGGAGACATTGCAAGAGAGAGTTCGGAAAGAGGATAAGACCCGGTGGCTTGAGGGCACCTGGCGTGACGGGTGGATGCACGCGCGGATGATTCTTATAGTCTCAATTTGTTTCGTCGTTTGTTGCTCGGCTCTGTACGGAATGACCACACTCTCAGGCTCTGTACATGCTGCTGACATCTTAGAAAATTCAGTCGGCGACGTTCGTTCGACGGCACATGATACACCATTAAGTATAGTTGTTTCTTCGCCAAAAAACGTCACGTATACGGGTTCTAACATACGCTTGAATTTCACTGTTCAAGGATCTGTCTCTTGGATCGGATACAGCGTGGACGGTCTGGCGAACGTCACGATACTCGCAAACACCACTCTGGTTAATCTTAAGGAAGGGTCGCATAACGTCACAGTCTACATCAATGACACTGATGGCATCATGTATTCTTCTCCGACGGTTTACTTCACGACGCTTGCCTCTCCTTTACAAGAGACTCCTTTTTCTACACTTTTTCTTATCGCGCTGGCTGTTCTGATTTCTTTCTTGACGTCTTTAACGAATCGTCTCCTGACAAATCCTGAAAAGTCTAGGGCTTGGAGACGGGAGATCAGCGACTGGAATAAAGAGTTTCAAGAAGCGAGGCGTGAGGGAGATAAGAAGAAGTTGGAGAAGGTTACGAAGAGGCAGAAGGAGATTCTTCAGCTTCAGTCCAAGATGATGTGGCAGTCGATGAAGGTGACTCTGATTTTTTTTGTTCCTTTGATTATTATCTGGTCCATCTTGGGCGGGTTCTACACTATAGCTGGTCAACCTATCACCGTTGCTTATCTTCCTGGTGTGGGTCCTGTTCTTCATATTGTTATTTTCAGTTTCAGTTCGCTTATATGGTGGTATCTTCTTTGTTCAATGCTGTTCGGGACGTTGTTCTCACACGTGTTCGGAATCGTGGAGGTCAGTGATTAAATTGCCGAGGCGACATGAAAGGTCTAGGAGTATGAAACGCGAGAGCGTGAGGCTGCCAGGAGGCGGCAGGCGAGTGCATTACAGGGAGGGCATCTATGCATCGGCGCATTGCAGCGTCTGCGGACGACCGCTCACTGGTTTTCCCAGGGTTTCCCCGTTTGGGGTGACCAGGCTCAGCGGGGTGCAGAGGAGGGTCTCTCGCCCATTCGGCGGTCAAGTATGCTCAGACTGCCTGAAGCGCAGTCTAGTACGGGCCGTGAGGGAGAGTGACGCGAAATCTTCATCCTAGGCGAGTGGATGCGCTGGCTAGCAAGGGCAACCCAGTCATAATTTGTGTCTGCGGGCTGGCCGGCAGTGGTAAGAGCACACTAGGCACTAGAATCGCGCGGAAGTACGGTCTGAAGTTTTTCTCCGGTGGCAACGCGCTGAAAGCTCTAGCTGTCGATGAGGGCTACGGAGACGTTGAGCGTGGGTGGTGGGAGAGCTCCGACGGGATGCGTTTTCTGAGAGAGAGGCTTAAAGACAGCAAGTTTGACAAGGCGATTGACAGAAAACTCTTGGAGTTTGCGAGAAAGGAAAACGCTGTGTTGGACAGTTGGACGATGCCCTGGCTCTTGGATGTCGGTTTCAAGGTGTGGTTGGACGCCTCTTTTGAGAAAAGAGCCCACAGGGTGGCCGGCCGAGATCGAATAAGCGTGCAGGAAGCGTCGGAGGCACTAAAGCGGAAGGAGGCAGAGACCAGGGAGATCTACAGAGAACTCTACGGTTTCAGCCTGGGTGAGGATTTCGAGCCTTTTCATCTTATTCTTGACACTGACCTGTTGGAAGCTGACGAAGTCTTCAGCATCCTCTGCGCCGTCATCGACAATCACGTTCTGCACAAGTAGTCCATGAAACAGTTGGGATTCTTTAGAGCTTTCGTTTTCGCGAGAGCTTGAGTGCCAGCTCTGTTAAGGAAGGCTTTTTTATGGTTGAAGCCATTTTTGCTCACCCACTTCTTTATGTCAGTTGCATCCGCCTTTTTTCAGCCTGTTCGGTCTCCTTCACAGGAGCGAAGAACAGTCCTCCTTATGGTGTTTTTCCGCATTCTCTTGTTGTTCAAGTCTTGAGTGTTCCGCAACTCTTTTAAATTAACTCTGCACAAACGTGTGCCTGGCATGGAAATATTCGACCTGGAGGAAGAGGTAGTGGGGGAAAAACAGGTTTCCGAAGTGCTTTCACTCTTTTGGGCTGGGTTTACATGCCTCGTGGACATCGAAGCAGTATCTTAGACTTTTGTCGGGACGACGGAGGCAGATCTTCGCAGAACGGAGACAATGATGCCTATCTAAGCTGAAAATGTAGCACCTAAGGCTTGTGTTTGGGTGTTTTTGCAGCCAGATAAATCCCCGCAAATTCTAGGTGGCTTTCCATTATCGCTGTATTTCGGTTCCTGCTCAGTCCCAGTTTGAGACAAAATTCACGTGAATATGAATGCGGCAGCAAGCACCCAATTCCACTTGCGCTTTTTTTCCGCAATCGCGCCTGAAATTCGGGAAGGGAAAAGTACTTAACGAAAAAATAAGTAGCTTATATTTCCCATGGAGAAATCGGTGTGCCTTCAAGTTCTCAAGAATAAAGGTCAAAAAAGCTTAGCCTTAACTCGCAGACTCCATCTAATAAACGCAGAATTGAAAATTCAATCAGATGACAAGAATATTTACATCCCCTTGGCTGGGCAACCGTCAAAGCCTACTCTGAAAACACTTCAGCGGAGACTAAAAGTTTATAGAATCTGCATGCGGTCATTTTCTAAAAAAGAGAAAAAAGCGGGGTCGCTAAGTTCATTTCTCAAGAGGAAAGTACCAAGTGATTTACTTTCAAGTGTTCCGAAGGCTTATGATGTTATCGGCGGCGTAGCCATACTTCAGATTCCTCCGCAGCATGAGAAGTACGAGTCTGCTATCGGCGAAGCTGTCCTCAAATTTAACCCAATGGTGCACACCGTGCTCTCCAAGGCAGGCGCCATACAGGGAAGATATCGCTTAAGAAAATTCAAGGTTTTGGCAGGTGAACGAAAAACTGAGACGGTCCATAAGGAACATGGATGTTTGTACCATTTGGACGTGGCAAGAGTGTTTTTTTCTCCGCGCCTCTCTTTTGAACATCACAGAATTGCGTCACTCGTACGTGAAGATGAAGTTGTTGTTGACTTGTTCGCAGGAGTTGGCTCTTTCT
>Ga0187771_10002394_pt1 | contig 12888 bp, 10 predicted proteins | sample 0116_SJ02_MP15_1_FD_133139 | JGI IMG/M metagenome (GOLD analysis project Ga0187771, IMG submission 133139) | Tropical peat soil microbial communities from peatlands in Department of Meta, Colombia - 0116_SJ02_MP15_10_MG | ecosystem: Environmental > Terrestrial > Soil > Wetlands > Peat | place... | reverse complement strand
TTTCCAGATACTCCTTTCCAGGTTCCGCTAAGGACTTACCATAAAGCTCATCCGAGTATCCGATGAACACGCTCTGGGGATTCGGTTTGATATCCTTATAGAAATCCCTCACAGTTTCCATATAATAATAAGACCAAGGATGGGTATTAAAGAACCATTTTTCCATTCCGAAATCTTTCTCCAGCAAGGGTGATGAGCCTCCTACTGAAATTGAGATTATCTTGGGTTTACCTATATTATATTTTCTCATGACCCCTAACGCTGCGTAGATTGTGGTGCTTCCGTAACCCCCAAGGATATAGGTAGCCTTATCTTTTAAAATCAGCTTTTCCACGGCAGCAACCCCGACGGAGGGATCTCCTCTATCATCTTCATAAATTACCTTCAGCTTCTTACCTAGAATGCCCCCACTTTTGTTGATCAACTCCTCTGCCAGTATAAAACCCCGTTGATGCTCCTCCCCGGCTCCTGCCAGGGCGCCAGTGAGAGGCTCGGAAACCCCTACGACAATACTATCCTGTGCCCATGAAAAGCTTAAAAGAACACTTGAAAGAAAGACGGTTAACAAACTTAAATACCCCGTCATAACTGATTTTCTCTTCATATTTACCTCCGGTAATTCTTGGTTTCTTTCGCCCTGAAATCAGACGGTCGGTTTAAAAAAATATCAAATCCAAAATCTCTTGTCAATAAATCTGGGGGTGTGGATTCCAGCTTTGAATTGTCACATCTTTCCAAGTTTCGACTGTACCATTGGTACATCCAACTGATCTGGCTTGACCTGATAGTCAGCTATGACCTTTTTGCCATATTCTATAAAGAGGGGTTTCTCCTTAAGTTTTGTCCAAACCCTCCTTCCTATGTAAGCATCAAGAACTGGATAATACTTGCCCTTAGTACGTGATACTCCTCATTCTATCTGCCAAGATTCGTATCTAACCCCTCAGCAGGTCGGTTAGCGCTTATTTGTGTTTCCTTCAATGCTCCTATAAGTACCCGCTTTCTGTATCGGAAAAGATCTTCCCAATTCTGCCTTCATCTCCTCTTCACTTAGCACGTAGGTCTTAGTCCTCCATTCCTTCCAATAATCCTCAAATTGTCCGTCCAAAAATGTTCGAAGTTCGGTCTCTTTTACAGGCATGGATTTTCCATTTTCAATAATGGTCTTCCACCTTAATTCGACGAGGTCCATGACCTCTCGCTCTGGCATAGAGACTGGTGCCCAATGGGAACCATAAACGGGACTGTATGGATGATCCAATTTCTTTGTAGCATCGATGATGATCTTATCTCCAAACTCTGCATTCTGTCTGGGAACAGATGGGTCTGAACGGGGCTCTGTACTGAATCGCAAAACTTCAATGTCGCGGCTTCCTTGTACACGAGTGTTGATGGCCCACCATACCTGGCCCAGGTCAAAGGGATCGATATCGTCATCAACTAAAACAACGGTCTTTAAGTGACTCCCTACCCTGCTTGATATTAAGGTACGGCCAGCGTTCCAGGAATGGCCAACATAACGGGGTCGGAGCTGAACAATCGAAGAAGCCAAAGCAACTCCCTCGGGGGGACAATTAACAGCTAACACTCCTTCTGGGCCATGGGACTCAAACATCCTGAGCGCCTCAGCGGCTATACCGATGCTATAAAGAAATTGGTCTTCTGTTACAGGTTTGCCCAGAAGACAACCGCGAAGAATGGGTTGGTTGCGATGGGTGACTGCCGTCACCGTAAGGAGCGGCCTAAGCCTAACCCCTCCAGCGTGATAGCCTGCCCATTCTCCAAAAGGACCTTCCAAATGTCTCTCTGTAGGAGAAACTAAACCTTCAATAATAATTTCTGCATTAGCCGGAACCTCTAACTTAACTGTTTTACAACTTACGAGTTGAAGGGGTTCTTGACGCAAAGCACCTGCCAATGCTAACTCATCAACATCGGGGGGAAAGCCGGTCCCCGCTACGATGGGAACTGTTTCATCAGCCCCAATGACGATGGCGACTTCAAGGGGTTGACCGATCCTTTGACGCTGACTGAAATGGTGGCTGATATGGGCCATGGGCAGCATCCCGATTCCGGTATGATTTTGATCAAAGACTTGTATTCGGTGCATTCCCACATTACGGATACCCGTATAGAGGTCTTTAGATATAATACCGTGCCAAGTGCCAATATAACGGCCACCATCCCGAGGGTGCCACCAGGGTACCGGGAATTTCAAAAGATCGATATCCTCTCCCAAGTCCACATTTTCTTGACATTGGCCATCACTTATTATTACGGGGTTTAAAGGGTTCTTAATTCTATCTCGGAACACATTGATAATCTCCATAGGAGAGCTGTTGTAAGGTAGACCTAAAGCCATCGCAAAGCGCTTATAACTGCCAATTAACCCTGAGACTAACCTATATTCGCTGCTATACCCCCGCAAGTTCTCAAAAAGAAGGGCTGGTCCTCGTGGTCGCATATCATCCGTCTTACGAATCCAACCACTCACTTCATACCGCCAATCAACCTCAACCGAAATCCGTCGTAATTCGCCTGCTTCTTCTAAGATATCTACAAAATTTCGCAAGTCTTTGTACCCCATCCTTTCACCCCCTAAATCAAGATATGTTGTTCCCTTTTTTAAGGCGGAGAAGACGATTCTGCTTTCCTCATATCCACCATTGTCTTCCCCTTATGCTCACTTCTCTCCAATGAGCCAAAGGGAAGGAGCTCAATTTCATCGACCCTGATAAATAGGACAGATTGAAACTTGTTTTTGAGTACATTGATCAACTTCTTTTCCTCCGGTTTTCTTCCCTCCCTGAGTTCCATCGCGATTCTTAAATAATCTTTACCCCCACGGGTCTCCACAAAGATAGAGTGGCTCCCCGTAAGGTCCGGTTCTCCTCCCAGTACCGTCCAGACTGCAGCCGGCCAAAAGTTGACTCCTTTGACTTTGATCGTATCATCCACTCGTCGATAGACCGGAAAAATGCGCGCATAAGTCCGGCCGCATGCACATGGTTCAAAACTTTTCCAAGAGGTTAAATCATTAGTCCAGAATCGGATGATCGGCATAGCTTTGCGCACCAGATTGGTAAAAACTAAGATTCCTTCTTTCCCTTCCTCCTGGATGGGTTCTTTGGTTTGCGGGTCAACAATCTCGGTTAGGTTCCAGTCTGAGATGACATGATGTCCATCGTGTAGATAACATTCGTAAGACTGAGGTTGACCCAGGTCAGAGAGGCCGTAGCTGTCATAAGTAATAGCCCCCCATTTACGCTCAATCTCCTGTCGCAAGGCTGGGGGGGATGGTTCTGCAGATAAGAAAATCCGTTCGATTGATGAAGCACCCAGGTCTATCCCCATTCTGTTACCTACTTCAGCCATATAGTTTGCATAGGATGGGAGAATTTTGAGAAAACGAGGTTTGAGTGTAGAAATTAGCCAAAGATGACGTTCCGTGTTTCCTGCTCCCGCTGGAATGGTGTTGGCTCCGATCAACTGAGCTGCCAGAAGAAACTCATATCCACCTGCGAAAGAGGAGAGCTGAGTTGCATGGTGAAATAGATCCCCTTTCCGTAGCTCACTCGAGAAAAGGCTCCGAGCTATCACGTCGTCCCAGTATAAGGCTTCTTTGTGTGAAACCCCCATGAAGGTGGGTTGGCCTGTGGTCCCCGTAGACCAGTAAGTCCTATAAATCTTTTCAGGTGAAGCGCAATGTTCTCCGTAGGGTGGCGTCCTCTCCTGGCTTACTCTCAAATCGTCTTTGTATGTAAACGGAATTTTGACTATATCTTTTAGCGAACGGATACCTGAACGGGAGAGCCCAATCTGATCGAACTTCTTTCGATAAAAGGGGGTTTTCTTGTAAGCCCAATGAATGATGGAGAGGAACCGTTCCTCCTGTAATGAGTTTATATTACGGGGATTCATGCATTCCATGGCCGGGTTCCATATTTTCGCTTTCATCTAAGACTCCGTTTTGACGCAAAAAGATGAAAAAATATCTGTTCCATCTCATTGCAAACCCTTGCCGGGAATTTACTCTTGAATCATTACAAATTGGTGTGTTGGCGGACTCCTTTTGGGGGTCAAATTTCTATGATATTGAACTGTTCTTGGTGGAATCCGACCTTGCCCTTGATCACGATCTTCTTTTGCAACTTTCTCTCCAATTCCTCCACCCCTACCCTCTCCTCTTCGTAAAGAAGGTCGGCGACCTCTGGGTTGACCTCGACCAGGATGTTATGTCCTCCCAATCCAGAAGCAGTCCTCTCGATCTCCCGGAAGATTTCATAGCAGATCGTCGTCTTCGATTTGATCAGGCCTGATCCCTCACAATATGAACAGGGTTCACCGAGGATCCGGGAGATGTTCTCCCTTGTTCGTTTTCGTGTCATTTCCACCAAGCCCAGTTCTGAAATTTTAAAGATATTACTCTTTTGACGATCTTTTTTTGTAGCCTCCTCCAGGGCTTGATAGACCTTTTCCCGGTCTCCCTCCCTTTCCATATCAATAAAATCGATGATGATAATCCCCCCGATATTTCGAAGCCTCAACTGGTAGGCGATCTCCTTAGCGGCCTCCAGATTGGTTTTGAGGATCGTATCAGCTAAATTTCTCTTTCCTACATACCTCCCAGTGTTCACGTCAATAGCGACGAGAGCCTCGCTTATATCGATGACGATATACCCTCCTGATTTGAGCCAGATTTTCCTTCCGAGGATTTTGTCAATCTCCATCTCAATACCATAGGCATCAAAGATTGGTTCGTTATTCCCATAGAGGATGATTTCATATTTCTGTTTGGGCATATAGGTATTGATGAAAGAGATTATATTTTCATATTCTTCTTTGGAATTGATGACGATCCGGTTAACCTGGGAGGAGAGGATATCACGGATGACCCGCAGGACCATCGTCAGATCGCGGTGGATAAGGCAAGGAGCGGTTGAGTTCTCCTTCTTTTTTTGAATGTTATTCCAGAGATGGATGAGAAACTCCATATCATTTCGAATCTCATCTGGCTCAGCCGCTTCGCTCGCTGTCCGCACAATGAAACCGCTGTTCGGAGGTTTAATGGACTGTATCATCTCTCTTAGCCTCCTACGTTCTTTCTCATCCCTTATTCTCCTCGAGATGCCCACATGGTCAACCGTGGGCATGAAGACGAGATACCTGCCAGGCAATGTGATGTGGGAGGTGATCCGGGTCCCTTTTGTTCCAAGTGGTTCTTTGGAGACCTGAACCAATATTTCCTGACCTTCGGAGAGGAGATCTTCGATCTGTGAGGAGGGGTTGAAGTAGGTAGGCATCTCCATCCCCAAAAAACCCATCTCCTCATACTCCTCCATCCCTCCATACACATCGGTGACATAAAGGAACGCCGCCTTATCCAATCCAATATCGACAAAGGCAGCCTGCATGCCTGGCAGGACCTTCACGACTTTCCCCTTATAGATGTTTCCTATGATCCCTCGGTCCTTGGTACGCTCGATATAAAGTTCTGCCAGAACCCTATCCTCCAAAAGGGCGACTCTTGTTTCCTGAAGGGTCACATTAATGATCAATTCATTCGCCATCGCATACTCCTTTAAGATCCCGAATCACTCTAAGCTCTCCATGTCGAGACGAATCGTATAACCAAAATTGAAATCGTTTAGATCGTTAATTTCGTCAAACGATCAAAACGTTCCAAACGGTCATAACGTTCTAACGCTTTTTATTCGATCTTCACCACTTTACATTGGGCGAGAGGCTCTCCGGTTAAGCCCATTATCGCTTCGACGATCTCTGAAGGTTTCGCCGTCCGGCCCCTTCCATTTCGGAGGATCAGTTCTATTCCCCAACTGGAAGCTTGCCCAGGTCTTTCCTCTTTGCCTTTCAGATCCATCTTTTCGATCAGAGGCCGAACATCCACTATCCGACTCCTTCCTTTTCTCTTCTGATGAACTAAGAACTCTTCTTGATCTAAAGCCTTTTTGACCCTGAGGATGGCTTCTTCTTTTGAAAGGAGATGATCTAAAGGAATCCAGTAGACAGAACGATAGGGTAAATAGGATCGGGAAGAAGAAAACGGGACCTCCTCAGCTTCAATGACCTTGATCCCTTGCGGAAGAATTTGATTGAGTCTTTCCATGACCTCACCAGGAGTTATTCTCCCCTCTAATTCCATATCTACGACCTCTCCCAAACTCTCCACTCCCACAGGAAGGGCTGTGGCAAAGATGACCTTTGGCATCGGGTGAAAACCTTCAGAGAAACACAAGGGAAGATCAGCTCTTTTTGAAGCACGGTAGAAAAGATGGGCGAGTTCAAGGTGACTCAGGAATCGTATCTCTCCCACCTTTCTGAATTTCAATCGAACCTTTTTCCTGATTCCCTTCTTATCAATTCTTCCTTTATCCCTTCTTTCCTCTGTTTTGATTTCCATTGGATGGTTTTCCCTCACCTTGATGCTTTCCCCATTGCAAACTCCGCATCGAAGGCAATCTTTTCCAAAACACGGAGGACTCATTTCCTCCTTTAGACCCTTCTGATACTCCTCCCATAGGAATTTAGACTTGATTCCTGTATCGATAAAGGACCAGGGAAGAGGATCTTCAAAACCCTTCTTTTGTGTGTAGAGATCCATCTCCAATCCCACCCTCCTAAAGGCTTCTCTCCACAGAGGAGCATGGAATCGGTCACTCCAGCCATCGAATTGGCACCCGAGCCGATGGGCTTCTGCCAAGGCCGGTGAGAGATCTCGATCTCCCTTTGAAAAGATTCCCTCCAGATGACTTAAATGCGGATCCTGCCATTTAAAGCGGAGGTGGTTTCGGTGTAACCCATCTTTCAAAAAACGCAGTTTCTCCTTCATCTCCTCCAATGAGATTTGGAATTCCCATTGGAAGGGCGTGTGAGGTTTGGGAACGAAGGTGGAGATGCTAACCCCGATATTGGGATGAATCTTCTTCCTCTCACCAAGAGAAGCGAGTTTTCGGGATAGGTCAATGATTGCGCTTAAGTCATCTTCTTTTTCTGTGGGCAGTCCCGTCATGAAATAAAGCTTGACGTTCTTCCAGCCCTTTGAAAAGAGATCTGAAAGACCCTGGAAAAGGATCTTTTCATCCAACTCTTTATTGATCACCTTTCGGAGTCGTTCAGTTCCAGCCTCGGGTGCAATGGTAAATCCAGTTTTTCTAACCCGCTTCACCTCCTCTGCCAGATATCCCATCACATTCTCGATCCTCAAAGAGGGAAAAGAGATAGCTACCCTCTTCGATTCAAACGAATTCATTAAGCTGAAGAGGAGAGGTCCGATGGAGGAGTAGTCTCCAGCGCTGAGAGAAAGGAGGGAGACCTCTTCGTAACCTGTTTGCTTGAGGGAGGCTTTGAGAATCTCCTCAATCAAATTTGGACTCCTCTCACGGTAGGGCCTATGAACGAACCCTGCCTCACAGAACCGGCATCCTCTTCTACAGCCCCTTGCAATTTCCATATTGAGACGATCATGAACAACCCTCATGTAGGGGACGATGGGACAAGTGGGAAAGGGAGCCTGATCGAGGCCAGAGATGAACCTCTTACGAATCTTTTGACCATCTCTATATTGAGAGGGGACATAGACCCCATCCAGCTGAGATAGGGATTTCAGAAGATCGTCCTTGCTTCCGTTGGCTTTTTTACATTGGAGCGCGATGTCACAAATCTCAAGGACCACCTCTTCACCATCTCCGATGACGATTGCATCAAAGAAATCGGCAATGGGTGCCGGATTGAAGGTAGAAGGACCTCCAGCAATGATAAGAGGAAACGGTTCCTCTCTCTCTTTCGAAAACAGAGGAACATTGGAGAGCTCGAGCATATTGAGGACATTGGTGAAGCAGAGCTCATATTGAAGGGAGAATCCAACGATATCGAATTGATTGAGAGGGATAGAAGATTCGAGAGAAGAGAGAGGAATTCCTCTCTTCCTCAAAATCCCCTCCATATCTACCCAAGGGGCAAAAGCCCTCTCACAAGCGACCTCTTTCTTTCCATTTAGGATATGATAAAGTATTTGAATTCCAAGGTGGGACATTCCCACTTCATAGACATCTGGGAAGGCAAGGCAGAATTTTAATTTAACCTTGTCAGGATCTTTTCTGATCGAATTGACCTCCTGCCCAAGGTACCTGACAGGTTTTGAAACGAGGGAAAGGAATTCTTTCACTTGATCACCACCCAAATGCAAAAGTCTCCCCCTCCGATGATATTAAAAGGGGGATATCCCCCTATGACCTCACTCTGTTATGTGGTTAAAAATACTATAATTTTAGCCCATTGTCAATTTTTGTGCATCCTTTATCGTGAACTCGTTGACAGAGAAAAATTGGCTTGCTACATTTCTTAATTAAGGTTTTGTGTAGAATTGGTAACACGAAGCCAAAATGAAACCTGTGAATCAACTTATCTTATCTGCCATTGAGCTTCTTCCGAAACCTGTGGTGAAACGATTTGCCAGGCGCTACATTGCTGGCGAAGAACTTGTTGATGCAATCCGGGTTGTTACAGCAATCAATTCACAAAATATGATGGGAACGATGGATGTCCTGGGCGAAAGCGTTTCGATACGAGAGGAATCTCTGGCGGCGGTTCGGGAATGTGAAGAGGTTCTCCATTCGATTAATAACAATCATCTCGATTCAAATCTTTCTATCAAGCTCACCCAATTTGGACTGAGAATAGATGAGGGATTCTGCTATTCCAATGTGAAGCGTTTGCTTGAGATTGCCTCTGGGTACAACAATTTTGTACGGATCGATATGGAAGATTCCTCCACGACCACCCCCACCTTAGAATTATATGAAAGGCTGCGCTCTGAGGGATTTGAGAACTTGGGAGTGGTCATCCAGGCCAATATGCGGCGGAGCGAGAACGATATTCAGCATCTCATCTCCATGAAAGCAAACATCAGGCTTTGCAAGGGGGCCTACCTTGAACCGGAGACCATCGCCTTTAGAGACAAAGAAGAGATCCGCCTCAATTACGTAAAACTTTTAAAAATGCTTCTTGATGGAAAGTGCTATGTCGGGATGGCCACACATGACGATTTTCTGGTCGACGTTGGCTATCGATATATTCAAGAAATGAATCTCCAAAAATCTGATTACGAGTTTCAAATGCTTTACGGTGTGAGGAGTAAGCTGCGCGATCAAATCGTTGCGGATGGGCACAGGCTCCGCCTTTATGTTCCTTTTGGCCAACACTGGTATGTTTATTCAATGCGGAGATTTAAGGAAAACCCGCAGGTGGTGCGCTATGTCTTGCGTGCGCTCTTTTACAGAGATTAATTCTGTTGAGAAATTGCCTTAGGTAAAAATATCCTTTATCTTTCTCTTATTTTGCTCTGCCGGTTCTGGTGGTAGGCCTCTCTCAAAGCGATGTAAGGGTCGAGGGCTGCTTTTTTCAAATTCTCATATTCTCCAATCGTCAGAGAGGTTTCATTGACCTTATCTAATACCCACCCCCCTGCGTTGGCATACGCAGCAATCGTAGAATAGATGGCCAGATAGGTTCGAAAATCGAGGGAAACGTCCACCGCATAGCCCAAGCCGTCTCGCAAGCTGGATGGACCCAGTATGGGCAAATCGATGTAGAAAACCGGTCCCATCCCCCAGATGCCCAGGGTCTGACCAAAATCGGCTTCCTGTTTTTCAATTTCGAAGTATTTCTTGGCCGGGTCGAAAAGACCAGCTAGCCCGAGGATAGTATTTACAACAAAGCGCACTGTTTCATTACCTGCCCCCTTAAACTTGGCCTGCAAAAGACAATTGACCAGTCGTACGGGAGTCGTCACATTAGAAAAGAAGTTGCGCACCCCAATTCTTCCATCTTCGGGAATGATGGTCTTATATCCGGTGGCAATAGGCTTAAGGACCCAAAAATACAATTTATCATTAAACCGGAAGAAAGCACGATTAACCGGCTCAAGAGGATCAGCTATGGTTTCAACAGATTCTTCGGATTCCGCAGACTGGATGGGTCTATTCTCCACGGCGACCAGAATGGGCTCACCGGAAGAGGAAATAAAAACGGAAGCCCTGGGTGAAGAGGATGATGTTTGATCCTCAGCAAAAGATGGACGGGAGAGGAGGGACAGGCATATGATCAAAAAAATAGAGATCCAAACAAGAATCTTCATGGTTTTGCTCCCCTTTGGTCTTAGAATCTCATCCATGAAATTGGACGATATTCTTTAACGGTCTTTTCACCCATAAACTTATCGATCGCAGCCTCACCTTAGTTCAGCCTTTTCCCTCAGCCTTTTGACCAGATTTTCATAAGAAGATCGCGAAATGATGCTGTTGAACTGTATCCGGTAATTGTTGACCAGGCTTACCCCTTCAATCGAGACGTCGTAGACAAACCAGTCACCCCTCTCTTTCTTGAGCCGATATTCAACAGGAATGTCTCTATTCTTCTTCGTCACGATCTTGACTTTGACGACTGCGTAGTCCCCATCCACCCTCTCTCCCTCATACCGGACCTTTTCTCCCGAATAACCTTCTACTTTGCTCATATAGACCTGCTCCAGCAAATCCGCAAAGAGGTGGACAAACTCCTTTTTTTCCTCAGGTGTTCTCTTCGCCCAATGGGTTGCAAGGGAACGACGAGCCATCTCTTCCCAATCGAATCGCTCATCTACCGCGCTTCGAATCAGTTTTCTTCTCTCTCCTTCTTTCGAAGGACTTTTTAAGGCTGGATCAGTTAGAATGGACAGGATCTTGTCTGTGGTTTGTTTGATCTTTTCTTCCGGCTCTCCTGCCATTACTGGCACGGTGACCCCTAAGAGGAAAAGGAGTAAAACAGACCAACCATAGAGATAAGAGAGTTTCATAAGCACCTCATCCTGAAATTTTTTAGATTTTCCCAAAAACGAACTTCGAAATCAAATCCTCCAGGTCTATGGCCGGTTGGGTTTCTCGAATCCGGCCTCCTGGTTGAATGAGCTTTTCCGATCCTCCGGGTGTAATCTCTATATACTTCTCACCGATCAAACCTTTCGTCTTGATCGAAGCAATGGCATCCTCTTGGATTTTCAAGCTGTTGGGCAGAATCAGAACAACCCGGGCCTCATAATTGTCTAAGGTGACACTCTTGACGCGTCCCACATCCACACCTGCGATATCGATGGAAGAGCCAATCTTCAATCCTCCCGTATTCGAGAACACGGCATAGACTTCGTATCCCTTTTCTCCTACCACTTCCATCTTGCCGAGCTTGATGGAGAGGTAACCCAAGCAGATGACTCCTACAATGATAAATAATCCCACTGTAAGCTCAAGATCAAATTTTTTCATGACTCCCCCTCACATCGAAATCCCATGATGGAGGTCCCTCCTCTATCGATAAGACTAGTGGTACTGGATAGGGCCCTCGATGCTTCCGGTGATGAACTGTTGTATGATTGGATTGCTTGATGCCATCATCTCCTCCGGTCTTCCTACAGTCAAGATGATCCCTTCGTGCAGCATGGCTACCTTTTGAACAACCTCGAATATTCTCGGTATCTCATGGGTCACAATAATTCCAGTGAATCCAAAGTGTTGATGAATGGATCCGATGAGGTTGAGAATGGCTCGGGCGATGATGGGGTCGAGTCCAGTCGTCGGTTCATCGAAGAGCATGATCTCCGGGCTCGTGATCAGGGCCCGGGCAAGGGCAGCCCGCTTGATCATTCCTCCACTGATCTGCGCTGGGTATTTGTTCTCCGACCCGGCCAAGCCCACCTGATCAAGCGCTGAAAGCACCTTCTCCTTGATTACCTGATCACTCGATTCAGTCCTCTCCCTCAGCGGAAAGGCCACATTGTCAAAAACTGTGAGCGAGTCGAATAAAGCACCGCTCTGAAAAAGGAAGCCAAAACGCCTCCTCACCCGTTCCATTTCTTTGCCCCTTAACGATCCCATATCGCTGCCATCAATCAGGACACGACCTCGATCAGGTCTGATCAACCCAGGTACATGCTTTAAGAGGACGCTTTTGCCATAGCCGCTTCTCCCGAGCAGGGCAAGGATCTCTCCTTTTGCCACTTGAAATGACACGCCTCTGAGTACCTCAAGCCCACCAAATGATTTATGAAGGTCCTCAACCTTGATCATGACTCAGCTCAAAATAGTAAGGAGGTCATAAAATAATCCCAGACAAGGATTAATACCGACGAGAGCACTACAGCCTGGGTAGTTGCCCTGCCAACGCCCTCGGCTCCGAATCCAGTATAGTATCCCTTGTAACAGCAAACCCAACTGATCAGCGCTCCGAAGCTGAGCGATTTATAAACTCCTCCTAAGACATCCCCCATATCCACATAATGCGCCATTTCGCCAAAATAAATGCCTTTGCTCACTCCAAGAAGCTTCCCACCTACAAGATATCCTCCGAAGATACCCACCACATTGAAAATGGCTGCAAGTAATGGCACGGCAACAATACCCGCAAGAAGTTTAGGGACGATCAGATATCGAAAAGGGTTAAGACCCATTACCGTCAGAGCATCGATCTGCTCGGTGATGCGCATAATCCCTATTTCAGCAGTCATTGCCGAACCAGCCCTGCCAGTCACCATCAACGCTGAAAGAACAGGTCCCAGCTCTTTGATGAGAGAAAGAGCCACCATTGGCCCAAGGAGGCCAGTCGAACCGAAACGGTTTAAGGTGTAAAACCCTTGGATGCCCAAGACCATGCCTGTAAAAGCTCCGGTTAGGAAAATGACAAAGGTAGATTGGAAACCGATAAATTGGATCTGTTGAAGGATCCGTGAAAATTTCAGCGGAGGAGTGACTGCATAGAGAAAAGCCTGAGCGAGGAAGAGGCCCAAGCGGCCGGTATTCCGCAAACCCAAAAGGGAGATGGATCCCAGCTTTCTGACAAGGA
>Ga0187771_10002393_pt1 | contig 12891 bp, 17 predicted proteins | sample 0116_SJ02_MP15_1_FD_133139 | JGI IMG/M metagenome (GOLD analysis project Ga0187771, IMG submission 133139) | Tropical peat soil microbial communities from peatlands in Department of Meta, Colombia - 0116_SJ02_MP15_10_MG | ecosystem: Environmental > Terrestrial > Soil > Wetlands > Peat | place... | reverse complement strand
GCACTGAAGTTGCCGCTTGTCGTGCGAAACGTCGTCATACTGGCCGATCACGATCGTTCTGGGAGCGGCGAGAGATCCGCCCGCGCGGCCGCACGGCGCTGGATCGCCGAGGGGCGGCGCGTGCGAATCGCCATGCCGTCGGTGCCTGACAGAGACTTCAACGATATCCTGATCGGACGGGATGATACCGAGCGTCACGATGTCATCTGAGGGTGCTGCGGAAATATGCCGAATTATCGATGCAGCAGAAGACGTGGCACCAGAGGCACCGCTGACGAGCGGCGTGAGGTTCTCGCGGATACCGGCACGTGCCGGAGGCATGAAACTGCGCGCGAACGACTGGCAAGTGCTTCACGCTATCAGTCTGCATGCAGACAAGTCGGGATGGGCATATCCAAGCCTTGAGCGTATCGCCCGTATCGCCGGTATCCGGCGTAATCATGTCTCCCGCTCGGTTCGACGTCTAGAAAAGCTCGGCCTTATAAAGTCGTGCCCCGTTCGGCTGGGTTCGGGTTGGGCGAACACGAACTATCAAGTGATTTTCGACGACGCCGAGGCAGCGCCCGAAACGAAGCAACCCGTCGTGGCGTCGCCCGACGTCAACAGCCTCGTCGGAACGGCGGTACCTGAGATGGGACTACCAGCCGCAAGGGTGGCACCCGAAATGGTGCTAGGTGTCACCTCAGTTGGGAGCACAGGTGGCACCCAAGGTTGTGCACTAACAGACCATTTAACAGACTTGGCCAAAGAAAAAGTTATAGAAGAGATACAGGATCAAGAAGCCAGTGACCTCGTCGACGAGAGGATGCGGTCGAAGTCGCAGCAACCCAGGCCGCGGGCAATACGCTCTTCGTTCCGTTTGGTAGATCAATGCGAGGGTCCCTCAAGTTGCGTAGCTGCCGCCTTCACTGAAGGCACCCCAACGCGCGATGAGGGACATTGATGCAGGTCAAGCGACCTCTGGACCTGTGTCGAGCTATCGCCCGCACGCATGATCGAGGACATTACTCATGCTGATGCCATTTGTCGTCGATCCGGCGACAAACGTGGTTCCGACGGTCGGCGCTAACAATTTGCCGCCTATATTGAGGATCACTGGCGCGAGCACTTCCCAGTCGCTGTAGTGACGGGCAAAGGCCGAGCAAGGAATTGACATATCCTGGCCAAAGCTCGAATTGAGGCTAAACAGCGCCATGATTGCTACTGCACAGCCCAAGCGACAAACATGATGACGGCGTCTCAAGGTCGTACTCCGCGCTGACGTGAGCCATTGCCTTTAACCTGCGGCAAGAAAGGGCGACTTGATCTGGATCATCTCGCCCTCGCATTTTGACCCCCGAAAGACTGCTATCGGCGCGCCCCGCCCCGACCCTCGTGTCTCGGCGACGGTCACCTTGCGCAAGCGACGGTGGTCACTCGATCCGGTCGGCGGGAACTGGTTTCCATGCCCTCCAGTTATTTCGACGAAAGGTCCCGCCCAACCCCCACGTCAGCGCGCCTTGCAGTTGCGGTCAAATGCTGCCGCAACTCCACTGTCTTTGTGACATACACATCCCACAGCATTCGCTGCATATAACAATCGCGAATGATGATCTGGTGGGATGGTTGATGTTCGGTCTTGTTCGTGCAATCGGATTTGCGGCTTTCCTTGCCTGTGGTTGAGTTTCCGCCGCGGCTGATCCGGTCGGCGACCCGGCCGAAGGGCATCGACTTGCCCTGAAGATTTGTGTTGCGTGCCATGTCGTCGCTGCCGATCAAGACAGCCCACCAGTGCTGCGGCACCCAGCGACGAGCCTCCAGGCGATCGCCGGGCGACCCGATGTCAGCGCCGCCTCATTCCGCAACTTCCTGTTGACGATCCATCGTTCACTCGCCAACGGCACAGATATGCCGAACCCGCAACTGACCGACGGCCAGGCGAGCGACATCGCCAGCTACGTCGCAAGCTTGCAACCGGCGAAACCCGGTGCGAAACCGTGAAGCCGCCGGCTGATGGCGGATCGCCTTAGCCTTCATCCAGATTTGATGAGGATCAAGGCGCGCGGGCGCCCAAGCCATAGCATCCCCATGGCGACCGCGACACGAGGGGTGCTATGAGAAGAGGGCTGGATTCGATAATGCGCACCGTCGCCGCCGCACTTTTTCTTCTATCGCCGCCGACGAGCGCAACCGCCAGCCCTCGGCAGCTCAACTGCACGTTGACGATCCGCGAATCGATCGCGGATTCCAATTTTACCGCGGCCGAAAGCCGTTCGATTGCCGTCATTGTCGATCAAGCGAAGAAAACAATTTCGGTGTTTGAAGACGGCGCAGCACAGGCTTTTGATCACGTAACATTCTCGCAACTCACGATAAACGGCTACACGAACACCCGTAGCCTCGGCATGGATACATCGGCGGGAAACCTGGTGCTCCAATCCTACGGGCCAAATTCGAACAAGACCGAATTTGGGACCTGCAATCTGAAATAGTCTTTCCCTGGGCATTATTCCAAATAGCTTGGCTCCGCCGTCTTTGATCCGGATCAAGGCAGATCGCCGAGATCGTAGGATCCTTTGACCGTTTTGCGAGTCGCGGATGGACGACCGGGTAAAGATCACAACCGATGCGGTAGCGTCAGCCTCGTCGGCTCCCCGGCGAAGACGGCGTCACAGCTGGCTCGCCGGCCTCGCCGCGGCGGCGGTTCTTGTTGGCGCCGTGGCGGCTTGGTGGCGACTATCCGTGCCCTCACCGGTGCGTTACACGACCGTTGCGGTAACGCGTGGGGCGGTCACGCAGACAGCGACGGCGACCGGTACCGTCAACCCGGTTCTTACAATCATTGTCGGGAGCTACGTCTCGGGGGTCATCCAGTCGCTCTTTTGCGACTACAACAGCGAGGTCAAGTCCGGACAGGTCTGCGCCAAGATCGACCCTCGGCCATTCCAGGCGACGCTCGACCAATACTCTGCGCAACTGCTGCGCGACCGAGCGGTCCTCGGTGCGGCCCGCATGGACCTCGCGCGCTATCAAGGGCTCGCTGCGCAGAACGCCATCGCCCGTCAGCAGGCAGAAGATCAAGCCTATGCCGTCCAACAAGATGAAGCGACGGTGAAACTCGATGAGGCGCTCGTCGAAGGGGCTAAGCTCAACCTTCAATACACCGACATCATCTCGCCGGTTGACGGCACGGTCATTTCCCGCAACGTCTCGCAAGGCCAGACCGTCGCGTCCAGCTTGCAGACGCCGACGCTGTTTCTGATCGGCACTGACCTGACGAAATTGGAAGTCGACACCAATGTCAGCGAGAGCGATGTCGGCGGCATAAAGGAGGGCGACCCAGCGACCTTTACCGTCGACGCCTATCCGAACCGCGTATTTCACGGAACTGTCGCTCAGGTCCGTCTGTCGCCGCAGACAGTGCAGAATGTTGTGACTTACGACGCCGTCACCAACGTTGACAATGGCGACCTCGCTTTGAAGCCGGGCATGACGGCCTCGATGCAGATCGTGCTCGCCCAACGAAATGACGTGCTGCGCGTGCCGGATCAAGCGCTACGCTACGTCCCGGGAGGGCTTGCCGGGGCGCACCCGACGGAGGGTGGGCCATCACAAGTCTGGGTATTACGCGCCGGGGCATCGGTTGCGGCCACCGTCACAACGGGTCTCGACGATGGGACCTTCACCGAGATCGTCGCGGGTGACTTGCGGATCGGCGATCAGATTATCATCGCTGAAGACCGCTCGTCTCAAGGCGGTGGATTTGGCCTGCCGCAACCGCGTTTGTGATGTCGCTTCCTATCTCGCCCGAAAGCGCCGCGATGCGCGAGCCTGTGATACAGATCGAGAACATAACCAGGGTCTTCACTGTCGGTGACGTGAAGGTTGAGGCTTTGCGCGGGATCAATCTCACCGTCATGCCAGGCGAGTTTGTTGCGATCATGGGCTCGTCGGGTTCCGGCAAATCGACACTGATGAACATCATCGGCTGTCTCGATCCGCCGACCGGCGGTCATTATTACCTGGAGGGGCTCGATGTGGCACGGCTGCGTGAAGCAGACCTTGCCCGCATTCGCAGCGAGCGTCTCGGCTTTGTCTTCCAAAGCTTCAACCTGCTGGCTCGCACCAGTGCCATCGAGAATGTTGAATTGCCGCTGTACTACGCGGCTGCCGGACCGGTTCAGAGCAACGTGCGGGGTGAGCGGGCGCGCCGTACGCTTCAATTCGTCGGGCTCGGTGACCGCGAACGCAACACGCCAGGCCAGCTTTCCGGCGGACAACAACAGCGTGTCGCGATCGCTCGGGCGCTGATCAATGCGCCAAGCCTGCTGCTCGCCGACGAACCGACCGGCAATCTCGACACGCGGACCTCGCACGAAATCATGGAGATGCTCGTCTCGTTAAATCGTGAGCAGGGCGTAACTATCGTGCTCGTAACCCACGAGGCCGATATCGCCGCCTATGCCGAGCGGGTTGTAACGATGCGTGACGGCGAGATCGTGTCTGACGAAAAGGTGACCAAGCCGGCTGCAGCGCCGCGAGCCGGGAAATTTCAGCCGGCGGATTTTTTCAGGCATCCTCCTGCAAGCGAAGCCGTCGCATCGCAGGTCACCGGGTTTCTTCCGTTCGCACTTATGGTCATGGCCGCTGCGGCGCAGACCATCGGGCGGAACAAGATGCGCTCGGCGCTGACCATGTTGGGCGTCTTTATCGGCGTCGCGGCGCTGATCGTCATGGTCGCGGTGGGAAACGGGGCAAGCGAGGCGGTACGCAAACAGATCGAAAGCCTGGGCACCAACATGGTTGTGATTGTGCCGGGGGCCGTTACGACAGGTGGCTTCACCGCCGGTGCCGGCAGCGCCAGCTCGCTGACGGTCGGCGATGCGCAGGCCATCCGCCGCGATGATCCCGCCGTCGCTCAGGTCGGATATCTGATCCGACAGACTGGGCAAGTCGAATACGGCAATCAGAACTGGATGACGACCATCCAGGGCGTCAGCGCGAACTACCCAGCTATCACCAACTGGCGGATCGCCACCGGTCGCGGGATCGCGGTCGACGACGAGAGGAAGGCAGATCTCGTCGTCGTCATCGGGCAGACGGTTTACCGGCAACTCTTCAGCCCATACGAGAACCCGATCGGCGCCTGGATCGAGGTCAAAGGTGCATCGCTTCGGGTGATTGGGGTTCTCGCCGCCAAAGGGCAATCGCCGTTTGGCCAGGACCAGGATGACCTCGTGATGATGCCATTCACGACAGCCGAGCGGAAAGTCCTCGGCGTTGCGGCGCCGACACAGCAGCTGGCACCGCTCAACTGGCCTTATCTGCCGGCGCCCAATCCCTACAATTTGCAGCTGCGCATGACCGGTTTTGCAAACCAGATTTATGTGCAGGCCACAAGCCAGCCGCAGGTCCAGACGGCGATTGCGCAAATGACCGCCACGCTCATCCGCCGCCACCGCATCAAGCCCGGTCAGCCCAACGATTTCGCGCTGCGTAACCTCAGCCAGTTTGTCGAGACTGCCGAGAGCAGCAGCCGCATCATGGCCATTCTCCTCGCGGCGGTGGCCTCGATCTCGCTGCTTGTCGGCGGCATCGGGATCATGAACATTCTGCTTGTCTCAGTAACCGAACGAACCCGCGAGATCGGCTTGCGGATGGCGATTGGCGCCCGTCGCTTGCATGTGTTGCTGCAGTTTCTCGCGGAAGCAGTTTTCCTCAGCGTTAGCGGTGGTCTTGCCGGCATTTTAATGGGCGTCGCGTTTTCGGCGGCTATCCCAATCGTCTTTGGCTGGCTGGCACCGATATCGTTGACGGCGATTCTCGGTGGCTTCTTGTTTTCCGCGGCTGTCGGGATCTTCTTTGGCTACTACCCGGCTCGCAAGGCGGCAGGCCTCAATCCGATCGACGCCTTGCGCTACGAATGAGAACATGCACGGGTGCTTCTGTTCGACCGGCCGCGTGCAGCGCTAAGGCAACCAATGACTTTACACCAACTGCCGAGCTGAAGCGGGTTAGCAACGTGAAAGGTTAAGCCCAAACGGCACACATTTCTTCAAGGCTGCCGGTCAATCTCAAGTTTGCTGAATACCAGCCGCTTCAATGCATCCATCGCCGCCGCAAAGCCAAACGTCGCCAACACGAGCGTCGCAAGCACGGTCAGCGGCAACTCGCTCATCAGCAGCCCCGTTGTCGCCAGCCCCGCAATCAGCGCCACGTCGGCGAGTGATGCCAACACCATGACTTTCGCGGGCCGCGACCGCCAGAACGGAAGCTTGGTGCGCAGCACGTAGGTGTTCGCCTGGCCGGCAAAAACCAGCATGACGAGCGGTAGGGTACGCATCTCGTTCGAGCCCAGCCGCAGCAAACCAGCCTGCGGCAAGGATGCCAATGCAGTACGAGAGCTTGAAGACGGCAAGCGGAATGGCGGCCAGCGTTAGATTGCGCATGCGCCAGGCGCTCGGGTATGAGGTCGGCCGCGCTCGGTCGGCCGCGCGCGACATCGTCACGACATCGCCCGCCACTATCGACAAAGCCTGCAGCATCGGCGTCAGCACCGCATGCCCGGTCATGATCAGCCCGGCGCCGAGCACGATCAGGTTGAGGATTTGTTGACCGACAGGCTGAGCGTATAGGTCAGAACCGGCTGAAAAGCTGAGCGGCCCTCACTGATGCAGGCAACGATGCCGCCAAGTCCCGGCTCGGTGAGTACGATGCCGGCCGCCGCTTTTGCGACATCGGTTGCGGTTGATACGGCGATGCCCATCTGCGCCTGGCGCAGCGCCGGTGCATCGTTGGCGCCGTCGCCACACATGCCGACCGCGTGGCCTTGCTGCTGAAACGCCTTGACCAGCCGGAACTTGTCTTCCGGGAAGACCCCGGCATACACCGCATAATCCGCGGGGCTGACGCTCGCGGGGATTTCACCGGCGGGGCAGATGCCGCCGTCGAGCCCGATCGCTCGCGCCACCGTTGCGGCAGTCGCCGGGGCATCGCCCGACACCATGATCGGTTGGCCCCCAAGCGAGCGCAACTCGCCGAGCAGCTGTTTCGAATCGGCGCGTGGCGGGTCGCTGCAAGCAATCAGGCCGATCAGCGTCAAATCGCGCGACGGTCCGCAGGCGACAGCAATCGTGCGATAGCCTGATGCCGTAAAGCGATCGAGTTCTCCTATGGCTCGCGCCGGTAGGGGTGCCACCGCCGCCACCGCGGCAGGCGCCCCCTTGACGATCCGCAGCGGATTTTCTCCGTGCTCTACGCCGACGGCTTCCGCCATTTTTGTGGCTGGAGCAAGTGCAGATCGGCCGGGACGACAGAGCCGAGCGAGAGTTGCACGATGTCGTCTGGAACCAGCGGGGCCGCCGGCATTTCCGTCCAGACGCCATCGCGCCTGACGCGCACCTTTAGTGTCAGGCGCTGTTTGAGCAGTGCGAGTGCGGCGACCCCGATCGACATTACGCACATCATGCGGATCACCCGACCTGTCGTCCGGGCGCGGTACAAATTTGCTGAGGCGGGCACACCGACATTGGGTTCGCTGATCGAAGATTTTCTGCTCGGACTGGCCAGTCGGTCGTAGCCGTCGCCGGACAAGCTGGCATTTGGCACCTGAAGCTGACCCGTCAAGGGCTCTTGCTGTTGTGGATCAAGGCACTGCGCTACTCTCTCTCGGACAATACCCGCTGGCGATCAGAATACGCAAAACCATCAACTGGAGCGTCATGGAAGACATATTCCGCTTCGCTGACGAACTCGGACCGTTGAAACTCGTCCACATTTGGCGCCCATCGCTGGGGCTTAAGGCAGTGGTAGCGGTCGACAACGTCGCCTGCGGCCCGGCGATCGGTGGCGTGGCGTGGCGTGCGTATAGCCCCTGATGTCAGCGCCAAGGAAGCCTTTCGCCTCGGGCGGGCGATGACGCTCAAGAACCCCGCCGCGGGCTGCCACACGGCGGTGGCAATGCGCGAACACTGCCCATCTCCAATCACGGAGGGTTCAATCTCCCGTTAATGACATCTTGCGCCGATATTTTGGCTTGCGCCTTGAGGCAGGTCAAACGATAGGGAAGTGGGCCGGTGCTCGGAGGCGGGATCAGCGAGACGGTGCGCTTCTGACCGGAAGAAGGGGCGCCCGTTCGAGAAGAGCGGCCTCACGCTCGAGGTCTTCCGCCGTCTGCAGGGCGAGCCTCCCAAATTGCCGGGTTTCCCGCCCGCTCGGCGAATTCGCGGTACCAGGCGGCGAGTTCGCGCAGTTTGTCCGGATTTTCCATGGGCTTCTCCTTCGCGAGTGGGGCGACCATAGCTCGCGAGCGGCCGCACGAATTGATGTGCATCAATCGTCGCAGCCACCCATCCCCCTTGGCGCGCCGTTGCGCGTCCTGCAGCTAGGCGGCCAGAGTCGCTGGCGCACTTGGCGTTAAGGTGATTCCCAGCATCGCCTTTTTAAGCTTTTCGACAGCGCGCACTTCGAGCTGCCGAATTCGCTCGCGCGAGACATGAAAGCGCTTGCTCAATTCTTCGAGGGTCAACGGCTCATCCCGCAGACGCCGTTCGCGCACGATCTCAAGTTCCCGCGCATCGAGACGCACCAGTGCGTCTCCCAGCAGCTTTTGCCGCTGTGCCCTTTCATCGGCTTCTGCGAGCACCATGTCCTGGATGGGGCGATCATCGACGAGGCGATCAAGCCACTCAGCTTCGCCGTCTTCCGTCGTTGCCGCGTTTAGCGATACATCGGCACCGCTCATCCGGCGGTTCATCTCCACGACGTCATTGGCCGGCACATCCAGTTCGGCCGCGATCGTTCGGACTGCGACCGGCGAAAGGTCGCCAAAATCGTGTTCACCCAAGCGGGCCTTTATTGTGCGCAGATTGAAGAACAATTTCTTTTGCGCAGCCGTTGTGCCCATCTTCACGATCGCATTGGAATGCAGAACGTATTCCTGGATCGCCGCGCGAATCCACCACATCGCGTAGGTCGCAAAGCGAAAGCCGCGGTCGGGGTCGAATTTCTGCGCCGCCTGCATCAGCCCGATGTTGCCTTCCGCAACCAAATCGGCAAGCGGCAAGCCGTAGCCGGTGAAGCCTCGCGCAATTTTGAGCACCAGGCGCAAATGGCTGCCGACAAGGTTGCGCAGCGCGGCTTCATCACCGTGGTTCCGCCAAGCCTGGGCGAGCTTCTGTTCCTGCTCTGGGGTGAGCATCGGAAACCGTTTCGCCTCGGCCATAAAATGGGAAAGGGCGTCTCCCCCGTTCTCGATCATCATTGTCATTTCACTCACGTATTTGGCTATGCGCCTGCACGCAAAAAGACCAAACTTCCGGGTTTTCTCCGGGGCGGTCTCAGCTCGCGGAAACGGCGATTTGTTGTGTGTCGGCGCCTCCAAAATATAGTGAACATAACCGGAACTTTCAAGGGCCGCAGGATGCTATGCGCTGGTCCGGCGCCGCTGTTTAACTTCGACCGCTGACCGATAAGAGCCTCGGCTCGTACGGGCGGCGGGTCTATCTAGACCATCTGATCTCGAAGCCGAAGCCGATAGACTGGAGCAAGGCACATCGCTCTAATTGAGCGATACGTTCGCTGAACTCAGGCACTTGGCGGCGAGCGGCGGGCCAGATGCAGCTGGACCATGAAGACGCCATTCGCAAGCGAGCTTATGCGCTATGGCAGCAAGATGGCCGCCCGGACGGGAAGGACCTCGAGCACTGGCTGCGCCGAAACGAAATGGCTGGCGAGCGGTACGCAGGTGTCGCTGACAATGGAAAATTCATCCGCCGCGCCGACCTCACGTGGCCAAAGGCAAAGATCAGCACTCGGCCGGCGTCGGGCAGATCGATGACCGCTGGAGCGGCTGCCTCAGAAGCATCGCGACCCGCTCCTGCAGTGCGAAGGCCGGCACGATGCAGAGTCTCTATCGTTTCGATAAGTCCTTCGCGGCCGAAATCAAGCACATGATTGTTGGCCAACACGCAGCAATCGATCAGCGCTGGACTCAGGACCCCAACGTTTTCGGGGTTCATTCGGTAATTGATGCCTTTAGGAAAATAGGCATCAGATTTTGTGACGCTGGTTTCGAGATTGATGATCCGCGCCTGGGGCTTGGCTCTGTCCAACTCCGTGAGCGCATCGCCCCAGACATAATCGGGTGCGACCGCGCGGGGGGTCGCCCCGTTCGCCGCCTCGGCCAGGTGAACATAATCTAGCGCCGAATGGACAAAAGCCTCGTGCAGTGTGGGATCGCTGGGATGAGCCAGGACCTGATCAACGCCGCGGCCGAGCATGACATCCCCGCATAGGAACAGCCTGACCGCTTTGCCGGGCTCCGGCTCGACGTCTTTGTCGCGACCTGGAACGGTCACTCGACACACGTCCTCGTCAACGACCCGAGGCTTGTCGCATCCGTCAGAGCGTCGTCCTTTGACCTACATCAAATCCGGACGGCATGTGGCGCTCTACGCTTCATTCTGTAGCGGAGGCTGAACGCATGGATCGGGCATCAGCGCCGGAGCGGACTCGCGACATAATTATCGAACCGATTGGCCTCGAAGGGATTTTGGGGCTGCCCGAGGCAAGCACCGGAATCGTGCTGTTCGCCCATGGCAGCGGCAGCGGCCGGTTCAGTCCGCGCAACAATTTCGTCGCGCGAGCGCTGCGCGAGGCGGGATTTGCGACCCTTCTGTTTGACTTGCTGACGGAAGACGAAGCACAAGATCGGGCGAACGTTTTTGACATTGAGTTGCTGGCTGACCGCCTCGCAATGGCCGCCGACTGCGTCAAACAGGATCGAGAGACGATCGAACTGCCAATCGGCTATTTCGGCGCCAGCACCGGCGCGGCCGCGGCTCTCGTGGCGGCCGCATCAGCGACATGCCCTATCGCGGCGGTTGTCTCACGCGGGGGGCGCCCCGACCTTGCTGGGTCTGCACTGGCGAGGGTCACGGCGCCCACCCTGTTGATCGTCGGCGGCGCCGACTGGACGGTCCTCGAGTTAAACCGCGCTGCGCTCGCCGAACTGCGCTGCGAGAAGCACCTCGCCATCGTGCCCGGCGCGACGCACCTCTTCGAGGAGCCGGGGACGCTCGAAGCGGTAGTTGACCTCGCGAGCAACTGGTTCGCATTGCATTTGGCGACGGCAGCGCGATGATGTTCGACGATCGGAGCGACGCGGGAAAGCGGCTGACCGAGAAACTCCGGCATCTGAAGGACCAGAAACCCATTGTGCTCGCCTTGCCCCGGGGCGGGGTCCCCGTCGGCTTTGAGATAGCGCGCGCCCTTGATGCGCCGCTCGATCTGCTGCTGGTACGCAAGATCGGGGTGCCTTGGCAGCCCGAACTCGCGCTCGGCGCCGTGGCCAACGGGGCGCAGCCGGAAACCTTCATCGACCGAGAATTAGCAACGGCGCTCGACATCTCGGACGATTACGTGAAACGAGAGACAGCGCGTCAACTCGAAGAAGTGGAGCGGCGCCGTCGCGCCTATTGCGGCAGCCGCGCGCCGCTCGAGATTGCGGGGCATACGGCAATCGTGGTCGATGACGGGATCGCAACCGGCGCCACAATGCGGGTCGCGCTACAGGCGTCGCGCCGCCGTAACCCGAAGCGGCTGGTCTTGGCGACCCCGGTTGCATCGGCGGATACGCTTGAAAAGCTGCGTCCGCTCGCCGACGAGAGCGTCTGCGTCGAAATCCCATCATGGCTTGGCGCGATTGGGTTCTTTTACGCCGATTTCCACCAGATGAGTGACGAGGAGGTTACCACCATCGTTGCTGAGGCCGCAAAACTCTCGGCTGGTGAATGCAATCGGGCTCCGAGGGCCGCCGAGCCGACAACGACCAAAAGCCGGCAAGGCTTCCTTTCTCGTCACTTCAGAAAGACGGCTCCAGAACCTGCGTCGGCCCCCGCGCGTCGTAACGGTCATCCTCAACGGTCTCCGCCTTGACGAGGGTATCCCGAGTCCAGGGTGGGACCCGAACGGGCGCCCCCGGCGGAAACCGCGTCGCGATATCAAATGCCTGAGCTGCTGCAGAGCGTGCCGCTGCTTCGTCCGGGGCACGGACGATCGCCATTCCCCGGTGCGAACTTGCCTCCCAGTTCGGATCGAGCAGGTCGATTGGGGTCAACTTCCACAAAGCCATCGGCTCCTCCGTGGTTCGGGCCTAATCGACGGTGTCCGGAATTCCGCGCCACAGCGCGCGGGGCGCGACGTCGCTCAACCGGTGCGCCCCGGCAGCGAGCGTTGGAAGCGCGCGGGCAGCAGCCACCATGATTTGCGCGGTGACCGAGGAGAGATCAAAGCGGCCTTCGAGCAGAAAGCGCTGATGTGAATCGCCTGCTGCCAGCCCCAGCCGTTCAAGCACGACGCCATGCCCCTCTTGTTCGAGCTCTTCGAGGTGATTGACCGGGATTACCACGGTCTCTTCGTCCGTGAATAGCGGATCGCCCTTCACCGCCTCTCTGATCGTCTCAGCATTTGCTCCAGGCCGAAGCTCGACGTAGACGTAGCGCTGCATCCGGCCCCCCTCGGCGCGCAATTCTGTACACAGGGCGTCCTTGATCCCGAGAAGCGCCCGTGCGGCGAGCGTATGGTGAAGGCTGATTCCTGGTCGGTCGCGTATCTCGGTATGCCCCTTCGGCGTCATCGCGGCAAAGAGCCCACAGAAAATCGACCGCATCCCCGGGTCCCAACCGGCTTCTGTGACGGCCGAAGTGCGATGATGCAGCGCGACCTTGTCGATCACCTCTTCGCACTCGCGCCGGTCGCCTTCCGGAAGGATCGCGGCTTCGATTATCGGAATTTTGTGCTGTAGCAGATCGGCGGCTGTCTCAACGACAAGCCGTGGCGGCAAGCAAATTAACGCCGCGTCGATTGCATCAAGCTCGCTTGCATAGCTCACGACCCGCATGGCTTGGAGCG